>Ga0187893_10007551_pt1 | contig 17735 bp, 14 predicted proteins | sample MA1701074metaG_FD_139574 | JGI IMG/M metagenome (GOLD analysis project Ga0187893, IMG submission 139574) | White microbial mat communities from a basaltic lava cave in the Kipuka Kanohina Cave System on the Island of Hawaii, USA - MA170107-4 metaG ... | reverse complement strand
TGGCCTGGCCGACACCGCGACAGTTACGGTCACGTCTTCGGCCGGGCTGCCACAACCGCCTGGCGCGCCGCGCTTTACACTCGGCGGAAACGTTCAAATCACGTGGCCGGTGGGTAGTGGGGCCACATCCTACCGTTTCACCGCAGGCCCCTTCGAAGGAAGCTGGGGTGGTGCTTCGGGTTCCACTGAGAACACCTCCGCCTCGCTCGGCGTTGTTCCCCCTGGCACCCCCATCTGGGCCTGCGTGCGCTCGGTCAACACCGTTGGCCAGTCGGCCGACGAGGCGTGCAATAGCATTACCATCCCGGTTCTCCTGTCGGAGACTCTGCAATCGCTGCTGGTCAGTCCGGACCCAGTCTCGCTCGCCGTGGGTTTGACTCAGCAGTTTGCCGTGAGTGCGGTCTGGTCCAACGGTTCAACGGAATTGCCCCCGGTTTCCTGGTCGGCCACGGGCGGGACCATCAGCGCCACCGGCCTCTACACGGCCGGTGGCAGCGCGGGTAACTTCCGGGTCATCGCCAGCGGGGGCGGGAAAGCCGACACGGCATCGGTGAACCTTACCACGGCGGTTGTGACTGCGCTTACCCTCACGCCCTCGACCGTATTGCTCCAGCCGGGTGGAACTCAGCAATTCTCCGCCGGGGCAACCTGGTCCGATGGCGTGTACCGTGCGGTCACCTATTCGTACTCAGCGACAGGAGGCGTTATCTCCTCCAACGGTTTGTACACGGCAGGGTCGCTGGCGGGCACCTTTGCGGTCATCGCGTCCTGCTCCTGCGGTCGGGCGGATACCGCCGTTGTCCAGGTCGCTTCGGGTGGTGCTCCGACTCTCAGCAGTCTGACCGTGAGCCCGAAACCGGCTTCGATTCCGGCCGGTAGTACTCAGCAGTTCAGCGCAGCGGCCCTCTGGAGCAATGGCGGGTCGAGCCTTCCAACACTTACCTGGAGTGCCACCGGCGGCGTTATCACCTCAAGTGGCCTGTTTACGGCCGGGCCAACTCAGGGGAACTACCGGGTGGTGGTGGCAGGGGGCGGACGGGCGGATACCGCTCAGGTCTCGGTGGGCGCCCCGGCACCTCCTCCGGACGCTTCGCTGCCCAATGAGCCGGCCGGGTTTGCGCGCATTCAGGACTATCGGTTCGATTTGCATCCGCAGGGGCCGCCCGGGGGCAGCATAGGGACCTGGGGGCCGACCTATCGGGATCGTTCAGATTCCGAATACCGGCTGACCTCGAACGCATTCAGTGGGAGTGCGCCCCATGGTGGTTCGGTCGGCGATATGTGGTACTACAACGGGTTCAGTGGGGAAGGAGTCGAGGCCGATGCGATCGGGATCATGTATACCCCCGTCGCGAAGCTCTACATCGCGTTCTGGATTCAATTCTCCTCGAACTGGCAGGGCCACGGGTCGGGCATCGACAAGATCTTCCATTTGTGGACCGGCGGCTCCAACCGGGTGTTCTTCTCGGCGTTCAATTTCAGGCCCTCTAACGACGGGACTGACGCCACCACCGTGTGGCCGAGCTCGTTCTGTGTGAACTTGCAGACGCCCTGGGGCGCGCGAAACCTCTTCGACCAGGCCCGCCATCCGGACTATCCGAAACCGCCAGGCATGATGGGCCTGCGGCGGGGGGTCTGGCATCGGGTTGAGGTTTTGTTGGAGCAGAACACCGGCGACAACTTCGACGGTACCGCGACGGCCTGGGTGGATGGCGTGCAGGTCCTTCGGTATACGGACGCCCGCTACACCCTGGCGAACGAGGAGAAGGGATTCGGCTACCTGGAATGGGCTCCGACTTGGGGAGGATACTCTCCGATCAATGTGACCCGCCCCGGTGGGATGCACATGTTCATGGACCGGATTTACATCAGCGGCCGGAACTAGTCGGTTCCGTTCCCGCAACCGATTCCGGAAGAGGCGGGGCCAGCAGTCCCGCCTCTTGCCATGGTGGACCCACCCTCGCTCCTCGCTATCCTTGGGGGCCCCTTTCGGCAGTCGAGGCCTCAGGACATGAATGGTGATCCCCAGCCCGCGCTTCCCGCTGCAATTCGGGCCGAGGAGGAGTGTGAGGCCCGCCGGCATGACGAGTTGTACCGGCCCCAGGGTGAGGGAGATCCCGGGAGGATGGATCCTGATGACTGGGAGCGGTTCGATCGCATCACCGTTCCCACCACGCCGTACCACGCTGCGGTGAAGTGGCTCGGTCCTCTCCAGGGGCGCCGAGTGCTCGACGCTGGCTGCGGGAATGGTTGGCTGAGCATCATCCTCGCCAAGCGCGGTGCGATCATCGAGGGCTTCGACATTTCCCCCGTAGCGATCCAAGCGGCAGAGCGGAGAGCCGTCGCGAACGACTGCGCCGACCGCTGCACATTCAGAGCGGGATCGTTCTATCAGCTCCCCTTCGGCGACGCGCGCTACGACCTGGCAATCGGGGCCAGCATCCTGCATCACCTCGGCGACAAAGTCCGGGCGGCCGCTGAGCTGTTCCGGGTCATGAAACCGGGAGGGAGAGCGATCTTCCAGGAGCCGTTCGGCAACAGCCTCTGGCTCGAGCGAATCCGAAGGCTGGTACCGGTCAAATCGGCTTCGCCCGACGACCCCGACCAGTGGAAGCACCAGTTCAAGTATGCTGACCTGGAGCCGTTCCGGGAGCACTTCGCGATTCGCTGGCAGGAGTTCGGCTTTTTTTCCCGGTTGGAGCGGGTCATTTCCAACCAGGCCTTCGCCGCGTGGCTGCATCGGAGCGATCTCCGCGTGCTGCGGCGGCTGCCGTTCTTGCGGCGCTACGCCCGCGCCATTGTGCTCGAGTGTACCCGTCCGGCTACGGGGAGTGTCCCTGCGCCTGTTGAAAGCGGTCCGTAACCCGCGAGCTAGTACCGCCGGGTCGTCGTGGCGGTGGCGGCCCGGACCCGCTCCACCACCCCGGCGAGCCGGAGCGCTTGTTTCCAACGGGGGATGCCTCGCGTCATCGAGAGGCGATTGAACACTCCGTCCCCGGGATTCCGCCGCAAGGTCCGGTTGTTGAGGAGCAAGGTGGCCCGCATTCCCGCGGTCCGCGCGGCCTGCAGGGTGGATTCGTCATAGAGGCCATAGGGGACTGCCAGGAAGGGGCGCAACGGCAGGCCGCGTTCCGAGAGAGCCTCGTAGCTGACCCGGATTTCCCCGACCTGTTCCTCGGGGGTGAGGGTCGGAAGGGACGGATGACTCACGGTGTGGGCGCCGATCTCCACATTCCCCAGCCGGCACGCGGTCGTCAGCTCGTCCCAAGTCATGCAGCGCTGGATGGTGGTAGTTCCCAACCTCCGCTCGAGCGCCTCGAGCTGGGGTTCGAGTTGGCTGGGCCACCTGCCGTTCCAGGTTTCAAGAATCCAATCGCGCAATCGCTCCCCGGGCGGGATCTGCTTGCCGCCGCCGGCTGGGGCGGTGCGGCAGCCGACGTCGTCCAGAAAGGCCTGCCACTGGTCCGGCCCCAGCCCGCTGGCGGCCTGGTCAATCCGGTCCCACCAAAAGGCGGATCCCCGGGCCAATGCCCCGGTGGTGGCAAAGATGGTGAGGGGGATCGCGCGTCGCTCGAGCAGAACCACGGCATCGAGCAGGGAGTGATACGCATCGTCGAACGTGAGCGCGAACAGCGGCTTGTTGGACCTTGGGAAACTCGGCCGGGACACCAGATCCCGGAGCGGCACGATCTCGCCGAGCTCACGGCACAGCTCCGTGACCTCGAGCAACTCGGTCACCGCCACGTGGGCGGGACTGGATCCGGTTCCTGAGCCGGCAATGCCGTGATAGCAGAGAATGCAGGAAGATCCCGCGAAGCGGCGAGACAGGCTCTCGACTAGTCGGGGCAGCCAGCCGGAAGTCAAGTGCGCTCCCGAACGTACGGGCACTTTTTGTGCAATACCGTCACCGGGTAACATTAGCCGACTTGCTATCCCGCGGCCACCCTGTCAGCCGTGGTGCGGAGCGGTCACAGCACAGTTCCGATATCCGGGGAGGGCCGTTGCCACCATTGCGCGTGCTGATCATCGATGAGGGATTGGCCTTCGGGGGCTCCCTCATGGTGGCCGGAGCGATCGCCGGGGCAATGGATCGAGCGGAGGCGAAGATCACGATTGCGCTCGCGGCCGACCCGGAGATCGTCCGGAACCGAACGCCGTTCCCGGTGGAAATCACCTCCCTCCGAAAGCGCTACGACTATGCAAAACGGTGGTGGGTGCACTCGAAGTTCGCCCGCCTTCCGGTAGTGCTTCGCAAGCTGATGGCCTATGCGATCGCCCCCTTTGAGTTTCTGCTCAACGCTCCCTATGTCCTGCGGCTGACGTGGCTTCTGCGGCGGGAGCGCATTGACCTGGTTCACCTCATGAATGCCACCGCGAACTTCGAGGCCCTCCTCGCCGCGTTGCTGGCTCGGCGCCGGGTGCTGGTCCATGCTCAGGGGTTCTGTGAATCTCCGCGGTTTGCCGGGTGGCTCTGGCGCAAAGCGTCCACATACGTGGCGATTTCCTTCGGAGTGCAGGACAGCATTCTGGCCCTGGGGATTTCCCCGCGTAACGTGGTCCTTCTTCCTAACCCGCTCACCGTGCCTGTCCCGCCGCCCGATCCGGCGCTCCGCCGCCGGATCCGGGCCCTCCTCCATCTGCCCGGCGACGTTCCGGTGTTCGGGGTCGTCGGACGAGTGGTGGAATGGAAGGGACAGCGGGAGTTTCTCGAGGCGGCTTCGCTGGTCCTCCAACGCCATCCCACCGCGCTGGCGGTGATCGTGGGCGGGATCGCGGACGGAGGTGAGGCGTATCTGGCGGGGTTGCGCGAGCTGGCCGCCCGATTCCCCCACGGAGACCGGGTCCGGTTCCTCGGGTTTCAATCCGATCCCGATGCGATGTATGCCGGATTGGACGTCATGGTCCATTCCTCGATCGAACCGGAGCCCTTCGGCCTCGTGATCACCGAAGCCATGGCCTACGGCATTCCCGTCATCGCTTCGACCCGGGGTGCGGGTCCCGAGATCGTGACCGAGGGTTCCGACGGCCTGGTGCGGGATCCCCGGGATCCCGAGGCGGTCGCCGGGGCGATTCTCTCCTTGCTCGAAAACCCCGAACTCCACCACCGGATGGGGGCCGCCGCCCGAGCCACTGCTCAGGAGCGGTACGGCCTCCCCAAGTTCGTGCAACGACTGGCCGGGATCTATGCCGCCACCATGAAAGACGGGAAAGGGGCCCGGGCTTGAGCGGCGGTTCTCGGCCCGACCTGCTTTTCCTCTCTCACCGGGTTCCATTCCCGCCTCACAGCGGGGCGGCCATTCGAACGCTGAATATCCTGAGACTCCTCGCCAGAGACTTCCGAATCTCCGGGCTGTGTTTCCATCGCCCGGACCGGGCGAGTGTTTCCCTTGCCTCGCGGATGGAAGAAATTGGCCGCTATGGGCCGTTCGAGGCGGTCTCGATTCCGCAGTGCCATTCCCGGGCCCGCCTGCTCGCGGATCACGCCCGGAGTGTTCTCACCAGGCGGGCGTATACCTGGTATGTGCACCAATCTACCGAGGCTTTGGACAGGGTCAGGCAGCTGTTGGCCTGCAGAGCCTTCGATCTCGTGCATGTCGACTCGCTCGACCTGGTCCGTCTGCTCCCGCTCGTAGCTCACCTTCCCGTGGTCTGCACCCACCACAACGTTGAATCCGAATTGCTGGCCCGGCGCGCCCGGTCCGAACGAAAAACCCTCCGGCGCGCCTATTTGCTTCACCAAGCCGCCCTCATTCGGAAGGCCGAGGCGGAGTGGGCCCCCCGGGTCGCACTCAATGTGGTCGTTTCACCGGAGGACGGGGATGAGTTGGGCCGCATTGCCCCCGGAGCGGCCACCGCAGTGATCCCCAATGGAGTCGACACTGACTTCTTTCGGCCCGCCCCACAGGACATTGACCAGTCTCAGGCTGGTTGCGTGTTCGTTGGAGGGACCTCATGGCACCCGAACAGGGATGCCCTGGTCTGGTTCGTCCAGGACATCCTCCCGCTGCTTCGAGCCTCGGGAATGACGGAGCTGGTGACCTGGGTTGGCTCCGTGACGCCGGAAGAAATCCGCCGCTACGAGGACGTTGCCGGCTTCCGCGTCACCGGCTATGTCGAGGACATACGGCCCTACGTTCACGCCGCAGCTTGCTTCATCGCCCCCCTTCGGTTCGGCGGAGGCACTCGGCTGAAAATCCTCGACGCGTGGGCAATGGCTAAGGCTGTCGTCTCCACGCCGGCAGGAGCCGAAGGCCTTGGTGCCACGTCTGGGCAACACCTGCTGCTGGCCGAAGACCCCCGCGGATTCACGGAAGCAATCCTTCGAGTGCTGAGAGACCCGGTCCTCCGTCAACGGCTCGGCGCCGAAGGAAGGGGATTGGCGGAGAAGCGGTTCAGTTGGGAGGTGACCGGTCGGCACATTCGCGACGTCTACCTCTCGGTAATGCTGGGTACAACGAACCCTTGACCCACTGTTGCGTAAACGCAACACCTCAGCCACAGGCTCGGCTGTCATATCCCGCAGGGAGGGAAAAACCGCTTATCCTCAAGCCGCGAAGGAGGCTGGAATCTTGCAATGACGCTAGCCTTTTCGTGGGAACGATCGCGCGCATGATGGAGGCAATCGGTACGTGACGGTAGCAGCCCTCGTCCGGCCTCACCTGGCTCGACCGGGACCGCACTCCGCCGAAGGGGGGAAACTCTCTCTTCGGCAGGACGGGCTCCGTTGGGCCTTGTTCGTGCTATTGCTCTTCACGGTAAGCCGGCTCCACCAGTACAACTCCGTCACGACTGCCATCCGGCCTGTGCTGCTGTTGACGTTTGTGGTGGCCGGCTACGCCTACGTGAACCCGCGGCTGATCAATGCGACCAGCCTGGTCAAATACTGGCCCGCCAAGATACTGATGGCGTTGGGGATCCTGGCGTGCATTTCGGTGCCCTTCGGTATCTCGATCGGTAACTCGGGCCGGTTCATTCTGGAGGTCTTTTCCAAAAACGTCATCCTCGCGTTCCTGCTGATCGCCGGGTGCCGGACCGTGAGGGATCTCTACTCCTTCACCTGGGCCTACGTGTTGGGGTGCGGGGTGCTTTCCTACATGGCCATATTCGTGTTCAAGCTCCAACAACACGGTCGGGACTACAGCTACGCCCGGCTGGTGGGGTTGCACAATTGGGATGCCAACGACGTCGCGGTCGTCCTGACGCTCGGCTTTGCGCTTACCCTGGTGATGCTTCAAACCGTGAAGGACCTTCCCCGGCGGCTCCTCTGCCTCACGGTTCTTGTCGGGATCGCCGGTACCTTTGCGAGAAGTGGCTCGCGGGGTGGGTTCCTCGGCTTCCTGGCGATAGCCGCCAGCATCCTGCTTCTGACCTGGGGCGTCTCGATCCTGAAAAAAATGCTGCTCCTTGCGGTGGCAGCGGTCGCGCTCATCCAGTTCGCCCCGGCCGGGTATTGGGAACAGATGGAGACCATCAAGGATCTCAAGAACGACTACAACTACACCGAAACGGATGGCCGCAAGCAGGTCGCTCAACGTGGTATAGGATACATGCGGGACCATCCGTTCTTCGGAATCGGGATCAACAATTTCACCAAGGCCGAGTGTACCATCTCCGACAAGGCCAAGAACAGACGGCTCGGCGGTGGCATTCGTTGTACCCCTCCGCACAACTCCTTCGTGCAGGCGGCCGCCGAGCTCGGCGTTCCCGGGTTTCTGCTCTGGTCGTCTCTGCTCCTGGGTGGCATCGGGGCGGTGATTCGGTTGCGCTCTCGCCTCCCCGCTCACTGGTCCCGCGGAACCGAAGAGGAGCGGTTCCTCTTTTACACCTGTCAGTATCTCCCCGTTGGGATCATCGGGTTTACCGTCACCGTCTTCTTCCTGACCTTCGCCTGGCTGGAGATCTACTACATCCTGGCAGCGTTCATCGCCGGGTTGATGTTTTGTGTCGATCGGCAGCTGGGGCGGTTGACCGACTCGGGGAGACCCGAGGCGGTGCGGAAGGCGTCCCCGCCGCGGCGCCGGTCCGGATGGCGGAGCCATCGGCTGTCGGGTCCAGCCGCCGGAATCGAGTCACCGCGCGGGTGAACCGCTCGGGGCTCCCGGCCGCACGGTGACCCGTATTCTGGTAACCGACGCCGATGAGCGCGCTGCTCTGACTCTCGTGAGGGCGTTCGGAAAACGCGGCCATGAGGTCGAACTCCTGGCTCCGCACAAGAGGCCGCTCGCTGCAGCATCTCGCTATTGCCGTCGGTTGCACGTGGGACCCTCGCCACTCGATCCGCCGCCCTTTGTCGATTGCGTCTCGGTGCTGGTCCGCGACCGAGGGATCGAAGTGGTCCTGCCGGTGACCGAAGCTGCCGCCCTGGCCCTCTTGCCACCACCCATCCGCGACCGTCTGCGTCCTGCGGTGGTGCCCTTTCCAGACTTCGATCGGTTTCGAGCTGTCTGTGACAAGGGCGCGGTGCTTCACGCGGCCGCCGACGAAGGGGTCTCTGTTCCGGAGCAGCTGGTTATCGCTGGGCGCCGCATTCCTGAGGGTGATCGGGAGCGGCTTCGATTCCCCCTGGTCGTCAAACCAACTCGCTCGGTCGGCGGCTCAGGAAACCGCCGCCTCAAGTTCACCGTGAGTCATGCGGACGATCCGGCCGAGCTCGAGGGGATTCTTGAGCGGTTGCCTCCGGAGGGCTATCCCGTCCTCCTCCAGCGCCGGGTGCTCGGGCCGGGGCTGGGGGTCTTTCTTCTGGTTTGGGACGGGGAGGTTCGGGCCGAGTTCGGTCATCGCCGGCTCAGAGAAAAGCCGCCTGCCGGCGGGGTAAGTGTGTATAGCGAGAGCACCCCCCTGGACCCGGGACTCCGAGACCAATCCGTGCGGCTGCTTCAGCGGCTTGGATGGCAAGGGGTGGCGATGCTGGAGTACAAGCTCGAGGAGGAATCCGGCACGCCCTATCTGATGGAAATCAACGGGCGGTTCTGGGGATCGCTGCAGCTTGCGCTCGATGCGGGTGTCGATTTTCCGAACCTGCTGCTCGACTGCTTTGCGGGACGAGCATTCGACCCGCCCCGCTTTCAGACCGGGGTCCGGCTGCGCTGGTGGTGGGGTGACGTGGACCACCTGTTGGCCCGGTTGCGCCACTCGCGCCGGACCCTCCATCTCACATCGGATGCTCGTGGTCGTGGCCGCGTCATCGCGGATTTTCTGAAACTGCGGCCGTCGGATTGTTGGGAAACCTGGCGCCGGGACGACCCCCGTCCCTTTGTGCGGGAATCGATGCGATGGCTGCTCCGCAAATGATCGAGCGATCTCCAATGACGGTAGCGGTCCTGCTCGAGTCCGACGGGCCCGGTGGCGCCGAGGTCGTCGTCTTTCAGCTCGCAGAAGAACTGGCGAGGCGGGGCCACAAGGTATTCCCGGTTGGGCCCGCTCAGGGCGTTGGTTGGCTGGGGGGGAAGTTCCGCGAGGCAGGGTTCGAAACGCTGGTCTTCCAAAAGCGGCATCCGCTCGATCCGAGATGGATCAGCGACCTTGCCCGGTTGTTTCGCCGCAACGGGATCACGGTCGTTCACAGCCACGAGTTTGGCATGTCGGTGTATGGGGCGGCTGCCGCTCGCCGCCTCAGACTCCCTCATGTGATCACCATGCACGGCAACCAGACAATGACGCGCGCTCTGCGCCGGCGGATGGCGTTGCGCTGGGCGTTCAGGAAGAGCCGAGCGACTGTGGCGGTGAGCCGGGCCACCAAGCAACAGCTGGATCAGGACCTGGGCCTCCCACCGGACCGGATCCAGGTCGTTCACAACGGCATTCCGATCAGGCCCGGAAACCCCGAGCGGATCCGTCGCGAGCTGGGAGTGACGCCGGAGGAACGCCTGATCGTGGCTGTTGGTAACCTCGATCGCCGGAAGGGCCACGCGGTTCTGCTCCGTGCATTGCGGCGCATGGAAGCGGAGGGTCAGCGCCAACCTTGGCGGCTGGTGATCGCTGGCGGACGCGGGGGAGACCAGCGCCCCGTTCTCGAGTCGCTGGCTGCCGAGGCAGGCCACACGGGCCGACTTCATCTCCTCGCTCAGCGGGAAGACGTGCCCGATCTTCTGGCAGCTGCTGACATCTTCGCCATGCCTTCTCTCTGGGAAGGGCTGCCGCTTGCGCTGCTCGAAGCCATGCTGGCCGGAAAAGCCATCGTAGCCTCAGCAACGTCGGGTATCCCGGAGGCCATCGAGACGGAAGTTCATGGGTTGCTGGTGCCGCCCGGTGACGAGGCCGCGCTCGCGCGTGCCCTGGGCCGACTGTTCGCCGAGCCGGACCTGCGACGGCGCCTGGGGGCGGCCGCTTCCGGCCGCGGTCGGGCACAGTTTACGATCGGCGTGATGGTGGACGCCTACGAGCGCCTGTATCGTGGCGTCTGAAACCCAGGTCCGGCCGCCGACCCTGCTATGTGTTGCCAATTTCCCGGCGAACACCGGGTTTGCATGGGACTTTATCGAGGGGCTCTACGCCCGCTGCGCCGACGCCCTGGCGCCGCGCCGCGTGCGAACCCTCGTTGCGTACCCTCGCATTGACTCGCCACCCCGGTCCCTGTTGGCCAGTACTGCCCATGCCGTGGAGGTCGAGGCGTCGCCGGAGCGGCTGCGTTCACTCCCCCGACTGTTGCGCTTGCTGCGTCGGGAAGGGGTCCGGGTCATCTACTACACCGACTATCCGTCCCGACTCTGGAGTTATCCGCTGCTGCGGCTTGCCGGCGTCCGCAGGATCATCGTGCACGACCATGCGTCGGGAATCCGGCTGCCGCCGCGGGGAATCCGCCGGGTGCTGAAGACCCTCTACGCCCGAGTGCCCGGCGTCACTGCGGACCGGGTTATTGCGGTCAGCGATTTCGTGGCTCGGCGCCAGGCCGAAGTGGCTCTGATCCCGATGGACCGCATCACGCGAGTCTGGAACGGGCTGGAAATGCCTGCATCCGTCCCATCCCCTTCGGAAGCCCGGCAGCGGCTTGGGCTGCCGCTCGACCGTCCAATCATCGTGACCGCATGCCGGGGCACTCCGGAAAAGGGAGTGCAACACCTCCTGCGTGCGTTTGATCGAGCCTGCCAGGCGTGCCAGCCACCGCCACTCCTTATTTATGTCGGTGATGGGCCGTACCGATCTGAATTGGAGGCCGTCCGCGCTTCGCTGGCCTCGAATGCACAGATCCAGTTCACGGGCTACCGGACCGATGTTCGAGACTTCCTGTGCGCCGCCGATGTCTGCGTGGTGCCGTCGACCTGGCAGGACGCATTGCCGCTTAGCGTTTTGGAAGCGATGGGGCTTGGTCGGGCGGTGATTGCCTCTTCGGTTGGGGGCATACCGGAGATGTGCCGGCACGGGGAGGAAGGGATGCTGGTTCCCCCGGGCGATGAGACATCCCTGGCGGCTGCCTTGACTCAGTTGCTGGAGTCCGGGACGCTGCGCGAGCAGCTGGGAAGGCGTGGCAGATCGCGGGTTCGCGATCACTTTACTCCGGCGGCTCAGCTCACCGCGCTGCTGAATGTGCTTGAGCCTGGCCTCGACTCTCAAGGAGGGTAGGGCGTGCTGGCAGAGATTCGCAGCTTTTGGATCGGATCGCGGCTATCGAAGATCGAACGCCTGTGCATCCGGTCCTTTCTGGATCATGGACATCGATTCGTCCTGTTCACCTACGGGAATGTCGACGGGATCCCTCCCGGCACCACGATCCGCGATGCCAACGAGCTGATTCCCGAGCGTGGGACCGAACCTTTTGTCCGGCGGGGGAGCCTGGCCCACTTCGCCGATTGGTTCCGTTGGGAGCTGCTGCTTCGCGAGGGCGGGTTCTGGGTCGATCTCGACGTCGTGTGCCTCAGGCCGTTTGATTTTTCCGAGGACATTGTCTTCGGCTATCAGCACGACGACACGCCGGTGACCGGCGTTCTTCGCTTTCCGGCGCGCCTCCCGGCCGTGGAAGGGATGGTGGACCTTTGCCGGCGGCCAAACCGCTTTCGGCCCGAAGATCCGATCCGCATCAAAAGGAAGAAATTGATCCGTTGGATGCTGGGCAACTCCCCGGCACGGCTGGACTGGGCCGAGGCAGGCGGGCCGATCGGGTTCAAGACGATGATGCTCAAGCACGACTTGATGCGATTCTGTCAGCCCTACACGGTGTTCTACCCGGTTCACCACGTTCACTTCCGGGCCTTGTATGATGGGACGTTTGCCCGGGATGACGGGTTTTTCGCGGATACTCGCGCAGTGCATCTCTGGAACGAGGTGACGCGGCGCTACACCGAATGGGACAAAGACTCGACCTTCCACCCCGACTCATTGGTCGAGCGCCTCAAGCGAAAACACGGCGTCTAGGGAGCGAGCGGCGCGCAGCTTACCGCTTGCGACTCGCCGCCAGCAGCAGCTTTCCCCATTGGCCGGCGCTGAGTCGCCTCGTCGGTCGGAGCCGAGCGATCATACCCACTTGTCCAAGGCTCAGAAAGGGAGACGTCCGGATGAGCCGATACCACCGCAGCGCCAACACTTGGTCGAACGCTCGTCTGTCGTAAGTGCCGGCAGCCAGGTTCGCCGTCCGCAGCATTTCGACCCAGTCGGCGATCCGGGAAAGGTCCTCGATCGTCTCTGGTGGGCTCTCGTCCGCGAGGCGCCGGTGCGCCTCATCGTCAACATCCGATGGGCGGATGCCCAGGTCCAGGACCTGACCCCTCCGGATCTCATCGGCCGCTTTGTGAAAACTCCCGTGATGCCCTTGGGTCGATTGCTGGTCGTGCGCCCGGTACCGGAGCAGCGATTTCCGCATATTCGCCAGCGTGGCCACCCGCGCCAGGCGAACCCACAATTCAACATCCTCGGCGTACCTGCGTCCTTCCTCATACCGATAGGCGCCTCGCTCGGCGAGCGCGCGTCGGACCAGAATGGTCGGGTGTGAGAAGGGCGGCCGAAACAGCATCTCGGCCCGTATGGATTCGTGATCGAGCGGATAGCGAACCAGGTGTTCGCCTCCCGCCCAGAACACGGTCATGGCGCTGCCGACCATGTCAATGCGCGGGTTACGCTTCAGAAAATCCACCTGTTCCTCGAGACGCGTCGGTGCCGAAACATCATCCGCGTCCATCCGGGCGAGATAGGCTCCGGTTGCCAACCGAATCGCGTGATTCAACGCCGCACCGATGCCGCCGTTCGTTTGGCGAACGGTCCGCACTCGGCCGTCACCAGCGGTGAATTGCGCCAGCAAGGCATCGCTTCCATCGGTCGACCCGTCGTCCACAGCGATGACCTCGAGGTCACGCAGGCTCTGAGTGAGGATGCTCTGCATGGCTTGCTCGAGATGTCGGCCGGCGTTGTAGACCGGCATCAGCACGCTCACGACTGGTGGCATCAGACTCCGATGGCTCGCGACCTGGTGGTCAATCAGGTGACCCGTTCGATCGACAGACCTGAGCGGTGTGCGTCCAGCAGAATGGATTCGTGGACACCGATCACCAATTCCCCGGCGGTGCGAGTGCAAAACCCGCACGCGTGGAGCGCCGCATACACGACAGTCGGGTCCACAAACTCGGGATGGACTTCGATCGCAACGACTCGGGCGGCCTCCAGGAGCGCCCGAGCGGTAGCCTCGTCGGCAAAGAACGGCGCCTCACCCCCCTCGATGTCCATTTTCAGGATGTCGCAGCGAGGAGTGCGCAGGCGCTCGAGTGCGTTGCCGGGGGTAACCACGGACAGCGATGGTCCCTCCGGCGACGCCTGAGCGCGAACTCGCCGCGACCATTCGCGGCTATCCCGAAAGGATCCATCGAGTGCGAGGAACTCGGGGCGAGGCCAGAATGCCGCACAGAGAGGATCGATCCGTGTCGCCAATCGAACGTTGCCCGTCAGCGCGGCAAAATTGGCGGGATCAGGCTCGAGAGCCAACACGCGGGCGTGGGGAAAGCAGTGGGCGAGATAGAGCGAGGCCAGGCCACAGTTGGCGCCGGCATCGATAATGGTTCTCGGCTCGAGACCGGTGGATTCACGCACGATCCGGACCACAGGTCCATACTGCTCTCGAACGATGACATCTTGCCAGACCAACACGTCGGTGGTGGACGGGCGCAGGTTGCACCGGACCCTGCCCGCCAAGGCAGTCTGATACTCTACCGCCAAGCCCCCGGCGACCGATTCCAGTGTCGCGTCACCACCGTGCAGGGTCTCGATGAGTTCATGGCTCTCCCGAACCCACGGAGGAAACACACTGGTGAGCTTACGCAGGCACGCGTACAGGAAGACCAATACGAATCGAAACGGGCCCAGGTGAAAGGCGAGTCGTGCTTTGCGCCGGAACCGGGTGAAGGCACCGCCTTCAGTCGGTGCGGGCCGGACTGATGAGCTGTTCGGTAAGGAGGTCAATGCCGATTCCCGTCCCGCTTCAGATGCTGGATATCTGGTCCAGGGAAGCAGGGTGACCATTCGCCAGATGGAGAGGTCCGACCTCCCACTGACGCACCAGAACCATTACCGGGGTCTTGTGTCCCGCCGCCGTCAAGCCATACCGGGCAGACGGCTGAACGTCCATCGAGGTACAGTGCTGAAGCCAGTCGTGCCAACTCTCTCCATGGTCCGACGCAAAGAGAGAGAGCGAGTAACGGCCCGGGGCCAGGTTCAGATCCTGGATTACGAGGTCGATGTAGCCGGGCCCGGGCGGAACAAGCGGCACGCTGTATCCGTCATGGTGGGTGTACATCTCGGCTGCCAGGGTACCGAGCACCGTGTGGATGTCCACCCCGAACGCAGGCTGCACCACTGGTCTGCTGGCCTCGAAGTGCAGCCGGACCACCACGCTATCACCGCTCCGGATGGCGGCAACCGGTTCTCGCTTGGCGGACAGGAACTCGATCCGGGTAAAGCGAAGCTCACCGCTGCCCTGCCGGTGAGGTATATCGTTGAGGTCGTGGACTTCCTCCTCGGCGCCAGTAAACGTCCCCATGTAGGACTGGATGACCCGCCCGGCAGGCCCATCTTCCTGCAGCCTTCCCTTCTCGATCCAGAGTGCGCGCGAACACAGGTTTTCCACCGCCGCCAGGTTGTGGGAGACGAACAGGACCGTTCGACCGGAGTGGTGGAGATCATCCATCGTCTTGAGGCATCTTCGCTGAAACTCGCCATCGCCGACTGCGAGCACCTCGTCGACCAGCAGGATATCCGACTCCAGGTGGGCGGCAACCGCGAAGCCCAGCCGCAGCCGCATGCCGCTGGAATAGTGCTTGATCGGGGTGTCGATAAAGCGTTCGACATCGGCGTACGCAACGATCGCATCGAGCTGGGCATCGATCCGCCGCTTCGGCATCCCCAGGATGCAGCCGCTGAGATAGACGTTTTCCCGCCCGGTCAGCTCCTCGTGGAAGCCGGTGCCCACCTCGAGCAAGGAGGCGACGCGGCCGCGAACCCGCACCAGCCCGGCGCTCGGCCTCGAAATCCGGGACAGAATCTTGAGCAGGGTGCTCTTGCCCGCGCCGTTCCGGCCGACAATGCCGACGACTTCACCCGGCTGCACGGTGAACGACAGATCGCGCAGAGCCCAGAGAATCTCTCGCTCGCCACGGCCCCGGAAAGGAGCCCGGACCATTTCGGCGAGAACCTCCCGAAGCATGGCAGCCCCCTGGGTCCGGCCGAGCAGAAACTGCTTGCTCACGCCTTCGACGGAGATGGCCGGATTCACGCGATGTGTCACACGATATCCGAGAAGTAACCTTCCGCATGCCGGAAGTAAGCAAGACTCAGAAACAGCAGAACGATCGTTACGCCGCCCGAGATGGCGAGCGCCTGCCAGTCCAGCGCGGCCACCGGAACCGTCGCGCTCCGGAACGACTCGATCAACCCGGTGAGCGGGTTGAGGTCGATCAGAAACCTGAATCGGTCTGGGACCAGGCTGGAGGGGTAGATCACCGGGGTGATGAACACCAAGGTCTGAACCAGGAAGGGAATCGCGTGCTTGACGTCGCGGTACTTGACGTTGAGGGCCGACAGGTAGGCGCCGAGCGCGAAACTGAACAGCCAGAGAAGGAGGGTGAGCGGGAGCCACAGGAGCAGCCGCCAGCTCATCACGTCGTAATAGATCATCATCACAATCAGGATCACCACCCCGATCGCAAAGTCCACCAGGGCCACCAGCGCCGTGGCCGCCGGCAGCGCCAAGCGGGGGAAATAGATCTTCTTGATCAAGTAACCGTTGCCGAGCAGGCTGGCGCCCGAGGCCGGAACGGCGTTCGCAAAGAAGAGCCAGGGCAGCAGGCCGCTGAAGTAGAAGATCGGAGCCGGGATCCCGTCGGTGGGGACCTTGACCACGACACCGAACAGGACGGTGAACACCACCATAGTGACGAGCGGTTGCAGCACGGCCCACGCGATACCGAGCACGGTTTGCCGGTAGCGAATCGTGATGTCGCGCCAGGCCAGAAAGAACAGCAGCTCGCGATAGCTCCAGAGCTCCTTCAGCGAAGACAGGAGGCTCGGAGAATCGGAGCTGACCCACTCCACCGCTCCGCGATGGAGTTCAACCGGAGGCGCGGACGGGGAACCCGCTTCAACCAATGCATCCTCCCTGGTCCGAGGGTGCCACTGCCCGACGGGCTTTCCTGCTGATCGAAGGAGCTTTCAACGTACCTAACCTAATCAGCAAGCGATGTGCCGTGGGGAGACATCGGGGTGGAATCGGGCCCAACCCGGTCGGTGAGCCACTTGGCAAGGGCGCGAGCCCCCGCCTCGGTGGCCCGGAAAACGCGCTCCGTCTCGTCGTCTGGAGCGAGGACAGGATCGAGGATGTCGTACCCGCGATACCGGCCACTTGAATCCACCCCGCCCAGCAGCACCGTCCTGGTTCGGGCGGGGGGATGACGGGCGAGAATCTCGGCCTCGATCCCGCGGTCCAACGCGACGAGAAGGTCGGCGCGGCGGAGCAGGGCGGCGTCGAGGCTTTGCGCCTGGTGCTGCGCCAGGGAAAGCCCTCGAGTCTCCGCAAACGCGCGAGCCCTCTCATCAGCCGGCGTGCCGGGTGTCGCGGAAATCCCGGCCGACGCCACAAGGCTGCGGGTATCAGCCGCCAGGCCAGCTCGGAGCACGGCTTCTGCAAGCGGGCTCCGCATGATGTTCCCACGACAGACGAAGACGATCTCGAATCCCCGCCGAAGCGTGGCGGGCAGCCGATCAGGCTGGCCGGAGAATCGCCGGGCCAGGTTCCGCTTCACGAAGGCCCGCTGCGCTCGCATTGATCCCAGGCCTCGGAACAGACGCCAGGTGATCAGCGCGTGAGGTGCCAGGCGGTGGGCCCAGCGCCGGATCTGATCCCGCACCCGCGCCGGCAGCGTCATCCGTCGAGGATGCGTGGGTTGGCGACTGAAATCGACTGCAACCAGTCCATGGCATCGGCCATGGTCAAGGTCGCGCCGTCTGCGGGGCGAGTGCCACCCAGTTTCAGGCAATGCCCGACGCCCGCCGCACGCCCCGCCGCGAGGTCGGAGTCCTGGTCACCGAGCAGCGCCGACGCCCCCAGGTCGATGCCGAGTTCCCGTTGCGCCCTCAGGATCATCCCCGGCTTGGGCTTTCGGCAATCGCAGTCCTGGCGCAGGTCGCCGATGCCCTCGGTGGGATGGTGCGGACAATGATACGTGGCGAGAATGTCCAGTCCGCGTGCCCTGAATTGTTCGCGCACCCAACGGGTGTATGTCGCGAACTCGGTCTCCCCGTAGTAACCCCGGGCGATCCCCGCC
>Ga0187893_10007550_pt1 | contig 17737 bp, 8 predicted proteins | sample MA1701074metaG_FD_139574 | JGI IMG/M metagenome (GOLD analysis project Ga0187893, IMG submission 139574) | White microbial mat communities from a basaltic lava cave in the Kipuka Kanohina Cave System on the Island of Hawaii, USA - MA170107-4 metaG ... | reverse complement strand
CGCGAATGACAATGAGATGATTCGGCTGGCCGGTTTCGACAAACGTGGCGTCCAGTCCGGTGACGAGCGCCTGCATGGTGATGTAGATCGCCACCGTGAGACCAATGCCCAGGGCGGTCATCAACGTTCCGACGCGTCGGACCCACAGGCTGCCGATGTTGTATTTGAGAGGAATTTTCATGGATATGAGAAAGAGTCCCCACGGCTCTTTGTGGCAAGGGGACAGAGAGAATGAAGGCCACGACCTCCTCTTGATCTCCCCCTTATGCGCTTCGCAAGGGGGAGAGCTTACCCTTCTCAGCACTCAGTACTCAGTACTTTTACGCGACGCGGCGCAAGGCATCCACGACAGGGAATCGCGAGGCGCGCCAGGCCGGCACGCCAGCGGCCAGCAGTCCCACCCCGCAACCAATCGCCGTGCAGGTCAAGAGGATCTTTGGATTCACGTCAAGACGGAGAAGGAATCCACTGGTCAATGTTGCGATGTCGAGCCGGGAATAGAGAACCCGTGCGCCCAGCGCCCCCAGCAGGGTGCCAAAGAGCGACAACAGCAATGACTCTCCGATCAGCAGGAACAGGATGCGGTCATTGTAGAAACCGAGGGTCTTCAAAACCCCAATCTCACGGACACGTTCCCGAATCGACATGGCCATCGTGTTGGCCGCCACCAGAATGATTGCAAAGATCACGGCCGAACAAATACTGGTGATGAGAAATTGCACGTTTCCAAGCATCGACATAAATCCCAGGACAAAAGCCCGTTCGGTTTCTGTCTTGGTAGGAACGGGAGCGTTTTGAAACAGTGCATCCACTTGCTCGGCGATCTTCGGCACCTCCTGCGCCGAACGCGCCCGAATCGTGTACGTTCCTGTGAAGCCAGCATTGTTCAACCCCTCGTTGAAATATTCCCAGTGGAAGAACAAGGTGCTTCCCAGATCAGAGCCTCCCTCGTAAATAGCCCGGACGGTCATTTCCGGATCAAACTGGAACAGCGCACCCTTTAGGTGAATCTTGTCGCCAATCTTCCAGCCAAATCGCTTGGCCAGACTGTTGCCTACCAGGCAGCCGGTGCGGTCCTTCAGGAACGCCTCCTTTTGCTCCTCAGGCAGGATCATGTCGGCGTTGACCTGAAAAAACTGTTCGGTGTCAGCCGCAAACTGTCCGAAGAAATTCGAAGGGTCTTTGTAGACTCCTCCGAACCACATCGCGCCCATGACTGCTTCCACACCCTCGACCTTCGTGATTTTCTGGCGGTAGGCGATAGGCAGAGAATTGAAGAGAGAAACCTTGTGCCGCGTGATGAGACGCAGCGCCGACGCCGGTGTCTCAATGGGATTCTGCAGCTCATTGAGCAGCGTCAGCAGTGTCGTCACCAGAAACAGCGAAACAGCGATGCTTGTCACCGTCAACAGTGTCCGGCGCCGATTGCGCATGACGTTCCTGTAGAGCAACCAGAAGAATTTCATGAGAGCGGTCGGGGATTAACAAAACGAGTGAGAACAACTCATACTTGACCTGGACAAGCCAGCATGGCGGAAATGCTCATGACGAACCACGAATGACGGGGAAATCCAAATGGCGAAAAAGGGTGACCTATTGCTTTGTCATTAGATCTTCGTCCTCAGTCGTTTGTTCCAGCAGGGAACGCATTCGTTAAGGATTTCCTTCCGTGTAAGGCACAAAGGCTGGCTGAGACTATATCACAGGGGTTGGGAAATCAGACCGTCGCTGGCTGGTTTAGATTGGTTTTGTTTCAGGTTGAGACCGGATCAAACATGCTGATCCTTGATCATCGGCTCCGTCGTTCCACCCAGGACCCCGGTCCGCACGCGGGTACTTCAAAGAGGGGCGAGCTTTGCACACCGAAACCGTCATCTGTGATACCCGCAACCTCGGCATCGTGCGTCAGGTCTGCGCCGAAAACTGGTCGACCCTTCGACTGAGAATCGGCCAACGCGCGGTTTGTGTGACGCCGAAACCCCTGACGGTCTGTCCGCCCACGATGTGGTGACCTTCCACCACCAGGTTACCCAAGCGTCGAAGCCCGACAACGGTCTCTACACCCAAGCCTTCGCTTCGGTGACCAGAGAATGATGACGATCTTGGCGAGCTTGGTTGGGTTCTGCCACTTCAAGCGATGCAGCCGACTGGCCACGGCTTGACGACGCCGTCGACAACTTCAAACACCGCCAGCTTCTCGCGGCCTGAATTTGACCCATTCTTGAACTTGAACCGGCAGGAAATGCATTAGTAGCTATCAAACAGCTTGCCCCACTCCGTTTTCTTGGCGGCCTTGACCCGCCCGCGGCCAATGAGGGGATACCAGAAGAGGTTGTAGTAGACGTTGGAAGCGAAGTAGCTCCAAGGCACGATGGGCGTCCGCAGCAGCGCCTTTTCCATGAAGTGCAACGGTCCCCAGTAGATCTGCTTTTGGCCCCAACTAGCGAACGTATCCTCGTCTTTGGCAAAAGCGAAGTTGATGCCGCTGATGTCCAGACCGACCACCTCGATCTCACGGGGGTCACCGATGCCAAGTCCGCGCTCGTGCGCCAGGCGGATGAACTCGAGCTCCAAGGGTTCGAAGCCCATCAACTTCGCCGCGACCGCGTCGATGGCCACCTGATCGGCAGACGCAAGAACCAGGTTCTTGACGTGCGGTCGCATGGCACGCGGACCGGGGCCGTCGCCGGCGAAGGTGCCGTCCATGACGGCGAAAACTCCCGGGTGGATCTCCTTCTGGATGGCAAGCAAGTCCACCAGCGTCTTATGGATCTGCGAATGGGTCCAGTGACGCCGATAGTGCAGCAGCCCGCCGAAGGCATTCTTCATGGCCCCCGTCATGGTGGTGAAGACGTGCGTCTTCATGGTCGGCAGGTGCACAATATTGCGGCCGATGAGTGCCTGCGGTATCTCGATGCCGTCCGGGAAGATCTGGTCCAGCACCAGCATCTCGGCCTTCGGCGTGTAGCGGACCCAGGGCACACCCTTGTCCGTCAGATGGATGCTAGGGATGCCAAGGCGGTCCTGCACCAGCTTGTGCTTGTTCTTGACCTCACCCTCGTGCGACTTGACGACGACGGTGCCGTTGTGGGCCGCGATGATGTCGTTGAAACCCTCGGCCCTGAGCGCATTGACGATGCCTTCGATCTGCCACGGCGAGGAGGAGCAGCCCGGGTACCAGTGCTGCCAGGAGATGTTCACCTTGAGAGCCGTCGGCGCCGTCGGGTCCAGGGCCTTGCTGAACTCAGCCATGCGCATCGCTTTGCCGATGTCTTCGACGATAGCGGGTGCGCTGGCATAGAGCACGGCGACCTTCGCGGTCCGCGGCGGACGTGCGGACTGCGCTTGGAATTCGGGGATGCCTACAAGGTTGGTGGTCATAGGGCACCTCTCGTATATGAACCAAACGATCCGTTCTGCAATTGTCTGCCGCGACTGCGATTTGCCGCACGTGCGGAATGCTTCTCCTTTATTGGCCAACCGACAGACGTGTTCGTTGATGATTCACATGTCACGCGGCAGGGGCTACGGACGATGGGAGACCAGGTCAATAGTTAGAGACTGGGCCGGACTCGGGTTGGCTCCTGCGTTTTAGGTAGGTAAAGTAACCCTTGTCGCCATTTGTTGGATTCTCGATCCACACGGACTCGAGCTTGTACTCTGCCTTGACCTGCGCATCGATCTCGCGTGGCACCTCGAGGAAGGGTGCAGGCTCCCGACGAAGGCGTACTGCGTACATCACGAACGTCGGCTTTCTCGAAAACGAATACGCTAAGTCTTCCTTCTCATGGCCGGCGGTGCCTGTGCCAAGGAGGTCACCGCCCGATCCGCCGTGCGCAATCCTCGGATCAACTACGCCGTGCGCATCGTAGATCTTCATCCGCAGCATATACCCAGTGACGCCGATGTCCCAGGTCAACAGGCTGTCGTTCTCACTGGTCTTGTGAGTGTCGAAGAATCTTGCGAAAAGATGAAACCCGTTCACGGCCCAGCGTTCGTACTGAACACCACGATATGTTCCGTGTGTCAGATCCGGGCGGGCGAAGATCTTTTCTTCGTACCGCGTCGATTGAAGGAAGATACCACCCAGCGACATCGTGGCGAGAGCGCCGATCAGCAGTCGCCTGGGCGTCGTGATAGGTTCGTCGCCAAGGCTCTGCCGGATGGCAACGCCGACAAGCGCATAGATCAGCGGAAGCACCGGAACGAAGAACCGGTACATCGCCATGTAGTCGCCGCCGACCAGAATGATGTAAGCGACATAGGAAACGACGACGGCACCGCTCATCCATGCTCCGGGATGCATGCGCCAGGAGTCCAAAAAGCGTTCGCGAAAACCCCTTCCAGACCAGCGCGGATTGCTTCCGGCATATCTCCACGCGGCGAGCACGAGCCAAATGACACACGGGCCGAGGAAGTGCAGAGCGAAGAAACCCACATACAGCAGCCCGCGGCGGTATTGGTAGAAGCCACCGCCGGTCTTCGCGTAGAAAGTGTTCGGCAAGAGATAGCCGAACGTGTAGAACCGCCATGCGAAGTACGCCGCGAACAGCGGGAGGTACATTCCCACGAGCAGCCACAGTCCGCGCCGGGCCGTTGATCGGTCAGTGACAAGCCATGTGATCAACCCGGTTCCGGCGACGATTCCGAATACGCCAAAGCCTTCAGGACGCGTCAAGGTGGCAACGAACAGGCTGGCCGCGCTGATGAGCACATCGCGTCGTGCGCGTGACGAGGCAAATCGACTCGCGTGAAACACCGCGATCATGATCCACATCGCGAAGAAGACGGTTTCCATGCCGCTGCCGGCCCAGCATGCGAGTGGGCCAGCCACAGCCAGCAGCGCCACGGTGAACAGGGCCAACCCTTCGGTCAACCGAAGGATGCCCCGCGCAAAGCGATACGCATAGATCAGCGTGAGAAGACCCGAAAATAGGCCTATCCACTGTGTGAACCGTGGCAAATCCAGCCCGAGGTTGTATGCTCCCGCACACAAGACGACCCAGAGGAAGTTTGTAAATCCCTCCACAGGTGCTTCGCCGACGTTCCAGACGAACCCGTGTCCCTCTGCAACGTTCCGTGCAAAGCGATAGGTAATGTACGAGTCCTCTGCCACGCACCTGAGCCAGTACACGTGGATCGCGAAGGCCAGGAGCAACAGTGCGAAAATCAGCGGTGCGAAGGGGGGAGACGTATCACATGAAGCGGATGGTTGCTTGAGGGTCGTTTCCGACTTTGCAGTCTCGATCATCGCTTGAGGGCATCTATTAGTGACAACCGTTGCCTGTACTCCAACATCGAAAATAGGAGCAATGAACAGTAAAGAAGAGGGAACCGGTATGGAGGTGATACCCGGGATATCTCGAACGACGCTGTTAGTTGCCACGTATCAGCCGATCATCCCGATAGATGACCACGGCCAAACACGAGGTGCCCGCGAATATTAAGATCAACAAAGTAACGTCGATGGAAAGCCGACCCATTGGCATGTCGCCAAGCGTTGCGTGCATACCCCGGACAGTCAAATCCCCCTTAGAGCGAATGCTCCTTCAGAAGTCAGGGTTTGAGAGAAGGCCAATCTGGCAGTCAATTTCGTCAGTTGACCACTCACTGCGCACGTATTCTTCACGAATGTTGGTCAGCATCTCCTTCACAGCCTGCTTACAGTGGGCTGAGCCTGACCGCACCCAAACGAGTACCAGCTCGTTGGCAAGAGTGTATTGTCGGGTGCGATCTAAAGCCTCGATAAATGGAAGCCACTCTACGGGATTAATCGGCCTAAGCCTCTTTGCGTTTACTTGTCGAAAAAGATCTACCAGCTCGTTCCAGCTTTTTTGTTGTTGGAGCCAGCCGGCCTGGGAGTAGTAGTCGCACCAGGTTTCATTTGGCTCTTGCAGCAGAATTGGGCTCAGAGAATAACTCCCTTCTTTCGAAATTGGCTGGATGACCCCAATATTCGAGAATCGGCTTAAGGCATTTAGAAGCGGCGAACTGACATCCTGCACTTGCCGCTTGCTGTCGAGTACTTTCAGACAACCCTCGCACTCATCCAGGACAAGGATCTGCTGACGATCTACTAAAAGACCTATGGGGTCTATTGGCCTGGAGGATTTTTTTGTCTGCCACTCGCCTGCTCCCAGCCAAGGCAGAATCGAAACTGGAGGTTGGCTGCGCCGTGCCCAATAGTGGGCAAGGGTAGAGCCCATAATGTTCTTGAACTCGATTCCATAGAACAACTGGGCAGGCTCATAAACATCCTGATGGCGCAAGGGTTCATTGAGGGCTTTGAACTCATCTGGCCGTGCCAGGATCATGAGACTGCCGTTTTTGATACTGGGCACACGGTTCAGGATTTGTCTCCATGTTGATTTGGTCGCGCGCCATTCCTTGATCCACTCGTTCGTCAAAAGAGAGTTATAGCCGACACCCAGGCCAATAAGAAGAGCCGACATCCCTGTCAGTAAGTGCAGTTTCGCCCTGCTCGATACAGCACTGACGAGGCAGCCCCCGAAGGCCAAACAGGCGAGACTGGCAACCGTGGTTGCTGCATGGCCATTACGGCTGCTATAGCTGACGCAATCCAGAGTAAGAGATGGATACATCAAAATGGGCGCCAAAAGAGCAGCTGTTGCCAGTAACGAAGAGCGCAACAAGCGAATCCAGTGACGGGTCTCGTTGATTTGCTCTGCTGATCCGGGCTGCTCCGCTTGTTGTGCTCGCCCAAAATAGAGGCCATACACTAGGATCAACGCAAATGAACCTAGGCTGAGACACCAAGCGAGCGTCCATGTCCAGTCATCCGGGCGCATCTTTGCAAGGCTAGCGGCAGCATTGAGCCAGGGCGCGATCAGTGTATGAAAAAAGACGTGAATAACCTTGTAGGGTCCTGGATCCCAACTGTCGGTGCTAAGCCTGGGAAATACAAAGGAATCGAGCCCAAACCATTCGCGCACATCAGCACCCAGCGCCTTGGCGAGCCTCGGCCAGAAGACTACACGGCCAAGCGCAAAAATAAGCAAAGAGATTGCATACGGCAAATAACCTTTGCCCACTTGGGCCGCACGCTGGCCCAGCGAAGCCGATGGGGCCAGAGAACCAGATATGATCATCCACAGAATGTATAGTCGGACGATTTCAAACCCCACAGGCATTTCATAGCTTAAGAGATAGACAGGGATAAGCGCCGCCGCCAGCGTGGTCGCCGCCCTACCCCTTGTTTTCCTCGGCGTATTGCTGGCAGTGCCAAGAGGATAGCTGCTTAGATAGAGAGACACTCCGGCTAGAAGAATGGCCGTGTTAATAAACACGTTCATCATGTGTGTCCGAATGATTGACAAAGGGTAGGCAAGGAATAGACAGGCAGCTAATAGGGGAATAAGCGAATAGCTGGGCAGCAGTCGTCGCAATAGTCTATAAATAATCACAGCAATACCAAATTCAAGGCAGAGGTTGGCAACGTGCCAAGCCAAGGGATTAGGGCCGAAAAAGGCGAAAAGCAGAGCATGGGAAGCACCCATAAGTATCCGCTCGCCAGCCAGATATCGGAATACTTCGAACGACCCGTGCTGTGTACCACGTATCAATATGGTCCAATCGTCCCAATAGATCCCCAAAGACCAAACGCGAACCGCCCGAGCCGCCAATAGAATGAGCAGAATCACTCCCACAGAAACCCGAGACGACTCGAGGATGCGTTGTATGCCAAACTTCATAGCTTGGAGCTTGGTGGTACAGAGAGGTCCGGTGTTAAGCAGGCCTTCCAAGAACCTATTCACGGAAAGTGACTCCATAGCAAATTCCTCAGAAGCCTGACACGAATGATGGAGGACCGTATTTTGCCAAGAGCATCACAGCTCCAACTGCCATCCCCACCCAATAGCTTCTTAGGTCTCTCAGAGCAAAAAGTACGGGGTCTTCATTCATCTGTCCACGGTGTGCGATCAGCCAAGCGCGGTTAATCCAGTACAGCATCGCAGGGCAAACCAGCCAAAGCAGTTGACGGCTGGCGTATAGAACCGCTACCTCGTGGCTGCTGATATAGAGCCCTAACACCAGCACAGCGATGTACCCACTTGCAGCACCCATGCTAACGAGATGTGGACAGTCCTCAGTCAAGTAGTTCCGTCCTTTAACCGATTGCCGGTTTTCCAGCGCCACTTGCCGAAGCTCTGAAAAGCGCTTCATGAGTGCCAAACTCAGAAACAAGAACAGCGAAAAGTTCAGTAACCACGGAGAGAGCACCACACCCGTGGCCTGAGCTCCCGCAAAAATGCGAATCGTGTAGAGCGATGCGAGCACGATGACATCCATCAAAAGGACTCTTTTGAGTCGGAACGAATAGGCGAGAGTTAACAGGTAGTAGAGGCCGAGAACCATCAAGAAGCGCAGCGGCAGGAAGCCTGCGACGACCACAGTGGCTGCAAGCAGAGCTGGAATCGTTGCCATTCCCAAACCGAGAGAAAGATCGCCTGCAGCAAAGGGACGGCTCTTCTTGCTGGGATGCCCTCTATCTGCTTCCAGATCGACTAGGTCATTTAGCAGGTAGGCGCTCGAAGCACACAGGCCGAAAGCAACAAAGGCCCCGACCGCGTCCAGCAGAAGCGTGAAATTGCTGACCTTGTGTGCTAACAGCAAGGGGACAAAGACCAGAGCATTCTTTGCCCACTGGTGCAGGCGCATCGCACGAAGCAGGGCCTCAAATCTGTTGTTCTGGGCTCGCCCAGCGTGAGCCCAGATGGTGAGGTCGACCTCCGCGTTGCCGGCATAGGCAAAGTCTCTACCAGCAAACTTTTCCTGCAGTACTTTGAGTTTTTCACCTCCGCACAAGTTTATCTTTCCATCACTGGCAAGCACGTCGCTGAACAGGCCCAGATGCTCGGCGATGGGCCGAGCAATCGACCTATCAGAGGCCGCAATCAAGATTAGTGGTCGTCCCGCTTGATGCTGTTCGGCCAACAGCGCTAGAAGCGAGGTATTGTATGGCAGACAAGAGACATCCAAGGTCACCCGTTGCGCGACTTGCATCTTCAAGTGAGCTTTGCCCTTGAGCAGCCAAAAAGGTAAGAGAAAGAAGCAAGACGGACGGCTCTTGACTAGAGCGAGAAGAGATTCTAGGAGCATGTCGGTCTTCACGAGCGTTCCGTCCAAATCGACACACAGCGGGGTGTTACGTTCACTTGAGCGGCCCCCTTCGCACGCTTTCGCCGGCTTTGATGCCGCGCCGCTTCCTGCGGAGTTCCTCGTCATATTCCCTCACCAGTTGGCAGGCAGAGCGAGACTTACTGATGCAGCAACGGCAATGCTGGACTCTGCCGGATACGAGTAAGCCACGGACATCGCGACCCTCATTTTTTGGCGGGCCTCTTCCCAGATTGGGAGTTCGAGGCTGCCGTCGACGGTGAGCCGTGTCAGGAGACCTGATTTTCTAGGTTGAGATAAGTTTGGAGAAAAGAGTTCCCTGCAAAGGTAGGGAGCCCGACCCTCGCGCCGACCGGTGGTGTCACGTTTTATGAATATTTGCGATTGCGAGGGAAAAGTCAGCTAATGGGAGAAAGGCTATTCCCGTGCAGTCGGGAAAGTCAAGGGGAAACTTCGGAGGGGGAATTTCGCGCTTGTCCGCCTCGGCCATTGCCGCAACTCAGGCTGGAACGACGGGGTGATGAGCTCGTGGCCGTCCGGAGGGATGAGTATGCAACTCCCCACAGCTCCAACTGCGAGCCCTGAGCTCCCTCCTGAACCGCTTCCTTCCCCAACGCGGCGGTCTCACAGCCCTCGATGGAGCCATGTCACCAATCGTGATTCTCCTGATCCTTCAGGCTACTCGTGCATCGTGTTAGATGCCGAAGGGCGGAAGCTTCTGCGGTGTGCGACCCCGTGAGGTAGATCGCCTGCCCCGACCCATCGGTGAAATAGCGCGGATTCTTCGGATGTACGAGCGAAGCGGTCAGGCTTTGGAGCGACGCTTTGTCTAGCTATCGTTCGACAGCATCCGAAAAGATGGCCGTGCCCCATTCACGACTGTTTCCTAAGGCGGCCGTGATTGTGCAGCAATGTGGCATCGGAACTCTCGGACAAGCCCTTGCCGCTGGCTGTCCTATCCTGGCCGTCCCTTTCGCTCATGATCAGCCTGACAATGCATATCGAATAGAAAAGCTCGGCGTGGCGCGCGTGGTGTATCCGCCCCAATACCGCGCACAACGGGTCGCGCAGGAATTACGCCGCTTGCTAGAGCCCGCGGAGTATGGGCGGCGCGCTGCAAAGGAAGTGGCCGCAAAGGTGCGCCCCGAGGATGGTGCCGCGACAGCGTGCGATGCAATTGAAGAGCAGTTGCTGGCTAGCCCGGCAATGCGGCGGTGAGAGTCAAGCTGGAGCCTTTAAACCTGAATTCCGAAGTTGAAAGAAAGATGAGGGCACTGTTTTGAACCAAGTCAGTTAATTTGAAGTGGGAGATCAATTGACTGAGGAGGGACAAAACAGTGCGGGGAGAAATTAGCGCGATTTTCGGTGGTAGGAAAGTGGAATTGCGACAGACGGTGAAAGCGGTGACTCCGTTTGGAGGGCTGGTGGTATTTGTAGAGTTTTTGCGGAAGGTGGGATTTGCCGAGCAGGTGAAGGCTGCGATGCCGTTTGAGTTGAGATCGCCCAATGCCATTCCGGCAGTGGAGACCTTCACGGCGTTTGTGGTTGCGGTAGTGGTTGGAGCGAGACGGTTTGCGCAGGCAGGGCTGGTGAAAGCCGACCAGGCATTGCAGGGAGTGCTGGGGCTGCCACGATTTCCGACCGACGACACGATACGGAATCTGTTCAAGCGATTCAATCAGGGAGCGGTGTATCGGTTTTACTCCGTGTTGTGGGATTGGCAGTTGGGGCGGCTGGAGGCGCGGGTTGAAGGCTGGAGTTTGGATTTGGACTCGGCGGTGTTTGAGCGCTACGGGCGGCAGGAGGGGGCGCGCAAGGGGCACAATCCGAGAAAGCATGGTCGGCCCAGTCATCACCCGCTGCTGGCGGTATTGGCGGAGGCACACTTTGTGCTGCATGGATGGTTGCGCAGTGGCAATTGCAGTTCGGCGCGAGGGGTGGTGGAGTTTTTGAAAGAAGGGTTGGCGTTGCTGGGGCCGAGGCATCGGATTCGGGTGGTGCGAGCCGATTCCGGGTTTTTCGACGACAAGCTGCTGAGCTTTCTGGAAGAGCGTGAGCTGAGCTACATCGTGGTAGCCCGGATGACACCGTGGTTGAAGCGGCAAGCGGCTCAGGTGCGACAATGGACGGACCTGGATGCGAACTACTCGGTCGGCGAGTTCCGGCTGCAGTTGCACGGCTGGGAACAACACCGACGGTTTGTAGTGATCCGGGAACGGGTGCGGGACGAGAAACCCTCCGTGGGGAGAAAGCTGCTGGACCTTCCCGGCTATACGTTCAGGATTTTTGTCACCAACGGTTACCAGGTTCCTCAGGAAGTTTGGCGGGACTACAATCAGCGGGCGGATGTGGAGAACCGGATCGCAGAGCTGAAATACGACCTGGCGGCCGATGACTTCTGTCTGCACGCGTTCTTCCCCACTGAAGCAGCCTTCTGCGCCATTCTCATGCTCTTTAACCTATTGGGAGAGTTTCAACGAGCCAGCGGGATGAAGGGTTATCGGCAACCGGCCACGCTGCGAACCCAGGTCTTTCTCTGTGGGGCTGTGCTGGGTCGAGCAGGCCGACGAGTAGTGTTACACCTGTCGGAAAGTTGGGGAGGGTTGACCCAGCGGAAACCCCTGCTGGACAGCCTGTTGGCATATCCATTTTCAACTTCGCCGAAGTTGCCCAATGCGCAACCCCTATCACCCTAACTTTGTGTCATTGACCGGGCCCCTTAGGGTTCAACTTCGGAATTCGGGTTAAATGGAAGAGCAATGGCCGTCTTCCAAGTCGCGACTCAACAAGCGGAAGGACATCTGCGCCTGCAAGCGGTGGCAAGATGTGGTCGCCACTCTCCCCGCGCCCGTTGCTTCTTTAGAGCTGCATCGGGACATGTCGTTTCCACCCAAAAGCAAAAAGCCCCTGCGGGTCTGAAACCGCAGGGGCCTTGGTTTGGTGCAAAAGCTGTCGAAAGACGTTTAGGTCGACGTTGCCATCTCGTCGATACCCTCTTCTTCGTTGAAGTCGACTTGAGAATCGAAAGCCTCTTCGCCGGCGTCCTCCGAACGCACCGGTTCGTCGGATTTCAGCTTCACGTTCCGGTAGTGCTCCATGCCAGTTCCAGCCGGAATGAGCCGCCCCATGATGACGTTCTCTTTCAGACCGCGTAGATAATCGACCTTGCCGCTGATTGATGCTTCCGTAAGCACGCGAGTCGTCTCCTGGAATGAAGCTGCGGAAATGAACGAGTCGGTGGAGAGAGATGCTTTCGTGATGCCCAACAAGAGTGGCTCCCCACGTGCCGGCCGGCCGTCTTCGCCAACGACGCGATCGTTTTCTTCCTTGAAGCGGAACTTGTCCACCTGCTCTTCGAGCAAGAAATCTGTGTCACCGACCTCTTCGACGCGAATCCAACGCATCATCTGACGAACGATAACTTCGATGTGCTTGTCGTTGATGTTCACACCCTGCAACCGATAGACCTCCTGGATTTCGTTAACCAGATAGGCCTGCAATTCTTTTTCGCCCAGGACCTCCAGGATGTCATGCGGATTCAGCGGACCGTCCATCAGAGGCTCGCCTGCGCGCACACTTTCGCCTTCCTGAACATTGACGTGCACACCACGTGGCAGCGAGTACTCGCGCTCCATGCCGTTTTCGTTGGTCACCATAATCTTGCGGGTCCCTTTGGCAATGTCACCGTACTTCACCATGCCGTCGATGTGAGTAATCACCGCCGTCTCGCGAGGCTTGCGAGCTTCGAACAACTCGACAACGCGCGGCAGACCTCCAGTGATGTCCTTCGTCTTGGTGGTTTCGCGCGGGATCTTTGCCAAAACGTCCCCCGGATTCAGTTCGTCGCCATCCTGCACCATCAAGTGAGCGCGTTCCGGCATCAGGTATTTCTTGACGGTCTTGTGTTTGTCGGAACTCTTGATGACGATCTGAGGCTGCCGTTTCTCATCCTGCGACTGCGTAACCACCCAGCGCGACATGCTGGTGACTTCGTCGACTTCTTCGGTCATGGTGACAGCGTCCACCAGATCTTTGAACTGAACCGTGCCGCCCACCTCGGTCAAGATCGCATAGGTGTAAGGATCCCACTCAACCAGACTGTCACCCTCTTTGACGTCGTCGCCTTCCTTAAACTTGATCTTGGCCCCGTAAACGACCGAGTACTTCTCTTTCTCACGTCCCTTTTCATCGACAATGGCAATCAAGCCGTTGCGATTCATCACGACGAGATCGCCTGCTTTGTTTTGAACGGAGGTGAGATTAATAAACTTCAGAACGCCATCGTTCTTAGCGTCGAGAGTTGACTGTTCCGAGACCCGGCTGGCCGTACCACCGATGTGGAAGGTGCGCATGGTCAACTGCGTGCCAGGCTCGCCGATGGACTGGGCTGCAATGACGCCCACGGCTTCTCCCAGCTCAACCATGGCGCCAGTGCCGAGATTACGTCCGTAACACTTGATGCAGACCCCACGCCGCGATTCGCAGGTCAGCACCGAGCGGATCTTCACCCGCTCCACGCCGGCTGCTTGAATCTCACTTGCCAGGTTCTCCGTGATCTCTTCGTTGACATCCACGATCACGTTGCCTTCGTAGTCCTTGATCTCATCCAGCGAGACGCGGCCCACGATGCGGTCACGCAGCGGCTCGATGATCTCACCACTTTCCACGATGGAACCGACATAGATGCCGTTCATCGTGCCGCAATCCGGTTCGGAAATGATGACATCCTGCGCCACATCCACCAAGCGGCGCGTGAGGTAACCGGAGTCAGCAGTCTTCAACGCCGTATCCGCCAATCCCTTGCGGGCGCCGTGCGTCGAGATGAAGTATTGCAACACGGTCAGCCCTTCACGGAAGTTGGCCTTGATGGGTGTTTCGATAATTTCACCAGAAGGCTTGGCCATCAAGCCGCGCATACCAGCCAACTGACGGATCTGCTGCTTCGAACCACGAGCACCGGAGTCGGCCATGATGTAAATTGGGTTGAACTCGATGCCTTCCTTGTTCTGCGTCTCGATGCCGCGGATCATCTCGTCGGCCACCTTCTCGGTGACGTTCGACCAGATTTCGATCACCTTGTTATAGCGTTCGCCCTTGGTGATCGCTCCTTCCTGGTACTGGCCTTCGACCTTCAGCACCTCGCGCTCAGCCGATTCCACGAGCTTTCCCTTCTCGCTCGGAATCAACAAGTCTTCGATACCGATGGAGATTCCAGCCCGTGTGGCATACTGGAAGCCCAGTGCCTTCACTTCATCGAGCATTTTTACGGTCTTCTCCAATCCCAGCTTGAGGTAGCAATACTGCACCAGTTGTCCCAGTCCCTTCTTCTTGAGGAGACCATTGATAAAAGGCATCTCCTTGGGCAAATGGTCATTCAGAATGACCCGTCCGACCGTGGTCTTCAGAAAGTTCTTTTCCAGGTGGATCACTTCGGTGTGCAACACACTCTGGTCATCATAGGAAGTCGTCAAATCGATCACGTCGCCGGTGTAGCGGTAGCGAATGGGACTCAACGTTTCGAGTTCTCCCGCTTCCACGGCCAACAAGACTTCCTCTGTGCTGCCGAAAGCGCGGCCCTCCCCTTTGGTTCCGGGCTTCGACATGGTGAGGTAGTAGCAGCCAAGAACCACGTCCTGAGTCGGGACCGCGATGGGCATGCCGTTCGACGGCGAAAGAATATTGTTCGACGCGAGCATGAGCACGGAAGCCTCAATCTGCGCCTCAGGTGACAGCGGAATATGCACAGCCATCTGGTCGCCATCGAAGTCGGCGTTGAATGCAGTGCAGACCAGGGGGTGAATCTGGATAGCCTTGCCCTCGATAAGCTTGGGCTCGAACGCCTGAATACCCAGCCGGTGAAGCGTTGGGGCACGATTGAGAAGCACTGGATGCTCGCGAATCACCTCTTCGAGAATGTCCCACACGATGGGATCCTGCTGTTCCACCATTTCCTTTGCAGCTTTGATCGTTGTGCAGTGTCCCGCCTGTTCGAGCCGGTTATAGATAAAGGGTTTGAACAGTTCGAGCGCCATCCGCTTGGGGAGGCCACACTGATGCAGCTTGAGGTCGGGGCCGACCACAATAACCGAACGTCCTGAATAGTCGACGCGCTTTCCGAGAAGATTCTGACGGAAGCGTCCCTGCTTGCCTTTCAGCGTGTCGGACAGAGACTTAAGCGGCCGGTTGTTGGCGCCACGCAGAACGCGGCCACGGCGGCCGTTGTCAAACAACGCATCGACGGCTTCCTGCAGCATGCGTTTTTCGTTGCGGACGATGACATCGGGCGCATGCAGCTCAATGAGCTTCTTCAACCGATTGTTGCGGTTGATGACGCGGCGATACAGATCATTCAAATCCGAGGTGGCAAAGCGTCCGCCATCCAAAGGAACGAGAGGCCGCAGTTCAGGAGGAATGACTGGAATCGCGTCCAAAATCATCCATTCGGGCTTGTTCCCGGACTTGCGGAAGGCTTCAACCACTTTCAGCCGCTTCGAAAACTTCAGTTTCTTCTGCTGAGAGGTTTCCGTCTTCATCTTATGGCGAAGCTCGATGGAAAGCTCTTCGATGTCGAGCTGCTTCAGCAACTGCTTGATAGCCTCAGCGCCCATCATGGCTGTGAACTTGCCAGCATGCTCATCCATCAGTTGCCGGTACTTTTCCTCGTTGAGGACTTCCTTGTCCTTAAGTGGAGCATCTCCGGCATCAATGACGACGTAAGCCTCGAAGTACAAGATCCGCTCGAGCTCGCGCAGACTGATGTCAAGAAGGTGTCCAATACGGCTCGGCAGTCCTTTGAAAAACCAGACGTGCGAGCAAGGACTCGCCAGTTCGATATGGCCCAGCCGCTCGCGACGCACCTTCGACAGCGTGACTTCGACGCCGCACTTGTCGCAGATGACGCCGCGATGCTTCATCCGCTTGTACTTGCCGCAAAGACATTCCCAGTCCGTCACGGGGCCGAAAATCTTGGCGCAAAATAGGCCATCGCGCTCCGGCTTGAAGGTTCGGTAGTTAATGGTTTCAGGCTTGGTAACTTCGCCCTTGGACCAGGAACGAATCTTTTCGGGCGAAGCCAGGCTGATCTTGATGCTATCGAAATCAGCAATGACGTTGCCTCGATCGTAGGGGTTTTGTCGAAACAAAGTGGACCTCCTCGGGAGGGTACAATTGATAACCTAGCGGTTTCTAGCTCAGCCCTATTCAGGCTGAATGAAAAAAGGGAGCTCGGGAAGAGGACGGAGGGTCGAGGACAGCGCTAAGTCTATCCTCGGCTTCCAATCGTCGACTCGTCTATGCGTTGTCCGTGGGTCCCTTAATCAGCTCCACGTCAAGACACAGACTCTGCAGCTCTCGAATCAAGACATTGAAGGACTCTGGCAACCCCGGTTCGATAGCTGCTTCGCCTTTCACAATCGCTTCATAAATCTTTGCCCGGCCGTAGACATCGTCAGCCTTGGCGGTCAGCAGTTCCTGGAGAATGTGGGCCGCACCATAGGCTTCCAACGCCCACACTTCCATCTCTCCAAAGCGCTGGCCGCCGAACTGCGCTTTGCCGCCCAACGGCTGCTGAGTGATGAGCGAGTAGGGACCAATGGAGCGCGCGTGGATCTTGTCATCAACCAAGTGCGAAAGCTTGAGCATGTAGATATAACCAACCGTCACTTGTTGCTCAAACCGCTCGCCGGTCATGCCGTCGTACAGGTAGGTCTTTCCCGAAGTTGGCAAACCGGCCTTCGTAAGTTGCAGCTTGATCTCTTTCTCGGTTGCGCCGTCAAAAACGGGGGTCGAGAAATGCAGCCCCAGCGCTTTTGCTGCCCAGCCCAAATGAGTTTCAAGGATCTGACCAACGTTCATACGTGAGGGAACACCGAGCGGGTTGAGCACAATCTCCACCGGCGTGCCATCTGGCAAGTAAGGCATATCTTCTTCCGGGAGGATTCGGGCAATCACACCTTTGTTGCCGTGACGGCCAGCCATCTTGTCACCCACCGATAGCTTTCGCTTCATGGCGACATAAACCTTGGCCAACTTGATCACCCCGGGCGGCAGCTCATCACCTTTCTTCAGTTTGCCGATTCGCTCGTCGTGCAGTTTCTGCAAGACGTCGATCTGCCTCGCCGTCATTTCCTCGATTTCCAGAACTTGCTCGGAAACCGAGCCTTCCTTTTGACCTGTCTTGACGCGAGACAGGTCTTTCGCGCTCAATCGCTGAATGATTTCGCGCGTCAGCGTTGTTTTCTTCGTCAGGATGCGTTTGCCTGAACGCTCGTTAACCAGGTCGGCCGTCAACACCTGGCCTTCCAATAGCTGGCAAACCCGTTTGTTTCGCTCATCGGTCAGAATGCGGATTTCGTCGTTGAGGTTCTTCTCCAGCTTCTCAATCTCGCCGTCTTCGATTGCCTTGGCGCGTTCGTCCTTGTCCTGCCCTTTGCGCGAGAAGACTTTCACTTCGACCACAACACCCTCAATGCCAGGCGGCGTGATGAGCGATGCATCCCGCACATCGCCTGCCTTCTCACCAAAGATGGCACGCAGCAGCTTCTCTTCCGGGGTGAGCTGCGTTTCGCCTTTCGGTGTTACTTTGCCCACAAGCACGTCG
>Ga0187893_10007549_pt1 | contig 17738 bp, 18 predicted proteins | sample MA1701074metaG_FD_139574 | JGI IMG/M metagenome (GOLD analysis project Ga0187893, IMG submission 139574) | White microbial mat communities from a basaltic lava cave in the Kipuka Kanohina Cave System on the Island of Hawaii, USA - MA170107-4 metaG ... | reverse complement strand
GGCGCGAACGGGCTGTCGGCGAACTTGGGCTGCAGCAGGATGTCGTGCGGCTCGTACACCGTGCGGATTCCCGGCGTGTCGGCGCGCCACACCAGCACCGTGGCGAAGATCTGCGGGTGCAGCGTCGGCATGATCACCGTGCTGCGGTCCACCGGCACCCCGGAGCCGCGCAGGAAGCCGAGGAACTGCTCGGCGAGCTCGGCGCTCGAGCCCGCCTTCCACGCGTCCTTCAGCAGCCAGTCGGCCAGCGGATTTCCATGGATACCTTCGATACTCGACGCTTCTGGCGATACCGTTTCCTCGTCCGCGTAGAGCGCCGAAACCTTGCTCCGGTAGAACGACAGATAGCCGCGGATCTTCTCCGCCTCGCGGTAGGGCTCCTCGTAGGCCCAGGCGGCGTTCTCGGCGATCTGGCCGCCTACTTTCAGCGTCCAGTAGCTCGCGTTGCCCTTGAACGGGCAGTGCGTCGTGTGCGCGGTCCTGGAGAGCAGGTCCATGCGCACGTCCTCGGCGGGGAAGTAGTACGCCGGCGGCAGCCGCGTCTCGTGCAGCACGATCGCGCGTCGCGAATCGACGATGCACGCGCCGTTGAACTCGACACGCACGTGCTTGCCGCTGGATTCGAAGCGCAGCCGATAATCGTCCGCCACGGAGCTATTGTCGCTCCGGCGGCGCCTGCCTTACGAACTACGATGCCGCGTAGGCGGCCAGTGCGGCGAGCAGGACGATGGCGAGCGATTCGAGGAGGTAGGCGAGGCGCCCTGCCTTCTGGGCGGCTTGCACGTCCGGGTTGACCGGGAAGGGCTCGGCGTCGCTCATCGGCCGGACAACGTTTCGACCACCTCGTCGGCTCTCGCCAGAAGCGCGCGCGGGATCGTGATGCCGATCGCCCTGGCAGTCCTGAGATTGAATGTCAGCTCGAACTTGGTTGCCAGCTCGATCGGCAGGTCGCCGGGCCTGGCCCCTTTGAGGATCTTGTCGACGTAGGTCGCCGAGCGACGGAACATCTCCGGGATGTTCGTGCCGTAGCCCATCAAGCCTCCGGCGTGGATGAAAGTCCGCGTCGTGTACGTCACCGGCAGCCGGTTCTGAATTCCCAGGTCTGCAACGCGCTTCATGTGTGTGGTGATCAGGGCATCGCCAAGCAGGATCAGGGCTCCGGCGCGCTCTTTCCTGATCGCGGCGAACGAGGGTTCGATATCGGCGGCGGTCTTTACTTGCAGCGGCAGGAGGGTTAGCCCGAGCGCCGGGGCTGCCGCCTGGAGATCCTTCACCGACTGCGGGTGCGCGGCATGGTCGGGCCGCCAGAAAACCGCCACGCGCGAAAGGCCTGGTATCGCTTCCTTCAGCAACTCGAGCCGCTTGGTGACGCTGGCGGCGTGATAGTCGGAAAGGCCGGTAATAGTGCCGCCCGGGCGCGCCAGGCTGGTCACCAGGCCGCTCGCGATCGGGTCCTGCGTGTTTGCGAGAACGATGGGCACGGTGCCTGAGGCCGACCGCGCGGCATGGGCCGACTCTGCGGCGTAGACGAGGAGCACGTCGGGTTTGAGGCGCAGCAACTCCGCCGCCATGGCGGCCAGCTTTCCGAACTCGCCGGCCGCGTAGCGCTCGTCGATCACGAGGTTCTTTCCTTCCACGTAGCCCAGAGCGCGCATGCCCTCGCGGAACAGGGCCATTCCGGGCTTGCCGGTCTCGACGGAAAGCGTGGAAAGGTATCCGACCCGCGCGACCTTCCTGGCTTGCTGCCCGAAGGCAAGCCGAGGCAAGGCCAGCGCCGCCAGCCCAGCCAGCGCGAAGCTGCGCCGCTTCACCGATACATCACTTTCTTCGTCACCGAGGCGATCAGCATGCCGAAGGTGGCGATGCCGGTGCCGGCGTTGAGCACCGAGATGAAGCGCCCGAGCGCGCCCACCGGCGCGAGGTCGCCGTAGCCGACGGTGAGGTAGGTGATGCCGCTGAAATACACGTGCTCCCAGAAGGTCTTGTCGGGCAGCGCATCGACGCCGTACAGCACCGTGCCGAAGAGGAAGATGTTGACCAGCATCACGATCGCGAGGCGCCAGGGCTTCTCGCCGTAGCCCCACACCAGGTTCTGCAGCACCGAGCCGAGCCACGACGCCCAGGCGCCGCGGCCGTACAGCGCGCGGCGCTCGTAGCTCTTCTCGAGGTAGGTGAGCTCGCCCGCGTCGGCGAAGTTGCCCATCGACATCGCGTTCAGCTTGAGGCTGCGGCACACGCGCACCATCGCCTGCTCACTTGCATCGGAGCGGAACCTGATGTTCTCGAGGCGGATCTCGCAATTCGAGAACGAGGCGAAGTCGATGCGGCTCTCGGCGATCACCGCCTGCGAGAAATCGCAGTTCACGAAGTGCGAGTTTACCAGATCGCATTTCTCGAACTGCGCGCGGCGCAGGTAGCTGTCCTCGAAGTTCGCCTGGCTCAGGTTGCAGTTGACGAAGCGCGCATTCTTGAAGCCGACGTCGCGGAACGTGGCCCAGCGCAGGTTGACGTTCTTGAGGTAGGCCTTGTCGATCTGGGTCTCCTCGATGCGCAGCCCGCGCAGGTCGAGGTAGGTGCCGCCGTCCTGCTCCATCGTCGGCAGGTCGAACGCCGTCGGGCGCGACTCGAGGAACGCCACCGCGGCCGCGGTCGCCTCCGGCGTCCAGCGCGCGCGCAGGTCTGCAACGCGGTCTTCCATGGTCCCTCCCCTGCCGAATTATGTCCCGCGAATGGCGTATTGCGCTACTGGCAGATATGTAATACATTCCCGCCGGCATGAAAACATTGACCGTCCGCCTGCCAGATTCCCTCGCCGCCGCGATCGAGGCCGAGTCGCGGCAGCGCAGGCTGTCGAAATCGGACGTCGTGCGTGAGCGCCTGGAACGCTCCGGGTCCGCGGCGAGGGAGCCCGGCGCGCCGGCCTACGACATTGCGGATCTCGTCGGCTCGGTGGACGGCTTGCCCCCCGACCTTGGCGCTCGGAAGAAGCACTACTTGCGCACGACCGGCTATGGGCGCAAGCGTCCTCGTTGACACGAGCTACCTCGTAGGCCTGCTCAGCCGCCGCGAAGCCCATCACGCATGGGCTGCGGCACAAAGCGCGAACTTGCCTCCCCCATGGAGCACGTGCGAGCCCGTGCTGTCGGAGGCCTTCCACCTGCTCGGCACGCGCGGATCTCCGGCCCTGCGCAATCTGCTGCTGCGGGGTGCGTTGCGCCCGGCATTCGACCTCGGCGATCAGCTCGAACCGGTGCTCCGGCTCATGCACAAGTATGCCAACGTGCCGATGAGCCTTGCCGATGCGTGTCTGGTGCGCATGTCCGAAACCCTGGCAGATTCGCTCATCCTGACTACCGACGCGGACTTCCGGCTCTATCGCCGACACAGCAGGCAGATGATCCCCTGCGTGATGCCGGATTAAGTTCGGACGACGCTGCTATAGGGATCGGCGGCGTCGCGCAGGCCGTCGCCGAAGAAGTTGAAGGCGAGGACCACGACGAACACCGGAACGACGGAGAGCATGAGCCAGGGGTAGAGCGCGACCACGTTGATGTTCTGCGCCTCGTTGAGCAGCACGCCCCAGCTCGTCACCGGCGGCCGCAGGCCCAGGCCGAGGAAGGAGAGCGCGGTCTCGCCCAGGATCATCGCCGGCACCGAGAGCGTGGCCGAGGCGATCAGGTGGCTGGTGAAGGAGGGCAGCAGGTGGCGGCGGATGACGCGCGCCGGGCTCGCGCCCATCAGGACCGCGGCGGTCGCGAAGTCCTCTTCCCGCAGGGCCAGCAGCTTCGACCGTACCGCGCGCGCGAGCCCCGGCCAGTCGAGCAGCCCGAGGATGATGGTGATGCCGAAGTAGACCAGGATCGGGCTCCAGTTCACCGGCAGCGCCGCCGACAGCGCCATCCACAGCGGCAGCTCGGGGAACGAGCGCACCATCTCGATGAAGCGCTGGATCGCGGTGTCGACCCAGCCCCCGTAATAGCCCGAGATGCCGCCGAGGGTGATGCCGATCAGGAAGCTCACCGCGATGCCGAGCAGGCCCACCGTGAGCGAGATGCGCGTGCCGTACACGATGCGCGAGAAGAGATCCCTCCCCAGCCGGTCGGTGCCCAGCAGGTAAAGCGTGCCCTTGTCGGCGGGGCAGACGAAGTGGAAGCGCCCCGGGACGAGGCCCCAGAACTCGTAGGCGTCGCCCAGGCAGAAGAAGCGCAGGCGCTGCACCGCGCCCGGGTCGTCGGCGTACTCGCGCTTCAGCGTCTGCATGTTGAGCCGCATGCTGTAGCCGTAGACGAACGGGCCGACGAAGCCGCCCTCGTGGAAGAGGTGCAGCCGCTGCGGCGGCGCGTAGATGTGGCTGGTGTCGCGCGTGTGCAGGTTGTAGGGCGCGATGAACTCGCTCACCAGCGTCGAGGCGTAGAACGCGAGCAGGATCGCGCCGGCGATCAGCGCGATGCGGTGGCGGCGGAACTTCCACCACATGATCTGCCACTGCGAGGCGCGGTAGAAGCGCTCCTGCTCGGGGGTCAGGGTCTCCGCGGCGTGGGGCTCGAAGGGCTCCCGGGAGACGTAGTGGTCGAGTCCTATTTGGCCACTCCCCCGGTGAGGCGGATCCGCGGATCCAGCGCCGCCAGAAGCAGATCGGAGATGAACATGCCGATCACGGTGAGGAGCGACAGGAACATGAGGAACGAGCCGGCGAGGTACTGGTCCTGGCTGCGAAGCGCTTCCAGCAGCATCGGCCCCGAGGTCTGCAGCGAGAGCACCACCGCGACGATCGCCGAGCCCGAAATCACGCTCGGCAGCAGGTTGCCGATGTCGGCGATGAAGGGGTTGAGCGCCATGCGCAGCGGGTACTTCACCAGCAGGCGGAACGGAGGCATACCCTTCGAGCGCGCGGTCACCACGTAGGGCTTTTGCAGCTCGTCGAGCAGGTTGGCGCGCAGGCGGCGGATCATGCCCGCGGTGCCCGAGGTGCCGATGACGATCACCGGGATCCAGAGGTGCTCCATCACCGAGAGCGCCTTGCCCACGCTCCAGGGCTGGCCGAGGTACTCGGGCGCCATGATGCCGCCGACCGAGAGCCCGAACTGCACGTTGGCGAAGTACATGAGGACGAGTGCGAAGAGGAAGTTCGGCGTCGCGAGGCCGACGTAGCCGAGGAAGCTGAGGCCGTGGTCGCCCCAGCTGTACTGGTGCGTCGCGGAGTAGAACCCGATCGGGAACGCGACCGCCCAGGTGAAGAGGATCACCGAGAAGTTCAGGATGAAGGACAGCAGCAGCCGGTCGCCCACCACCTCCTTCACCGGCAGGTCGTGCTCGAAGGACCAGCCGAGGTCGCCCTGGATCAGGCCCGAGAAGCCGTTCTCGCCCGGCCAGAAGCCCATCCAGATCGCGTACTGCTCGACGAAGGGCTTGTCCAGGCCGTACTGCTTGCGCAGGAACTCGGCTTTCTCCAGCGCCGCCTTGTCGCCCTGGCTCTGCAGCTCGGCGATCTGGTTGGAGAGGAAGTCGCCCGGCGGCAGCTGGATGATGATGAACGTGACGATGCTGATCACCAGCAGCGTCGGGATCATGATCAGGATCCTGCGGAGCGTGTAACGCAGCATTAACTAGGAACCAGACTCATCTGAACCAAAATGTATCCGGGCGATAGATCCCGAAGAACGCGCCCGGGTCCCAGTTGTAGAACCCCTGCTCCGGCACGTTGATCAGGGTGAGGCGTGCGACCACCGGCTGCGGCACGCCCGACACCACGCCGATCGTGAACTGCTGCTCGGCGTGCAGCTCGAGCATCGCCTGCCATGCCGCGCTGCGCTCCGCCGGCGTGCGGCTTTCCTGCCAGGCGCGGTACAGGCGCTGCAGCTCCTTCACCTCGGCGATGTCGACCGGCTCGCCCGACTTGCCGCCGGTCTCGAGGTACTGGCCGAACTTCGGCCACTGCAGCTGGGTCTGGCTGGTCGGCGCGAGCTCGTCGGGACTCGAGTCGGCGGTGGCGAGGCCGTTCTCGATCCCGGTCCACACCGACATCACGGTCTCGCCGGAGAAGATGCGGTTGCGGAACGCCTCGCGCTGCGAGGGCTTGCTGAAGAGCTTGATGCCGACCTCGCGCCACGTCTCTCTAACCAGCTCGAGCACGTCGGTCTGCTCGGTCGACTCGCCCGCGGTCTCGACGATGATCTCGAGCGGCCGGCCGTCGGGCAGCCGCCGAAAGCCGTCGATGCCGCGCTTCAGGCCGATCTCATCGAGCAGGCGGGCGGCCGTCTTGCGGTCGTAGCGCGCCCAGCGGTCGCGGTAGCTCTCGCGGTACAGCGGGCTCTGCGGCAGCACGGTGTTGTTCGACTCGATCGCCAGGCCGAAGTACAGCACCTGGTTGACGAGCGAGCGGTCGATGGCGAGCGACAGCGCACGGCGGAAGCGCACGTCGCGCAGCAGCTTCCTCCAGACCGGATCGTTCGTGTTCAGGTTGGGGAACAGCGCGAAGTGCGCCCCCCTGCCCGGGCGCCAGAGCAGCGTGCGGTAGCCGTTCTGGCTTTCCCCCTGCTTGAGGAAGGTGTAGTTGTTGAAGTGCACGTCGCGCGCCTGCAGGTCGGCCTCGCCCGCCCCGGTCTTGGCCGGGATCAGCTTCGGGTCGACGACCGCGAGGACGAAGCGGTCGGCATACGGCAGCTGCCGCCCGGCTGCGTCGACGCGGTGGAAGTAAGGGTTGCGCACCGCGACGAAGCGGTCGGCCGGCGGCCGCGTGGTGTTCATCCACGGCTGCAGCGTCGGCAGGTCGGGGTTGTCCGACTCGTAGAGGTTGTCGAGGCGGTTGTGCACCGCCGACCAGCGACGCTTGGCGGTGCCGTCGGCCTCGGCCTTGCGCACCTTCTCCGAGTACTTCTTGTGGAAGGGCTTCAGGTAGTGCGCCGGGCGGTAGATGAAGAGCGGCGAGGCGCCCGCCTGCCGCGGCAGGAAGTGCGGATTGGGCTTGTCCCAGGTGTAGCGCACCGCGGTGTCGGAAAGGATCTCGAATTTCGGCGCCTGTCCCTCGACCAGCAAGTCGCGCGGCGGGCCGGCGGGCGAGAGCTCCTTGTTGCTCGCCACGTCCTCCCAGTAGTAGCGGAAGTCCTCGGCGGTGAACGGGTGGCCGTCGGACCAGCGGTGCCCCTTGCGCAGCCTGAACGTGAAGATGCGCCCTTCCTGCACGTCGAAGGACTCGAGCAGGTCGGGAACCAGGCTGAGCTTGCGGTCGTAGCCGACGAGGCGCGCGTAGCCGTAGACCACCAGCAGGCGCGTATCGCGGCTGCGGCCGACCAGGCTGTGGATCGCGCCGCCGTGCCTGCCGGGCGAGTCGGGATGCACCACGAGAGGCGGCTGCGGCAGGCGCTTCTCCACCGGCGGCAGCTTCCCGGACGCGACATCGGCCTGCAGCATGGGCGTCTCGACGAATGCGAAGCATGGGGCGGAGCACAGCAGCCCTGCGAGCAGAGCCGCCCTCATGCGGCCCTCACGAGATGCCCGCGTCCGATGTCCTGCATGCCGGGGCGCGATTCGCCGGCGATGCGGAACTGCGGCGGCCAGGCGGCGGGGTCGGAGGCCTTGCCCTCCATCAGGGCGCCGAAGTCGAGCTTGCGGCCGAGGTCGGGCTCGGGCACCGCGGCGAGCAGCGCCTTGGTGTACGGGTGCACCGGGTTCGCGAACAGCTCCTGCGCCGGCGCGAGCTCGACGATGCGCCCGGCGCACATCACCGCGATGCGGTCGGCGAGGTAATTCACCACCGCGAGATTGTGCGAGATGAAGAGGTAGGTGAGCCCGAGCGCCGCGCGCAGGTCGGAGAGCAGGTTCAGCACCTGCGCCTGCACCGAGACGTCGAGCGCCGACACCGGCTCGTCGCAGATCAAGAGCTCCGGCCCGAGCGCGAGCGCGCGCGCGATGCCGATGCGCTGGCGCTGGCCGCCCGAGAAGCTGTGGGGGTAGCGGCGCAGGTGGCGCACGTCGAGGCCGACCAGGCCCATCATCTCCTTCACGCGCGCGAAGCGCTCGTCCTCGTCGCCGATGCCGTGGATCACGAGCGGCTCGCTCACGATGTCGTAGGCGGTCATGCGCGGGTTGAGCGAGCTGAAGGGGTCCTGGAACACGAACTGCGCCTTGCGGCGATAGGCGAAGAGTTCCTGGTTCTTCAAGAAAAGAACATCCTTGCCCTGGAAAACGATACTGCCTGCGTCGGGCGTCACCGAGCGCAGGATCATCCGCGCGGTCGTGGTCTTGCCGCAGCCCGACTCGCCAACCAGGCCGAGGCACTCGCCCGCGCCGACCTCGAAGCTGACGTCGTCGACCGCGAGCACCTGGCCGCCCGGCTGGCCGCCGAGGAGCGAGCGCTTGCGCGTCGCGTAGCGCTTCGTCAGGTTGCGCACCTGGAGCAGCATGCCGCCGTAGGGCTTGAACTTCCCGCTGCCGCTGGTGATCAGGTGCTCGCCGGTCACCTGGATGTCGCGGATCGGGGTCAGGCGCTCGCCCGGCGCCATGTTGAAGCGCGGCACGGCGCGCATCAGCGCCTTGAGGTAGGGATGGCGCGCGTCGCGGTAGATGTCGGCGACCGGCCCCGCCTCCATCACCTTGCCGCGGTGCATGACCACGACCTCGTCGGCCATGTTGGCGACCACGCCGAGGTCGTGGGTGATGAGCAGCACCGCCATCCCGAGCTCGCCCTGGAGCTGCTGGATGAGCTGCAGGATCTGGGCCTGGATCGCGACGTCGAGCGCGGTGGTCGGCTCGTCGGCGATGAGCAGCGCCGGACGGCACACCAGCGCCATGGCGATCATCGCGCGCTGGCGCAACCCCCCGGAAAGCTCGAATGGATAGGTGTGCTCGGCTTTGACCGGGTCGGGGAAGCCCACCAGGCGCAGCATCTCGATCACCGCTTCGCGCCGCTGCGACTTGCCCAGGTCCTCGCGGTGCAGCGCGAGCGACTCGCCGATCTGGTTGCCGATGGTGTGCAGCGGCGAGAGCGCGGTCATCGGCTCCTGGAAGATGATCGAGATGCGCGCGCCGCGGATGTCCTGCATCGCGCGTCCCGCGGGATCGAGGCGCGAAATGTCCGCCTCGGTGGAGGACTTCGGATCGCGAAACACGATCTCGCCCGACTCGATGCGCGCGATGCGCGGCAGGATGCCCATGATCGACTGCGCGACCACCGACTTGCCCGAGCCCGACTCGCCGACCAGCGCCACCGTGCCGCCGACCGGGACGCGAAACGACACGCCGTCGACCGCCTTCACCGTGCCGGCGTCGACGTCGAGGTACACCTTCAGGTCGCGGACGGTGAGCAGGTCAGCCATGGGCCGGCGCAGTATACGAGAAGGCTTCCGCCGCCGAGAGCCAGCGCACGTCGCGCAGCGCGAACAGGCGCGCGAGGAAGTCCCACGCCTGCGCGTCGTGCACCGCGTGGTGCGTGAGCCAGCCGACGGGCTCGTCGCCCGAGAAATGCTTCCGCGCGAGGGCGAGGGCATGCGCTTCGCCGATGAACCCCCTGCCCTCGCGCCAAGCCACCAGGTCGACGTGGGTGTTGACCTGCTTCAGCTCCGGCGCCGGCGCGGCGCTCGCGCGCCTGCCGTAGCCGCTCACGCCGCGAATGCCGATCGCCGGGAGCTTCTTCAGCAGGTCCGGGCGGATGCGGTTCCACGGCGGCGCGAGCACCGGCGCGAGCTTCGGGCCGGCGAAGGCGCGCAGCCTGCCGAGCCCGTCCAGGATCCTGCGCAGCGCGTCCTCGATCGGCTCGGACGCCGGGTACTCGGTCTTCTTCCCGCCCGCGGCGGCGCGGTTGCGATGGTCGGTGCCGTGCTGCAGCACCGTCACGCGCTCGTGCAACAGCCTGAAGAGCTCGGCCTCGGCCGCTTCCGGGACGACCGCGAGGGCCAGCGGTACGGCTCTGGCCCTTGAAAGTTCGATCAGTCTTTTCAGGGGAGGCGAAACCGCCCCGGCATCATCGTCGCGCCACCAGAACTCCACCGGCTTGCCGGCGTCGCGCCGGCGCGCAATCTCCTCCTCGAATTCGCTCCAGCTCACGCGGCCCACCCGCGCAGCAGCTCGGCGCTGCGCCGCGCCCCGCCGAGGTCGACCGCCCCGGGCCTGGGACGCTCGGCTGCGGCCGCACGATCGATGGCGGCAGCGAGCGCCGCCGGCGTGAGCTCGCATTCTTCGACCACCTGTGCCAAGCCGCGCTGGCCGAGCAGCTTCGCCCGCAACGTCTGCTCGGACTCGCCTCCCGCGGCATAAGGCACGAGCACGGCGCGGGCGCCCCCCTGTAGCGTCTCCACCACGGTGTTGTACCCGGCCTGGCTCACCGAAAGCACGCAATTTCGGAGGCGCAGCGTGAAATCGTTCCGGTATCGCTCGACGATCACGCCCTCGTCTTTCAGGCGGTGAATGTGCTTCGCGTTGATGCCGGCGAGCACGCGCCAGGTGCGGCTGCGCAGCGAGCTCAGCGCGCGCGCCGCGATCACGGTCTCGAGGAGGCGCCGGCCGACCGCGCCGCCGCCGGCCGACACCAGCACCTCGCCCGCGCCGGCGTCTCCCGGCGCCGCGGGCTCCTCGACGACATAGCCCGTGTAATGCAGCCTGCCGGCAAGGTCCGCGGCGCGGCCGAAGGTGCGCTCGAAGGGCGCGACGCGCGGATCGCCGTGCACCAGCACGTGGTCGAAGTAGCGCTCGAAAACCTGGAGCGTCTCGCCCTCGCGCGCGGGGTTCGGCTGGATCAGATCGCGCACCGAGCAGACGACGAGGCGCGCTTGCGCGGCTTCCAGCAGCGGCAGCAGCTCGAAGCGCATCTGGCGCCGGCCGAAGGGAAACAGCTCGATCAGCAGGATGTCGGCTTTGCTGCTGCGGTACGCGTCGAGCAGGGCCGCACGGCGCCTTTTCTTCCACGCATCGTCTACCGGGTTGCCTTTCTCATCCAGGAGCACTTTGAAATCGGGGCTCGAGGCCGGTGGTAGCTGCAACACCGCTATGCCCTCCACCGGCGCGCCGCCGCTCGCGAGCGTGACCTCGAAGCCCGCCGCCCTCAGGGCCCGGGCGAGCGTCGCGGCGCGCTTGAGGTGCCCGATGCCGAGAAGGTGCTGGACGTAGAAGAAGACCTTCACTTCACGTTCAGGCGCTCGACGCTCGGCCTGCCGCGCTCGTCCAGCAGGAAAAGATGCGCCGCGCCCCAGTCGAGCTTGGCAGGCGGGCTGGTGCACATATCCCAGCCGCTCGCCTCGGCGAGGATCGCGCGGATCACGCCGCGATGCGTGACCGCGAGCGTTGGCACCCCTTCCTGCGCCACGTCCCGCAGCCAGGTGCGCAGCCGGGCGAGGAGCGCGCGGGGGCTTTCGCCGCCGAGCGGGGTGAAATCCAGACCGCGCGCCTCGTTCACGCGCATCTCGTCGCCGTGGCGCTTGCGCAGCGCGGCCAGCGATTCGCCCTCCCAGCGCCCCCAGTCCATCTCCGCCAGGCGCGGGTCGCGCGCGGCGTCGGGCGCGCCGAGCAGCGCCGCGGTCTGCACGCAGCGCGCAAGGGGGCTGGTGACGATGCGCATGCCGCGGCACGCATCTGGCAAAGAAAGAAAAATATTCTTCAGTAAAGGCAAATCGGTACGCCCCTGGATGCGGCCCTCGACGCTCCACGCGGTGTCGGCGTGGCGCAGCAGCGCGAGCGGCGTCATAGCGCGGCGAGCAGGCTCTGCAGGCGGCGCGCCGCCGCTTCGAGACTTCGTTCGCCGTTGATGAAGGCGGCGGCTTCGCGCCCCATCGCGGCGCGGCGGCCGGGATCGGTAAGCAATTCCCTCAGGGGTTGCGTGATGTCCTCCTTCGCCAGCAGCCCCGTGCGGCCGTGGACCACGACATCGGGCACGCCGCGCTTCGCCACCGACACCACCGGAAGGCCCGCCGCCTGCGCCTCCAGCATCGCCATGCCGTAGGCCTCGTTTACCGCGGGCCAGGCGTAGAGGTCGCAAGCGGTGCACACCGTGGCGACCTGCCGTGTTTCCAGGCAGCCGAGGAAGCAGGCGCGCCCCGGCACGGCCTGCTCGAGGGCCTCCTGCACCTCGCGGCGCGCCGAGCCGTCGCCGGCGACGACGAGCCGCCAGGGAAGATCGGCGAGGCGGGCAAGCGCGGCGGCGAGCGAGTGGTAGGACGCGAGCTTGTCGCCGGCGCGCATCATCGCCACCACCGCGATCCATGGCACCGCAGGATCGAGGCGGTGCTCGCGCGCGAGCTTCGCGCGATGCGCCTCGCGCTCCTTCGCCGCCGCGCGGTACGGCGCGGGATCGAGGAACGGCGGCAGGTGCACCAGGCGCTCGGGCAGGACCACCTCCCGCAGCCCGTCGAGGTCGTCGCGCGAGGGCGAGAGCACCAGGCGCGCGCGGTTGATCGCCTCGGCGGAAGCCTCGTGGCCGGTCGCCCAGGGACCGCCGGCGCGCTTGCCGGCGTACGAGGCTTCGGCGATGACGTAGGGGATGCCGAGCGCGGCGCTCACCGCCGGGCCGAGCCAGTCGGGGGCCTTGTAGTACACGTGGTAGGTGAACCAGAGGGTCGGGCGCAGCGACGGCGGCGCGGCGCGCCAGCCCGACACGAGCCGCTCCGCCAGCGCCGTGCCCTGGAGGCGCAGCGCCTGCTGGCGCTCGGCGTCGCCGTCGGCGTCGAAGCTGCGGAAGGTCGACACCAGCTCGATCTGGTCGGCGAAGCGCTCGAGCGCGTCCATCATCAGCCCGGCGACGCGCCGATCGCCCGAGGGCGTGGCGTGCGTCGGGGGCTTAAGCGGTGCGTAGAACGCGATGCGCACCGGCCGCCGCCAGCCCGAACTTGCCCGCGAGCCGCTCGAGGTTCGCGTCGAGGCCGAAGGACTGCGCCACCCGCGCCTGCCCGGCCTGGCCGAGCGCGCGCCGGCGAGCCGGGCTCGAGATCAGCGACTCGAGCGCGCGCGCGAACGCCGGCGGGTCGTTCTCCTCCACCAGGAGGCCGGTCTGGCCGTCGCGCACCAGCTCCGGGATCGCCGACACGCGCGTCGCCACGCAGGCGAGCGCCTGGCTCTGCGCCTCCGCCAGCACGTTGGGCAGGCCGTCGCGGTCGCCGTCGCGCGCGATGCGGCTCGCGAGCGCAAACAGGTCCGCGTCGCGGTACTCGAGGAGCAGCTTTTCCTGGGTGAGCGCGCCGCGCCATTCGACCCGGTTTGCAATGCCGAGCGCGGACGCGAGGCGTTCCATGCGCCGCCTGAGCGGGCCGCTGCCCACGTGCACCAGCTTCCAGTCGAGGCCCGGAGAAACGCGCGCCAGCGCCTCGAGCAGCACCTCGGTGCCCTTCTTCTCGACCAGCCGTGCCACCGACAGGATCACCACCGGATCCGCGGCATTGCGGCCGTCGCGCGCGCGCGCCGGCGCCGTGACCGGCGCGAACCTTTCCAGGTCCACCCCGTGGTAGACCAGCTCCACCCGCCCCGCCGGCGCGAGCGCCGCCAGGTGATCGTGGTTCGTCCGGGTGCAGGTCACGAGCCACTCGCACGAGGCGAGCTTCTCGCGCTTCTCCCACTCGGGCGTGGTCCAGATGTCCTTCGCGTGCGCCGAGCCGGTCCACGGCAGGCCGCGCAGCAGCGCGGCGTAACGCGTCACCGAGGCCGGCGTGTGCAGGAAATGCGCGTGCAGGCGCGCGACCTCGCCGGGCAGCTCGACGGCGAGCACCAGCGCCTGGCCGAAGCGGCGGATGCGGTTGGGCGTCGGGTCACGCAGGAGGTCCTTGAACCAAAGGGCTCGGGTTTCACGGTATGGCGCCAAGCGCCTTGCCTTCAACCATGCCTTGAAAACCCGCAACGGCTCGAGCAGCAGATACTCCGGCAAATAGAGCAACCGAGCGCGGATCTCGTCGTGCACCGCGTGGCGGCGCGCCTCCGTCGGCCGGCGCAGCGACACGATCGTAATCTCCAGGCCGCGGCGCTCGAGCGCCGCGATCTCCTGCGCGATGAAAGTCTCGGAGAGGCGCGGATAGCCCTTCAGAACGAAAGCGACTCGCAATTCAGCGGATGCGCGTGACTTTGGTGGAGACCTGCGGAGCCTCGACCTCGGCGTGCTCGATCCAGGGCGCGACCAGGCGCGAGACGTTCCTCAGGCCCTCGAGCAGCCCGGGCACCACGATTTCCGACGGGCGCTGCTGGCGCGGCAGCGCGCGCAGCGCTGCGGCCATCACCGCGGGGTCGTAGTTGCCGTCGTCGCACAGCATGCTCACCAGGCCCATCTCGGCGGCGCGCGAGGCGCGGATGAACTGCTCGAGGCGCGGCTCGGTGCGCGGCACGATGAGCGCGCGCTTGTCGAGCGACAGCACCTCGCAGAAGGTATTGTAGCCGCCCATCGCCACCACGCCCGCGGCCCGCGCCACCAGCGCCTCGAGCTGGCCATGGAAGGTGATCGCGTCGACGCGCTTGAGCTTCGCAGCGCGGTCCATGAACTCGGCCTGGCGCTCGGCCTGCATGAACGGCCCGAGCACCAGCAGCGCCGGGTAGGGCAGCAGCGGGTCGTGCTCGTAGGCGCGCAGCACCCAGTCGACCAGGGTCTCGCCGTCGCCGCCGCCGCCGGTGGTCACGAGCAGGAAGGGCTTGTTCGCGATCTCCGGCAGGCGCGGCGGCGCCCCGTGCGTCGGCACTTCGCGGTGCAGGTAGCCGGTGTACACCATCTTCTCGCGCACGCGCGAGGGCAGCGCGATGCCCTCGAGCGGGTCGCAGATCTGCGGCAGCCCGTACACCCAGATCTCGTCGTAGAGCTCGCGCAGCGCCGGCAGCGCCTTCTTGCGCTGCCATTCGGGCTCGAGCAGGCGCGGCTCGTCCATCACGTCGCGCAAGCCCAGGACCAGGCGCGTGCCGCCGCGCTTGAGCATCTTCAGCGTCTGCGTGAGCTCGCCGCGCAGCCCGACCGGCTCCTTGTCGACGATCAGCATGTCGGGCCCGAACGCCTCGGCGGTGTGCTGGATGATCGAGGCGCGCATCGACATCGTCTCGCGGATGTCGAGGTGCAGGTTGAGCGGCGTGTACTCGCCGTTGCGCAGCTTGACCACGCCCGGCACGCGCACGAAATCGACGCGCGCCCTGAAGTCGAAGCTGCCGATGATCGGCGAGCCCGACAGGATCAGTACCGAGAGCTGCTTGAAGCTTTCGACCAGCGAATGCGCGATCGCGCGGCAGCGGCGCAGGTGGCCGAGGCCGAAGGTGTCGTGGCTGTAGATGAGTATGCGGCCATCATTCCGCCTGGACCTCATGGCGCCCCCTCCCCTATGAAACCGGATTGTGGGCCGGGGCGGCGGGGATGCGCAAGCTCTGGCGCATCCGGCAGGCCTTGCACGCCATGCAGGGCCGCAACCCCTCTACGGGGCGGCGACAGGACCACGACAGGTCCAGGAGCGCGGGGGGCAGCCCGGCGGCGAGCTCGGCCTTCGGGATGTCGTGGACCGGGTAGACCCAGTCGACGCTCGGCTCGCCCAGCTTGCGGGCGCGGTAGCACGCGTGGATCTCCTCGAACACCCGCCGCTGGCGCGCCGAGCGGTTCGCGATGTCGGTGTCGCTCGCGAGCGTCGCGACCGCGATGCGGTTGCAGCCCGGCGTGTCGATCGCCACCTGACACGCGACGAAGGCGATCGCGAGGTAGTCGATCGGGATCGCCTCGAGCGCCGAGAAGTCGAGCGCCGATTCGGAATAGCGGAACGCGCGGTAATGCGCGCGGCAGTACGCGAGAATGCCCTCCACCGCGAGCTGTTCAGCGAGGTCTCTTTTTTCTTTATTGATCATCCGTATGTGGTGCACGCGGAGCTCGTCCGCGCTTTCCGCGAGCAGCTTCACCAGCATCGCCGTGCTGTCGAGCCCCCCCGAGAACATCACCAGCGTGGTCATGGCCCGATTCTAACTTCGAAATAAATGGGGTCAGATCAGCATTTCCGTCGCCGCGGAGGACCTGCAAGCAAATCTGGGAATGTTGATCTGACCCCATTTATTTTTCTGTACTAGGATTCGCTTGTATGGGGGTTAAATCGTTACTTGACCTGGGCGGCCGCGTGGCGCTCGTCACCGGCGGCTCGCGCGGGCTCGGTCTGCAGATCGCCGAGGCGCTCGGCGAGATGGGGGCGAAGATTGCCATCACCGCGCGCAAGAAGGAGGAACTCGACGAGGCGGTATCTAGGCTGAAAAAGCTCGGCGTCGATTCCTCTTCCCATGTGAGCGACATCGGCAAGCGCGAGGCGATCCAGCCGCTCGCCGACGCGGTGCTGAAGAAGTTCGGCAAGGTCGACATCCTGGTGAACAACGCCGGCGCGACCTGGGGAGCGCCGGCCGAGGAGCACCCGCTCGAGGCCTGGGACAAGCTGGTGAACGTCAACCTGAGCGGCGCGTTCGTGCTGACGCAGATCATCGCGAAGCGATCGATGATCCCGGCGAAATGGGGCCGCATCATCAACGTCGCCTCGGTCGCCGGCCTGATGGGCCAGGACCCGCGCTTCGCGCCCACCGCGGCCTACACCGCGACCAAGCACGGCCTGGTCGGCCTCACCCGCCAGCTCGCCGCCGAGTGGGGCGTGCACGGCATCACGGTGAACGCGATCTGCCCGGGATTCTTTCCCTCAAGGATGACGAAGGCCACGCTGGACAAGATCTCCGATGCCATCCTGGAACTCACCCCGAACCGGCGCCTGGGGAACCACGAGGACCTGAAGGGCCTGGCGGTGCTGCTGGCCTCGGAGGCGTCGCGCCACATCACCGGGCAGGCGATCGCGGTCGACGGCGGCGCGACCATCGTATGAGCGACAAGGTCGCCTTTGCGCGCGACTACCAGAAGCGCATCCCGTTCATCCAGCACCTGAAGATCCAGACCGACGCGCTGGGCGAGGGCAGCGCGCGCCTCTCGCTGCCGATCGAGCCGCAGCTCACCAACAGCCTGGGCACGGCGCACGGCGGCGTTATCATGTCGCTGCTCGACGTCGCGCTGTGCACCGCGGCGCGCACGCTGCACCCGGACTCGCTCGGCGTCGTCACCATCGACCTGAGCGTCTCGTTCATCGGGGGCGCGGGCGGCGCGCGCCTGGTCGCCGAGGCGCGCGTGCTGAAGGACGCGCGCAGCATGAGCTTCGTCGAAGCCGAGGCGAAGAACGAGGACGGATCGCTGGTGGCGAAGGCGATCGCCACGGTCAGGGTACGATTGAAGGACAAGGGGGGAAGCCCATGAGCACGCCGAATCCATACGCGGCGCCGAAAGCCGCGGTCTCCGACGAAACCGTCATCATCGCGGCCGATTTCGTTCCCGGCGGGCAGTCGCGCCCGGCCGGCAACGGCTGGACCTGGATCGCGGAGGGCTGGGAGATCTTCAGGCGCCAGCCGGGCATGTGGATCGGGATCATCCTGCTGATGTTCGTGATCTTCGTGGCCGCGGCCCTGATCCCGATCTTCGGCGGGCTGCTCCTCAGCCTGTTCGGCCCGGTGTTCGCCGCCGGGCTGGTGACCGGCGCCAAGGCGCTCGACAGCGGCGGCGAGCTCGAGCTCGGCCACCTGTTCGCCGGCTTCCGCGAGAAGACCGGCACGCTGATCGGCGTCGGCGCGCTCTACCTCGCGGCGAGCCTGGTGATCATGCTGGTGGTCGGCCTGATCATGGGCGTGGGCATGTTCACCATGATGGGTGGCGGCGACGCCGCGGCCGCGGCGGCGATGGGCATGACCATGGTGCTCGCGATGCTGGTGATGTTCGCGCTGCTGCTGCCGGCGATCAT
>Ga0187893_10007547_pt1 | contig 17742 bp, 16 predicted proteins | sample MA1701074metaG_FD_139574 | JGI IMG/M metagenome (GOLD analysis project Ga0187893, IMG submission 139574) | White microbial mat communities from a basaltic lava cave in the Kipuka Kanohina Cave System on the Island of Hawaii, USA - MA170107-4 metaG ... | reverse complement strand
TACGTGCGACCAATATGCAGGCCAGGCGCATCGCGTTCGACAATAAAGGCCGTGCCGCCAGCGCCACGCTTGCCCGGGTCGGTCATGGCACAGACCAGAATCAGTTCAGCATACGGCGCGTTGGTAATGTACGCTTTCGTGCCGTTGATGCTCCACTCATCGCCTCGCCGTTCGGCGCGCGTCTCCATGCCGAGAACGTCAGAGCCGCCACGATACTCGGTGATGGCATAGGCCGCGGTCCACTCCCCCCGTATCATTGGCGCGAGGTACTTCTGTTTCTGTTCCTCAGTCAAGAACATCAGCATGTGATTCGGCCCTTCGGTCCATGAGAGCATCCATTGGGTCACACCGATGCCGTGCTGGTAGACCGCCTCATGGACGAAGAACATATCGGTCAGGCTGAACCCACCGCCTCCGACTTCCTTCGGCATATGCAGAGCGTAGAGACCTCGCTCTGCCGCCCGCCCGCGGATCGTGCGCTGCGCCTCCAGCACCTCCGGCGCTAACCGACCATCTTCACGCAGGTACAGGTGCTCATTGGTCAGATGCACTGCCAAATCGCGTTCAATCGGCTTGAGTTCGTCTTCGATAAAGCGGTGGATGTCGCTGACAGTCGTTTGGACGTGAGGAGGGGGAGAGAAGTCAATCATGATCCCTTTCTGTACCATAAGCTGTCAGTGGACGAAAAGTCACTCGAAACTTTCGTCGTGTGATGTGTTTGAAGAGAGACCTATTTCCGTACCGCACTATGTACTGACGGTTGACAGCCTGACCACAAGAATGTCAGACTAGGTAATTTATAGAGGAGGGTGTCATGGCAGAGGCTGCCTCGCTGGCTTCGCGACGTATCGAGGTGCAAGAAGACGATCCGATTGAATTGCTTTATGCACGGGGCGTCACTGACGGGTTACCGGTCGTGCCGCCGACCGAAGAACGGGTCAAACGGATGTTGGCGGCGACTGATCGTGATCCGCAGGAACTGATCGGTTTGGTTGGTCCCAACTACGGCCGTGCGACTGTCGAGAAAATCGCTATCAATGTGGTAATGGCCGGCTGCCATCCTTCCTATTTCCCGGTTGTGCTGGCCGGTGTCGAAGCCATGTGTGAAGAACAGTTCTGCATTCATGGCCTCAACGTCACCACCTTTTCGGCAACGCCCATGGCGATCATCAATGGGCCGATCCGCCAGCAGATTGGCGTCAATTGTGGCCATAATGCTTTAGGCCATGGCTTTCGCGCCAACGCCACGATTGGTCGCGCGTTGCGCCTCGTCATCATCAACATCGGTGGCGCTAAACCCCACGAAATCACCAAGGCCACCATGGGCCATCCAGCGCAGTACACCTTCTGTGTAGGCGAGAACGAAGAAGAAAGTCCGTGGGAACCGTTCCATGTCGAAAAGGGCTACCGCCCTGACCAGAGCACGCTTACGTTGTTTGGTGGGCACTCACCGTTGCAGATCAACGATCATGCTAGCCGCAGCGCTGAGCAATTAGCCTTGTCCATCGGCTGGACCATGGCCGGCCTCTGGAATCACAAGAACTTCCCCTTGTTCTCAGACACTATGTTAGTCATCTGCCCGGAACATGCGAAGACATTCAAGCAGGACGGATGGTCAAAAAATGATCTACGACAATTTCTCTATGAAAAGATCCGTCGGCCGTTGCGGGAACTCCGTCCGGGAGTGAATGGAGGCGAAGGCGTGGGCGTGAGCATGTTGAGGACCGAAAAGAAAGACAGAGAGCCACCGACCGACGACACTCTCTTCCCGAAGTTTGCTAAGCCGGAGAATATTACAATCATTGTCGCTGGTGGCACAGCGGGCCGGTTCTCGGCCGTTGTGCAAGGTTGGGCTGGGGGAGACCTGGGGAGCAAAATCACGACGAAGGAAATTCGCGTATAAAGCAGAGGAGGTGTATCATGGGAGACCTGTTACTCGACCCCACCGATAAGGTGGAACGGACGCACAAAGCGTTCGCGCCCCGGCTAGATACCCTGGCTGGGAAGACGATCGGTCTGCTAGACATCAGTAAGGCCAAAGGAGCCTTCTTTCTCGATCGCGTGGAAGAGATGCTGCGTCAGCAATACGGTGTGAAAGACGTGCTCCGCCGCATGAAACCGACGGTGACGCGTCCGGCGCCTGCGCCGCTCAAGACCGAGCTGACAGAGAAGTGTGACGCGGTCATCGAAGCCCTCAGCGATTGAGGGTCCTGCATCTCGTGCAGTTCGCACGATGTCGTCTACTTCGAAGAAAAAGGTATCCCGACCGCCAATATTACCACCACTGAGTTCATCGGCGCGGCCCACGCGCAGTGCTCGGCCTTAGGCATGCCGCAGTACGAACCGATTCTTGTCGAGCATCCTATCCAGCCCAAGACTCCAGACGAAGTACGAACCCTGGCCGATCGCGTGATCGACCAGATCATCGCCAAGTTGGTGAAACAGAAAGTCCAGCAGGCAGCATAGCCTCATTTCAATTCGCATATGGAGAGACGCCCCAGCAGGGCGTCTCTACGGATGAACGGATGTAGGGGCGGCCCTGCGTGGCCGCCCACGAGAAGGGCAACTACACCAGATTGCCTGTACTGACTCAACAATCGTTCGTGCTGAGTCCTCCTCCCGTGCTATGACTTGGGAACTTGGGGAATCCACACCCGGAAAGTAGTACCCCTGCCTACTTCACTCTTGACCGATATTGTCCCTCCTAACAACGTGAGTAACTGCCGTACGATATAGAGTCCCAAACCGACCCCTCCTTGACGTCGGGTGGCAAGGCTTTCGCCCTGGCGGAAGGGTTCGAAGATAAACGGTAATATCTCAGGAGCGATTCCCTGGCCGGTATCAGCGATGATAAAGGCAACCCCCTCTCCTTGAGAGGTAGCAGAGATAGATACTGTTCCCTTTCCCGTGAATTTGAGGGCGTTGGTGATGAGATTTTTGAGCACCATCTTGAGTTTGACCGCGTCCGTATGCAAAAGAGGGACCCTGAACGCCATCCGCCATACCTGTTGGAGAGTAGGTTTATGGTTGAGCTGGCGGATTTCAGCTTCCAGTTCTGCCATCAATTGGGACACCCGTACTTCATGCACGGTTAATGGCACACGCCGGCTTTGCAAACGGCTGAGATCGAGCGTCGCATTGATAAGCTCAAGTAACTCTTGGGTAGATTTGTCTACACGGCACAAGATATTAGCCTGTTCCGAGGTGAGAGGACCATAGGTCTGGTCCCGCAACATCTCCAGGTACCCCAACAGGATGTGCAGTGGAGTGCGAAACTCGTGGGACATCGTCCCTACGAAGTCTTCTTTCAGGCGGTTTGATCTTTCTAGCTCCTCCAAGAGTCTCGCGTTGGCGAGCGCTAGGGAGGCGATCTGCGCGATTCCTTGAGCGATGCGTTTCTGACGAGGACTGAATCCTCCGCCGCGTCCACGGTAGGCTGCCGATTGCACACCAATGAATTCCTGGCCGTGTCGCAACGCCATAAAGAGACTACTCGTGACCCCAAACTGAGCGAGCACGGCTTCATACATAGACTGTGGGGTATCCTTCATCCGGAATTCAATCACGCCTTCTTTTTCCAACCGGGCGGCAAAGTCTGCCATTCCCTGCGTAGGAACTTTCAACATCCGTATCGTTTCCCATTGCTCGCTCGTATCCCCATAACCAGCAACGGTCCGCGCGATAGCTCCGTGCGGTTCCCACAATGTCGTGTGGCTGCAATCACACTCCAGAACTTCGGTCGTTAGTCGGCAAAGTCGTTCGAGGATCGTCGGCGTGTTGAGCGAGGCGATCATCTCTTGCCCTACCCGCGCGAGGGCAGCGGCAATCTCTGCCTCTGCTCGAAACTGTTCCTCAGCTTTCTTGCGCTCGGTAATGTCCTGGTAGATGCCGTGAAAGCCTGCGGGTTTTCCTTCCTGATCACGAATCACGCGGGTCCGCGCTTCGACTATCACGCGGGTCCCGTCTTTCCGGATCAGTTCCACCTCAAACGTGCGAGGCAGTTTCTCTCCAGCTAGAGAACGCCGAGCGCGATCCTCTGCGAGGACGACTGAAGCAGGAGTTGCCACCTTGAGAACGTGCTGGCCAATCAGATCCTCTCGCCTCCAACCGAGGAGCATCTCAGCTCCGCGGTTCACATTGGTGATGATCTGCTCTACCGTAAAGGTGGCAATGGCATCCGTAGCATTCTCGACGAGGTCACGATAGCGAGCCTCCCGCTCCTGCAGGGGTGCCTCTCTCTCCTTCCTTTCAACCACCTCTGCTTCCAGGGTGGCGACACGCTGGCGCAACGCTGTAAGCTCGGCTAGGAGCTGTGCTTTGGTCTGCTTTCTTGCGCCCGGGATTGTCTTCTTACGGAAGGGACGAGTAGTTGGTGAAGGCATCGGGTAGAACTCAGTGGGTCGTATCCAGCGACTCAATTTTCTTCGGCGTGATCTTCAAGATCACACGAGGAGTATTGATGTTCTGTTGGGCCGCAGGACTAGCCGCTCCTTCTTCCCCCATGTACTTTTTGTAGATCTTTGTCGTTATCTCTTTCACCCCTGTCGTTTGTATCTCTGCCGTGCCCTCCAACGTTACAACCTTATTCTTGAGGGGTTTTTCCATAACATCGACGACAACTGCAACCTGAGGGTTGGCTTTGAGGTGCGTAACCTTGGCTCTCTCGGGCCGGGTACTCATGTACAGCACCCCGTCTTCATAGAGGAACCACATCGGTGATACCTGAGGCGATCTGTTCGCGCGCACTATGGCTAACCGAGCAATGAGAGGTTGAGCGAGAAATTTTTGCATCTCTTCCTTCGTCATTACCGGTGGAACAGGCTGGGGCACAGGCACGGGTGAGGTTACCGACGGCTGGACAGGTGGGGTCTTTGTCATCGCCGGCGGGACAGAGCCGGTAGCAGAAGGTGGTTGTGTATCCTCTACTGCCCCTGCGATTGGTGCACTGCTCGCCAATCCCACTAAGACAATGCCCAATGTCATTAACCCTAGCCCTCTTTTTCTTATCATGGGAAGAACCCTCCGAGTTCCCTGTCAGAGTTGACAGCCTGACCGCAAGAATGCCAGACTTGGGCAGTCAAGGAAACAGCAGTCTTACGAAACCATCCGCTGTCAGTCGAACAAAAAGGAGGACCGATTATGGGTGCTTACACCGTCATTGACGTCGATGGGCATGTCTTTGAACAAGATTCCATGTGGGAACAATACATCGAGCCAGCGTATCGCGAGCGCCGCCCTCGCATTGTGCTCGATAACCGTGGCACCGAGCGGTATCTGATTGAAGGCCGCCTGTGGCCAACGCCAGAAGGGAGAAGTGCGTGGGTTCCAGAGGGAATCGTCAAATCTGGCTGCCGACGAGAAGGAGGCTACGACCCACATGCCCGACTGAAGGATATGGATATGGACGGCATCGACATTGCCGTTCTCTACGGCACCACTGCCCTTGGCTTCTGCTGGATCGAAGACCAGGGATTCGCTGCTTCGCTGTGTCGATCGTACAACAATTGGCTAACTGACTACTGCAAAGCCGACCCGAAACGCCTCAAGGGTGTAGCCACCCTGCCTTTGCAGGACATGGATACCGCGCTTAAAGAAGTCAAACGCGCCGTAAAAGAGCTGGGTATGGTCGCATTGCAGGTACAGACGAACTGCATGGGGAAAAACCCGGACCATTCGAGTTACTACCCGTTGTACGAGTTGGCACAGGATCTTGAGGTGTCCATCGGATTCCACTTTGGCGGCGGTGGCGCTGGCGTCGATCGCTTCGTCAACAACTACGTCCTGGCGCATGCCTGTGGTTTTGCCTTCGATACGATGCTGGCCATGTCCACGGTGATCTGTGGCGGCATTTTGGAGAAATTTCCCAAACTCCGTGTCGCCTTCTTGGAAGCCGCATGTGGGTGGGCGCCCTACTGGCTCGCGCGCCTCGATGAACACTACGAAAAGCGCACCAAAGAAATGCCCAATATTAAAAGGAAGCCGAGTGAGTATCTCGCCAATGGGAATTGCTTCATCTCTTGTGATCCTGACGAAGAAGAAATCGCTCATGTGGTCGATGTGCTTGGTGATGACAAGATCGTCTATGCTTCTGACTATCCTCACTGGGATGCGATGTTCCCGGGATCAGTCGCAGCGATCCGCGAGCGCGAAAACCTGTCTGACCAGACCAAGCGCCGCATTTTAGGCGAGAACGCGAAGCGGTATTTGCATGTGAATTAGCAGTCGGCTATTAGCTATCAGCGGTCAGCTGTGGCTCAACGTGCAGTGAAGGAGTAGGAAGATATGGACAACCTCATCATCAAAGCCTGTCTTAACGGTGCACGTGGGCGGGAGCAGAGCCCTCACGTGCCTTGGACACCAGCTGAGGTCGCGGCAGAAGCGAAACGTTGCGCTGACGCCGGCGCCGCAATCGTCCACATCCACGCCCGTACTCCTGAAGGCGGCACGAGCTACGACCCGGCGTGGTATGCTGAGGCTGACCGGCTGATCCGGGCGCAGACTACTCTTATCCTCAACCACACGACCGCACGTCTTCCTGATGCAAGTATCGAGCAAGTCGTGCGTTACTTGCGCGAAACACCTGACCCAGTGGACATGGTCTCACTGAACACTGGCAACATCGTGTTTAATACGCCTCTGTCGCACGGCACGCGGCGTACCATTGCTATTCCCAATTCTTACGAGGATATTCGTCAGACCATCATGGTGTGCCGTGAGCGCGGGATCGTGCCTGAACCTGCTGTGCTCGATACTGGTTTTCTGACCAATGTGGTGACGCTCGTGCACGACGGGTTCCTGCCCACCCCACGTTACCTGTTGGTTGAGTTCTCCGGCCGGTTTGGGGATGGCTTGCAAATCATGCCCGGCACGCCGCGGAGTTATTTCTACATGACTGCCTGCGTAAAAGAGCTGTTTCCTGAGGCCATCTGGGTGGCGCACGGAATCGAGGATAGTGTGTTCACCATCGCTAGCCTAGCGATTGCCACCGGCGCGCACGTACGTGTGGGGTTCGAGGATCGAGCGACGTTGGTTGATGGTTCTTTGGCGAGAAGTAGTGCCGACTTCGTCGCTTGGGCGGTTAATGTCGCCCGTGCCCACGGACGCGAGTTAGCAACCCCGCAAGAAGCGCGGCAGATGATCGGGCTGCCGCAAAAATAGAGATTAGCTATGACATGGAGGTGAAGAATGGCAACGACGTTGATCAATCCCCCAGAACTGATGACACCCCGTGGTTTCAGTCACGGTGCGATCGGGACAGGCCGAGTACTTTTTGTCGCCGGTCAGACTGGCACTAACAAAGAGGGGAAAATCGTGAGTGATGACTTGGTCGCTCAATTTGACCAAGCCCTTGCCGGCCTCGTGCGTGTCGTACAAGCAGCGGGCGGCAAGCCAGAGGACATTATCAAGATCAACCTCCTAGTAGTGAATAAGAATGAGTATCGAGAAAAAGGGCGGGACATTGGTGTCGCCTATCGCAAACATCTCGGTCGTCACTTCCCTGCTATGACCCTGGCTGAGGTGAAAGGCTTGTTCGACGACGAGGCAAAGGTGGAGATCGAGGCGGTAGCAATGGTGCCGTAAGGGAATGAAAAGACGAAGGGCAGCATGCGTGCTGCCCTGTTTGGCGTTTTAGGAAAGAATTGCAATATTGGCTTCTCCTGGAAGAATCATTCGTCGAGCCGCAGCATTAAGTAACTCAACACTCACTGGTTCTCCATCCTCGCCATAACTGACAATTACCCCCCCCGGTTCTTCAATTGCATCAACCGGAGGATCATCTCGAAGAACGAAGAGAAGCACATCTGCGTCAGAGTCATACCTAATTTTCATTCTGTTTCTCCTCCCAGTATTTCTCGACTTTACTTGTCCAATATACTGTTAACACTTTTCCTTCTTGCTCTCGCTTAAGAAATGGCACCCTCAGAAGACCAGCGCCTCTTTTTGTTTGAGCGATCAGAACACCTCGATCTCCGGGCACGACTTGTTCTGGATTTTTGAGCGTAGCCTCCACTTCTTGGCGTGAGACACCCAATTTCTTTTCCCATTCCTTCTGTCGATCCTCAGCATGCTTTGTCCATACGACCTTCACTCCGGACCCTCTACCTTCTCTCCCACGACATCTGTTGCTCGAACGCATACCCTACACGCAGTAAAGTCGCGTCATCAAAATGGCGGCCAGTTAACATCAGCCCGACGGGTAGACCGTTTGATTTTCCGCACGGCACGCTCAGTGACGGATGCCCAGTCATGTCAAACGGGGCGGTGTTGCCCAGCATGTTCCAGCCGTGCTCGATGAGTTCACGGATGTTTCTCTTCGGATCATACTTGTGGGCCTTGTTCGGCGTGGTTGGCATGACAAGAACATCGAGGTGTTGCAACACGTCGTCGTAAGCAGCTCGCAGCGTTCGGCGTTGGTTCTGCGCTTTCGCGTACAGACGCCCGTGGTAGGCCTTGTTGAGATAGGTGCCCATGAGTAACACGAACTTTAGTTGGTAGGGCAGGTCTTGGGCTTGGGCTTGCAGGGACTTCCCTAAAGCGTTGGCTAGGCTCACATTGTACAGCCCCTGCCAGTGATGGCCCACACCACTGCCATAGATCGACGCAGCCATACCTTCGGTAATCAACCCCCAGGTGATACCACCGGCTTCCAGATGCGCCGGAACCGAGACTTCCTGGACCTGTGCGCCAAGTTCCTGCAACGCCTTGATGGCCTCGCGAACCTTCGTGTCCACGTCTGGTTCAGACACAGGAGTACCAAACCCTTCGCGTAACACGCCGAGCCGTATCCCGCGGATGTTCTTGCTCAACACTTGTATGTAGGGTTGCACCGACACGTCATATTGGCGCGGGTCCATGGGGTCTTTGCCGGCAATAACCTCGAGCAGCAGGGCCGTATCGGCCACCGAACGCGCCATCGGTCCTATATGGTCAAAGGTCGGATCAATGCCCACGATGCCAGTGTAAGGGACGAGGCTATGGGTTGGTTTGAGACCGACGACCCCACACCACGATGCAGGGATACGGATCGAACCGCCTTGGTCGCCACCGATAGTGAGGTCAATATCAGTGCAATAGAGCGCAGCGCCTGAACCACCCGAGGAGCCACCAGCAAGATGTTCAGGATTGTGCGGGTTGCGTATCGGCCCGTAGGTACTGGTGTCGCCGCCACCAGAGAAGGCGAAATTGTCCATGTTGAGGACAGCGGTGATCTCACCACCAGCATCAAGGATGCGGGTGATAATCGTCGCATCGATATCTGGCACGTAGCCGTCCAGCACCAGCGAAGCACATGTCATGGGAATACCCGCGATGCAGACGTTGTCCTTGATGCCAATACGCTTCCCGGTGAGCTTGCCGGACTTCGCACCTTTTACTGAGCAGCGACGGATGATTGCATTGAGTGGATCTTCCTGGCGGCTTGGCCGTCTACCTGGGTCGCGCTCGTGATATGTAATCGTCGGCACGTTCGTCGGCGCTTGGTCTAACGCATCCAGTGCTTCAAACATACCAGGGATGAGCGCCTGATAGGCTTCGACTTCTTCTTTGCTCAACTCGAAATGATGAGTTGCGGCTAGGAGATGAAGATCGTCTGTTGTAGGTCGTCGGAGTGCCATAAGAGTCCTCCTTTTTCGTGCTTCGACAAGCTCAGCACGAACGGTCTGCTGTACAGACTCCTGTGATCCGGTCACCCTGAGCTTGTCGAAGGGCAACCATAGTGTTGTTCAACCGTCTGTCAGGTCAGCCGTTCATCGAACTGGAGAATGATCCCATCTGGGTCCTGGAACAGGCAGGTCAAAACCTTTCCTCCAGGTTTTTCACCGTAGGCAACGGTATCGGCCTCGAGAGGTGGTACGAGAATCGGCACCCCGGCCGCTTTCAATTTCTCCACTTTGGCCCGTAAATCTTTCACCCAAAAGGCAAAATGGTGGATGCCGACTTGGTCCAGCTTAATCGGCTCGCCCGAAGGAGGACCAACCGGTGCAGAGAGCACAATGAAAGCGGCCTCTGGCCCATCTTCCCAGCGGAGATAGACCGCACGGCGTTTGCCCTTTTGCGGATCACGAAACAGGGTCGGTAGACCGCCAACGTTTTCTATGGTGTCGAGTGTGACTCGCAGACTGAGTAGATCGCGGTAGAAGGGGAGCGACTTGTCCATATTACTGACACCAATGGCGACGTGTGAAACTCCGTGCATGAAGGTTCCCTCCTTTCATGGGTAACGAGCTATGAGTAATGAGTGACGAGTGAAGCGTAGAAATCCTTGTACGTTTTATGCGCTATTTCCCCTGTCGCATCATTGCTCCAACAGTGAAGAAATGGGGAGGTAGAGGTTTGTTATAGATATTCTTGGTTGGGGTCCACACGGCGGCCCGCTCAACTTTGTAATCCACCCAACTGTTTCCAACAAATATAGGCACACGCAGACCTTGATTCAGGGAATTGTAGTCTGGATGGCCAAAGGAGAAAAAGAATGTTCGCCAATGTTGGCCTTCTTTATCGAAGATCACTGAAAGCAGGGGAGAATAGTGCTGGCGATCAATATAGAGACGCCGTCGCCCATAGGGATGATTTGGCACACGCGGTACTAAGTCCACCACATGTACCCAGCGCAATTCCCAGGGATCAATCGGATAGCATTGGCACGTACCATCTAAGTGAGCTACCTCACCTTTGACGACTCCGGGAGCGAGCACGACTTTGTCTTCTACGAAGTGCCAGTCATAGGCATAGATGTGACCTTCGAAGCCAGAGAATTCTTCACTCAGGAACGGCATCCCGAAGGACGCGTCGTACGGGTTGTAAGCAATCTTACGGGTTCGCCGTGTCTTAGGGTCATAGATCCAGCGGTCGTCCTCGACTGTATCTTGATTGTAATGGACGCCCATCGATTGCGCTCCTTCATTATCGGTGGGACGCAAAGTGATAGAGTAATCCTTGTATAGAATACCGTTTTCAGACCATTCCTCGATATTCCGTGCCGGGTCAGGCCTGTGCATGCCATACATACGCGCGTAGAGTGAACTGCTTGAACGCAAGACGGCGCCAGTATTGTTCAGTAGAGAGGTAGTACCCCAACTCTGTAAGACGTCGGCACGATCACGATAGCGCAGATTCCAACCGACTTTCAGACCAGCTTGAGGATCGGCCGGGTCGATCAGTGGAAACGGCAGTCCGGAGACATAGTTCTGGAGTATTCCATCAGAACCGAGTATAGCCTGTGCGGCGTGCGTCAGCGTCGCATTAATGTACTCTTCGCGTATCGGCACATCCGTGGTCGCCTGCACCGTGATTTCCAGGTCGCCGGCCTGGACAACTTTGAGCACTTCAGGAGGCAACACTGAGGCTGCGATCTGAGCATTGTTTTTATTAATGGTCATTCCTGGAGTGATGCCTTCGACCTGGTGGGGACCTCCCTGACGATAGGGGTAGAACTCTGCTAAGACCTTTTCTTTGAAGCCCGCGTCTTCGGCAAAGACTGTACGGTCAGTTGGACCCAAAAGTAAAAAGGCGAGCAGAATGCCCAGACAAGTTCTTCTATAAAATCCACGCTTTTGCACGGCGCGGCCCTCCTTTTTGCGCAGACGACATCGTTGCCCTTTCCCCAGGGGCTACCAGAACATATCACATTGGAGCATAACAGGCGTCAAGACAACAGCACACTCCGCAACGTTCCAGAAAGGAGTCCGGGCATGTCTCTGCCACTCGAACATATTCATGTCATTGATCTCACCCGCGCCCGTTCAGGCCCCACGTGTGTCCGTCAGCTCGCCGATATGGGGGCACAAGTCATCAAGGTCGAACAAGCCGATGACGAGGAGGGGGTCAGCCGCCACAATTCTGATTTCCAGAACCTGCACCGCAATAAGCGTAGCCTAGTCCTGAACCTTAAAGATTCGCGCGGCCTGGCGATCTTGCAGAAGCTCGTGACCAAAGCAGACGTTCTGGTCGAAAATTACCGGCCTGATGTTAAGAAGCGTCTTGGCATCGACTACTCAGATTTACGGTCGCTCAACCCGCGACTCATTTACGCTAGCATCTCCGGGTTCGGTCAGACTGGTCCGTACAAAGACCGTCCAGGGTATGATCAGATCGCTCAAGGAATGGGTGGGCTCATGAGCATCACCGGCCCTCCTGGAAGCGGTCCATGGCGTGTCGGCATTCCCATAGCAGACCTGAGCGCTGGGCTGCTTGCCGCTCAAGGCATTTTGGTTGCCTTGATCGAGCGTGAACGTTCTGGCGAAGGCCAATGGATACACACCTCTTTGTTAGAGGCGATGGTCTCAATGCTCGACTTTCAAGCGACGCGCTGGCTCATTGGCAAAGAAGTGCCCCCACAAGCCGGTAATAATCACCCGACTGGTATTCCTACCGGGACGTTCAAGGTGAAGGATGGCTACATCAACATTGCTGCCAGTGGTCAGCACATGTGGAAGCGTCTCTGCGACGCGCTCGACGCGGCAGAGCTCTACGATGACCCGCGCTTTTCTACCCCGGGCCGACGCTCTCGGAACCGAGATGCACTGAACGTCATTCTGGAAGAAAAGCTGCAAACGAGAACCGCGGCCGAGTGGGTCGAGGTACTCAATGCGATAGGTGTACCGTGTGGACCAATCCTGGCGATTGACCAGGTCTTCGCCAATGAACAGGTCCAGCATCTTAGACTAGCGCGTGAGATCGAGCATCCACAACTTGGTCCGATTCAGATCCTCGGGTTCCCGGTGACGTTGAGCCGCACGCCAGGTGCGCTCCGGGCACCAACTCCAGAGAAAGGTGAACATTCGGAGGAAATTTTGCAGGAGTTAGGAATGAGTAGCGAAGAAATTCGCGGGTTACGGGATAAAGGGGTGGTGTAAGTAAGAATGAGCCGAGCAGGGCGTTCGTGAATCAGGCTTACGGCGCTCCCTTCTCGCAGAGAATACTAAGCTTTGAGCGACGTCTCCCTCCGGTGACCTCCTGCTGCAGAACTATAAACTGAACCGCAATCTGAACCGCTCGACTCTATTCCTGAACCGGTAGCAAACGTATGGTATCTCCTACCCAGGAGAAAACAACTGAATCAAACCTCCCGAGCTTGGCGTAGCCCTGCTATCCCCTTGAAACTAAACCAGACTTCATAAGACTGGTATTTATTAACTATGAAAAGCAAGCACGGCCTCATTATCGTAGCCCTGGGCTTTCTCATTAGCAGTATGTTATCGGCGTCAGCCCGAGACCAAGCAGAACTAGCCAAGAAGCTGCAAAACGCTGTACCAAGCTCCTCGCCTCAATAGGGGCGATGGCGGTCTCTACGGTGCAACCCTTCAGAAGCCTTCCTAAGGCGGTAAGACAGTGGAAGCGCCGCTGGCGCGGCGCATGCCCAAATTTACTCCTTTACGAAAGTTCCGCCAGCAACGCCTTCGCTTCCCGCAAATCAACCGTGTCGAATCCTTCAGTGAACCACCCATGGATCTCGGCCAGCCTCTGCCGGGCTTCAGCCTTCTTCCCTTGGCGTTGCCACAACCGCGCTAAGCTCATCACCGCCCGTAACTCCAGCGACTTCGCCTCCTGCTGGCGGGCAATCTCGATGGCTTTCACGAAGCACGCTTCGGCCTCAGTCTGGGGGTTGGGTGTTAGGTGTTGGGGGCTGGGGACTGACGACCGGAGACTGACGACTGACAACTTTTTCTGCCCTTTGCCCTTTGACTTTTGATTTGTCTGGACACTAGACTGTGCGAGCGTCAGCTCGCCTTTGATCCGATACACTTCCGCGGCCCAAAAGCGGTCGAAGGTCGTCTCCGTCAAGTGGATCGCTTCGTCAATCACCTTGAGCCCTTCTTCAACCGCCCCTTGCTGCCCATAGGCTTCGGCGAGGAAAGACAGAAAGCGCGGCAGTACGACACGACTGCCCGTGGCGCGATACTGCGCCAGCCCTTCGGTGAGCAACTTGACGCCTTCAGCCAACTCGCCACGCTGCACCAACACACTCCCTTGATCCATTGTTCCGCGAGTGACGTCCGGCGCAAACCCGTGTTCGCGTCCGAGCGCGACAAGCGTCTGAATAAGCGCCCAGGCTTGAGCAAACTCGCCACGGAACTGCCGCACCCACACAGCATGAGCCAGAACATTGGCCAAGGAGAACGGGTGCGCAAGCTCATTGGCGCGCGCTATCCCGCGCTCAGCTCGGCTCCAGGCTTGCTCTGGCCATCCGCTCAGGCAGAGACTTACGCCGGACATGATGAGTGCAAGAGCCGCCGGATCAACGCTGAAGGAAAAGCTTAATGCGGCGTGCGCCATGGGATCATACAGATTGAGCACCTGCTCGTGGTGTTCGCGCGCCCGTGCGGGCGCCCCGCGCACCAGCTCGGCTGTGCCTAAATGCGTATGAAGTTGGACGAGGCTGGACAGGTCGTCAAGCCGCGCGATGAGCCGGCGTTCCTGTTCCATCAATTCTTCGGTCTCTACGCGGTCGGCCCGCACCATATGTAGTCGCGCGAGGCCGGCAAGGATCGGCACGAGCTGGACGGGATCATCCACCGCCCGGCATAGCTCCCGTGCTCGCCGTAAATTCTGCTCCAACTCCGTCGCGGAGAGGCCCTGAGTGGCCAGTAAGACCGCATTGAACGGGATCCGCAGCGCCAACTCCTGCTGCGCGCGTTCTGGGGTATCTGGCAGCGTTTGCAATAACGTCAGCCCGTGGGTGAGATGCTGCCGCGCTTCCCGATAGGCATTGCGGCGTAATGCATTTTCTCCCGCCTGCTGACAGTATCGCACTGCGCGCGAATGGTCTCGCCCATCTTCGAAGTGCACCGCTAGCTCACTGGCAATCTCCCGCACCCGTTCCCCATAGGCGGTCGCCAACCACTCTCCCAGCTGACGATGTGATCGCACCCGCTGCGCCTTGCCGATCCGCTCATACACTACATGCTGCACCAACGCATGCCGAAACTGGTACCGCGCTGTGAGCGTTCGATCCGGCCACTCGCTGATGCCCTGTACCTCGATGAATCGCTCTTGCCCCGCCAATTCCTCATACACTTCTTCGATGTCCTCCAGAGGACGTCCCGTCACCCCTGCCGCCTCCGCTGCCGTGAAACTCAGGCCGCCCACACTCGCGACTTCCAGCAGCAGTTGCTCCTTTCTGCTCAACTCCTCCAACTGCTTAGCGATCAAGCGTTGCACCGTCTTTGGCACGAGTCTCTGGAGGACCGCGAGGTCTGCTGGCGCCTCCCACCGCCCATTGATTTCGACAATGTGTCCCTGCTGGAGCAGGTAGTCCACAAAGCTGACCGTAAAGAGAGCATTGCCATCCGTGCGAGTGTAGATGGCCGCACTGAGCGCACGCACGGCAGGACTGTTGGGGAACCGCCGTTCCAGATATTCCGCCACCTCCTCTTCGGTTAACAACTCCAGCACCGCCTCCTCACATTGCCCATGCCCGTGCAGCTCTTGCACCAGCCGCCGCAGCGGATGCCCACTGGCCACCACGTCCGCCGATCGATATGTGCCCACGATACACACCCGGGCTGCTCCGCGTCGTTGCGCCACGGACGCGAGCAATTCTACCGTCGAGGGGTCACTCCACTGCAGATCTTCGAGCACCAGGACCAGAACGGCATTGGCTGTCAACAGCTCGAGCGCTTCAACAAACTCCCGCAACATCCGCTCGCGGCTATTCCCTTGCACCTGCCGTTGCAGCGCTTCGAGTTCACTCGCCTCCAGCAGACCGGGCAGTTGCACCACCCACGTAGGGGCGTAGCGACGCAACAGGGCAATGACCTGCTCTCCCCCCGGGTTGCGACATAATTGGCCTAAGGCTTCCAGGATCGGCAGATACGCTTCCCCAGCACCGTGTTGTTCGATGCACTGCCCGCGTCCGATGCGTACCGGTCCGCTGATCCGCAGTTGGTCAAGAAAACGATCCACGAGAGTAGTTTTCCCAATCCCAGCCTCCCCGCCGACAAACACGACTTGCTGTTTGCCTCCTTGCGCTCGCGCAAACGCGGCGCGCAGCGAGGCCAGTTCCCGCACGCGACCGACGAAAGGAGTTGGCAGTTGCTGAGCACGAGTTGTCAGTGACCAGTTGCCAGTTGCCAGTTGGGAAATCGTTGCCCCTGCTTTGTCCGTACTGGGAACTGGCAACTGAGAACTGAAAACTGGAGGAGCGGCGGCGAGGGGGGCGATAAACCGATACCCCTGCGTGCCCACTGTCTCGATATATTTGGGTGTTGTGGCGTCGTCCCCTAAGGCCTGGCGAATCTCCCGCACGCAGACCTTAAGGACGGTCTTGGTCACATAGATGCCTGGCCATAATCGTTTGAGTAACTCTTCCTTGGTGACGAGGCGGTTTGGCCGGTCTGCCAGGTACCGCAGCATCGCCAGGGGGCGAGGACGAATCTCCACCAGCTGGTCGCCGCGCCAGAGTTGCTTCGCCGCCTCGATATGAAACGGCCCAAAACTCAGGGTTGCCTCACCAATTATCGCTGTCTCCGTCTCCGTCTCTTGACCCATCCGAACCATCTCACCCCACAATCTGAACCACAATCTGAACCACTTACTTCTATTTCTGAACCGAACCTAACAGTAATGTATCCCCCATACTCCGGCAACCGCTATGGCAGGCGCTGTCGTCACACTGTCGTAACATTAATAAGGAACACACACGATGCCCAGAAACCAACCCACTCTGCCGGCCAAGCGTGCATTTGTGGTGCAGATTCACGCGGACGCACACGTAGAGCAGGGACAGTGGAAAGGACGTGTAGAGCACTTGGTTTCCGGGGAATCTGAGCATTTCGAATCACTTGAAGAACTCATAGCGTTCCTTGTCCAGATTCTCACCCAACAGCAGGGATCATAGTAATTCTTAGAGGGGTGGCTCTATGCAAGAAGCCGAGCGAAAAGAGAGCGCCTCGCGCCAAGAAAGAAACTCGTGGGAGAACTGGTTCGAGGTCATCGCGGCTGTCCTTCTCGGCCTGGCGACGTTGGCGTCAGCCTGGAGCGTGTATCAATCCGGACTCTGGGATGGCATCCAGACCTTTCGCCTCGCCGAGGTAAACATCGCCGGGAGGCAAGCCGCGGCAAAGGACTTGTACACTAACCAGCTTCGCGCCATAGACGCCGTACTGTTTGAGAGATACGTCAGCGCCCTCAGCGAGAAAAACCAGCAGCTGGCGGAGTTTCTCTTTCAACGGTTCCGTCCCGAGATGAAGGTTGCCGTGGAGGCCTGGTTGGCCACGAAGCCGCTGCAAAACCCCTCGGCCCCGCTGACGCCCTTTACCATGGCTGAATATTCCCTGGCCATCGTGAAGGAAGCGCGGCTGCTGCACGACGAAGAGACCAAAAAATTCGCCGAGGCGACGAAGGCCAATGAGATCTCAGACACCTACCTTCTTCTCACCGTTCTCTTTAGCGTCACGCTGTTCCTGGGCGGTATTGCCGCTGCGTTCGAGAAGCCAAAGTTGAGAGTCGTGATCCTAGCGCTAGCCACGGTCACCATGACCGTAGCAATGCTCGCGCTGGCCTTTCTGCCGCTGGCGCGAGAATGAGGAGAATGCGGAGATGGCACACGCGAGCGCGAGCGGTGAGCTGATAGAAACGATCCGCTACCTGATGGAGTGGGCCGCCCTGGGCATCGAGCTGTTGGCCGTGGCGGTCATCGTGGTTGCAGTCGTTATTGTCGCGGTGACGCGCGGAACGGTGCGCTACCTCTTTCGCCTCGGCGAGGAAGGCGCCTACGAGAGCTACAAGCATCAACTGGGCAAG
>Ga0187893_10007545_pt1 | contig 17743 bp, 17 predicted proteins | sample MA1701074metaG_FD_139574 | JGI IMG/M metagenome (GOLD analysis project Ga0187893, IMG submission 139574) | White microbial mat communities from a basaltic lava cave in the Kipuka Kanohina Cave System on the Island of Hawaii, USA - MA170107-4 metaG ... | reverse complement strand
CTCCGAGCAACCCGACGCCGAACACGCCGAGGCCGGCCCGCAGCGCCCGCCCCTGCTCCACGAGCGAGCGCCGACGCCGTGCCAGCAGCATCGCCGAAAGAACCGCTCCCGCGCCGTACGCGCTCAGCAGCAGCCCGTAGCCCTCGGCATCGGCACCGAAGGACCGCTTTGCCAGCGCCGGCATGAGGATGTTGGCCTGGAGCGACAGTGCCGACACGAATCCGAGCGCGATCAGCAGCGCGCGCGTCATCGGTTGGCGGCGCACGTACTCGATCCCCGAGCGCAACGAGCGATCGCTGCGCCCGGCGCTGCGCGGTCTGGCCGGAGGAAGCCGCATGCCGAGCAGCGCCCAGAGCGCCGCCAGGTAGCTGAGACCGTTCACGAAGAAGCACGGCGCCTCGCCCACCTGCCCCACGAGCATGCCGGCCACCGCCGGGCCGACCACCCGTGCCGCATTGAAGATGGTGGCGTTGAGCGCGATGGCGCCCGGTAGATCCTCCGGGCCGACGAGGTCGACCAGAAACGATTGCCGCGCCGGCAGATCGAAGGCGCCGACCATTCCCATGAACGCGGCGCAGATCGCGACCACCGGCACCGTCGCCAGGTCCGCCGCGCTCAACGCGCCGAGGGTGAGTGCCAGCAGCATCGACGTCGTCTGCGTGACGAGGATGAGCCGGTACTTGTCGACGCGGTCGGCCAGGGCGCCCGCGATCGGCGAGAAGCAGAGGACCGGCAGGTAGGCGACGAACGACACGACGCCCAGCAGGAACTCCGAGCCGGAGAGACGATACACCAGCCACCCCACCGCCACGCTCTGCATCCAGAAGCCGATCAGCGACACGCCCTGCCCCACCACGTAGCGGCGGAAATTTCGATGGCGAAGCGCCGGAAAGCGCCCGCCCGGACCGTCGCGATCGACGACGTCCGTCATGCCCCGCTCGACCGATCCGCGCGCCCTAGCGCGCGTCCCGCCACGGTGCTGCGATCGCGTCGAGATGCTCGGTACGGGTTCCGAAGACGTGCTCGAGCAGGCGAGCGCGCTTCAAGTACAGATGCGGGTCGGCTTCCCACGTGTAGCCGATGCCGCCGTGGTTCTGGATGCCGTCGGTGGTGTTGGCGAGCGCCGCATCGGTGGCGAGGCTCTTGGCGACGTGCACGTAGAGTGCCGCGTCGTCCGCCCCTTCGTCGAGTGCCACGGCGGCATAGGTCACCGCGGAGCGGGCGACCTCGGCGCGCACCGCCATGTCGGCGCAGCGATGCTTGATCGCCTGGAACGACCCGATGGGCCGGCCGAACTGCTCGCGCACCTTGGCGTACTCGACCGACATCTCGACGGCGCGCTCCGCGACGCCCGACGCTTCCGCGGCGGCCAGCACGGTGCCGCGCGCCCGCAGGCGTGCCGCGTGGCCCGCGAGCACGTCGGCCGTCGCGCGCTCGAAGCGCGCCCGCGCCATGCGACGGGTGGGATCGATGCAGTGGCTCGACGTCACATCCACGCCCGCGGCTGCCACCCAGCGCACCTCGCGGCTGCCGAGGACGAGAAAGGCCGTCGCGCCGCCGCCGTCGATCACGCCGCTCACCTCGCCCGTGAGCACCTTGCCCGAGCCCAGGCGGTCGACGGGATCGTCGACGATCGCGATTCGCTCTCGTCCCGCGAGCAGCGGAGCGAGCCGGCCGTTCGCCGAGGCGCCGGCGCCCGCGACCTCCGCGGCTAGCACGGTTCCGAGCCATGGCCCCGGCGCGAGCGTGCGGCCGAGCTCGACGAAGAGGATCATCGCCTCGGGCAGGCCGTAGCCCGCGCCTCCGGCCGTCTCCGGCAAGGAGAGCCCGAGCCATCCCAGCTCGGCGGCGGTCCTCCAGATGCGCGCGTCGAAGCCCTCGGGGCTGCCGATGACGTCGCGCAGGCGCTCGCTGGAGGCGTGCTCGCGCAGCACGTCGCGGATGGCGTCGCGGACGGCTTCCTGGTCGGCGCTGAGCGTCAGGTCCATCGCATCCCTCAGCGCGGCAGTCCGAGCGCGCGCTCGCCGATGATGTTGCGCTGAATCTCTTTGGTGCCGCCACCGATCGTCTGGGACAGGCCGGTCAGGTAGCGCTCGCCCCACGGGTCGTGCGAGCTGCCGTCGGGCGCGAACGACGCGATGCCCGGCTGGCCGATGATCTCCATGGCGAGGGCGTCGATGCGCTGGATCAGCTCCGAGAAGAACAGCCGGATCATCGAGGCCTCGGCCCCCGGCATGCTGGTGCGCGCCGCGAGGCTGAGACTGCGGTACGTCATGGCGCGCATCGCCTCGACTTCGGCCTTGGCGCGCGCGAGGCGCCGCACGATCTCATCGTCGTCGATGGCGCGCGCCCGACCGGACGGACCGGGCACCCTGCCCGCGACCTCGATCAGCTCGTCGAGGTGGCGCGCCAGGCGCACCTGCTCGGACATGAAGGCCGTGCCGCGCTCGAAGCTGAGCGTAGCCATGGCGACGCGCCAGCCGTCGTTCACCTTGCCGACGACGTTCGCGAGCGGCACGCGCACGCCGTCGTAGAACACCTCGCAGAAGTCCTGATTGCCGGCGAGCGTCTTGATGGGGCGCACGTCCATGCCGGGCAAGCCCATGGGGCAGATCACCCAGGTGATGCCCTTGTGCTTGGGCGCGTTGGGGTCGGTGCGCACGAGCAGCTCCTGCCACTCGGCGATCTGCCCGAAGCTGGTCCAGATCTTCTGCCCGGTGACCACCAGGTCGTCGCCGTCGACGACGGCGCGTGTCTGCAGGTTGGCGAGATCCGAGCCCGCGTTCGGCTCCGAGAAGCCCTGGCACCACACCACGTCGCCCGCGAGGATCTTCGGCAGATGGAACTTCTTCTGCTCTTCGCTACCGCACGCGATCAGCGTCGGGCCGGCGTGCTTCAGGCCGACGAAGCCCGTGTTGACGTCGGGCGCGCCCACCCGCGCGTACTCCTCGTACCAGACGAGCTGCTCCATCAACGTAGCACCGCGGCCGCCGTACTCCTTTGGCCAGTTGATGCCGGCCCAGCCCGCGTCGTACATCCGGCGCTGCCACGTCATGTCGTAGACGCGACGGGCGCGGATGTCGCCGATCTCGGGGCGTTTCTCGCGCGGTACGTTTTGCTCGAGCCACCGGCGCGCGGCCGACCGGAATGCTTCCTCGTCGGCGGTGAAACGCAGCTCCACGCGCGGAGTGAATACGACGCGAGAAGCCCGCGCAAGCGCGCGCGTCGATTTGACTGCGCGCCTGCCGTGTATTAACCGCGCACGTTCGGGTCCCCGTCGTCTAGCCCGGCCTAGGACACCGGCCTTTCACGCCGGTAACACCGGTTCGAATCCGGTCGGGGACGTAAAGTTTCAACGAGTGGCAGGCCGAATACTCGGCCTGCCACGCGACGGTGGATCGGCGAGCCAGGATGCACCTGTCGCCACGGTCAGCGTCCGCCGGTGAGGATGACCGGAAGCGTCGCGTGACGGCGGAGGAGGATGCTGGGCCGTCGCACCGGAGGACGGTCAGGATTGAGCGATATGCGGGATGTCTGGGCGAGGAGTCGCTCGATCGCAATGCGCGACTCGAGGCGCGCGAGCGGCGCACCGATGCAGAAGTGAAGGCCGCGACCGAACGCAAAGTGGGCTCCAGGATCGGCGTCGGCAAACTCTTGATGCGCGCCCCCAGACTCCTCGGGCGAGGGTCGGTTGGCACCGGCCCAAAGTAGGAGTACGCGGCTGTTTGCGGGGATGGGTACGTCCCCGAGGCTCGTGTTGGTCGTGGTCCATCGGTAGTGGAACTGGAACGGCCCGTCGTCACGGAGAATGTCCTCGAGCGCCTCGGGAATCTGTTCGGGGTGGCGGCGGAGACATTCTTGGAGATCGGCTTGGCGCGCCAGCGTTTCCGTCGCATTGGCGATTAGACTGCTCGTGGTCTCGGTGCCCGCCGTGAAGAACTGCAAAAGGAGAGCCACAGCCTCTGAGGAGGCGAGCACCTGCGACTCGATTGCGTCGGCGAGCACAGCAAGCAGTCCCGAGCGGTCCACCGAGGGTCGGCCCAGAGCGTCGTCGAGGTGTCTCTGCGCATACTCGGCGAGCTTAAGAGCGGCCGTGCCCGCGCGACCCATGCCGTCGAGGTCGGTGACACCGTCTAGGAGCAGGCTCACCTCAGCAACAAGCCGGATGAGGCTCGCGGCGTCATCTGGCGGGAGGCCGATGAGATAGCAAATGGTGAGCGCCGGGAGCGGGTCGCTCAAACAGGCGACGATGTCACCTTGCCCAGCGGCTAGGAGTGGCGCGAGTTGATGGCCGACGACCCGACGCACCGTGGGTTCCAAGCGTGCGACGGCAGAAGGGCTGAAGTGTGGCTGGAGCAGCTTGCGGTGCCGCGTATGGTTGGGCGGGTCTGCGGTGGCCAGCACGTGGAGCGGGTCACCAAGCGGGGCGATGTCGAACGCGACCGGACACCCGCTGACATCACGGTAAAGGAGACTCACGAGGTTGGAGGAAAACTCGGTCGTACGGCCGACGACCTCGCGGATCAGAGCCGGGTCGGAGACGAGGTACGAATTCTGGCCAGGGAGTCGCCACACGGGAGCTCGGCGACGCAGGATGTCGTAGAGCGGACGCGGGTCAGCGATCACCTCGTCGTGCAACAACAATGTCGGGTCGCTTAGGTCGAAGTCCATGCCCACCCCTTGATCGGTCGAGCAACGTTCGCCGGATCGACACTTCTTCGTCAAACGCTCCCGGAACGGCGACTAGCCAGCCCTCCTTCCTGTGGCCGCCAAGCCTGTGCTTGGTTCCAAGCCTGCGAGGGAGTGCCCCTCCGCGCCCCCATTCCGCTTTCCGTGGGATCGTTGTCCCTAGGCTGCCTCGGCCTGACGCAGCATATCTACCTCCCGCAGCCAGTCGACGATCTGGTTCCAACTGGGCACTGTCGGGGCGCTTCACTCGAATTTGCAGCTTCTGCCGCCCGTCGCCTTGCTAGGACCCGACGGTAGTCATGAGGATCCCGACTACGCCGGCCGCGACGATGAGCAGCGGCTCCGAAGCGCCCTTCAGGCGTGTCAGAGCCGCCAACGCGACTACGAAGACGATCATCGTAGGGATGTCGAAGATGGCACGACGACCGAGCACTACGCCTGCACCGGCGATCGCTCCAGCCGCAGCGGCAGTCACGCCATCCACGAACGCTTTGACCCTTGGGTCGTGAACGGAACGCCGAAAGTACCTGGCGGGGATCACGACGAGCAGGTAGCAGGGCAGAAACACCCCGATGGCCGCAACGGTCGCGCCTAGCGGGCCTGCAACAAGGTAGCCGATGAATGCCACCGTGATGACTACCGGCCCCGGCGTGATCATCGCGACGGCAACGGCGTCGAGGAACTGCCGTTCCGTGAGCCAGTGAAAATCCCCCACGACACCGCCGTGGAGGAACGGCACGATGGCCAGCCCGCTACCGAAGACGAACGCGCCAGCCTCCGCAAAGTACCAGCCGATGGTCCACAGCGTGTCGGTCGGCGCCGGCCCGTGGAGACCCGACAGTAGCCACGGCCACGGAAGCAGACCGAGTGCGACCTGTGGCGCTCTCCGACCGCGAGCAACGAGCGTGACGACTCCGGAGAGCACGAAAAGCCAGACGATCTCCGATTCGGTCCAGGCGGTCACCACCGCGCTGACCACAAACAACCCCCAGAGGAGGCGATCCGGGCCGAGCGTGCTCTTGGTCAGCTTGTAGACGCTCCGCGCGATGATCGCGATGACGGCGGCGCCGATGCCGTAGAACGCGCCTTGCATCCACACGAGTCCGCCATACGCGAGGTAGAGTGCCGAGAGGGCGAGCACCATCACGAAGGATGGGAGCACGAAGGCGAGCGCCACGAGCGTCGCGCCGAGCACGCCGTGGTCGAGCCAGCCGAGGTAGATGGCGAGCTGCGCGGCCAGCGGCCCGGGCGCGAGCTGCGCAAGGGCGAGACCCTCCTTGAAATCCTTTAGCGTGATCCAACGGCGAGTGTCGACGAGATCACGCTGCATGTACCCGACCAGCGCAATCGGTCCGCCGAACCCGAAAGTACCAAGACGCAGGAAATAGCCGACGAGCGCCCCGAGCGAATACGGGGTGCGCACTCCCGGCTCGTCCTGCGATGGAACCGTCGTCGGGCTCGCTCCGGGCTCCGTCATGCTCCCCTCCGATGTCTCACGACTTCTTCTTGCTGAAATACTCGTACAGGCCGTCGAACACGGCTCCCCCCTGCGCCACCCGCGCTTCGTCGTCGCCGTTCGCCATCGCGATTCCGGCGACAAGACGGTCGATGCCCGCGGCCTCCGAACGATCGAACTTCGCGTCCTTCAGATCGATGTCGTGAACGATCTCGCCGATCGGGCCCAACGCGCGGTCGCCCAGCCCCAGCCGCCCCACCAGTACCTCGAAGGTGCAGCGGTCGCCCTCGTGGGTGAACTCCGCCTCGAACATGTCGAAGCGCAGCTCGTTCGCGGCGGGCTCGTAGCCTTTGGCCGGGACGAACTTGAAGACGGCTTCCGGGTCGACGAAGCGCCTGATCAGCCAGGCGCTCGCGATGCGGTCGATGTGCACGCCCTTTCGCGTCACCCACACGCGCCCGCGGTAGTCCTCCAGCTTCCCGGCGCGGGCCTTGGCCGGCGCCTTTTCTCCTCCGGGTCGCAGCCTCGCCTCCAGTCCGCTCACCCTGCCTTCACTGGCCTCGCGCCCGGGCGCACCGAAGAAGTCGATCTTCCCGACCTCGGTCAGCCGGTGCCGCAGCCGAGCTACCTCGGCGCCGACTTGTGCGACGCGGCTCTCGGGAATGGTTCCGCGTGGCAACTCACTCTGAAGCTTCCGCGCTGCGGCCGCGATGGCCGCGTAGTCGACATCCCTGGCCGCATGGAACAGCCGCACGACGTCCTCGTTGGAGAGACCTTCGATGAGACGGGCCTCGCACAGAGCCGCCTCGCCGCCCTCCTTCACGATCTCCCGGAGCACCCACTCGAAGTCCTCCTGGGCGTCCTCGGTGTTCGGGAGCGCGTAGACCGAACTCTTGATGGCCACGGCACCAAGCGCTTGAAGCCGCCGCCAGACCTTCACCCGCAGATAGGCGGGCTTGGGGGGGATCTGGTGGATCAGGAGCAGCCAGGAGGGGGGCTTCTCCGAGGGCACGGCCCCTACTATGGCGTCCGCATCATAGCTGCAACAGTTGTATCACTCGACCTTCCCCTTGACCGCACGGGCGCGCGCGCGAGAAGGAGTCGTGAACGGCATTCCGGTCGACGTGCGAAGCGCCCAAGTGTTCCACCTCACGCTCAAGGGAGGTCCCATGCGCTCGTTTCAACGGTCCGCAGCCCTTGCCGCCGTCCTGGCGTTCGCCGCTGTCGCCGGCGCCGAGGCGAAGACTCTGGCGACGGGAGCGTTCTTCTACAGCGGGAGCGTCCTGATCGACACGACCTGCCTGGTGACCAACGTCGGGAAGAAGCCGGTGACGCTCACGAACGCTCGCGTCCAGAACTTCCAACCGTCGGACTTCCCACCGGCCTTCGACGACTGCACCACGGCGCCGCTCGAGCCCGACGACACGTGCTTCTTCGGCGGCTCACTGGGCGTCTACGGCGGGGGGCGCATCGACGTCCGTGGCAGCACCAAATCGGTCCGCGGGCACTGCGGATTCCACGACCCCGCTGGCAACACCGTTCAGCTTCTCGAGCTCAAATAGATCTTGACCCGCGTGCGCGCCTGCGGGAAATTCGACCGCGGGAGGGGACCCCGATGCGAGATGGACGATCGACGCACACGCGGTGGATCGCGCTCGTCGTCGCTGGCGTCGCCATGCTGGCCGCCACCGGGCCGGCTCCGGCGAAAATCGCGAGGAACACCATCGACGGCACCGCGAGCCTTCACGCCAACGGCCGCGTCGCAGAGGGCGTCCTGCTCGTTGCCTGCACCCCGGGCGAGCGGGTGAAGCTCCGGATGACGCTCACGCAGGGCCCGGCGATCGGCGAGGGCTACGCCGTGGGCGACTGCCTCGGAGAGGAAGAGGCGGCACACTACGCAGTGAAGGTGACGATCTGGGGCGTGAACAAGTTCCAGGCGGGGCCCGCCGACGCGTGCGCCGTCGCCGTCGACACCCATCGCGGGAAGGTGGTCGACACCAAACAGTGGTGCCGTGCGGCCGGTCCCGTCGAGCTGATCGAGGAATAGCTCCCCCCCCATCGCTCCGCTCGAGCGCCGCCGGTTTGATCGTCCTACGCCGCCTTGGTACCGCTGCTCGGCAATGGCTAGCGTGATGCCCAGAAGCGCGGCAGCGTTTGCCCTCGCGGTTTCGCTGGGGGCCCCGCCCGCTTTTGCGCAGACGTCGTGCCCGAGCACGGTGGATCCACAGGCGTTCCCGAGTGCCGCCGACCTCGGCAGCCTCGTCACGAAGGAGATGAGCGTAGGCCAGCGCGTCCTGGCGAGCCCATCGCACCGCAAGGTGATTCGGTGGATCGAGGAGGAGGTCCGCCGCATCGACGACGGTTTCGAGGTCGAGTCCGACGAGTACTCCCTGTACACGTGGCTGCCGCGTACACGTGCAAAGGATGCTCCGGGGCTGGACATCGCGCGAGCCGGCGGGCTGAGAGTGCGACAGGATGGCTCGACGGAAGACGTCGCGGTCGCAGGAGCCGTCCATTGGTCGAAGCCGACCAGCCAGAAGGGTACCGGGGGACCGCTCGTCTACCTCGGGCCCGACGAGCCGATCACGGCCGAGAACGCCGAGGGCAAGGTAGTGATCCGCGACTTCCCCGGTGGCGGGCTTCCCTACGCCGGATTTCCGCTCCTTGGACTGTACGTCACGCCCGACCTGGCGAGCGAGACCGGAAACTACGAGCGTCCCTTCATCCACGACATGCATCCCGAGCTGATCGCGGCCGGCCAAGCGGGCGCCGCCGGGGTCATCTACGCCTTCGACGTTCCGCGCGAGCAGGTCCTCGGCTACTACGATCCCCACGTGGGCACGCTCTACCGGGTGCCGGCGGTGTTCGTCGGCGATGCCGAAGCCGCGCGGTTGAAGGCCCTGGCCGCGGAGAACGCCTCGGCTCGCGTGATCGTCCGCGCCAAGGCAAAGCGCGTGAAGACCAAGAACCTGATCGCGACGCTTCCCGGCGAGAGCGCCGAGCGGATCGTCCTCGCGGCAAACACGGACGGCAACTCCTGGGTCCAGGAGAACGGGGTCGTCGCGCTGTTGGCGCTCGCCCGCTACTACGCGGATCTGCCGGCCCCGTGTCGCCGGCGTACGCTGGTGCTGCTCTTCGCGAGCGCGCACGACACGCTCGTGAGCGACGGCACGAACAGGTTCGCCGAGAGGCTCGACCCCGAATACGACCAGGGTACGGTGGCCTTCGCCTTTGCGCTCGAGCACTTCGGCACGCGGGAGATCCTGCCGATGCCGGACGGCGACGGCTCCGGACGGCGCCTCGAGGTCACCGGCAAGGGTGAGCCGTTCTTGTTCGCCGCGGGCGATGGCGTCGCCCTGCGGCAGGTCGCCGTCGAGGCAACCCAGCGCCGAAGCCTCGATCGCACCGCGGTGATGCCGGGCTTAGCACTCCCGGTCGCGGGACAGGTTCCGCCGATCTGCTCGATGGGGGGTCTCGGGAACGCCTTCCACAGGCGGCTCATCCCGACGCTCGCGATGATCTCGGGACCGTGGTCGCTCTATGATCCGGCGTTCGGGAGCGACGCGCTCGACTTCGACCGCATGCACGCGCAGTTGCTCGCGGCCGCCGATGCGCTGCTGGCACTCGATGCGCTGCCGCGCGAGCAAATCGCCGGCGACTATCCCGCGATGCGCCAGCTACGCACGGAGGGAGCGCCCACCTGCCCGCCCGAGACCTATCCGCAGTTCGCCCCCGGCCCGGGCGAGTGAACCGGACCGCGGCGCGCGGATAGAGGTATGGCTCGCCGGAAGGGGCGCGCCCTCACCGGCCGCCCTTCTGATACGTACCGATCAGCTCGGCGCGGCCGAGGACGTGTCCTTCCATCGCCTTCTCCAGCGCCGGCTTCGTCGGCTTGCCGAGATCGCCCAGCGCCGCGTCTAGCGCGTAGAGCTTGTGGACGTAGCGATGCCGGCCGATCGGCGGGCACGGGCCGCGGTAGCCCGTCTGCTTCCAGTCGTTCGTACCGTCCCGCGCGCCGGCCGGCAGCGCCGCTCCGCCCGCTAGCCCGGTCGTGGTCGCCGGCATGTCGTAGACGACCCAGTGCACCCAGGTCACCTTCGGCGCGGCCGGATCGGGAGCATCGGGATCATCCACGATCAGCGCAAAGCTCTTCGTGTTCCCCGGCGCTCCTGACCATGAGAGCGTCGGCGAGCGGTCCGCCCCTTCGCAAGTCACCTCCACCGGCATCGACCCGCCGGCAGCGAAATCGCCGGAACGTAGCTCGAACGCCATGGCTCCTCCCACGAACGCCAGGAAGATGGCAGCAACTCTGACCACCCGCGCCAGCACTTCACTGCTCCTCGATCCCGTGCGACCATCGCATTCGATGGTCGACGTTGCCAGGGGGATCCCCGCCGAAGCCGCCGAGGCCGTGGTCGCCCTCGGCCCGAAACGTGTACGCCTCACCAACCTCGGCAAGGTCTTCTGGCCGGACGAGGGCATCACCAAAGGGGACCTGCTCCGCTACTACGTGCGCGTCGCGCCCCATCTGCTGCCCCACCTGCGAGACCGCCCGATGGTGCTCCGCCGCTACCCCAACGGCGTGCGCGACGGCGGCTTCTTCATGAAGCACGCGCCGAGCCCCCGGCCCGAGTGGGTGGAGACCGGCACCACACAGGGAAAGCGCAAGGCGACGGAGTGGGTGCTCGTGCAGGACCTCGCCACGCTGCTCTGGGTGGTCAACCTGGGCTGCATCGATCTCAACCCGTGGTACTCGCGCATCGACGGCCCCGATCAGCCGGACGCCATCTTCTTCGACCTCGATCCGGGAACCGCTACGCCGTTCTCCGCCGTGCGCGATGCCGCGCTGATCCTGCGCGACTCGCTCCAGACGCTGAAGATGCCCTGCTTCGCCAAGACCACGGGCTCGCGGGGCATCCACGTGGCCGTGCCGATCAAGCGTGGGCCCGCCCACGAAGCCGTCTTCGAGTTCGCCAAGGCGCTCGGCCTGCAGATGATCTCGCGGCACCCGCGCGTCTTCACCGGCGAGTACTCGAAGGCGCAGCGTCCCGCCGACCGCGTGCTGCTGGACTACCACCAGATGGCGCGCGAGCAGACGCTCGCGTCCATCTACTCGGCCCGGCCGAAGCCCCGCGCGCCGGTCTCGACTCCGCTCACCTGGCAGGAGGTCGGCAAGGACGTCGCGATCGAGGACTTCCGGATCGACAACGTCCCGCAACGGCTGGCCCGGCGCGGCGACCTCTGGAAGCCGATGCTCGCCGCGCGCGGCCGCTTCGATCTCGGCCGCTTCGTCTGAGCCAGACCCTCAGCGTCCCTTCCAGACCGGCGGGCGCTTCTCCTTGAAGGCGGCGATGCCTTCCTTGGCGTCCTCGCTCATGAACACCGCCCCGGAATGCTTCAGCTCGTTGTCGAGCGCCTCCCGCAGCCCCAGGAACGTGCTCTCCTTCGCCGACTGCTTGCAGGCGCGGACGGCGAGCGGGCCGTTCGAGCAGATCGTGTCCGCGAGCGCACGGGCCTCGGCCATGAGCCGCGCGCGCGGCACGACGCGGTTCACGAGCCCCATCTCGAGCGCACGCTGCGGCGTGATGCGCTCCGCCAGCAGCACGACCTCCATGGCGTTGCACCAGGAGAGCTGGCGGGCGCTGTGCACGGTCGAGCCGCCGCCCGGGAAGAGCCCGCGGCGCGGCTCGGAGAGCTGGAACCAAGCGTCGTCGGCGACGACACGCAGGTCCGTATTCCACATCATCTCGAGCCCGCCCGCGGCGCAGATGCCGTTGATGGCGGCGATGACGGGCTTGTAGAGCTTGAACTCGCTGCCGTCGGGCAGCGTGGCGCCGTCGCGCAGCACCGCGATCAGCGAGTGGGCGAACGTGTACTGCGACCCGGCGACCTGCTTCTTCGACCCACCCGCGGCCAGCTCGGCGGCTTGCTCGGTCACCTGCTTCACGAAGCTCTTCAGATCGGCGCCGACGCAATACACGTCGCCGACGCCCGTCAAAATGGCCACGAAGGCCTCGGCGTCGTCGCGGAAGCGGATCCACGCGTCGGCGAGCTGCCCGAAGTGCTCCAGATCCAGCGCGTTGCGCGCCTCCGGCCGGTCGATGGTGATGGTGACGACGTGTCCGTCCTTCGCGTAGTGGATCGCCATGGGTAGCGCGCTTACCATCCCGTCCAGCCGCGGCCAACCCGCTCGCCCCACCACGACCCCCCTGCTAGAAGACGCGACGGCATGGCCCGCATCCACGTCGAGTTCGAGAGCGGCAATCCCGCGCAGACGATCGAGTTCGACCCCGCCGAGGCGCCGTTCCAGCACGACGGCAAGCCCGCCTCGATCCTCGACGTGCTCCTCGGACACGGTGTGCATCTCGAGCACGCGTGCGGTGGGGCCTGCGCGTGCACGACCTGCCACGTGGTCGTCACCAAGGGCGGACAGCATCTCTCGCCGGCCGAGGAGAACGAGGAGGACATGCTCGACCGCGCCCCGGGGCTCACGCCCACGTCCCGGCTGGGCTGCCAGGCGGTGGTCGAAGACCCGGACGCGGAGGTCGCCGTCCGCATTCCACGGCACACCGCGAACCTGATCTCCGGCCATGGCAGTTGAGCGCACGGCCACGCTGGAGCGGATCACCGAGCACGGCCCGGACACGCGCTCCCTCTTCCTCCGCCTGCCCGAGCCGCTGCGCTTCGTTCCCGGGCAGTTCATCTCGTGCCTGCTCCCGGTGGGCAGCGAGGTCCTGACCCGTCCCTACTCGATCGCGTCCGACCCCGACTCGCCCGACGTGATCGAGCTGTTGCTCGATCGCGTGCCGACGCAGCGCGGCTCGCACCACCTCTTCTCGCTGCGCCCCGGAGCAACGGTTCGCTACACGGGCCCGTGGGGAACCTTCACGCTCGAGGAAGGTCCCACGGTCGAAGCGGTCTTCGTGGCCATCGGCACCGGCATCGCACCCATCCGGCCCATGGTGCGGCGCGCGCTCGCCACCGCGGTGCGGCCGATCGTGCTCCTCTACGCGACGACGCCGGCGGGGACGCCACCGTATCTCGACGAGGTGTCGGCGCCGCGTCCGTCGTACACCGCCGTGCGGCTTGCGGCCGCCGACGTCGTCGACGAGGTGCGCCGCCGCTTCGTCGAGGCCGACGCCGACCGCAGCCGCCAGTTCTTCCTCTGCGGCGTCGGCGACGTCGTCCACGCGCTGCGCGATCTCTTGCGCGCGGCCGGCTACGAGCGCCGCGCAGTCCGCTACGAGAAGTGGTGACGGGCGACGATCACGGACACGGCAGGATGCCGGGATCGGTCGTGCTCACGCGCTTCCATTTGCCCTGACAGGTCCCGATCGATCCCGTGTTCGGCGCGCCCGCGTAGTTGAAGATGCCGCTCTTCTTGATCTTGCCCGTTCCCGCGTTCGCGTCCACGGTGAACCGGATGCCCTCGATCTCGGTGTTGCCGGTGTAGGCATCGTCGTTCGATCCGCAGAACACGAACGCTCCCACGCCCTTGCCCCGCCCGTTGTCCGAGCTGCCCTGGTCGATGGTGCGCAGGCTGTAGAGGACACCGTCGATCGATGCGTTGAAGCTGCCCGTGTTCCCGTCGGACGTCACGCGGCTGATCTCGACGGTGCTCGGATTGGTGGTCACCGTCTCCGTCGAGCCATCGGGCGCGTTCACCCACTGGCACTTGAACTTCCCCTGATACGTTCCGGTCAGGTCCGCGGTGACGGCCCCGTTACCGGCCCACCCGGAACGCGCGATGACCAGAACCCCCAACACGAGCACGATGGTTCGCATGCGACCGTTTAGGCATGCGGCCGGGTGACGGGCAATCGCATATTTTGGGGAGGCGACACGGCCGGGCGTCGCTTCGGAGCGGGTGTCGGGTCGTTTCGGGGTGTGGCCAGGGCGTAGGACCCGTCGCTCGCTCCCGCTTCGCGGGCACATGCGCCGGTACGCTTCATGCGGGCTCGTGTGCCCGCTCAGCCGTCCGCTCGCTCAGGGTCCTACACCCTGGCCGCCCCCCGCCGCAGCCGGCGTCCACTCCGGAGCGGACGGTCGTCACTTGTCGTGCATCACCACCGTATGCGATTGACCCCCAATGCGATTGGCCGCGAGCCTTCCTGCTCCCCCCGACCTCCCCGCGTGCCAGCGGATCGCGGCGCGGGCCGAGGAGCTGGGCTATGAGAGTATCTGGATCGCTGACACCGGCGCCGGGCCAGATGCGTTCGTCGTGGCGGCGGCCGCCGCACAGGCGACCACGTCCATTCGACTCGGCACGGCCGTCATCCCGGTGTACACCCGCTCGCCGTCGGTCATGGCGGCCGGCACCGGATCGGTGGCCCAGCTTGCCCCCGGACGCTTCGTGCTCGGGATCGGCGCCTCCAGCGAGACTATCGTCGAGCGCTGGGGCGGCGTGCCTTTTCGACGTCCACTCACGCGCATGCGCGAGACCACGGGCGTGCTCCGCTCGATGCTCGGCGGCGAGCGGGTCGACTTCGCGGGCAAGACCATCCACACGGGCGGGTTCCGTCTGGTGTCGCCTCCGCCGAAGCCCGTCCCCATCTATCTGGCCGGGCTGATGCCGCCGATGCTCGAGCTGGCCGGCGAGATCGCCGACGGCGTCATCCTCAACATGATGCCGGCGGATGCGGTACCCCGGATGCTGGAGCACGTCCGTCGCGGGGCGGCCCGGGCGGGCCGCGACAGCAGCACGCTGGAGGTCGTGGCACGCTTTCAGGTCGTCGTGACCGACGATCGGGCGGGCGCACGCCGTGCGGTGCGGCACATGCTCGGACCGTACTTCGCAACGTCCGTCTACAATCGCTTCGTCGCCTGGTGCGGGTTCCCCGACGAAGCCGCCGCCATCGCCCGCGGCTGGGCCGCCAAGGACCGCGCCGCCAACATGGGTGCGGTGACGGACGAGATGATCGATCGCATCGCCATCATCGGCACCGCCGAGGAGTGCCGCACACAGCTCCGCCGCTTCGTCGACGCAGGCGTGACCACGCCGATGGTCCATCCATTCGCGCTGGACGAAGCCTCGGCACGTGCCGCCTTCGAGGCACTGGCGCCGGCCAATCATGGCTGAGCCCGTGCGTCGACGCCGCTTCTGGGGATGGGGCTGGGACGACGGCGGCCTGTCGGTCGAGCACACGCGCGCCATCGGCCGCACGCTCGCGGAGCGCTTCGGCGTTCCCGTGCCCGAGCCACGTACGCCGCCGCGCCTCGCCGACGTATCGCTCGCGCCGCCGCGCGTTCGGCCACCCGACGCGCTGGCCGCGCTGTTCGCGTCGGATGCCGAGGCGCGCGCGTCGCACACCTACGGCAAGTCGTTCCGCGACGTGGTGCGTGCCGTCGCGCGGGACTTCACCCCCGCGCCCGATCTCGTGGCCCATCCCCGCGACGAAGCCGACGTCGTGCGCCTGCTCGACTGGGCGACGTCCGCGCGCGTCGCAGTCATTCCCTTCGGGGGTGGCTCCAGCGTCGTCGGCGGTATCGAGCCGGCCGTCGGCCGCGGCTACGCCGGGACGGTCTCGCTCGATCTCGCGCATCTCGACCGCGTCGTCGAGGTCGACGCGACCTCTCGTGCCGCCCGCATCCAGGCGGGAATATTCGGTCCCTCGCTCGAGGAGCAGCTTCGCCCGCACGGGCTCACGCTGCGCCACTTTCCTCAGTCGTTCGAGTTCTCGACGCTCGGCGGCTGGATTGCCACCCGCTCGGGCGGACACTACGCGACGCTGTACACCCACATCGACGAGTTCGTGGAGTCGCTGCGTGTGGTCACGCCGGCGGGCGTCAGCGAGTCTCGCCGCCTGCCCGGATCGGGCGCGGGGCCCAGCCCCGACCGCCTCTTCATCGGCTCCGAGGGGACGCTCGGCGTCATCGTCGAGGCGTGGATGCGGCTGCAGTCGCGTCCGGTGCATCGGGCCGCGGTGTCGGCGACGTTCGACGACTTCCTCGCCGGCGCCGAGGCCGCCCGTGCGCTCTCGCAGACAGGTCTCTACCCGAGCAACTGCCGGCTGCTCGACCCGGGCGAAGCCGAGCTGGCCGGCGTGGGCGCGGGCAAGTCGGTGCTGCTGGTCGCGTTCGAGTCGGCGGATCACCCGCTCGACGCGTGGATGGCGCGCGCGCTGGAGTGTGTCGCCGATCACGGCGGGCAGATCCCGCCGGGCAGCGGCGCCAGCAAGCGCAACGACGAAGGTGCTCGCGACGGCGCGGCCGGTGCGTGGCGCCGGGCCTTCCTCGACGGTCCGTATCTCCGTGACGCCCTCGTGCTCCTCGGCATGGTGAGCGAGACGTTCGAGACGGCGGTCACCTGGGATCGCTTCGTCGAGTTCCACCAGGGCGTGCGCGCCGCCACGGAGGACGCCGTGCGGCGCGTGTGCGGCGCCGGCCGCGTCTCCTGCCGGTTCACGCACGTCTATCCGGACGGTCCCGCGCCTTACTACACGGTGGTAGCGCCAGGCCGTCCTGACGGGCTGCTCGCGCAGTGGGCCGAGATCAAGCAGGCGGCCAGCGAAGCCCTGCTGAAGCTCGGCGGCACCATCACGCACCACCACGCCGTGGGCCGCGACCACCGTCCCTGGTACGACCGCCAGCGGCCCGAGCCGTTCGCGACGGCGCTGCGCGCCGCGAAGCAGGCCCTCGATCCAGCCGGTGTGCTCAACCCCGACGTCCTGATCGATCCGGCCAGGTAGGAGGCACCATGAAGCTCAGTGCTCGAGCGCTTATGCCTCCGGGGTCCCTCCCGCGGCGCGGAGCCCGGTGCGATCCGCCGCGGCCAACGCCGCTGAGACGATCCGTAGCACGCGGTCGAACGGATCGTCGTCGTGGACCCACTCCTTCAGGGCGACCGCCGCATCCTCCAACGTTGCCGCCTCCGCGGTGGAGACGTCGCGCAAGCGAAGGCGCGAGCTGCCTTTGTGCAGGAGGATGCCCTCGAGCGCCGTGCTGCGGTCCGAGAGCTGTCGGATCCAGTAGCTGACCTCGAAGCGCTCGGAGTCCTCGGACCCGTCTGTGGGGCAGCCCCAGTAGTAGGATTCGACGTCGCTCCGGAGTGAGCGAAGCCCGTCGATCGCGGGCTGTAGCTCGATGACCAGGTCGGAACCCCCACCGGGCTGCTCCTGGGTGGTCGCGACGGGTGGTCGGGGGCGCAGGGGTATCACGTTCATCGCAGCGCATGTGTGTATCGCAGCTTCGCCGTCCACGCCTTGTCCGAACCTGCCAGCATGTTGTTAGAATCCGCCGCAGTGGCATGAGCCGGACGGCAACGGTCGGCACGATTCAGGTGCTGGACGTCTTGAACGCGCTCGCGCGCCTCGGACTGCGCGCCGTCCGCCTGCGCGCGGCGGCGGGCGTTCCCGCCGACACGCTCCGCGATCCGGACGCGCGTGTTCCGACTGCGGCCGTGGTCCGGGTCTTCGCCGAAGCGGAACGCCTGACGGGGGACCGCTTCGTCGGGCTGCGTGCCGGAAAGGAGGCCGAGACCCGCGGGCCGCTCTCCTACCTGATCCTGTCGAGCGCGAACCTCGGACGGGGCATGGGCCTCGTCGAGCGGTTCACCCCCCTTGCCATCGACACGCTCCGCATCACGATCGAACAGCGCCG
>Ga0187893_10007543_pt1 | contig 17749 bp, 9 predicted proteins | sample MA1701074metaG_FD_139574 | JGI IMG/M metagenome (GOLD analysis project Ga0187893, IMG submission 139574) | White microbial mat communities from a basaltic lava cave in the Kipuka Kanohina Cave System on the Island of Hawaii, USA - MA170107-4 metaG ... | reverse complement strand
TTGCTCCGTGGAAGAAAAGGTTCGATCAACGCCCATTGCTCATCCGTGAGGTTGCTGGGGTATTTGGCTCCATCCATACTCCCCAAGATCGGCAAAATGAGTGGTTTTCATACAGGTTCTTAGGGGTGTGACCATCAATTTTCGAGTTCCTTCAGCCCCGGCGGGAAACACGCTACGGGTTGGGACTGGACGGCTGGCCGCTCTTCTCCAGGATGTCGGCCAGGAGTTCGCGTTCGGCGGCCTTGTCGCCGCGAAGGGTCCGCCAATAGGTGTTTTGCTCGTCGGAGGTGGCGGCGTCGCGATCAATGGCCGTATTACGCGGCTCGTCCGATCCGCCGCGCATGAGGGGGTTCCGTTCGAACTGAGAGTTCCGATACAACTCGACAAAGCTCAACCGAACGGGTGGCTTTGCCGTTTGCAAGGCCATAAGTGTAGTCGACCCTGCCGGCCGAAATCCAGCGGAAAATCCGCGATCGAAGCCGACCGAGGGCCGCACGCGAGTGAGTAACCAGGGTTCGTGTTTGACGCCCGCAAAGCGCTGCCCTAGCTTCGTTGGGCTTGGGACCGCGCTCGGAGGCGGCCCACGATGGGGCGGGAACTCCCGGCCGGCCGGAGCGGGCAAGAACGAAAGAGGTTGATCGATGAAAATGCAAATCGGATGGGATCGGGATGCGGCGCGGCAGAACCGCAGCCGTTTAGGTACGAAAGGATCCCGAGCCGTGATCGCGGCGGGCTTGTTCATAGGCGCAGCGGCGATGAGTGGCCGCGCCGACGAGGGCATGTGGCTGGTCAACAAGCCGCCGATGAAGCAGCTCAAGAACAAGTACGGCTTCGAACCCAAACGCGAATGGCTCGAGCACGTGCAGAAATCGGCGGTTCGTCTGGGTTCGGGCGGGTCGGGGTCGATCGTTTCGGCCGATGGGCTGGTGATGACCAATCATCACGTCGGTTCGGACAATCTCGAAAAGCTGAGCACGCCGGAACGCGATCTGCTCAAAACGGGGTTCCTGGCGAAGACGCGGGCGGACGAAGTGAAGTGCGACGACCTGGAGATCATGGCCCTTTGGACCATCGAGGACGTCACCGAGCGGGTGAAAGGGGCGGCGGCGGCGGGGATGTCCACGGCCGACGCCAACACCGCCCGGCGGAAGATGATGAGCACGATCGAGCAGGAGGCCGAGGAGAAAACCAAGCTCGACTGCCAGGTCGTGACACTCTATCAGGGGGGGATGTATCATCTCTACGGCTACAAGCGATACACGGACATCCGGCTGGTGTTTGCCCCGGAGCAGCAGGCGGCGTATTTCGGCGGGGACAACGACAATTTCGAGTATCCCCGTTTCTGCCTGGATGTTTGCTTCTTCCGGATCTACGAAAATGACAGGCCGCTGAAGTCGGAACACCATCTGAAATGGAGCAAGAACGGCTCGGCGGATGGCGACGCGATCTTCGTCCTGGGGCATCCCGGTCGGACGAGGCGACTGTACACGGCCGATCATCTCCGGTTCCTTCGCGATAACGAAGTTCCCTCGGTGCTGCGCCAGCTTTGGCGCCGCGAGGTTCAATTGCAGTCGTTTTCTGGGCGAGGCGACGAGAACGCCCGCATCGCCAAAGGCGATCTGTTCGGCGTGCAGAACAGCAGAAAAGCTTGGACGGGCATCATGGCCGGTCTGCACGATCCGGAGATATGGAAGCGAAAACTCGAGGATGAGAAGAAGCTTCGAGCGTTCGTCGACGGCAACCCGGACCGAAAGGGCCAATGGGGCGACGCCTGGGACAAGATTTCCGCGGCGCAAAAGACGTACCGCGAATTCTACCTGCGGCACCGTACGCGTGGAGGGAGCTCGACGCTCGCAGGAATCGCCCGCGACCTGGTGAGGCTGGCGGAAGAGAAAACCAAACCCAACGCCGACCGGCTTCGCGAATACCGGGACACCGAGCTGGACTCGCTGTTTCTCGATCTTTATTCCCCAGCGCCGATCTACGACGACCTGGAAATTGATCGTATGGCCAGCGGTTATTCCTATTGGGCGGAGACGTTCGGCGGTGAAGACCCGCTTGTGGCGAAGCTCCTGGGCGGGAAGTCGCCGCGGGACCGTGCGGAGTCGCTCGTGCGAAACACGAAACTCAAGGACGTGGAGGTCCGTAAGAAAATCGCCGAGGGCGGGCAGGAGGCAATCAAGAACTCCACCGATCCACTCATCAAACTGGCCGTGGAAACCGACCCCGAGTTTCGCGCTGTGCGCAAGCGATACGAAGATGAGATCGAGGCCGCGGAGCGCGACGGCTATGCGAAAATCGCCGCAGCGCAGTTTGCGCTGTACGGCGAGGACCTTTATCCCGATGCCACCTTCACGCTGCGTCTGGCCTACGGGTCGGCCAAGGGTTACAAGGAAGATGGACACGTCGTTGCGCCATTCTCGACGCTCGCAGGGACGTATAAGCGATCGGAGGAACGCAAAGGGGCGCCGCCGTTCGACCTTCCGCAGCGTTGGATCGACGGCAAGAGCAAGCTGCGCCTGGATACACCGTACAATTTTGTTTCCACCGCGGACATCATCGGCGGCAATTCCGGCAGTCCGGTGATCAACAAAGCCGGCGAAGTCGTCGGTCTGATTTTCGACGGCAACATTCAAAGCCTGGTGCTCGACATCGCCTATACCGAGGAACAGGCTCGCGCCCTGGCGGTGGATTCCCGGGCGATCATTGAATGCCTGCGGAAGCTTTACGACGCGGGATCGCTGGCCGACGAGATCGAGAGGTCGTAAGCGCGAGCCCGACGGTGAGATGAATCCTATCCGCCCTCGGCGCTGGATTGAACCGGAACGCTTCGCGCGGCAGCGCGGACTTCGCGAGTTTCGACGGCCTCAGGGGCGGTCCGCAACCACGCCAGAACATCGAGCACCAGCGTGAACACCGCGGGAACCACGAACAGGGTGAAGACGGTGGAGACCGTGAGACCGCCGAGGAGAACGCTGCCAAGACCGCGATACAGTTCACTTCCAGCGCCGGTCATGATGCACAGCGGGATCAGCCCGACCAGTGTCGTGAGCGTGGTCATCAGGATCGGCCGGGTTCGCGTGCGCACCGAGTGAACCACGGCCTCATGCGGGGACGTCTTCTGCTCGCGCATGAAGTTGATGGCCTGGTGGACGATGAGGATGGCGTTGTTGACCACAATTCCCAGGAGCATCACGAAGCCGAGCATGGTGAGCGTGTCGAACTGCTGATCCGGAGCGGCCACGCTGCGCAGGCTGGTGTAATGAACGATCTGCAACGCGGCGAACCCGCCCACCACCCCGAACGGTACGGAGAAAATTATGACGAATGGGTACAAGAACGATTCGAAGAGGCCCGCCATCAAAAGGTAGGTGACCACCAGCGCCAGAAACATTCGCGACTGGAAAAGGGTCAGGGGAAAGGACGGATTCAAGATCAGGAACGCGGCCGCAATGAACACGCTGCCCACTACGAGGGTTGTGGCGACCGCCCGACGACCGCGGGCCACGCCCGCGACACCGGCAGAGAACACGCACAGGCCCACCAGAAGCAGCATCGTGGAGGGCACGCCCATTCCGAAGAGGTTCGGCTGCTTCACGGTGCCTTGGTAATTTCCAATCAAGGCATGTTGGGTTTGCTTGAGCTTCCCGGCCGTACCGGCCAGTGAGGTAATAATCGAGGGCGGGATCGCGCCGGCGGCACGCAGCGGGGCAATGACGCTCTGTTCCAATTCGGTCATCACCGCCTGAAGGGCCATCCCCGCTTTGGGGCGGACGTCGAGCCGCACCGAGGGCATTTCCTCGATGTGATTGATCTGCTGAGGCGCGGTGGTCCGTCGAAGATCAATCGCGGAAGCGATGGGGATGATCTGCCCCGTCGGGGAGGAAATGGGGATTTGTCCGATTTGTTCAAGGGTGGCCGCGGCGGTACCCGAAACGGAGAGGGCAATATCAACTCGATCGCCGCGATCGTTGAACTCACCGATAAATGCCCCGTCGATGCACGCTTCGATGATGAACCCGACATCGCGGACATCGAGGCCGAGCTTGGCGGCCTTTTCCCGGTCCGGTTTGAGCTGCACCTCGGGCCGCCCGAGTTGGAAATTGGCGGGGCTTGGATTGGGATAGCCGAATCCCGCGGCCATCACGCTTCCAAAAATCGCTCCGGCGGCGGCAACGACCTCGTGATGATGATCGCCGCGAATTTCGATTTCGACGGAATTGCCCGAGGACCCGCCGCCAAATAGCGAAGTTTGGGTGAAGAAGCTGAATGCGCCGGGTATTCTTCCGCCCGCGGCGTTCATCAGCGGCACTAGCGGAGCCACGTTGTTCGGGTCCTGCGACGTGCACCCCATAAACGCCTGGCCGCCAAAGGACACAAAAAAGAAGTTTTCCAGCGGCGGAGGCGTCACGGTGAGAGTCTTCTCGTCCATTGGATCTCCGACGGCCATGGTGACCGGCGGGAGTTTGGCGGCTTCGGCGGTCCCCATTCTCGCCTCCCATGCAGGACGCGCGCCGTCGAACGGATCGTTAGGATCGCCTTCCTCCACCATGAGTCCCATCCGTTTGAACTCGTCCATTGAGTATCCGGGCGGAGTAAACAGGAATCCGAACACGAGGTTTTCGTTTCCCGGCGGCAGATAGTCCGCGGGCGGCATCAACAGCCAACTTCCCACGATGGAGAGGCCGGACAGTCCGAGAACGAGGCCGACTCGATTCCAGATGCTGCGCGTAATTCGATCGACCCCATTGCCCACGCAACGGCCATACCAAGGAATATGTCCTTCCGAGGGAGCGTGGAAGTCGGCACCCTTCATGAACCGAGCCGCGAGCGGGGGGACAACAAACACGGCCACCAGAAGGGAGATCCCCACGGCCGAGGCAATGGCAATCGCGATGTCCTTGAAAAGCTGCCCGACCTCTTCCCGTATGAAGATGACGGGCAGGAACACGACCATCGAAGTGAGCGAACCGGCCAGCACGGCACCCCAGACTTCTCGCGTTCCCTCTAACGCGGCGGCCAGGCGCGACTTGCCCATGCTGCGATGGCGGTCGATGTTTTCGAGGACCACGTTGGCGTTGTCGACGACCATGCCCACCGCGAAGGCCAGCCCCGCGAGGAGTATGATGTTCATCGTCCGGCCAAGCAACGCGATGATGAGAAACGTTCCAATGGTGGAGATCGGGATGGCGACCGCGATGATCCCGGTGGCACCGAGGTCGCGGAGGAAGATCCAAAGGACCAGAACCGTCAGCAGCCCGCCCATCCAGATGTTGTTGACCAAAAGACCAATGGCGCTCCAGATGTAGTTTGTTTCGTCATAGACCTGAGTAAGTTCGAGCTTGAGTCCTTTGGGGGCAAGGATTTCGCGGTTGACGAGGGCGATCTTTTCCTTCAGGTTTTCCATGGTCCGGACCACGTTGGCCCCGGTCTCTTTACGGGCGGGCAACGCGATGACGTATTCGCCCTTACTGCGGACGAACGCGAACGGTTTTTTGAAACCGTCAATGACTCGGGCGACGTCTCGCACCCGTACAGGTCCTCCGGGCTGGTAGGCGATCACCGTGTCTTCCAGATCTGAAATCTGGGTGAACTCTCCCATGGTTCGATACGAGTAATCGAGCTTGCCCTGCGAGATGGTCCCCGCGGAAACGTTGTCGTTCTGGCGGCGGAGCGCGGTTTCCACGTCGCGGAAGGTCAGGCCGCGGGAGGCCAACACGTGGGCATCGACCTCGACCTTTATTTCCCGATCCAACCCGCCGTAAACGGGCACCTCCGCCACGCCCCCGGCACGCTCCAGAATGGGCTTGACCTGCTCTTCAACGAACGTCTTGAGTTTCGCCACGTCTGTGTCGCCTTCGCCGGAGAGGATCATCCACGCGATGATGTTCTCCATCTCCGTGTCGGCCGAGGTGACGATGGGTTCGTCGACTTCTTCCGGATATCCGGTGACCTGACGAAGTTTGTCGGACACGTCGCGGAAGGCGATATCCTTGTTGATCCCGACGGGGAATTCGAGACGAATCGAACCTTCACCCTCGCGGGACTCCGAGGTCATTTTTTCCAGGTTGCTGACGTTCTTAAGCTGATCCTCCTGGCGGTTGACGACTTCGGTTTCGATCTCCTGGGGGCTTGCGCCGGTCCATCGCGTCGTGACGGAGATAATCGGGCGATCGACCGTCGGGGTGAGCTGAATGGGGATATCGAAGAGCGCGGTGATGCCGAACAGAATCACAAGAATCACGGCGCAGGCGACCTTGACGGGGTTCTCGACGGAAAACTTTACCGGGTCCATCACGAACCGCCTTTCATTCCGTCGGGTCGCGGGAGCGCAGCCGCGGCCACGGGGTTGCCTTGCTCATCCACCAGCTCGACCGGCATGGGGAAGCGCATCAACCGTTCATTGCCCCGGGTGATCACCCTCGATCCCTCGCGAACGTTGCCGGAGGTCACCGCGATCCATCGATCGATTTCAGATCCGAGCGTCACGGGCGTGAGCATGCCGGACAGCGCGCCTATGGCTCCGGGCATCACGATTCCCACGTGGGGGATTCCTTCGGATTCGACGACGGCATCTTTGGGTACAGCGAGGGTGGAAGACGCCGGGCCGGCCGGGATCGTCACTCGGGCAAACATGCCCGCGGCGAGAACGTGCTCTTTGTTGTCCACTTCGATCTCGATGGGAAACGTCCGGGCGCGCTCGTCGGCCTGTCGGATCACGTGACGAATCCGGCCTTCAAACGAGCGTTTCAACGCATCAACTTGGACCCGCGCCGGCGCCTGCTCCGACAGAAAGGGCATGGCGGATTCCGGAGAGTCCACTTTCACCAGCACGGTCGAGAGGTCCACCATTTGCACCACGTTGCCGCCCTCCGGCAGCCATTCTCCGACTTCCACGAAACGCTGCGTGACGTAGCCCGCGAAGGGCGCCGCGATCGCCGTTTTCTTGAGATCCGTGGCGAACCGATCGACGATGGCCTGTTGCACGGCCACTTCGTAAGAGGCCTGCGCCAGCGTTTCCTTTCGAGTCCCATTGATCGCCTGTTCGTAATTCGCCTGCGCCGCGATTTTCCGATTGAGTGCCCCGGCGAACAGCATACGCGAATCGGTGTATTCCTTGGCGTTGGAGGTGCGGTCCTGATAAAGCTGTTCGATGCGATCGGCTTCGAATTGCCACCGATCGTAATCGGCCTGGGCCTCTTCCAGGACGGCCTTGAGTCGGCGGAGTTCCTCGGGCCGAGTTCCGTTGATCAACTCTTCTTGGCGTGCCTGAAGGGAGCCGAGTCGCGCTTTCGCTTCCGCGAGCCGAAACGACAAGGTCGCGACGTCCAAACGACAAAGGACTTGTCCGGCCTGAACACGATCGCCCTGACGAACGGGCATCTCGGTCACCAGTCCGGCCATTTCCGCGCCGACACTGCTGCGCCTTGCGGCGTTTACCGTGCCCACCAGCGTCACGGTGGCCACGGCCTCCATCGTTCGAGCTTCCACCACCACGACCTTGGTCGCGGGCATCTGAGCGCGAACCCAGGCGGGAAGGGCGAGCGTGACAAATACGATGGATTGTCGTATTCTCTTTTCATACCCCATGATGTATTCCGATGACGAAGTCCGGTACATCGCCGCAATACGCAATGCGTGCGAGTTAGTTTGATTATAATACGCCTTCGCGTTTCGGAAACGGTAAGATAGGCGGAGAAGGGTCTGGGCGGCGATGAGATGCAATCCGTAACGTAGAAACTTGGAAAATCACTGCTTGACGTGGCCTTTCCGCCTCGCTGCCTTCTTTGCCGAACAGGGCTCAACGACCGCGATCGTCGTTTCTGTTCGCACTGCACGGACTTGGTCGCGGTGGAGCGCGGCAAACAACAATGCCCTCGCTGCGCCGCGGAAGTTTGGGATGCAGGGAACGATTTGGCGAATTGCAATGATTGCCGTGCGCTTTCGTTGCGGACCGCAGGACTGGTTCGAGTCGGCGCTTATCGCGGAACCGTCGGACATTTGCTTCGTTCCTACAAGTTCCACGGTAGATTGGAACTGGCAGGAATTCTCGGCGCCTACTTGTCGGAAGTTGTCAAGAATGCGAAATGGCTTCATCGAGTGGAAGCCGTGTCGGCCGTACCGACTCATTGGCGGCGGCGTTTCATGAAGCGGTCGGAGTATCCGGCGGATGTGTTCGCGCGATACGTTGCGGCCGCGACCGGTTTGCCGCGCGTGGCACTACTTCGCCGACTTCGTCAAGGAAGACATCAAATCGGGCTTCCCTACACGGCACGATACACCAACGTTCGCGGTGCCTTTGCGGTCCGCCGTGGTGTCGAACTGAACAAAGCACGCATCCTGTTGATCGACGATGTGCGAACGTCGGGGGCCACTTTGGATGAATGCGCTCGTGTCCTCCGCAAGGCCGGCGCCGCGGAAGTCTATGCCGCAGTGGTGGCGCGAGTGACCCACGCCTATGCAGGATCGCCGGAGCTTGTTTCGGCTTGAGGCGCTGCGGTTTGTGGCCGCATCGCCGGCAAACTGCCGTACAGCAGGGCGCAAGCCTGTTCATACCAGGTTGACCCCCAGGCGCGGCGGCCATGGAGTAGGACCGCGGCTTCGGCGATGGGTGTCACTTTGGTGACACTGTTGAGAGCCGGGAGGACCCGGCCGGGATCGTCCGGGAGGAATTCGATTGCGACGTGTTCAAGGCCGTCCCGCGCCTTGCCAAAACTCTCAAGCAACTCCTGCTGGTTCAGGTCGATCGCAACCTCAAAGATCAGCTCCGGCTGAACGAGCAATCGATCGCGGACCAAGCCCAGGAGCACGCTGCGGGATCGGTCGAGTCTCGCGATTCCCAATTCTTCGGAAATCTCACGTGCCAAGGCGTCGGCGACGTGGGGAGGAAAACGCCCTGCACCGGCGAGACGTTCCAACATGCCACCGAACGTGTGAAGGTGTTCCGCGTAGTTTGCGACGCGCCGGCTGCGCCGGCCGAGGGCGAGGCGGCCGTCGCGGGTTACGATGACGGCGGAAACTCCGATCGCCTCCGAATATCCGCCGGAACCGAACTGGGCCACGAGCGGCGCGTTGTGAACGTGCGTGCCGAAGAACTCTCGATACGACGTCGGTCCCAGTACGAGTCTCACGCCCTCCTGACCTCTTTGATGATCGACGAGGCGTATCAAGGCGCCGTCCACCAGGATTCGATTCTCCGCCTGGGCCACGGCGCTTTCGGCCTCCCAAACCTGGGCGATGGCCCGTTCCAGCGTGGGCGAGGTCGACCTCGGCGTGTCGGTCCAGGATTGGCTGATCTGCTCGGGAAGCAACGGGCCGAAGAAATCAATGCGGAACGGCGACCGCGAATGTGGTGCGGCCTCAAGTAGGGTAGACTCTGTGTGGGCAGACGCGCGAGTGGCCGGCCGCGCTCGAAAAGCGACGATGCGCAGAACCAGGAGCGCCCACGCCGGCAACGAGAAAAACGCGGCGGCCAGGGCGAACTCAAATACCGTGCTGACCGTGACTCCCCGAACCTGCCGGGGCACACCGGACGCGGAGACCAAAAAGCTCGCCGCGCCGCCCGTCGCCGTGACGATCGAAACGACCCCCAACCAAAATGAAATGTCCGCCCCAATTCGACTTCGTATCGGTCCGGGCCGGCTTTGCACTGCGGCCAGGCCGGCGATCATCAGATGACCCAGCGCCGCGATCACCACGCCCAAAACCGCGAGTCCATCGAAGAGGTTCAGCCGCCGGCCTTTGGAAATCATGAGGGCAATGGCCAGCAACGAGCCGCCGCCCAGTGTCACGGCCGCGGCAAACGTTCCCCAGCGATGGGTCCACGGATTGGATCGCCCGCTGCGAAGCAGCGTGTCGACGTCGATGGCCCAGCCGCACCAGGGGCATCGATCTCCCGCGGCGCCGGTCAGATTGTAGTCGCACTCCGGGCAGGGCAGTTCGCTGTCGGGCGCGGGCGAATGGGAAGAACTCATCGCCTCTGGAGCGTACGGGTGACATGGCCGTGCGACAAGTTGTGACTCAAATTGCCGAGCAAGGTTGATCGCTCAAGGCCGGCGACAAGGACCATGCAAGACAAGATACATTGTCCCAACAACGGATAGTTTGCGGTTTGCGGACGCATTGCCAAACGGGGAATTGCGTCCGCTTCGAGCAATTGATTCATATCGATGGACATTTTTCACTTTCCTTCCCGACAGAATTACGGTTTTCCCGGGTCAGGCCGATGCGTGCTCAAACTCCCGCCCCCCTTCGGGGCTTGACGGTTGGTGATGCGCCACATCCACCCCTGGATACCTCCTGCGCCTCTCCGAGGCTCAAGAGGACCCGCCGCCGATTCCGTCACGGACCCGGTCTTGTGTCCCGCCGCGGTCTTTGCGTCCCTCTTTGTGAATCTGCGGATTGGCGGTCCAAACCCCTGCGACTCCCGGCGCAACGAGACCTGATTCTCGCCCAGGCGCAGAGGTCGTAGAGCCACAGAAAGTGCTTCGCCGCGGAATGCAAACCCGGCGCGCCGCGAGCGGTGGGGTCCAAGGTTGCCGTAGATCGCTACGGTACGTCGAACAAATGCTGGAAACCGGCGAAATCTGAAAGGTCCACGTCGCCGTCGAGGTCGAAGTCGAACGCAGTGCAGTCTTCCGGGTGTGATTCGACTGGCCCCGACCGGCACGATGCCCACGAGACAAAGTCGGTGAGATCCACCGAGCGGTTGCAGTCGCCATCTCCAATCCCGGATTCGTAAGGCCCCATGTCGATGCGGGCGCAGAGAATGCGGGCGTGACCGTCGAGGTCGGTGGCACCCGCTTCGACGACGGTCGCGGGGTCGCCGGCGTCGATCAGCGGCGACGTAGGCAATAGGCGAACATTGTCGTCGGGGGTTCCGTATTCGCCGTCCGGCCCGACGGGATCGACGAATTGCGGATCGACGTCGAGATTTCCTTCGCCCGGACCGGTCCAGCCGCCGGCGATGTCGGTGTACCGAATCGTGATGGTCGAGCCGTTCTCGTTGACGATGCTTCCGTCCCAAAGGATGCTGTTGAGCACATCGACTTTTGCGGGGGAAAGCGATGGAACGGCGGGGAGTGACGATCGGCAGAGGATGGACGGCCCACTCGTGTCATAAACAAGACTATTCTCAACTGTGGCGCTGCCTCCTGTTACCTGTATCGCGGTGCCGTTCCCACCGAAAACGCAGTTTCGCAGACGCGTGCGAGAGTGAAAACTTCCGAAGACCGCGGAGTTCTGGTGGAATTGGCAGTTCTCTACGAGCGCATCGCTAAAATCGTTTGCGATCACTGAACCGGGAAAGCGGTTCGAGCGAAATGCGCAACCGATGAACTCGACCCGACTGTCCTGGTTCAAGATCACCCCGGCCATCACGCGCCGATCGCGATCGAGGTGGTCCTCAAAGTTCGAATCCACGATTCTCGCCGTGGCCGCGCGGTTGAATACCGCGTTCGCTCCGCGGATTCCTCCGGTGGGTCTCCAGGGATCTATGTGCTGGCCAGTATCGTGATGAGACACCAGGCACCGCGTCATTTCGAGAGCGGCGCCGTCGTTGAAGACGCCGGCTCCGAAACGGTCCTCCCAGCCTGGCCCGTTCGCATGGCCGGCAGTGATGACCACTCCGTCGAGGGTGATCGGCGACCCTGCGCCGCGAAGTATCAAGACGTGGTAGCTGTTTTCATCGGAATTCTCGCTCGTGCTTGGAATGTCATCGCCATCCAGGTCGCCGGAAAGGATGGTGGAAAAGCCGTTTGTGAAATCGCGGCGGTCCGGTTGATCGGCAGAATTCACGAAACCGCCTAGCAGTGCCATGCCGGGGCGGAGAAGGAAGGTGGCGGATCGATCGCCACCGGGTGGGGCCGGCGCGTACGTTCCGACCGCGATGCGGACCTCGACGTATGTGCTCGACCGACTGGTGGGGCCGGCCAGAGCGTCGCGAAGTTCCTGGAATGCTTTCGCCCAGCTTGTTCCGTCGCCGCCGGGTTCCGCTGACTTGCTGACGTAGATCACGGTTTCGCAGTCGTCGGGGCGGCCATTTCGATTGGCGTCGGCCATTATTCCCACTTCGACGTCGCAATCGTCGGGCCTGCGGTTGCCGTTGCAATCGAGCTCGCAGCCGTCGGGGATGAAATTCCTGTTGCAGTCGGCGCAGGCGGGATCTTCCTTGCACGACAAGATTTCGCATTCGTTGGGCACTCGGTCGCCGTCGCAGTCCGGCTCGCACTCGTCGAGTAAACGATTCGCGTTGCAGTCAGCGCGGATCGGATCGTCGAGATCGCACTCGTCGGGCAGGCCGTTGTTGTTGCAATCGCGGCTGGTTTCCTCAGTAAGGTCGACGTCATCCGGCGTGCTGTTGCCGTTGCAATCCTGAATGGGGCCGACGAAGGCCTGGCCGGCCAGCGAGCCGGGCGGGCCGGGAAGTTCGATTGATCCTGCCCCCGTTCCTTCGGCGTCGATCAATTCCGCGGTTTCATCGAGCCAATCCGCCACGGCCAGGTGCCGGCCGTCTCCCGTGGACGCCATGGCCGTGGGGCGCACTGTACCCGAGGGGATGGTCTGCAAGACGTCGCCCGTCGCCGCGTCGATTTCCATCACGTTTCCGGTTTGAAACGCATCGCCGACGTATAGACGCCCATGCGAACTGAGCGCCGCCAATCCGCCGCCGATGGAAACGTCGTTCATCAGCTCGACATTGAGCGTGCGGATCGGATCGCCTGTGGCCGGATCGACGGCATGGATAGCGTAGTCAATGATATCGAGCACATAGAGGCGGCTGCCCAACAGGGCCATGTCGCCGAAGTAGCCGGACCCGACCGTGAGGACGGTGTGCGTTTGAATCGCGCCGGAACCGGGATCGAGTTGATAAAGCCGCGGAAATTTCCCAAGGCCGAGGTAGTACAGCCGTTGTCCGTCGTAGGCCAGACCCTCCGCCCCAGTGACGATCGATTCAGGAGCACGACGCTCGCTGACCATGCCGCCGGTGGCCGGGTCCAATGCCAGGATTCGCGCGGGACCGTCGTCCAGTACTGTGGCGAAAATCGGCCGACGAGTCGGGCCGGCGAGCGGACTCTCATCGCGGAGCGGTGCGTGCAGCGTCGGCGTCAGGGTTACCAACAGGTCAAAGGCGGATGTTCCTACTTGTTTCCCGATGCCGGAGCATGAATGGAGGGGATCGAAATTGCGATTGCCCTCCATCGTTACGGTCACGAAGTACTCGCCGGGTTCGGAGAGGACGACTTCGAGCTGGGTCAATCCAGTGCCGCCGTCCTCAGAATCCGCGGCTGCGGCGCGCTCTATGCCGTCGGCGTCATAGACGTGCAATCGAAGAAGTTCCTCGTCACCAAATCCGCAATGCGTCGAATCGCCGGTTACCTGAAGAATTGCGGGCGCCTCGTGAACTTGGAACCGCCACATGTCGACATCCTTGCCATCCATCGCGCAAGGTCCGTCGCCGAGAATTCCCTCGGTGCAAGCGAATGTTCCGGCGTTGACAAGGCCTGAATCCACTGCATGGGCAAGAACATCGTTCGGTTCATCGCCGCAAAGTCCCGGGCGCACGCGGAACGAGACTTCGTAGAGGCCGGTGGTGCCAGGCCCGTCTCCGAACGCGAAAGTCTCCACCCCCGGCTCTCCGTTGAGGAACTGATCGGTCATCGGAACGGCTGGGTCGTCCGGGGGGCGCTGTCCGGTTCCCATGACCAGGATGTAGATCAAGGCCGCGGAATCGAGGCGGAAAGGACTATCGCCCGCGCAACGGATGGGAAGGACGGTCTCCGCGCCGGCACCTCGGCGTGCGGCCGTGGCCGTGGCGAGTTTGTTTCCGGCGCGATCATACGCGACTACGTACGGTTGTAGTTCACTGCCTTCCGCCGGCTTCACGTTGACCGTGAGGACGCCGCCGGTTGCGGCCATTACTTCGTAAAAATCGCGATCGCCGCGGGTTGCGGCGAAGGGTCCGTCGCCGATCAATCCCGTAAAGGTTGCGGAGGAAATCGGATTGTTGTACTGGTTGGGCCTGCGGAGGTCGCCCGTCCAGGTCGCGATCATGATGGAATCGTTCGGCTCGTTTGTGCCGCTGGATTCGAGCGGCGTGACGTTGACGATCAGGTCGTAGGGGCCGACGCTGCCGATGCCGCTTGCGCTATTTTTCGGCTGCGCGGGATAGGAGTAATCCCGGTTGCCGGAGCCGCTGACGACCAGCAGAAGATTGGTGGTCAGTTCCGGGACCCTTACCGAGAATTTCGGATCATGCGAGCCGTCCGCATTGTCATCTCGGGAGTTCAGGCTGCGAAGTCCCATGCTGCTGAATGCAAACAACTCCACCACTGGGTCGAGCGTCGAGCCGTTGGACGCCGCACGGACTTCGATGTCCACGCGGGCGGGGGCGGTGACGCCGAATCGGTACGAATCCACGTCGCGGCGTTTGTTGGCATCGTCGCCGATGAACGCCTGTCGAATCTCAAACGATCCGCCGCCGGGTACCGAGTATTGCGGGCTGGGAAAACTGCTGGGCTCGCCGACCATCGGCGGTAGTTCCGACTGCTGGAGAGTGACAAGCAGTGAGTACGTGCCGGTTGAACCGCCACGGCCGCTTCCCAGCGTTGAAGCATCGTAAAAAGGGTTCCCGGCGCCGCTGACGCCGACGTAGTAAGTTCCGGCGTCGAGAAGATACGTTTGAATTTGAGGATTCGACGTGCCTATTGCGAAATCGTCGTCGTTGGCCAGTTCGACGCCCGAGGCATCGAACAGCCGAAGGAACCCGTCCACGCCGCCGAAGGCCGGGGCGCGTACAAAGACGGTCAGCCGGGCCGGCAGGGCCAATTCGGGCGGAATGGTAAGAGCGAACAAATCGACGTCGCTTTCACCGGCCGGTCCGTCGCCGACGGACTCGGTGTGAACGCCGGCCGTACCGAACCCGCTCAACCCGAGCGGCGTCGCGGTCGCGATTGAATCATTGGGCTCCTGGGTTCCCGCTGAGGCTTTGGTGCCGAGTACCGAAAAGACAAGGAACGCGGCAGCGACGGCAGCGCGCCGGAAACCTCTCATTCTAAACGAACCGGAAGACATAAGACGGCTCCTAAAGATAATGTGCAAAGGAGAAGCTGCGCTACTCGATCCCGTCCTCGTAACCGGCACGATCGCCGGAATTGGGAGACCGGGTCACGCTCGTGAATACGAAATCCGCCGGTAGCGTGTCCTTCCGCCACCGCTCCCCGCGAATCACGATACAGCGATAGCTTTGAGCGCGTTCGTCCTGCGAAGAACGATCTCCTTCAGTGAAAGGGGGGTAGTAGCTGAGCGTCGCGTTGACGTATCCGCGCATGTACATCGTGTCCGCGTGTCCATCGATGAAGGCGGTGTTGAACGTCCAGTCTTTCCCGTGCCAGCTTCGAACTGTTCCGGCAATTCCGGAAATGAAATCGCAGGAATCTTCAGCCGCTGCCCACGCGAACCGTCCGTTGTTTTCTTGGTATCCGATCGTTGTCGACGGGGCCACAATGTCCGAAAGCCGGTGCAAAAAGGGACCGTTGGCGTTCATGATGTTTTCGCCAAATACCCCCACGAAGAAACTGTTCGCCGCGTAGCTCGTTCCGAAGTGGTCGTACGCGGTCAGCTTTTCGTCGCGAAACGCGGGGCTGTGGATGCCGGAGTATCCGCTGTCGGAAGGGCAGCGGAAGACGTCGAGGTCGGCCTGGGTATCGGCGAGCCAGTTCGCGTTGTTTTCGCCGGGATTCTTCGTGTAATCCGGGATCGAGTCGCCGTAGAGGATGCGGTTGATCGGCCGCCGGGCCGGACCTTGTCCCGCCCGCGTGCCCCATCGGCTGTTCACCGGATCGCCGGGTTTGTCGCCAAAGTGGTCCGTCTGTCCCCGCCCGCTCTTGCCGCCCCATTCGTAGGCTCCGAAGTAATGCGGCTCATGGGGATTCTGCTCGGTGAACGACGGGTGAGTCGGAATGGCCATCTCACCAGGGTCCTGTGCGGCGTGAATCGTGCTCGCATAAACGATTCGGCCGAGGTTGGACAAGCAGCGACCCTGTTTGTTACCTTCTCGAACGCCTCCGGCTCCAACCGCGAACAGCGTGAGAAGGAAGAGCCCGACCAACACACATCCCGCGGCATCGGTGCCCGTGAATGCCCTGCGAACGGTGGGGCCGATGCGACGATGGTACGACCAATGATAAGCAAACGCGTGCATAGATGGCCCCTTGTGTTCCGATCCAAAATTAGCCCAACAGTTGGGCTAGTTTGTCCTCGGTGACTTGCCTCGGCGTGGCAAGCTCTACCCAAGTACTTTGGCATGCCTCCCTCGATTCTTTCTACGTCCCGTGTCAATCGTTGTTCGATTATTTTTTTTGGCCCGGCGGACCGATTGGGGTTGTGCCCCCCAACTGGGCGATACAGGACTCGAACCTGTGACCTTTCGGGTGTGATCCGAACGCTCTAACCAACTGAGCTAATCGCCCAATCCGAGGGGAATTTGAACGGAAGGACGCCGGTTTGGCAAGCCCGGGGGTGTGGGGGGACTTCCGACGCGACGCCGAACTTCGCCCAATACGGGGTCAAAGTGATGGGCCGCACCGACTCGTCGACGAAAAAGTCGGGCGTCAAGCTTGCCCGCAATGGGAGCAGCACCCATTACGCCGTGGTGGTCTTCCGTTCGGCCGGGGCGTGATGGAAATCGTTGACCTCTGCGGCGGTCAACACGAAATGGACGCGTATTTCTACAATTGACAGAAGTTCAACGGTCCTCGACGCGACGCGGTCCCGACACTCCGGGGACGATCGCGGCAGAGTGGTGCCACAGCATGGCACGGTAGGAGTCACGCGCGGCGGATCAGCCGCTCTTGGCTCACAGGGATCACTTTCCAACCTGGACCCGCGGCTTCGATGGAATCGCTTCTTCGGTTCGGGAACGAACGAGGCTATGGCGAATCCGGTACGTGAATTCGACCTTTCGGTAGGCCGTACTCGCTCTCCAGGTCCGCGTGCAATCGAACGGATAGCGCTCGCCCGCGCGTTTCATATCGCGCCCGCAATTCGGCCATCAACGTATGTACGGCCACCCATTGTACCCGATTGATCGACGGGCCAAATTTGGAACTCAGAACGCAACCCACTCGCAGCCCATCGGAAGCGGAACTTCCGTTCGACGCACCTCTCCACGCCGCCGACGCCGACACGCGACCATCCAAACCGATCACAAAATGCTGGCCCACGGGACCGGACGCCGCCGCCAGCTTCACGCCCCCGGCGGATTCTTCCGGCTCGATATGAACCTCGGCCCATCGTTGCCGATCTGCCTCGGCGCTCACTTCCAGAACCGCACGTCGCGCCGACTCCGCAATCCGCGCGACCACCTTCGGGTCGGCCGCGTCGAGCGCTCCCGAATCCAGCCAACCCAACAGCGCCGCCGTAACGCTCATCGCCAACACCAACGACCCGAGCATTTTGAACATCCTTGTCCGCGATTTCATCGTCAATCCCTTGCTTTGCAATCCGTGGGATTGTCAAGAGGGTTTCGTTGCACCGGACCGTAACGGGCCGAAGCAGGGGTTCGAGGAATTGGCATGCACCGTTCTCACACGGTTCGGCCGGGCCGAAATTCCTCAGCCCGCTCGGCTTCTAGTGCATCATTCCAATTCAATCTGCGGGTAAAGTCTCCGCAGTTTGATTCTCGCGTCGGCGGTTCGGAATTGCCAGTTGATCTTTTTCGACCGGCGGTTTCGATCCTCGTTCCAGGGCT
>Ga0187893_10007542_pt1 | contig 17750 bp, 11 predicted proteins | sample MA1701074metaG_FD_139574 | JGI IMG/M metagenome (GOLD analysis project Ga0187893, IMG submission 139574) | White microbial mat communities from a basaltic lava cave in the Kipuka Kanohina Cave System on the Island of Hawaii, USA - MA170107-4 metaG ... | reverse complement strand
GTAGCAGTTCCTTGTTCACTTTGTCCGCCATAGTGCAAAGAAGGCGGGAGGTTCTGTGTTCCAGGTTGGGATTGCAATACAATTTTTCCTAATAAATCAAAAACTACTATTTCTTTAATTGTGAATTGTGAATTGCCTGCCTGTCCGGTAGGCAGGTGAATTGTGAATTGATTTCCTGCCGGATTCGGATATAAATTCACATGCCAACTGCCGCTGCCTCCTGCTGCTGCCACTCCCGTTGGCAGCACCACCTTCGTCTTTGCCGTATTCGTCACCACCGGTGCATTGAAATCAAAATAAATGGCTGCAAAATTATTTACAATATCCCCTGCCACAAGATTTGACTTCGGCTTTACCCTGTACCGCACAAAACCATGACTCATCGGTTCGTTCACAATGCTGTCGGGCAGCAGGATATTATCAAACTTAAACTCCATGTTGCGCTCCCACGGAATCCAGTTCGCAATCATGGGGTGGGAGGAGGAAATAAATTCCAGCGTGTTCAGTTGCAGCTTGAAGGTATCAATCGGGTTAAGGATTTTCACATTGAATGCCGTATCGTTACCTGTATTCTGAAAGCGGATGATGTATTCCAGGTAGGGGGGATTGGGAAACTGCGTGCTCAGCAGCGTATCCTTATCCACAATAATATCATTGGGATCAAAGCTTCCTGTTGTGAAAACTTCCCAGTAAGAATAGTTGCATGCTGGATTGGCATCACCGGCAACGGGCTCTATCCTCACTCCTGAATTTATCAATGTGCCGATGGGCGTTCCCACGTTTACATTCACAGTTACCAGGATGCTTCCGCTTTGAAACGGAGCGAGCGCACCGATATTCCAAACCACGCTGTCAGGAGTAACCGAAGCCGGTGTTGTATTCGAAGAAACATACGTGACATCATTATCTGGAATGAAAATTACACTGCAATTATTGATGGTTGTCGTTCCCGCATTTTCATAATTAATCAGATAGCTTGCATTAAACCCTGCACGAAAAGCGCCAAGCGGAGTGAGGTGAATGCATAAATCATTAAACATGCCTGCCGGCTGAAAAGCAAAATCATTTAAAGAATCTGTTAATTGGATGCCTGAGAAATTGACGCTGTGTGTTGCGGGCACCACATTGTAATAATTCAAATAAGGAGGCATGACAGAAAAACTTCCCGAATCCAGCACAACAACGCTATATTGCCCGTTTTGTCCGCTGAAACCAAACCTGCCTGTATTAACTTCTGTAACTTGTTTATTAATAACTGTCTGCTCCCCCGCATCCTGAACATTGTTGCTGTTGGCATCAATAAAACATTTTCCTGTAATGGAGTTATACTTATCCGTTAGCTTCACAATCCAGTAATCATATACACCCATGCTGTTTTCCGTTTTATCGCCTGAAATGTTTGACTGGGAAAATCCGCCAAGGATATATCCCCCGTCAGCGGTTTGTTGGATGGAATAAAGCCAGTCTTCACCATTTCCCCCGATGGTATTCTGCCATTGTATGTTCCCGTTGGAATCGGTTTTTACAATCCAGTAATCCATATTACCAATGTTGTTTTCCGTTTTATCGCCTGAAATGTTTGACCAAGAATATCCGCCAAGTATATATCCCCCGTCAGCAGTTTGTTGGATGGAATAAAGAGCATCATTAACGCTTCCCCCGATGGTATTCTGCCATTGAATGTTTCCCAAAGCATCTGTTTTTACTATCCAGTAATCATGATCACCCATGCAGTTTTCCGTTTTATCGCCAGAAATGCTTGACCGGGAATATCCGCCAAGGATATATCCCCCGTCAGTGGTTTGTTGGATGGAATAAAGAGCATCATTAACGCTTCCCCCGATGGTATTCTGCCATTGAATGTTTCCCGCTGCATCGGTTTTAATAATCCAGTAGTCAGAAAGCCCATTACTGTTTTCCGTTTTGTTGCCTGAAATGTTTGAGGAGGAACTTCCGCCAAGGATATAACCCCCGTCAGCGGTTTGTTGGATGGAATAAAGGTAATCAGTACTGAATCCCCCGATAGTATTCTGCCACTGTATGTTGCCCGTTGCATCGGTTTTTACTATCCAGTAATCACAATCACCAGTTCCTCCAACTGTGTTTTCCGTTTTATCGCCTGAAATGTTTGAAAAAGAATGTCCGCCAAGGATATATCCCCCGTCAGCGGTTTGTTGGATGGAATAAAGGTAATCAGTACTGAATCCCCCGATAGTATTCTGCCATTGTATATTTCCCGTTGCATCGGTTTTTACAATCCAGTAATCCCAACCTCCATTACTGTTTTCCGTTTTATCGCCTGAAATGTTTGAAGAGGACGGGCCTCCAAGGATATATCCCCCGTCAGCGGTTTGTTGGATGGAATAAAGCGCATCATCGTCATTTCCCCCGATGGTATTCTGCCATTGTATGTTTCCTGCGGCATCGGTTTTTACAATCCAGTAGTCAGCACTTCCCATGCAGTTTTCCGTTTTATCGCCTGAAATGTTTGACCAGGAATATCCGCCAAGGATATATCCCCCGTCAGCGGTTTGCTGGATGGAATGAAGCCTATCTTCATCGCTCCCCCCAATCGTATTCTGCCACTCAATTTCCTGGGAATGGCAATGCGCGATGCACATTGCACAATGCGCAATTAAAAGAGAAATTGTTTTTTTCATGATTTTATTTTTTTTCCTGATTCCTTCAGGGTCATCCCTTCGTGTGAAAGCGACCTTTAAGGACTCAGGATGTGCGGCAGGTTTTGAAATTTAATACGAAAGTAACACCTTTTCCCATTCAAAAAGCCGCCTTTCGATAAATTCATATTATTATCGTATTCAACATATCAAAAACCATATTAATTCTTGTTTTTCAAATAAAAAACCCCCGGGTGCCATCCCGGAGGTCTTGAGTAAAAGGAACATTTCCCGTTATATCTTTTTCAGCTTCACCTTCAGCGTAGTCATCTTCCCCCTTTCCACTGCCACATTCACCTCCGTCTTTTCCTCATAGTTCGTAAGCTGCGACCGAACTGAATAATTTCCCTGCGGTAAATCCTGCTGGCTCACATCGCTCACCCCCCGTTCCGAGCTTATCTTTTCAAGCGCTTTCTCCACAATGGTCATTTTCACCCCCGGCAGCCGTATGCCCGTGGCATCATCTTCATACACCACCCGCAATGCCTTATGCCTTACCCCGCTTTCGTCCTCCTCAAACGCATCCAGCACAGCATTGTAAAAATCCGTGTGGCTCACCGCAAACTGTACCAACCGCTCCTTCAGCTCCTCCATTATTTTGTCCAGCGTCCTGAACTCCTTCGCAAGCGATTCGTTCAGCGCCTTCTTATCCGCACGCGCTGCCTTCGGTTTCGGCCTCACCGCTTTAAACTTATCTATATCACTTTGAAACTGGTTGATCAGCGCCATATCCACCCCGTAACCCCCTGCATTCAGCGCTGCTTCGTGTGTCTGTGCCCTGTCATGAACCACCTGCCAGTTATCTATCAGCGTGGCATCCTTTCCATAGCGCAGGTCGCTCCATTCAAAATCTATCTCTGCCCTTAGCTCATCATCATTAATGTCCAGTGCGTAGGCAGCCAGCGGCTTCGATATCAGCCACCCTGTCTTCGCTGCTTTTTCTTTCAACTCGCTTTTCGATTCCGCATGTCCTGTTATATCATTGATCTCATCATCTATCTCACCGATTTTGATGATGCTGTTGTCAAGCTCCGTTTTCTTGTTTACAACGGCTGCCTTACCCGCCCAGATCGCAGCATTGGCTCCGTCATCCATTACCGCTTGTCCGGCTACGGCTGCATTTAGTTTTCTTGATTGATCGTCTGTCATGTGTTTTGATTTTTTTGGGGTTAAACTTTATTTTACTTAAAATGAAAAATTCATTACCTCAATAGTATATATTTATTTCCTTCCCGCAATAAAAAACTTATCAACTCACAGTTGATTACTTCTTTTTTGGCTTTTGGCAACACTTTTCTATTAATGTCCTTAATTTCAGCCATTCATCTTATTTAAGCGCCCGTCTTTTCATCATCGGCTGGTCTCTTTTCATCATTGGCTGGTCTCTTTTCAACATTGGCTGACGTCTTTTCATCATTGGCTAACATCTTTTCAATATCGGCTGATCTCTTTTCATCATCGGCTGGTCTCTTTTCATCCTCTGCTGAGGTCTTATTAATATCGGTTGGTCTCTTTTCAACATCTGCTGACGTCTTTTCAATATCAGCTGGCGTCTTTTCATCACCGGCTGTCTCAAAATCAAATTCCTAATTCTTCCTTTCAAATCAGTCAGTCGTCAAATTCAATCCGACAGCCATCATTATCACTTTGCCCACTGCCTGTTGTCAACTGCCAACTGCCATCTTCTCACTTCCATCTTCGACTGACAAAGAACTAAGCCGTTCTTTTTTCCCCCGTCCCCTGCCCCCGTCTCTTTCTCAATCATCCATCATTCCCTGCCTGCCATTACGCTTGCTTATGCTACGGCAGGCAGGCACCATTCTTTCAGCAGCCGTATCCGCCATTGGCGGGGAAGGCTGCCACCATTCCAATATTCCATTCTTCCTGCTCCTTTCTTCCATCTCCCATCTTCCATCTTCCTTCTTCCACCATTCCAACTCTTTTCCTACCTTTGCCCTCAACAACGGGGTGCTTACCGCAAACAAACCGGTGGCTGAGATCAAACCCGCAAACCTGATCAGGATAATGCCTGCGTAGGGAAAACCGGTTGCCTGCTTTTCGGTTTTTTGCTGTAATACCCCTTAGGATTATCGGTAAAAACAAACAGGACAATGAAAAAACAATTATTCGCTTTGGCAGCCATGCTTTGCACCTGCAATGCTCTGGCGCAATATTCCGTTTCGGGCACCGTGCGCGACAGCGCCACCGGCAACCCCCTCTCCTCCGCCCATGTCATCATCGAAAATTCCTTTGCCGGAACTTTTACCGATGCTGACGGAGCTTTTCACCTTAATAATATCAGCAGCAGCGCCATTGCATTAAAAATTTCCTACCTCGGTTACAAAACGCAGGTTATTAATCTCACCCTTGGCGGGAATGGTACGACACAGGTTCTACTTTCGAAAGATGCCGTGCTCGCTGACGAGGTAGTCATCACCGCTACCCGCGCTGACGAAAAATCAGCTATGGCTTACCGCAATCTCGGAAAAGATGAAATCGAATCGCGCAACTTCGGGCAGGATGTCCCTTATATCCTTTCCATGACCCCCTCCGCTGTGGTCACTTCCGATGCAGGCAACGGCATTGGATACACAGGCATCCGTATCAGGGGGAGCGATGCTTCGCGCATCAACGTCACCATCAACGGCATTCCAGTGAACGATGGCGAATCGCAGCTCGTTTACTGGGTGGATTTACCCGATCTTTCCTCCTCCACCGACAACATACAGGTGCAGCGCGGGGTGGGAACTTCCACCAACGGTGCAGGCGCTTTTGGAGCCAGCATCAACCTGCTCACCAACCGCCTCCGCACACAGCCGTATGTAGAATCCAGCCACGCTGCCGGTTCTTTCGGCTCCGTTAAAAACAACATTTCTGCCGGCACCGGACTTGTCGGCAATCACTGGACCTTCGATGCACGCCTTTCCAAAATTACCTCGGACGGTTACATTGACCGCGCCACATCCAACCTCAAATCCATTTTTATCTCGCAGGGTTTTTATGACAAGAACACTATGCTGCGATTAAATATTTTTACAGGTAAGGAAGTAACTTACCAAAGCTGGTACGGCACGCCCGAAGCAGTGATTAATAATGACGTGCAGGGAATGATTGATTTCACCATCCGCAACGGTCTTGATTCCCCCGATTCGCTCAATCTTCTCACATCGGGACGCACCTATAATTATTACACCTACAAAAACCAGGTGGACGATTACCAGCAGGACAATTACCAGTTGCATTTTTCGCAGCAGCTTTCTCCCCGGGTTAATTTCACCGGTGCTTTGCATTACACCAAAGGCAGGGGTTTTTATGAAGAGTATAAAAAGAATCAGTCGCTGCTGGATTACGGTGTAACCGATTCCGTTCCCGGCTTTGTGTTCGGCAGCGTGAACCTCATCCGCAGGAAGTGGCTCGATAACGATTTCTACGGTGCTGTGTATTCGCTTCATTACAATCCGCAGAAAAATTTTTCAATCATCTTAGGAGGAGGGTGGAACCGGTATGCAGGCGACCATTTCGATGAAGTCATTTGGGCTGAATTCCTCCCGGTAGCATCCGTCCCCTTCCGGTATGATGACAACTCAGCCCGCAAAACCGATTTCAATTTTTTTGGAAAAGCCATTTATGATATCAGTAAAAATGTTACCGCTTTTGCTGATATGCAGTTCAGGCGGGTGAGCTACAACTTCTCCGCATTTGATATCAATAATCAGTTCGTCCCCCAATCGGATGAATTGCATTTTGTAAATCCCAAAGCAGGCATCACCGTAAAACCGGATGAGCGGCAAACAATCTATGCATCCATCGCTGCCGGAAGCAAGGAGCCCTCGCGCAACGATTATGTAAACAACCCATTCCGCCTCCGTCCCAATGCCGAAAAGCTTTACGATTTCGAAGGAGGATACCGTTACCGGATGCAAAAAATTTTCGGAGCCGTTAATTTTTATCACATGATGTACGACAACCAGCTTGTGCTCAACGGAAGTGTGAATGACGTGGGCGAGCCCCTGCGCATCAATGTAAAAAACAGTTACCGCCAGGGCGCTGAGTTGGAAGCCGGCTGGAAAATCCATCCGAAACTTTCACTCCTTGCCAATGCCACGCTCAGCCGCAATAAAATCAAGCGGTATGATGAAATCGTTTTTGATTACGATTCCTACACCAACGACAGCACTTCCTACAAGAACACCGATATCGCTTATTCCCCATCCGTCATTGCAGGGGGTGAAATCATTGCTGAACCGCAGAAAAATATTTCGCTTGCGTTTTCTTCAAAGTATGTCGGCAAACAATATCTCGATAACACTTCAAACGAAAAGCGGAAGCTCGATGCATACTGGTACTCCGATTTCCGTGCCGGCTATGTCATCCGTACCAAGCTTGTCAGCGAAATCAGGATGGGGATTTTGGTAAATAATATTTTCAACAAGCTGTACGAATCCAACGGCTATACATACAGCTACATTTACGGAGGCGAAACCACCACCGAGAATTTTTATTATCCGCAGGCGGGGACGAACATTCTTGCACAAGTTACTTTTAAATTCTGAATCTATAATTCAAACCCACAGCATCCTCTTCACCGGATCATTCCCCCCGAAAAGAATTTTCACCGGATTTTCAAGCATTTCTTTCACCTTTACCAGAAAGCTCACCGATTCGCGTCCGTCAATGATGCGGTGGTCGTACGAAAGTGCTACATACATTACAGGTCGGATTTTCACTTTTCCTTCCACGGCTGCGGGGCGTTCCACAATATTGTGCATTCCGAGAATGGATGACTGTGGGGGATTGATGATGGGGGTGGACAACATGCTTCCGAAAACTCCACCATTGGTAATCGTAAATGTCCCCCCTGTCATTTCCTCGATGGAAATTTTTCCTTCACGCGCTTTGCTTGCCAGTTCCATCACCTGCTTTTCAATTTCGGCAAACGATAAAGATTCCGCATTCCGGATAACAGGAACCATCAGCCCTTTGGGTGCGCTCACGGCAATGCCGATGTCGCAGTAATCATGATAAATAATTTCATCTCCGTCAATCCGGGCATTTACCGCAGGAAAGCTTTTCAGGGCTTCACAAACCGCTTTGGCAAAAAACGACATGAACCCCAGACCTACCCCATGTTTCTCTTTGAACTTTTCCTTGTACTGCTGCCGGATGCCGATGATGGCGCTCATGTCCACCTCGTTGAAAGTAGTGAGCATGGCTGTCTGCTGCTTCACGGCCACGAGCCGCTCCGAAACTTTTTTGCGCAGCATGCTCATTTTTTCCCTGCGTTCATTCCGGGATGATGAAGTTGAAGTAGAAGCAGTGGAAGCGCCAGCAGCGGTTTTATCGGAAACTGGTTTTTTTATGGCTTCGAGCACATCGGCCTGGGTGATGCGTCCGCCTTTGCCGGTGGGCTTCACTTCCTTCGCTGTGAGATTATTTTCTTTCATCATCTTTTGCGCTGAGGGGGAAGGATGATTTGCAGCATACGATTCTGCCTCTTCTTCCGGCTCATCCGCATTTTCGCCCTCTTTACCTCCGGCAGATTCTTTTACTTTCTCAGCATCTCTTTTTTTCTCTGCGGTTTCTTTCTGCCCGCTCCCATCTTCTTTCTTCCCTTTTCCATCCTCCATTTTTCCGTTTCCCGCCTCGTTCTTTACCTTGTCTCCCGTTCCCTGTCCCTTTCCCCTTTTCCCTTCCGTATCAATTGCTCCTATGGGTTTTCCTACCGCAACCGTTTCCCCCTCTTTTACTTTAATACTTAAAACTCCGGCTTCTTCGGCTGCTATGGTAAGGGTGGCTTTATCAGAGTCAATTTCAGCGATTTCTTCATCTTTCTCTACAAAATCGCCTTCCTGCTTAATCCAGCGTGCAATCTGCACCTCTGTAATACTTTCGCCCGGACTGGGTACTTTTATTTCTATTTTCATTTAAAAATAATTTTCACAAAGTTGGGAAAATATTCTCTTTCATCTGAATGAATATTCTCTTTATTATATTGAAATTGCTGAAATTTATTATTCCATGCTCCCTGTCTGCTGTTGCGGTGGCTTATGCTACAACAGGCAGGCAACATTCCATCATTCCCTGCCTGCCATTACGTTTGCTTATGCTACGGCAGGCAGGCATCATTCCATCATTCCATATTTTCAATATTCCCTCTGAATTTACTAATTTGGCAACGCTAAAAAAAACAAACATCAAAGTGAATAAAAAATATCTTCTTCTTATTATCCTCATTGCATTTTCAGTGAATCTGAATGCGCAGGAACAAAAAAAATCTTCTATTCCGTCCGTCAACATAAAAAAAACGGATGGCTCTGCTTTCAACACCGAAAATATTTCGAATGACGGCAAGCCCATCATCATCAGTTTCTGGGCAACCTGGTGCAAGCCCTGCATCCAGGAGCTGAATGCCATTTCAGAAATATACAGCGAATGGCAGGAAGAAACGGGTGTGAAGCTCATCGCCTTATCAGTGGATGATGCCCGAACGATGAACAGCGTTGCTCCGTTCGTAAATGCCAAAAGGTGGGAGTATGATGTATATCTCGACCCGAACGGTGATTTCAAACGCGCCATGAATGTGAATCTTGTGCCGCACGTTTTTTTGCTGAATGGCAACAGGGAAATTGTTCATCAGCACACTTCCTATGCACCGGGCGATGAAGAGCATCTTTTTGAAAAGGTGAAAAAAGCGGCAGCCGGAAAATCTATGAGCGAATAATTTATTCTTTCTGATTTTTATATCCATTCCACCTGACCTTTATGCAACGAAATTTTTTTTTATTTCTATTGGTTTTCAAAATATTTTTTTTTCACTCCGTTCGTTTATCGTACTGCCAGCAGGGCATTTCGGGCATTCACGGAAATTTTCAGACCGACATCCAGTATTATAAATCCGATTCATCCATTGGCGCTCCTGAGGTGCCTGAAAAAGTTTTGGCAAACAGCTTTCTGAATCTTGTTTATTCATCCGGCAATTTCTCGGCAGGCATCCGTTATGAATCTTTCCTGAATGCATTGCAGGGATTTGACAAGCGCTACCAGGGAAATTATTTTCTGTTCCGTTATGCCTCTTATACTATGGATGAATTGGAAATAACGGCAGGCAATTTTTACGACCAGTTCGGGTACGGATTGATATTCCGTTCCTATAATGAATGGGGGCTCGGGTATGATAATGCCATGGATGGCGTACGGTTGAGATACAATCCTTATAAAGGAATTTATGTGAAAGGATTTGTAGCACGGCAGCGCGTGTTTTTTGATTACGGACCCGGCATTGTCCGTGGTGCCGATGGAGAAATAAATCTGAATGAAACATTTGCACCACTCGCAGAAAAGAAAACGAAAGTGATTCTTGGCGGAAGCTTTGTCAGTAAATACCAGCCGGATGAAGACCCTGTTTTAAATTTACCTGAAAATGTTTCGGCATATTCAGGAAGAATAAATCTTGCAAGAGGGGGATTTACACTGGGAAGCGAGTTGGCATATAAAATAAACGACCCTTCCACTGTAAACCAGCTAATCTACAAACCGGGGAATGCCCTTTTTCTGACGACAGGTTATTCGAGAAAAGGATTCGGAGTAACCCTTACAGGGAAAAGAATTGACAACATGAATTTCCGTTCCGACCGTACTGCCATTACCAATAACCTTAGTTTGAATTTTCTTCCGGCTATCAGCAAATCGCAGACCTACCGGCTTGCCACGCTTTACCCTTATGCCACACAGCCCAACGGTGAGTTGGGGGGACAGGCGGAAGTATTTTATAATTTCAAATCCGGCAGCAAGCTCGGGGGGAAGTACGGCACAGGAATTTCTATCAATTTCTCGCGCATCAATTCCATTGACACAACCCGCACCAATGATGAGCTTGGCTACACTTCGGATTTTTTTAAAGCCGGACCGAAAATTTATTTCCAGGATTTCAATGTGGAGATTTCAAAAAAAATCAATAAAAATCTGAAACTTACGTTCACATACATCAACCAGATTTACAACATTGATGTAGTGCAGGGACTGGTTGGGCACGGTACGGTGTATGACAACATCGGCATTATTGAAATGGATTTGAAGCTGAGCAAAAAGCACAGCATCAGGGGGGAGTTGCAGGGGCTGTTTGCAGAGCAGGATAAAAAGGGCTGGGCAATGGCATTGGTGGAGTTCACAGTTTCACCGCATTGGTTTTTTGCTGTGTTTGATGAATATAATTACGGAAATGATGATAAAGATTTGCGCATTCATTATTACAGCGCTTCGATGGGATATATCAGGAATGTAACACGCATTTCCATCGGGTATGGAAAGCAGCGCGAAGGACTGCTTTGCGTAGGAGGAGTTTGCAGGCAGGTGCCCGCTTCCAATGGATTCGCCCTTTCAGTTACCAGCAGTTTTTAATAACTTTGAAATTATTGTATTAATATTTTTTATCCGATGAAAAATTCTTTGTGGAAACTCGTATCAATTATCCCGGTAATTCTTTTATTCTGGTCCTGCGACAAAGTGGAGCCGCCTTATCAGACAGCGCAAAATGCATCCGGCTCGAATGAGGGGGGCACGATAAATCTTAACAACATTCCGGGCACGATAAGCAACCTCCGGTTTAAAAATTTCATTGCTGATTCGGCAGAACTCAAAGCCAATTGGGTGGTCAGCGGAAATGCACAGGGTACTGCTGCAACCATTACGTTTACATGGCATGCCGGGAATGCTCAGCTCTCCGGAACAGGACCTGTGGGCGGACCGGCAACCATCAGCGGCAGAGTAACCATTGATGGAGGGGGAATTTTCGGAAGAATTATTTTCGATTATAGTGCTGATGTCATTGTCAGCGGCTTTGGAACCGGGACAGTTATTTGCCATGCTCAGCCGCAAAAAGTACTTGTTGAAGATTATACCGGTCATACGTGCGGCAACTGTCCGCGTGCTTCCCGGGCTGCTTACGCACTTAAACCGCTTTACGGGAGCAAGCTCATCATCATCGCAGTACATGCAGGGTTTTTTGCATGGGTGCAGAATCCGAATTACACGTATAATTTTCAGACTGCTGCCGGAACCGCCTGGGATAATTTTTTCGGAATTTCCAATGCAGGAAATCCCAACGGCATGGTGAACCGTAGAAAAGTAAACGGCAATTTTGTTATCCCCTACACCGCCTGGGGAAGCAATGCACAGAATATTTTTGATGCAAAAGGAAATTCACCGGATGCCGTGATTCAGATTATTAATGAATTTGATAACGCATCCCGAATGCTGAATACAGAAGTATGGTGCGCATTGCTGAAAGATTTCACCGGGTCTTACAAAATGCAGCTTTGCCTCATAGAAGACAGCATCATTAAATGGCAGAAGGATTATGATTTTACGCCTGAGGATATTCCGGATTATGTGCATCGCGATGCTTTGAGGGGGGACATCAACGGAATCTGGGGCGAAGAAATTATTTCCGGCTTTGGCGCTTCGCAAACCATTATCAGGAAAACATACAGCACTTCCGTCAACTCTGAATTTAATGAAGCGCATTGCAAAGTGCTTGCATTTCTTTACAGGGATTCCGACAAAGAAATTGTTCAGGCAAACGAAGAGCATGTTCTTGAATAATTTTTCATGATGAAATATTTTTTTTCGGTTTGCAAAATCATTTTTTGGGTAATTATTCTGGTTACGTTTCATTCTCAGACTTTCTCGCAGAGATTTGATGCAGGTGTCATAGCAGGCGCTATTGCATCACAGGTTTCAGGCGACCGGCTGGCGGGATATAACAAGCCGGGATTTGAATTTGGCGGTTTGGTTTCCACTTCGCTTTCCGAAAAATTTGATTTGTCATTTCAGATTACATTTATACAGAAAGGGAGCCGTAAAAATATAAATGCCGAAGCGGGTGATTTCAGCTACTACCGGATGCGGCTAAATTATGTTCAGGTTCCGGTTTTGATTCAATATAACTTTTCCAAAAAGCTGAGGTTTGAAGCAGGCACCGGAATCGCTGTATTGCTTTCATCAAGCGAAGAAGATGAAAGCGGAAGTCTTGAATTTGCAGCCCGGAAAGAATTCAGCAAATTTGAATGGACGATGATGGCATCCATGAATTATATGCTTTGGGAAAATTTTTTCCTGATTCTCGGAATTGAAAATTCGATGCTGCCCATCCGCAATTTTCAGTTGGGCGAAGTCCGTCTCGACCGCGACCAGTACAATTCCCTGCTGAGATTTTCGATTCGATACATTTTCAAACCTCAAAAATCCGGTTAATGGCTGAAACACGGAATAAAGTCATTATTGCCGTTACCGGAGCGAGCGGTGCCATTTATGCGAAGGTGCTTTTTGATAAAATCTCTTTACTGAAAGAGCAGGTGGCAGATGCGGGGGTTGTATTTTCAAGAAATGCCAAACAGGTTTGGGAACATGAATTAGGAAATAAAGATTTCGAAAAAATTCGCTTTAAATCTTACGAGCCATCCGACTTCAATGCCCCATTCGCTTCCGGTTCCGCCCGATACAATATCATGATTATCTGCCCATGCAGCATGGGCACCATGGCGCGGATTGCATCCGGCATTTCCAATGATTTAACCTCCCGCGCTGCTGATGTTGTTTTAAAAGAAAGAAGGAAGCTAATACTGGTGATTCGCGACACACCTTTGAGCTTAATCCACATCAGCAATATGAAAACAATCACCGAAGCCGGAGGTATCATCTGTCCCGCCTCGCCATCGTTTTACAGCAAACCCGATACGTTCGAAAAGCTCGCTGCCACCGTCATTGACCGCGTGCTCGACCTGGCAGGATTTGATATAAAAACTTACAGATGGAATGAAAAACAGGATGATTAGTATAATCCGTTAAATTTCATATCAATAAAATTTTTGAACAGCCGGTTCGTTAGAATTTTGAAAAATAAATTTGATTTTTATTTGAAAGAGTATTATTTTAGTGTTTTCAAATTTTTAAACCTCTATGTTCGAATACACAAAGCAGATTTTGACCAAGGTCAGTTTTGACCGGGTTTTGTTCCGCAAGGAACTCAAAAAAGCAGTGAAGTGGATAAAAAAAGCCGAAGAGCGGAAGATGCTCATGCTTTGGTGCCTTGCCACATTCGGAAATCAGTATGGCGACATTGTGCGCGAGGTTTTCCGCAAGTTCGGGCACATGTAATGAAACCGCAGTAGCAGTTTCTTTTAATTTCAGTTTTTCACTAGATTTTACTTATCTGCAATTAATCAAGTTGTTGATTTTTTTTTCCCAAGACCCATTTCATTACACTCAGTGCTCGTTTAAGAAAGGTCGTACAAACCAGTTATCATTGTTGTTCGCAATTAAATTTGGTATTCATAGATTTGCCTGAAACCTGATGAAGGAAAATTGAGTTTAGTATTCTTTTTTATTACTGAAAAATCATCAGTTCATGTCTGTATTTGCTGATCGTATAAAAAATCTGAAGGAATCTCAGACCATTAAAATGGCGCGGATCAGCCGTGAATTAAAAGAACAGGGACATGACATCATCAGCTTGAGTCTTGGAGAACCTGATTTTGTTACTCCTTCTTACATCCGCGAAGGGGCTAAAAAAGCGATTGATGACGGATTTACTTTTTACCCTCCTATTTCCGGCTTTAATGATTTGCGCAAAGCCATTTCAGAAAAATTCAGAAAAGAAAATAATCTGGATTATTCCCCCGATCAGATTGTGGTTTCTACCGGAGCAAAGCAATCTATTGCTAATGTGGTGCTATGCCTGATTAATCCAGGGGATGAAGTACTTATTCCTGCTCCTTATTGGGTGAGCTATTCACAGATTATCCGGCTGGCTGAAGGCATTCCGGTTTTCCTCAATACAAACATTGATTCCGACTTCAAGGTGAGCGCTGAACAATTGGAGAAAGCCATTACGCCAAGAACAAAAATGTTTGTGTTTTCTTCCCCTTGTAACCCTACAGGAACCGTTTATTCGAAAGAAGAATTGGAAAAGCTTGCTGAGGTATTTTCAAAAAACGACCGGATTTTTGTTTTGTCCGATGAAATTTATGAGCACATTAATTTTTCCGGAAAGCACGAAAGCATTGCTTCGATTCCGCAGATAAAAGACAGAGTCATCGTAGTGAATGGGGTTTCAAAGGGATATGCGATGACGGGCTGGCGGATAGGATATATCGGAGCAACCGTTGAAATTGCAAAAGCATGTGATAAAATCCAGGGACAGTTTACTTCAGGGGCATCATCTGTATCGCAGAAAGCAGCTTTAATTGCGCTTTCCGAAAGCAGCAAAGAAAACCATCACATGCTCAAAGCATTCAAAAGGCGGAGGGATCTTGTGTATAAATTACTAAACGAAATCAAGAGTTTGAAAGTAAATAAACCCCAGGGCGCATTTTATTTTTTTCCTGATGTGAGCGCATATTTTGGAAAAAAGAACGGGGAATTGACCATCAGCACTCCTGATGATCTATGTGAATACCTTTTGAAGAATGCAGGCGTTTCAGTAGTAACAGGCACTGCATTCGGAAATTCAGATTGCATCCGGCTATCTTATGCCGCTTCGGACAAATTGCTGATGGAAGCGCTGAAAAGAATTAAAGCAAGTCTGGATAAATTAAATTAAGCCAGGTTATGCCTGCTTCATAACTTTACAAAACGAACCGGAATTACCTTTTCTTTTGAATTAATCCGAAGTAAATAACTTCCTGCAGGCAGCGATGTCAGGTCCATCTGAATTATAGAACCCATATTAACTCCTGCCGTTGACTGCACCAACCTTCCGGTTAAATCCGAAATGTGCAATGAAGTGATTTCTGCCCTTGTTTTAACATGCATCAGGTCCTTTACAGGATTTGGAAAAATCAAGGTCGCATCAGCCACATTTACACTTTCTGAAATGCCAACGGGTCCTTCGCTGATGAAAAATTTATCCAATCCGCATTCTAATGTACTTCCTGAGCCGGGTTTATCTTCGATAAAAACTGACAAAAGCATGGTGGAAGAGGGCGCTAGAAAATCATTGATTCGGAATGATTTTGTTACCCACGAGGAAGTTACTGTATTTCCATTATGCACCCGTTCAATATCAACCAAACCTGATCCATTATCCATCTGAATTATCAACGTATCATTGAAAGAAGGATTTCCGCTGACGTCAACAAACCACCTTGCATAATTTAAATATGGATCTGAATAAGTGGTAATGTCCATCACAGGTGAAATAAGCATGGTGAATCCATCATCCACATCTCCTTGCGTTGGGTTACCTCCAACATTCCCGGTAACGTAACATTCCACAGAACAATCATTCAAGACATCATCATAAGGATTGTAAACTACTGTAGTTGATGTTCCGATTGGCTTTCCCCGTTCCCACATTCCTCCTGTTGCTGTGCCGAATACTGTCCAGGAATAATCAAAAGTAAAGTCATCGTAATACCCCTTATCAAGCAATAAAACAACCTGACCTGAAGAAGGTATATTTTCGTTTTGACATTTGGTAACATAAGTCCATTTTCCAGCAGTTACAATTGCCGTTCCTGAATCAATTCCTGTAATAAGGAAATTACCTGATGCATCCGCAATCGTAGTCTGCTTTAATCCTGTACTGAATTCTATCATTACCTGAGCTCCTGAAATCGGATTCAGTGTTGATGATTCGACTACCTGACCCGAAATAAAAAATGATGAAAGTGCAGCATCAACTATTGTAAGATTACCGGTAGTAAGCGATACTCCGGAAATAGTTTTGGAAATATATCCGGGCTTGGAAAATTCAACATCGTAAACTCCGGGATCAAGAACACCCGTTTTATATTCACCGGTAATAATGCTCGCAGTTTGCTTGGGAGTTGTCAGAACTTTAATGGTCGCACCGTTTATCGGTAATCCTGTGATGCTGTCCGTTACCGTTCCTTCGAGGTAACAGGCACGTACATAATAAGGAGCGAAAACGTATAAACCCCCTCCCACGTCCGTTGCAATAATATTTCCTGATGGGAGATATGGGGAAGCATCCCAGCACAAATAGGAGCCGGTTGGGAAATTCGCAATTTCAATAAGATTGTTCGGACGACCGGCATCAACAATGGTAATCTGGCTGCCATAAGAAGGATTGACAAGAAAGTCATTAATCACACGTACATTATGCACTTCACTGTTGGGCATTGAATCGGTCCAATAGGTTGAAACTATCTTAATATTTGTGACATCACTAATGTCAAACGCACCAAGGGGAGCGCCTCCCACCTCATCCGTAGTGTAAACAATGCTGTGGTCATCGGAAAGCCATGTGTTGTGGCAGAATTGTCCGGGTGTTTGCTGCGTAGCAAGCAATACCGGATTGGCGCGGTTGCTGACATCAATCACCGAAAACTGTCCGGCATAAATTTCACCAGCCCAAAGCGTGTCATTAATAATATATCCGTCATGTATGTAGTTCTGATTGTATTGTCCGACATATTCAGGATTCCAGGGGTCGTTATTCAGATTGCAGATTACAGCTCCTCCGTTCGCAAGGCCTCCTGTCCCGAACAAGTATAAATATCCTTCGTCATCAACTGCACAGGTATGAGCAGATCCGACCATTCCGGCAATCGCCCCGTCACCGGTATAAACTTTTGACTGCACGCTGTCGGGCAGGTATTCAAGGTTTACAATGGTTACTCCTCCCCCCCCTTCTGTTGTGGCATAAGCATAGTGACTGAATGTTTTTATTTCGCGCCAGAGACTGTTGGCAGCCGGAACGGTAAATTTCAAAACAGGATTTGCAGGATCGGTTACATCCACAATGGCAATTCCGTTGCCGGCACCAATGAGTGCATATTCATTATTGAGTGAGTCCACATAATGCCATACACCGGCACAGGTTGTTCCCGGAAATGGAAGGTGTCCGAGTAGTTGAAGGTTGAGCTGACTGAAAGATTGAGCGGAAAAAAACAGAATTGAAAGTGAAATAATGATTTTTTTCATGACATATTAGACATTATACAGATTAAGTTTCTATGAGTTTTCTTTGTTCTACTCTAAAATTGTGTAAGCTGCAAGCGAGTTCCATTACCAAGTCATCATAGCCGTATCTTCTGTAACGAAATTTAT
>Ga0187893_10007541_pt1 | contig 17753 bp, 11 predicted proteins | sample MA1701074metaG_FD_139574 | JGI IMG/M metagenome (GOLD analysis project Ga0187893, IMG submission 139574) | White microbial mat communities from a basaltic lava cave in the Kipuka Kanohina Cave System on the Island of Hawaii, USA - MA170107-4 metaG ... | reverse complement strand
GCTTCAAGTGCGCCCTTGCGGGTCGCCCTCACATGGGTCGAGGTCAGGATGGTTCGCTACTCCTTTCCTGTATGACTCTTTCATTCACTACTTCACGCCGGTTTATCCCGACGCTATCCAGGCACGAGTGCCCGCGCCAAAGAGCGAGCGAGGCCGCCACAATGCGGCAATGTGGTACCATGCTCGCCAAATCTCCACGGGAGGTTATCATGTTCGCCAGAATCTTGATCGTTGCTTTTCTTTCGGCATTGGCGGCTGCACCGCAGTTGATCACATCCACTATACGAGGCCACGTTTCCGATCCCACGGGAAGCGCGGTGGCCGGCGCACAAGTGAAACTTGCCAGCCTGGACACGGGCATTGAGCGGATACTTACCGCCAACGCCGAAGGTGATTTCGAGATCCCCGAACTCCTGCGCGGGAACTACCGTCTTACCGTCTCACAGGCCGGGTTCAAGAATTTTGTCGCCGACAACATCGTGCTCGAGACGACCCAGATTCGGCGCATTGATGTGCATATGGAGCTCGGTTCGGTGGGCACCGAAGTCACGGTGCACGCGGATGCGGCCGTGATCACAACTGAGTCTTCCAAAATCCAAGCCTCGTTCAGCAAAGAGCGATTCGAGGATTCTCCCTGGATCGGTGATGGCCGCAATCCGCAAGTCGTAATGGTGACATTGCCGCTGGTGCAGTCAACTACCGGAATCTATGGAATTCAGGTTGCCGGACAGCCGAACGCACAGACGCAGACCGCCATGGACGGACTCTCGATCGACGGCGGATCGATCCAGACGGCCAATGTGCATGCAATGCAGGAAGTGAACGTTGTGGTGGGGAATAACTCCGCAGAGTTCGCGCGGGCGGGGTATATCAACTTCACGACCAAAGGAGGCACCAACACCTGGCATGGCGCCGCGGCTTACTGGCATCAGAATACTTCTCTTTCCGCCCGCAGCTTCTTCGAGGCGCGCAAGCCGTCCTCGCTGTTTCATACCTGGCACACCGAGTTTGCCGGCCCGCTTCGCAAGGACAAGACGTTTTTCCTGACCTCGTGGACGGCGCAGCGGTGGCCCGGGTCCAACTTCGTTCTTCGCAACGTGCCTACCGAGCGCATGCGCCGGGGTGATTTTGGGCAACTGCTGGGCAGCCGGCCTGTCATGGTGCGCGACCCTTTGAACAGCAACACGCCCTTCGCGGGCAACGTGATTCCGATTTCGCGGCTGAACCCTGTGGCTCAAAAAGTGTTCGAAAAGTATCTGCCCGCTCCAAACCTTGGCGGACCAGACGCGCTCGCAAACAACTTCGGCTTCCTGTTCCGATATCCCGTTGACTTGTACACCTGGAACGCCTTTGAAGAACGCATCGATCACAGGCTGACGGAAAAGAACACCATCTATGGCCGTCTGATTCTTTCCAAGCCCAAGTACGTACTCGCCGGGAACTTTCCGGGACTGGACTGGACGAGAGTGCGTGATTCCCGCAACCTTGTGTTCGAAGACACGCACGTCTTTTCTCCGACGCTTGTGAATACGTTCCGGTTTGGCTGGTACCAGCCCAAGGTTATCGATGGCGGCACCGTCGATGGATATACGCCCTTCAAAGGCGATGTCGCCGTGAAGGAGCTCGGCATCCAGGGTGTGAATCCACAGAACCTGTCGGAGATGGGATTCCCGCGAATGGACATCACGGACATCATGCCGCTTCGCGTCAACCCGGGCGGGCTCAACGCCAACGACATTCTTATGGATTTCGCCGACGCGATCACATGGTCGCGGGGCAGCCACGTTCTGAAAATGGGGTTCGAATACAGGCCGCAGTCCAATCTGAGTGCGCTCGTTCCGGAAGGGGCCTATGGATACTTCACAATGAACGGGACCCATACCGGCTACGCGGTCGCGGATTTCTTCCTGGGTATTCCGTTTTCCTCGCAGCGGCTCAACCCATTGATCAACCGTAAGCAGCTCGATAGAGAGTTCGGGCTGTACGTGAACGACACCTGGAAGCTCAGCTCACGCCTGACGCTCGACTGGGGCCTGCGCTGGGACCGCTTCGGCTCAGCCAACTACGAGGATGGCCTTATCTACAACTGGGATCAGGCCAGCGGCAACGTCATAGTTCCCTCGGAAGCCGTGAACAGCATCAGCCCGCTGTATCCTGTCAACACGATCAAGATCGTCACGGGAGAGGCGGGTACGAATCCTTCCGAGACAAACTTTCAGCCCCGAATCGGTCTCGCCTGGCGCCCGCGCGGCGACAGGTTCGTGGTGCGCGGTGGGTATGGCATCTATAGCGAACAGATCGGCCGCTATTCCCGGGCCCAAGGTGGTGGACCTTACCAGTTGAGTGAAACGTTCAATAACCTCGTCGGGCAGCCGATACTGCCTTTTCCCAATCCGTTCCCGTCGCGGGCGGGCACCGTCGCCTCGCAGTCTGTTTCGGGATTCGATACCCAAACCGACAACGGCCGGATCCATCAGTTCAACTTGACATTCGAGCAGCAGGTAAAGGATATCGGGTTCCGCCTTTCCTACCAGGGATCGCGGTCCCGTGGAATGAATTACACGCGGGAATTAAACAAGCCGCAGCCAAGCCTGACTCCGTTCAATCAGAATCGAAGGCCGTTCCCGCAGTTCGTTGGGGCCTCGTTTGCGTTCGCCAACGGAGCGGCCAATTTCAACGCGCTGACGCTTCAGGCGCAGCGCAAAGCTGGTTTCGTTACTTTCGACGTCCACTGGACGCTGGCATCGAATTACAACAATATGGGCAACCTGGAGAATCCTTACGCGCCTCTTTTTTGGGAGCGGGATGTGACCACGGCACGGCAGCGGTTCGTGATCAACTCCATCTTCAAGGTCCCTGTGGGCAGGGGTAGTCAGTTCCTCTCGAGTGTTTCTGGTCCGGTGAACCACATTGTTGGTGGCTGGCAGATCTATTGGGTTGCTTTCATGGAAACAGGACAGTTCTTCGGACCCACCTATTCGGGTGCCGACCGATCCAACACGAACACCGTAGGAGGGCGGCCGGACCGGATCGCGAATGGCAACCTATCTCCCGGCGAGCGGACCATCTCCCGGTGGTTTGACGCGAGCGCGTTCGCGATTCCAGCGCTCGGCGCTTTCGGCAACTCGGGAACGAACATATTGGAAGGTCCGGGCCTGCACCTGCATAATCTGACACTTGGCAAGACCTTCCCGCTCACCGAGCAATTGAAGTTCACCTTCATGGCCGCGGCCCAGAACATCGCCAACCACGCCAACTTCAACAACCCGGCGTCGAACATATCGGCGCCGGGATCGGTCGGAGTGATTTCCTCCACTCGGGGCTTTGCGCCGGGCCGGCAGATCATGCTGCGCGGGCGGTTGCAGTTCTGATGCGAGTGTCCTGACGGGGACGGACGCAGGACTCAAGAGGGATCACGACGAATCTGCTGTAGCGGATACTGGACGACTCATCGACTGGCCTGGAAGGACCAACCTACCTCTGCGACTGCAGCAGCTCGGCGGAGTGGCGAAAGCAATCGGCCGCATCGTCGAACCGGGATTGTGACTCCAGAATCATGCCGAGGAGGATATTCAGGTTGATGTAAACGGGGCGGGCCGTACTGAGATGCTTTTCAGCCAGGTAGAGGCCTTGACGGCACCACAGCTCCGCTTCAGCGCAGCGCGCATTTTTATGAAGCCGCTGGGCCTGCTGGTACAACGTATCGATCAGCGCATCGGGATCTACGAAAGACATTTCATGAACTCCTTTGTTTGTTCTCATTTACGATTGAAACGGATTCCCAGCAAGGAGTAGTCACGAAATTGTAAAAGTACTGCGAAAGCGTGAATGAACCGAAAAACTGGTTCAAACCTCGGCTTATTGCTCTTTTCCGAAGCTCGGTCGCGAAGCTCGGTCGCATTGACGGCCGAATCGCCAGAGTAGTATGTTTGACGCCGGGAACGTACTGTTCAGTTGAGACGCCGATCATTTCTCTTTACTAGTGGTTTGGGGCCAATCCTCGCGGACGTTTCGACCGCCCGATCCTCCGCCACACCGCGGCTCTGGTACCGGCGTCCCGCCGCCGATTGGAACGAGGCATTGCCGATCGGCAATGGCCGTTTGGGGGCAATGATCTTCGGCGGCGCTTCCGAAGAGAAGCTGCAACTCAACGAGAACAATCTTTACTCGGATGAGCCGGGCCCCCGCGACATTCCGCTCGATATCTCCACAAACTTCAACGACGTGCTCTCGATGCTGCGCCGGGGAGAATACGCCGAAGCTGGTGACGTGATCACCAAGACCTGGGGCGGCCGGGCCCAGCCTTGTTATCAGCCGCTCGGAGATTTACACCTGCGATTTGAGGGGCACCCAGCCCCTAAGGAAGACCCAAAGGAGTACATCCGTTCCCTGGATCTTTCCGACGCAGTCAGTACTGTCCATTACATCCATTCCGGCGTCACCTTCACGCGCGAATACTTCGCGAGCTTTCCCGATCAGGTAATTGTGTGCCGGCTAACGGCGAGCCAGCCGTCACGCCTTACGGTGAGCGCGTCCTTCTCGTCCGTGCATCCCACCGCGACAACCCGCGCGGATGGCTCAGGAGCGATCCTACTCGCGGGCCAGGCTCCCGGTTTTGCATTAAGGCGAGATCTGGAATGGGTCGAGAAACGAGAGGAGCAGTGGAAGTATCCCGAAGTCTGGGAACGCAATGGGAAGCGTCGCCCGGTCGCGAAGACGGTTCTCTATGGAGAGGAAATCGGTGGTCTCGGTATGTTCTTTGCGGCCCGCTTGCATGCAACCGCTGTGGGCGGAACGGTATCGATGGATGGGGACACACTGCTCGTAAGGGCGGCAAACGAAGTGGTCCTGCTACTGTCGGCCGGTACAAGCTTCAATGGATTCAGGAAAAGTCCCAGCCGTGAAGGCTCCGACGCCTCCAAACGTGCCCGCCAGGACATCGAGCGCGCCAGGCGCAAGACATTCATTGAACTCCGGCGGACACACACAACGGACTACAAGCGGCTGTTCGATCGCGTTTCGCTCGATCTTGGCGAATCCGAACAAAGCCGGCTGGCCACGGACGAGCGCATAGCGCGGTTCAGCAATGGCCGGGATGCCGATTTGGCCGCTCTCTACTTTCAGTTCGGGCGGTATCTGATGATCGCAGGCTCGCGCTCTGGGGGACAGCCGTTGAATCTGCAAGGCCTGTGGAATCCCCATGTCATTCCGCCGTGGGCGAGCGCCTACACAACGAATATTAATGCCGAAATGAACTATTGGCCCGCCGAGCCGGCCAATCTTTCCGAGTGTCACGAGCCGTTATTTCGCATGGTCCGCGAGCTCGCGGTCACGGGCGGCGAGGTGGCGCGACAGATGTACAAACGCCGCGGATGGGTGGCTCATCACAATACGACCATCTGGCGGGATGCTCAGCCAGTGGATAACAATGCGAGGCCGGCGTTCTGGCCCATGGGAGGAGCATGGTTGGCGACTCACCTCTGGGAACACTATGAGTTCACGATGGACCGGACGTTCCTGGCCGAGCGAGGCTATCCATTGCTGAAGGGCGCCGCCGAGTTCTGCGCGGACTGGCTTGTCGACGACGGGCGGGGCCGCTTGGTAACGGCGGCAAGCAACTCCCCGGAAATCGATTTCTATTACATCGACAAGACGGGCACGAGGCGCGAAGCGGGCGTCAGCATGGGGCCGACTATGGACTTGGCGATCATCCGTCACCTGTTTGAAGCCTGCATTCGTGCATCCGAGATTCTGGATCGCGATTCCGAGTTTCGCTCGGAGCTGAAGTCCAAGCTGGAGCGGCTGGCTCCTTATCGGATCGGGCAACGAGGACAACTTCAGGAGTGGCCGGAAGATTGGACCGAGACAGATGTCCATCACCGCCACATCTCGCACCTATACGCATTACATCCAGCGGATCACATCACAAAGCGGCGAACACCAACGCTGTTCGATGCGGCTCGGCGCACGCTCGAGTTGCGCGGTGACGAGGGCACCGGATGGTCGCTTGCGTGGAAGATCAACTTCTGGGCGCGCATGGAGGACGGCAACCATGCGCATCGTCTCGTAGAGAACCTGCTCCGGCTATCGAGGGTCGCCGGCATTCGAATGGATCGCGGTGGCGTCTATATTAACTTGTTCTGTTCGCACCCGCCATTCCAAATTGACGGCAACTTCGGTGGTACGGCAGGCATTGCCGAGATGCTTCTGCAAAGCCACTCCGGCGAAGTCCACCTGTTGCCGGCGTTGCCGGATGCTTGGCCCCAGGGACAAGTTCACGGGCTGTGCGCGCGCGGCGGTTTCGAAGCCAGTCTCCGATGGAAGGACGGGCGGCTCCAGTCCGCGGAAATCCTTTCGAAAGCCGGACAGCCTCTCGCTCTTCGTTATAGGGAAAGAACAGCCTCTCTGAAAACACGATCTGGCAGGAGATACCGCTTCGATGCTGCGCTCAAACTCTAACCGTTTGCTTTCTCGCCCCTGTCAGGGAGTGGTCTGCGTCAAAAATAGAAGCGCAGCGCCAGTTGCATCTGGCGGGGATTGCGAGCGGCCGTGAACTCGCCCAACCGTGCATTCACCTGTGCTCCCGTCGCCACGTCAAATCGAGCCGTTGTGTCCAGCGCCGAGAATTGCGTGTGATTGAACACGTTGTACGCCTCCCAGCGGACTTGGAAGCGCAGCCGATCGCGGAACGTGAAGTTCTTGAAGAGCGCGGCGTCGAAGTTGTTGATACCCGGTCCGCGAATCGACGTCTTGGCGGCGTTCCCGATCGTTCGCGCGGCTGGCATCTGAAAGGCATCGGTGCGGAAGTTCCGGCTGAAGGTTCGCTCGCTCTTGGCCAAGACGGGATCTTTTGTGACGAGAGTTCGGGCGCCTTGAGATGGTGTTCCCGTGAAGTCGAACGCCGTAACAGTCGTCAGTCCGATTCCGAGCGGTTGACCGCTGACCAGACTCGTGATCCCTGAGAGTTGCCATCCCCCGGCGATCTGCTTCCACAGGCGCGATTGCGTGCGCACTGCCGGTACATCCCAGATATAGCTGAGGTTCAGCACGTGCGTGCGATCGAAACCGGCCAGTCCGTAATTCCACACCCGTACATCGACCAGAGGGCTGATGGCCGCCGTATCCGTATCGTTAAAGTCCATTGCCTTCGACCATGTCCAACTGGCATTCAGGTCGAGTCCTTTGGAAAAGCGCCGCTTTACTTGCACCTGCAGCGAGTGGTAGTTGGAGCTCGACGCGCCTTCTTGCGTGGTGATGTCGTTGTAGCCGATCACCGGCCGAAGGAAGGATGCCGGCAGAGGGCGGCCGGGCAGCGTTGGATCGAAGTTCGCCGGATGGAAACTCGCGCCTAGCGCAACAGGGTTGGCATCCCGATGCCAATATAGATGGCGGCCGAGCGATCCAGCATACCCTGCGTCCGCAATCACGCCCCAGCCCAGATCGTGCTGTACGGAAAAACTGAAATTCTGCACCTGGGGCACCATTCCCGCCGGATCCGCCGCGAAGACGTTGGACGGAAACAGCAGGCTTGACGATGTTCGCAACGTGGCTAGCGTGCCGTAGGTGATCACAGGCGTTTGCAAGATCGGCGGCTGCCCGATGAACGGTAGGAACAACTGTTCGTAAAAACGTGTGTAGAAAATTCCATACCCGGTCCGGATCGCGGTTTTCCCGTTGCCGGACAAGTCGTATGCCAGTCCGATCCGCGGTCCCCACTGCACGCCACGATCGCCGTGAATCCCTCGTGCGATGCCATCGCCCGCGCGGGTCATGCCGGCCGAAGCATTGCCGATGCCTGGCGCGATGGCGCCGATCAATGCCGCAGGGTAAGTCTGGCCAGTCACCGGATGCACACCGACGCGAGTACTGCCTTGCTGGCCGGGCTGGATCAGTTTCGGAGCATTCGACGCGGTGTAGTTTCCCGCGACAAAACCGGCCAGCATGTTGTCTTTTTCGACCAATGGCGGAACCCAATACCAGCGCACACCGTAGTCAAGCGCCAGCTTTCGCGTCACGCGCCAGTTATCCTGCAGGAACCACTCGATGCCCGTCGCCCGCGCGTTGGACCACGCAGCGTTCGAGATTTCACTGTACTGGTTGAAGATGCCGACCGCCGCATTCGAATACGCATAACCTGTATCGGAGGGGTTGTTCACATTGCGCCCAAAATCGATCACTCCGTTGAAGCCCACGGCCTTCTTCTGGTTCCGGAAAAACTTCTCGACATAGACGCCCGCCTTGATTGTGTGTGCACCCTTGTTCCAGGTCGTGTTGTTGACCCAGTTGAATAAGTTATAGCGATTGAACAGCGGAAACCGGCCTTCGATCGTGAGGTTCGCAGGGTTCGTCACGCCGCCAAAGCTCGCGTTCGGAATCACGTTCAAGGGATTCGCCTGCGGGCTAAGCTGTCCTGCCGTGTAACCAACTTTCTCGCGGAGAACTTTGTCGAGCTGGTCCGTCTCATAGGTGTCATCGGCGGGCTGATTCAGCCAGCCGTAGCTTGACTCGTTCAACAGAGTGGGCGAGATCACCACGGTGTAACGCAAGGCAATGCTCTTCGGAGTGGTGCCCCACGTCTTGACCATCTGCGGCCAGTTCAGTCCGCCCGAGCTCGGAATCCCCACCGACCCTTTGTGATGCTCGCTGAATGACGAGTACGACCCCACGAGACTGTGTTTAGCGTTGATGTTGTAATCGAGCTTCAGAGTGCTCGTCGATTTTGGCAATTCGGTATCCGTGACGAAGTTGTAATTGTAGTTCCCGCGTGAGATGGTGCGATCGAAGAAGTTGGGCTGTGCAAAGACGTTAAGCAGGGCCCGTCCGCTCGCATCCAGTCTGTTCGCGGGCATCACATTCCCGGGAAACGGCTGGTTGGCAATCGGATCGCGCACGACGATGAGCCGGTTACTCAGATCGAGCGATTGAGAATAGTCGCCCCGCCGCTCGGTCTCCATCGGGACGGTTACCTGCCCACTCCGGCCCACTTTCGTCGGCCAAAACTCCTGGTTCCAGAAGAAAAACAGCCTCTCTTTGTTCCGGTTGAACTTGCCAGGGAGATAGACCGGACCTCCGATATTGTAAGTCCAGGTGTTATACCGGTAACGGGGAATGGGAATCCCGTTGCGGTTATTGAAGAAGTTGTTCGCGTTGAATTGCTCGTGCCGTTTGAAATAGCTCCCAAGCCCATGCAAATCCTTTGTCCCGGACTTGGTCACGATCTGCAGATTGGAGCCTGCCATCCGGCCGGATTCGGCCGCGTAATTGCTGACCAGGATCTTCACTTCGCTCACCGCATCCTGGCTTACCGTCAGCTTGAGCTGAAAGCCATTGCCCATGTCCGACGCCGGCACACCGTCAATCATGACGTTGTTGGCTGACCGGCGATTCCCTTGGACGTAGAACTCGGGAGAACTACTCAGGTCCTCTTGCGAGTTCCCTGTAACAACGCCCGGCAGCAGTTGCATCAGGTCCGTCACGTTGCGGCCGCGTACGAGGAGACTGTCGATCTGCTTGTTGACGATGACCGCGGACCGGTCGGACGCCCTTGTCTCTACCGCCGCGCCCTGTGCGGTCACCGTTACCGTCTCGGTCACATTGCCGATTTCGAGGGCCACCGCGCCCACGCTCAGCCGCTCACCTGTGGTCAGGTTGATGTTCAGCCGCTGCCACTGCTTGAAGCCGACACCGGATACATGCAGGTTGTAGATGCCAGCATCGAGACCGCCGAGTGTAAAATCGCCGCTCTCGTTCGACATCGTCTCGCGCTCGCGGCCGGTTGCCGGCTGAATCAGCTTGATGTTGGCGCCTGCTACCGCCGATCCGCTGGGATCCTGGATCGAACCCGCGATGGAGCCAGTGACAATTTGGGCGCGGGCCTGCTGAAGCAGAGCCAGCGCAGCCAGCAAGGAAACCAGGAGTCTTGCCATGAAACTTCCTCCCCCCTGTGCGTTTATCAATCGAATTATATAGTCTCGGGAGCGGAACTGGGCGCAGTAGCCTTTCCAATGCAGGCGTCCAGGTTACTTCGCCTTGATCTGTTGCAGTAGCTTGTAGTCTGGGAGCGTCCTATAAAAAGGATCGAGCGGATAACATCCGGACACCAGTCCATTCCGTGGACCCGTCGTGCAGTCGGAAAAAGTGCGGCACAGCGCCTTGTGATTCATCATGCCCGTGCCCAACGTATCTTTAGGAAGCGTAGGATAGGCGAGCACCATGCGGCCCAGTCCAACGGCGTCGATCATACCCTCCCGCACTACGGCCTGCGCCACGTGCGGCAGATACTCCTGCAGGTACGAGTACGCCGTGCCAACGAGAATCAGGTCAGGAAACTTTCGTTTCAGTTCGGCCGCTGCTTGAATCTGACGGGCACATCCCACTAGTGGATCCTCGGGCGGCTGGTAGCCATCCGACGGCGGAAACAGCGCGGGCCGCTGGATGTGCGGGTTGTAGTAGGGACTCCCCGCGGAGATATTGATGATGCGGATATCGATCGACCGGCACATTTCGAGGAATCGTTCAGCATCGCCCAGCACCATGACCGTCACGCCTTGCGGATCTTCCGGAACACCCGGGCCGAGCTTCTTCGGAGTACTTTGTTCCGGATCGGCTTTGTACGCAACAAAATCGAACGCAGATAGTCGCACACCGACCGCCATGCTGGCCGTTGCTGCGCGAATGGCGGCCGTCACCTCCCGTAGAAACCTTGTTCGGTTCTCGAACGAGCCGCCGTAAGGCCCGGTGCGCGTATGCGCGCCGAGAAACTCGTGCCCCAGATATCCGTGGCAATGCTTGACATCGACGAAGCGCGCGCCGCATCGTTCGGCGATGCGGGCAGCGGCTGCAAACCGGTCGATCAAGGATTTAATCTCGTCATCGCTCATCAACGGGTAGTCTTCCGGCAGACCGAACTTGCGGTCCAGAATTGGATGGTGATATAAGATGCGCGGCTCTAAGCGCTTTTTGTCGAACGGCCGGCAGAAACGGCCCGAGTGGGTTAGCTGGAAGCCAAGCAGAAAATCATCGACCGAACCGAACTCGCGCCGGTGGATTTCCAGAGTTTCTTCCGCGAGGCGCTTGAGGTCATCTTCCGTGGCTTGGTGGATCACCAGTTGGTTCGGATTGGCCCGCCCGTCCGGGACCACCGCCATCGCTTCACCGCCCCACAACCACTTGGCGCCGGACAACGCAAAATTGCGCCAGCGCCTGCGAACCAGATCGGAAGGTCGCCCGTCGGCTTCGGCGTCCCAGCCCTCCATCGGATGGATCACCCATCGGTTACCAATCACGATTCCGTCTACAGCGAGAGGCTGTGCCATTGGCGAATCGGGTTCGGGCAAGATCTCATCGTCACACGGTAGATTAAGGTTCAACTGATGCAGTCGCTCGCGAAAAGCGCTGGCGCTCTTGAGCGAGGCGACACGGGGGAACGAGGACATCTGTTCTAGAGTAGCGTGGGAAGGCACTCTTCAATTTGAGGCCTGAGGCACCTTTCGCCCCGTTCTTTGTTGCATTTTGCGGATAATGCGGAGCGTGCGAACAGAAAGCAACCACGTTTCAAGACTGAGGCCGAAGAAACCGAGTGGTGGGCGAAGAACCAGGAATTCATCGCCGACCGGTTCGAGGAAGCCAAAGCCAGAGGCAAGCTCGGCAAGGGAACCGTTGCGCGGCTGGCGCGCGAACGCACCGAAGCGTCACCGACCATCACAATCCGGCTGCCGGAATCTGATCTCGCGCGGGCCAGAACTTTAGCGGCTGAAAGAGGCCTGCGGTACCAGACATACCTCAAGATGCTGCTCCATCAGGCTCTGAATTCCGAGGAGAAAAGGGCGGGACGGCGCTGGTAGTGTAGTTGCCAATACGGTTGCTCCTGCCCGAAACGGCGTCGGATGAGTTGTGGTAGCCGTACTCCCCGATTCTGGTCGTGCTGCTGTTCCAACTGCGACTGAAATCGGCGCTTGGGGTCGAGTCGGTCCAAGAACTTGTTGAGCGGCGGTTCGATGGTACCGGCTGTTCTCGGTCTGGCCGCAGCTTGGTGCCGCCGGTTGCCAAGGTATCCTGAAAGCTTATGAAGGCCTTATTGCTCAAAGAGTACAAAATGATGGAAGTGGTCGACATGCCCGTACCCGAGCACGGTCCGGATGACCTGCTGGTGCGGGTGAAGGCCTGCGGTATCTGCGGCAGTGACGTGCACGGCTTTGATGGCAGCACCGGCCGCCGTATTCCGCCGATTGTGATGGGGCACGAGGCGGCCGGAGTCGTCGAAGCCGTAGGCCGGAATATCACGGATCTGAAACCCGGCGATCGCGTGACATTCGATTCAACGGTCTCTTGCGGCGATTGTCACTTCTGCCGCAAGGGCCGCATCAATCTGTGCGACCGCCGCCAGGTGTTGGGTGTCTCGACCGGTGAATTCCGCCGTCACGGCGCCTTTGCCGAGTACGTCACAGTACCGCGCCGGATCTCCTATAGACTGCCGGAGGCGATCCCGTTCGAGCACGCCGCGATGATTGAAGCCGTAAGCGTGGCAGTGCACGGTGTGAATCGCACACCAATCCGCTTGGGAGACTCTGCTGTTGTGGTCGGGAGCGGGATGATCGGGCTGCTCGTAGTCCAGGCGTTACGGCTGGCGGGTTGCGACCAGGTGATAGCGGTGGATTTGGAGGACAACAAGCTCGCGCTGGCCCGCCAGTTAGGCGCCGATGAGACACTGAATCCCATGAAAGACGATGTGCCGCGCCGGGTGGCAGAGATGACCGGTGGTCTCGGAGCGGACGTGGCGATCGACGCCGTTGGCGCCACTGCACCCATCAAAACTTGCATCTCAAGCGTGCGCAAGGGCGGCGCTGTTACGCTGATCGGCAATATCACGCCGAACGTCGAGCTCCCGCTGCAGCCCGCGGTGACGCGCGAGATCACGTTATACGGTTCGTGCGCCTCCAATGGCGAATATCCCGAGTGCATCGCATTGATGGCACGCGGCGCGATCAGAGTCGATCCCATCATCAGCGCCAAAGCTCCGCTGCTCGAGGGTCCGCGCTGGTTTGACCGCCTGTACGGCAAGGAAGCCGGATTGATGAAGGTGATCATCCAACCGTGATCCGCGGATGCACAGTGACAGTTGCGGGATGCCTGATAGCGTCCGGTGCCACCCTTCGCATCGAAGCTGTCGATGAGAGCGGAAAGCCCGCTTGGGTCCGTCTTGAGGTCCACGATTCGGCTGGCAAACTGCATCAGGCTTCCGGATCCATTCCCAGCGGTAGGCCAGGACGGCCGGACACCGGATCACCGTATTTGCGTTCGTTTGTTGTGAACGGCCAATCTGAGCTCGACGTCCCACCGGGCCGCTACCGCATCGTGGCCGAGCACGGGCTCGAGTACGAACGTTTGGAGCAAACTGTGGAGCTCGGTCCACAAGGCCAACGCGTCCGCCTCGGGTTGAAGCCATGGATACGTATGCGAGATCGCGGCTGGTGGTCCGGCGACATGCATGTCCACCGCCCGATGGAAAACGTTCCAGCGCTGCTTCAGGCGGAGGACCTGAATCTCGGTGTCGTATTCACGATGTGGAACCGCCAGAATCTTTGGACCGGCAAAACGCTGCCTCACGATCCCGTACAGCGGGTGACGGACAGGCATTGGATGACCGTGATGAATGCCGAGGATGAACGGGGCGGCGGCGCGTGGATGCTGCACCATTTGCGCGAGCCCTTGAAGCTGGAGAATGTCGTGCCGGAAGGGAAACCTGTGACAGAGTCCTGGTTTCCGCCGGGGATTGAATTCGTCCGCAAAGCCCGAGCGCAGCGTCACCGCGAGCTGTTCCCCTGGTTCGACAGCGAGAAGCCGATCTGGTGGGAGGTCCCCGTGATGATGGCCCTCGAGCCGCCGGATTCGATCGGTCTCGCCCACAACCACTACAACCAATATGGAATGTACGGCAACGAGGCTTGGGGGCGTCCACGCGATACTCAGGCGTTCCCGGATATCCAGGGCTTCTCCGACTATTCGTTGAGTTTGATCTACCGCTACTGGAATCTGGGGATGCTCGTACCTCCGTCGGCCGGGTCGGCGAGCGGAGTACTCCCGAATCCGGTTGGATACAACCGCATGTATGCTCGGATCGAAGGAGCATTCTCGATCGAGAAGTGGTACCAAGCGGTTCGCGATGGGCGTGTATTCGTCACCAACGGGCCGGTGCTGTTCTTCGATACGAAAATGGGAAGAGTCGAGGCGTTGGCGCGCGAAGTGATCGAGCGTGTCGAGATCGTGGCCAACGGTCGCGTTGTGAAAACACTCCCCGGCGGTTCACGGCGCGTACGGGGCGATGTGAATCTCAATCTTCCGGCCCACAACTGGGTCGCGGCTCGTTGCTTTCTTCGAACCGCGGGAACCGTTCGCTTGGCGCACACGGCTCCCGTGCGCGTCTCGGGCCGCTGGGACGCCCGTCTCGACGCGCGCTATTTCATCGAGTGGATCGACAAGCTGATTGAGCAGTCGCGCGGTTCGCAACGGGAGAAGCTGCTGCCTCTGTATCAGGAGGCACGAAAGTTCTACGAAGCAAGATCCCACTAATGTCGGCTTACTGCCTCCAACGCTTCAGGAAATCCATCACAAACGCGTCGCGGCGCGCCTTGACCTCGTCCGCGCTCTTTTGCGACCAGTCGTAAAACCCCTTCCCCGTCTTGGCGCCCAATTCGCCACGCGCCACTAGATCCTTCATAATCTGAGGAGCGCGTGGCTCATTGTACAAGTCCTTCGATACGTAGTCCACGATCCCTCCACCCATGTCGAGCCCCACGATATCCTGATGCTCGAAAATTCCATACACCGGTAACCGCAATCCGAACCCGTTCTTCGCGGCTGCATCCACCTCTTCCACATCCGCGATGCCTGCCTCGACAATGTGGACAGCCTCTCGCACCAGCGCCATCTGCAACCGATTTCCCAATTGCCCCGGCGTATCCCGCTTGACTACTACAGCCACTTTGCCACAGCCAGTCAGATACTCTTTCAAATCGGCAGCCAGGAAATGGTCTGTCTTTTCGCCTTTCACGATCTCGACCAACGGCATCAGATGGGGAGGATTCCAGAAGTGCGTCGTAACCACGCGCTCGGGCCTTGCGCAGCGGGACGCTATCGCTGTGATGCTGAGTCCAGACGTGTTCGAACACAGCGCGGTGGCCGGCTTGGCTAGAGCATCCATCCGCGCAAACAGATCCTGCTTAAAATCCATGTTCTCAGGCGCCGACTCGACCACGATGTCAGCGCTGGAAATCGCAGTCTCGAAATCAGCGGAGGAACCAAGCAGCCCTTCCGCCCGCGCCGCCCGATCCGCGGGCGTCAGGCCATTGTCGGCCAGCAGCTTCAACTGCGACCGCGCCTTCGCCAAGCCCGCCGCTGCATTCTCCTCGGACCGGCTGACAATCGTGGCCTTCGTTCCTCCCAAAGCAAGCGTCAGCGCGATCCCAGGACCCATCATTCCGGTCCCGATTACCGCAGCCGTCTCAAACTTTCTCGTCCTCGTCATCGGAATCAGTATTTCCCCTCCTTCAACTCGATCAGCAGGGAGCGGTACGGCTTCTGCCCGACGTTCACAAGTTGCGGCGCCAGCTCGGACCGGTCATGCCAGATCACTTCGCCTGACTTCCGCTTCCGCACCGTCTTTTCTCCCGTCTTGGGATCGGTCCGCTCATAGGCGCACTCATCCAGGAATACGATCACCTGGTCGGTCGGCCGTATGTGCGGTTTGCGCGGCACGCCCGGGTCATAAGTGACTTCGCTCACCTTTACGCGCACATTTTCAAGCAAGACTTTTCTTGCAGCCATCATCTGCCTCCTTCCGGCACATATTTCTCTCGCACGAGGAACACGTACGAAGCGATTCCCAACATCAAAAAGAATACGATGGCGAGCATCGGGGCGGTATAGCTCCCTGTCGTCTGCTTCAGCCATCCCGTGAGCAGCGGTGCCACGACGCCCGGCAGATTCGCGGCTGCGTTCTGTACCCCGACGATGCGTCCTACGCCCGCGTTCGGCAACAAAGTCTGGGTCAGCGCCCAATAGTTGGCGGTCATTAATCCCAAACCACTCAGCGAAAACACCGCAAAAAACAACGATGCAGTTTGTGACTCCGTGTATGCGCCAATCAATTCCGTAGACGCCGTCAAGAACCCGGCGAAGATAAAGCCTTTGCGAACCTTCACTGCATTCCAACCGTTTTCGATTAGCTTGTCCGCCGCAAAACCCGCCGCGGTCGCCACTATCGCCATCCCGAAGAATGTGAACGAGGTGAACCATCCCATCTTGTCGAGCGATAGTCCACGCTCCTCCTTGAAATAGGCAGGCAACCACGTCAGGCAGTAATACACAAAATACTGGTAACAGAAAGTCCCGATAATCGTACCGATGATCACTGGACTCCTCAACAGCGCCGTCAACGGAATCGCGGAAGTCTGCGCCGTCTTCTGACGGGCCGCCTTCTCGATTTCCCGGTCGTCGTCTTTGACGACAGCTACCCATGGAATCAGCCACAACAAAGCCCCGAAACCAATGATCAGGAACATGTTCTGCCAGCCGTAGCGTTGGAGCAGCTCAGTCGCCACAATTGCTCCCAATCCCGGACCCACCTTCGCCGCGGCCATGTAGATCCCGATCACGAGTCCGCGGCGATTCTCGGGCACGTTCATCCGGATCCAGCGCATGCCGGCGGGCGTGACCATCGACTCGCCGACCCCCAGCATGAGCCGCAAGCCGATCAACTGCGAGGTGCTTGTCGTGAATGCCGTTAGGGCTGAAAAAAGGCTCCAGACTAGGAAACCGATCGCGTAGGGCCACTTGACTCCGAACCGGTCCACCAGCCAGCCAGCCGGGATCTGCAGCGCAAAATAGGTCCAGAAAAACGCCGAGTTCAGATTACCGCGATCGAGATCGGAGAGTTGGAAGAATTCCCGGAACTCCGGTGCCGCCAAGGCAACAGAAAGATTCACCCGGTCAAAGTAGGCGATGATAAAGCCGATACACAGCAGGACGATGACGGTCCAACGCCGCGCAGGCGTAATCGAGACGACTGTGTGCATGCCGGGTTCCCCACGATACCAGATTCCGGGAGAATCCAGGCCGTGCATGGCAATCGAGCGGACCCCGGTTCAGCGCCCTCTACCGGCCTTAGCCGGCAGTGGGCTCCGGAAATTCCCGCTGCGCACGCAAGCCCGGAGGCTGCGCCACTTAACTACCGCGGGCCCATCCAGGATTCCGTGGATTCAACCGGTGCGTTCACCTCCCAAATCGGGGCGCGTTCCGGATGATAACGCGAGCCGATCGGCATGGAATACAAGTCTTCGTTTTCGTAGGACTCCTCGCGTTGCCCCTCACGCTTGAGAAGTTTGCGGAGCCAGAACAGCGCCGGCGAAGGCTGGCGCTCATAGATCCGGCCCGCGAACATGTCCGTCATGTGATCCGTGAAGCGCGAGTGGACGCAATAAGCGAATGACAACGGGTGCTCCCAGAACGAATCGAGCGTGTCTTCCAAAATGTCGATTCCCTGCTCAGCGAAGAGCCGGTACTCGGCAAACGGATCCTTGTTATCGCCGTTCACACCTTCCAGATATTTCCGGATCAGGGGAGCAGCGAACTGGCCCTCCCGCATAGCAACAGTCAACCCAAACGAGAAGATCGGATCGATAAACCGGTGGGCGTCGCCAATGCAGATGAATCCGTCGCCGGTAAAGCGCTTCACCTGGTAGGAATAGTTCGGGATT
>Ga0187893_10007540_pt1 | contig 17754 bp, 17 predicted proteins | sample MA1701074metaG_FD_139574 | JGI IMG/M metagenome (GOLD analysis project Ga0187893, IMG submission 139574) | White microbial mat communities from a basaltic lava cave in the Kipuka Kanohina Cave System on the Island of Hawaii, USA - MA170107-4 metaG ... | reverse complement strand
TGGCTACATCTGCGATCTCGTCAATCGCAGCGCTAATGGACGGAGCCCATCTTCCCATTTTCAAAAAATAATTCAAGCATGTTCAGCCTGTTACCAGCGCGCTCGACCGATTACGCCCAATTGTTATTGGCTACGACGGCCTAGAGGAGGCCATTCTTGCGATCGAGAGTGGAAATACACTGCTTCGAAATACAGTGATCCAGGATGCAGAGGTTCTCGCAGAGGAGGCTGTCCAGATTTTACTCCGACTTCTCCGCAAGGAAAAGGCAATCAAAGTCATTAACAAGTTGACGCCATACCTCTACAAAAAATCCAATTAATCGAGTGACGGAACGACGCTGGGCGCCTCGGAGTACCAAACAGACCGCTAGTTGTGCGGAACAGACGGTTTTATGTAGGAGGGGACAGTAGATAAATGAGATTCAAGAGGAGCAGATACGGAATAGGTTCGCGCAAATTCCTCCACCCTGGTCCGATCGTCACGGAAGAAGAAGCACTATCTTTATGCAAAACTGGGGAATGGCTAACTGACCTCACATTAACAGACAAAATAAGTCATCGAGCTAGCGCTTTCGGGAGAACTTTTGGCGATTGGACGAAGGTAGGAATTCTGTTAAGAGATTCGCAAACCATAACCGATACTTACTCAGCGTTTGTTCGCGTCCTGCGAGAACGGCTCGAATTTAAATACATTAAACCCCCACCTTTCAGCCTATTTTCTGTATTTTCTGAACTCAGGATAAGGCCTAACGTCGTGTACAAGATAGGACCAACAGCATGCAAGTCAGTAAAAAATATACTCGGATTAATTTTGGCTATTGCTGCAAGTTCCCCTTTCCCAACGCTCCTTTTAGTGTGGGCAGGACTTGAAATGGACCCCATAATACGGACTATCTTAAATGGATATGAGAAGTTAACAGATCCCTTAGAGAAGATAGCCTTTGAGGCGGTTTATAAGCTCCATGGAAAACTCTCGGTAGTGAATTATGATGCGTTGCAGAATAAGGATTACAGCTCCGCATTTGGTTACATCGCGCCATCAATTTCGGATATAGAAGCAGAAGTGGGGTCGAGGTTTACCAAAGAAGAACTCGGAAGGGCTTTAGCAAGCATGAAGAGCCGGGAAGTTCTTGGCGAAAACGCCGGGCGTTGGTATATAAGGTTCTAATGTTGTTTAACACAGTGCTCGAGCAGACACTATGGCTACCTGAGATTAAACTGTTTGGCCACGCACCGCTCAGACTAATGAGGTACGCCTCAGTGAAGACTGTTCACGATCGATGAGGTTTCTATTCCCTAGTACCTCACCTTAAACGTCGGACTATCCTCCGGCCTGGTTTTCCTCCGGTCATAGAGCCTGGTGGTTGAGATATTGGCATGCCCCAGCCACTCCTGCACCTTAGCAATGTCCGCCTCATGATCTAAGGCAGTCGGTGCCCGCGTTCAAGTGGATGAGAATCAACAGCCTTAGTAACGCCAACTGCCGCCTGAAGGCCGGCAAGGTGGTCTGCTCCGTCCTATAAACCACCCTTTTTGAGACACACTTGGTAACTCATTCAAAATACGGATACTCTCGTGAGAATATGTATCATTACTTATACTAAAATCATAGTTTCACTACTTGACAACACGTATGAGTTTTGATACAAATAGGGTATGCCAACTCCAGAGCAAAAGAAGAAACTGCTAAAAGCAAAAATCGCTGTTGCCCTGCACAGCGAATTAGGACGAGTCCCCAAACAACAGGAGATAGAGCAGGTATTTCTCTTAACGAGGGTTATGTATAAGGCAGTCTTGGGACTGCATTTCAAGAGACACGAGCAGAAGAAAACCGGCCAGCTGGCGATATTTTAATTCTGTATTTTTATGCAGCAAGCTTCTCTATTTCTATCGCCCCAAGAGAACGAAAGCGTCCTTTGAAGTAATTAGAACCGTGTTTCATAAATAGCGCGGTAAGTTTCGTATCGAGACGAGCGGTTGACCAAGTTTCGGGAATACCAATAACGCCCGGAGAATCTTCTCGTAGCAAGGGGCGAAAATCTTTCACGTTGGTCGTGAGAATGACGCGTCTCTGTTCGACAGCCAACTCGTATATCTGCGGATCGTCCATTCCGCCATGATGCAGATCATCCTTAATATGTTTTACGTCGAAGTGCTCGTTAAGTGTTGGGTAAGCCCGCCGATGGTAGAGGTGTTCGTCCAGGAGAATTTTGTGTTTATAAAACGATCTAGGCATGGGCTTGGGCGCTAAGGAGCTCAGTTGCTTCCTCTACAGCTCCCTTCAGTGTTGCAACAGAAATCCATGGCCACCCCTCGTGGAGTTGTTCAATGGTAAAACCATTCGCCAGCATATTTATTACCTGTGCAATTCGGATACGAGTTCCCTTAATAGTCAACTCACCGCTTGCTCGTTCCTTACGCGCTTCAAGATATTTCATAGCACCAGTAATACTACCAAGAAACCATAGAACAGTCAAATATAACAGTAAGTTATATAAGTTTACGCTTCTCAAAACCTTGTCTTTTACCATGAGTTTTGAGATGATACACATATGTTAATTGGATATGCCCGTGTTTCAACCCAAGACCAAACCTTAAATCTGCAAAAAGATGCCTTAGAAAAGATAGGCTGTAGCAAAATATTCACCGATACTGCCAGCGGAGCAAAAGCGGAACGAACAGGACTTCACGAAGCATTAGAATACGTGCGTGAAGGAGACACGCTTGTCGTGTGGCGACTAGACAGGTTAGGACGATCTCTCAAACACCTCATTGAAACAATCACTGATCTTAACAACAGAAAGATAGGATTTAAAAGTATTCAGGAGAATATTGATACAACAACACCAGGAGGAAAACTCGTCTTTCATATTTTCGGAGCATTGGCTGAATTCGAACGGGATATTATCAGGGAGAGAACGAATGCAGGGTTGCAAGCTGCCAGAGCTAGAGGGAGAAAAGGTGGTAGGCCAAAGTTACTTACAGGTAAAAAGGCAGCCCATCTTCAAGAGCTGTATAACAATAAAAATAACTCCATAAATGAAATTTGCAAAACACTCAATATCTCACGGGCTACGCTGTATCGGTATATCAAACAGGAGAGGGGCAATCGTATCCTAAAATAGGGGATTAAGCAGCTTTTCTATTTTGTGTTTTTCGGATGCGGACACTATTTGGATTGACAACGAGCAAATGGTGGAGCTCTCTGGCATATGCTTGGAGAACATATGAGAGTCTTTGTTGTTTGGTGAGCATGTCTCCTGATCTCATCCGACGAAAGAGAATAACGCCAGAGTGTGGGTGATGGCGGCGAAAGATAAGCTCGCCGAAATCTCCTTTATCATTGGTGAGTAAAATACGGCTTTCATTATAAGCATGGGCAAGGACTTCTTGATCTAATATTCCCGCTGGATAGTCAACACTTACAATTTTGACATCATGACCTAAGGTTCTAAGAATTGAGGCAAGCCGGCGTTCAATACTCTGATCGAGGAGGAATTTCATAGGTGTGCTTGTTTGACATCTGCATCCGCAGCAGGGAATACCTCCTCATCTTCAACAAGCTCTTTCGCGTAAGCAATACACGCTTTAATATCTTCCTCTGTCAGGTCTGGGTAATCTTCAAACAGTGTTTTGAGCTCAAGGTCTGAGGCCAACCTTTCTAAAATCATATCAACGGGGATACGAGTTCCTTTAATAACTGGCTTGCCTCCCAGGACTCCCGGAATACGTACGATACGGTCTTGATTGTTTCTATTTGTATTTGCCATAGTAAATGCATTATAGCATATCATTACGATAGGCTGGATTTTTAGACAAGTTTGATCGTTTTCACAGGTACTACACGACAGCAAGACTCACGATACACGAAAACTTAACCTCACTCACGGTGAGTTTAAGCAGCCACTTGCAGTCTCCGTATGAGCCAGTATTTAAAGGCTCTTCTTACCGTTTAGGCCATTTTTATGCAACTGGGAGGTAAACCCAAGCCTTACTTCACCGTCGCCGTGGTCAACCAGTATAACCACTGCTCTTTGTCGTAGGTACCCTTGGCATCGTCGGGGAAAGCAAGCCTCACCGGGCCCGAGCCGCCAGCCTCCTTCCCATCGAGTACCTTGCCATCCGCCCAGTGGACCAAGATGATATCCCACTTCTGGGCATCGGCCACTGTCACATCCACACTCTTGCCGTCGGTGGCAGTCAGCGAAACGGTAGCGGCATCGGCTTCGGCTTCGCACAGCTCCAACAGCTTCTTGACCAGGATGCCCTTATACTTCGTCGAGCCGCCGCTTGTTTTCCACGGATTATTCATGGTCCGTTCGACCGAGTTCCCCTCGAACATTGCCTCGTCAACGTTGCAGCTTCCGCCTTTTACTTTGCCCGCCACAGTGAGCAGAGCCGGGCTTTCAGCCTTAGCCACGTACGCTGCAAGGATAGTCGCCAATACCAGGCTGGTCACGATGAATAGATGCTTTTTCATTTTGACACCCTCTTTTTGCATGTTTGACCAATTGATTTGTTACAAATTACTGACCGACTTACTGACCGACTTTTATGGATCAGATTTATCTTCTCAGAATTTTCCTGCGAATACATCTCCTTTCTGGTGTTCTAAGAGCACACCGAGAGCAGATAGATCTGGTTGCCAACCCAGGTGCGGGTGGGAACATAAATCGAGCTGATTGTCGGATTTAAGCTCGGCGAAGAGGCTTTCCTGGGCTCTCCGGCCATTGTGGAAGGCGAGCACCTTGCGGGCGCCGAGGCGTTTGTTGGTGAGAATCCTCGAGCTGGTCGTCGATGGTCTCGACCACCATGTGGACGCCTTGGCCGGGTGGTTTGCCCCGAGGAGCAGCGACAGGGCGAGCGCATGGCGGAAGGGTAGAAGCGCCTTCCTCGCGTGCTCTCGTCCCGTCGAGGGCAGCTCTGCCCCGAGCTACCTGATTTTGCCGTCCTCGTCGAAGCCCGGTAGCGGCACGATGAATGACGGGGGGTTCAACTTGGAATCCACCATCTGGGCGGTGCAGATGATGGTCGCGGGCGGGGTGCTCGCCACTCGCGCCGATCCCTGACCGAGGTTATCCACAACGCCCGCGGAGAACTCCGAGTAGAAGACCGTGTTTCGACTCCCCACGGTGACCGTCTCGCCCGGCGCGAGAGTATGCTCGAAGCTGCCGCGAAGAACACTCGTGAAGTCAAAAAACGCCACCTCGATCGTCGTCGCCTTGGCGTCGTCGTCGAAATTCGTGCAGTGAACCACCGTGGCCGTGTCGATGGTGTTGTCCTTGGCGCCGGTAAAGAGGTAGACGGTCTTGAAGCCATGGGGCGGCTGATCGATGCCCCCCGTGGCTAATGCTGCGGAGGCAAAGAATTGGCACAGGCCAAGAACACCTAAATACGTCACGATTGAGCGTTTCATTGCATTTTCTCCTCTGTGTTTTGTTGAGCGAACGGCACATCACGCGCTGTTCTTCGTGGCGAAGGCTCGATAAGGGAAGTTACTTGTTTCTCGGCACTTGCCCTCCGCGATAACGGTTGTGGCGGATCCCGGTACCGGCAGTATCAACCCCAGTGCTGTAGCCAACGCTAAGCCGCACTCCATAATTATATCTCTCCTTTATTACAATCAATACATATTATACATATTATTATTTACAATACGATTACCATGTTTCCAGGCTGGGCGTATTTATAGCAACGGTCAGTGCTTGCTCTTTTAAGCCTCCCCTAAGCTCTTGCCGCAATTGCGGGTTGTTTGGCTCCAGTCGTTTTTGTTCTAAGTTTTGTTTTGTCAAAATCGACCCCGCTCATCTCTAACATATTTATATTCTTGACATACCAGGCATTCCTAGTGTACGCTTAGCCTGTCCAATATTTGGACTATTCTTGGCGTATGTCGATGACTACCAAAACCATTCATATATCTCTACCCGAGTCTCTTAAGGAATACATGGATAAACGCGTCACTGAGGAGCACTACGCTACGCTTTCTGACTACATACGCGCTTTAATTCGGGAAGACCAAAAGCGCCAGGCCGAGGAACGCTTAGAAAAACTCCTTCTTGAAGGGCTGGATTCCGGCCGCGGTGCTGTCCTGGGCTCAAAGGAATGGAAACAATTTAAGAAAAAGGTATTGGCTCGTGCCAGAGAGCAAAACCCACATACATGAAGAAACGAGAAGTCATCTATCTTCAAAAGGCACAAGAGGACATTGACGAGATTACTTACTACATTGCCCAGGATAACCTTGAAAAATCGGTGATGTTTTTTGAGGCAGTCGAAGCAACTTGTGCCCTACTTGCCACCATGCCTGACATAGGCAGCACCAGAGACTTCCATAATCCCCGCTTCTCTGTTATGCGCATGTTCCCAGTGAAGAAGTTTGACAATTACCTGATTTTCTATCAATCCACCAAGGAGGAGCTTCTTATTGTTCGGGTACTACATGGCGCACGGGATATTGCCGCGCTCTTTGAGGAGAAACAAAACAACTAAGTTGTATTGTGCACACCTATAAGCCATATCAATAATAGGCAGTTTTACTGATAAGCTAGTATACTGGCTTACTGGTATATAGGTGTACTGGTAAAACAGTGACCTGGTATGCTGTCTACTCGCCTAATAGATCAATCGCTTCTCGTACAAGTGCGCTTTTATCTATTCGTTTCCCTTTTTGCTTTCGCGCCAATCTAATTCGCTCTAGTTTCATAATATGATCATGCGTGAGATAGAATGTTGCTTTTACTAGCTCTTCATCAACCTTGTCACTAAGCTGTTTTACTGGTATGCTGGTAGACTGGCTTACTGGTGTTTCAAAAAAAGCATCTGCACCCATACCTTTCATAGATGTTCTTTTCCTAACCATGTTCGACCACCTCCGCTATTTCACGAAAGGCATTCGCCATATCGCTGTTGGTGTCTAAATCAAGAATTGATTGGCCGCTTACCATTGCATCTGCTAGCCCTACTCGGTAGCGGATAGGAATATCAATTAATATATTTTTATAAGTAACCCGCAGCTCTTCTAAAACTTCTTTGCTGTGGGTTGTCCTAGCATCAAAAAGAGTGGGGAGAAGGCCAGCCATCTTTAGTTGAGGATTAGAACGCGAGCGCACTTTTTCAATAGTGCGTAAAAGCAACTGCATGCCGCGAAACGCAAGGTATTGACATTGAACGGGAATAAACACACCGTTGGCTGCGGTCAAGGCGTTTATCGTGAGAAGCCCTAATGATGGTGGACAGTCAATAAAAATGTAATCGTAGCGGCCTTGTACTGGTTCTATAATTTCTTTAAGTATCCGCTCTCTACCAATTTCGTTAAGTAAATCAACCTCTGCTCCTGAAAGATCAATGTTAGCGGGTACGAGATCAATACCTGTTTTTGGGGAGAGAATAACTTTGGCAAGTGGGGTCGAGGGGTCAATTAGCGCATTATAGATAGTATTAGGAAGTTTGGTCGAGTTGACGTCTAAACTGATGGTTAAAGCTCCTTGTGGGTCAAAGTCAATGAGGAGGATTTTTTTACCTCTCTCTACAAGAGCTGCCGCTATATTTCTGGTAGTTGTGGTTTTCGCTACGCCGCCTTTCTGGTTAGCAACTGCGATTCTTTTTCCCATATCTCCATTACCTCACACATAATTTTGGCAGCTTACTGTTAAGCTGTCAAGCCAATAAACCATCTTAATGGCTTACTGGTATATAGGTATGCTGGTAACACCAGAGAGCATGCAGAAATTCTGCCTTGAACTACTGCTTCCGGCTATTGACGCAAAGATCGACGAGCTTACCAACAAGCCCAGGCTTGCTGAGACATCTTAATTACCGCTTGTCCTTTCCCCAAGAGGGGGACAGTTGTTTGCCGCTTTTTTGGGGTGCCCAGAGTATGGGTCAACGGGAGATCGCTGCTTCTGGGGCCTCTTAAGCGGTCAATCTTTAACAGGCCATATCGCTCTGAGCTCCAAAGCGGCCTTTTTATCTTAAAAACTCCTTTTTACGTGGTATGGGTTAGTAATGGGGTATCCCGATTAGGTCTGTTTAGGTTTTGTTGTACTGAAAAAGACATAGATTAAGCCCCGACACTTATCGCTACTTCCTACCGACACTTAAATCTATCGGCTTTGCCTCGAGCGCCCCCCATCCCGACACTACGCCTAGCAAGTACCGACACTTATTTAGACCACGCGCAGCAGCTCCCCATGAAAGCTAATCGCTGTGGACTACCAGCGTAGGAAATTGGGCGGCGAGAAGGGTTTGTAGACGCGTTTTCAGGCGCAAATACCGGGCAATTGCGCTTAAAGGGTAAGAGCTATCTGCCTTGGTGCTTGCCCTGGGCGCTTTACAGGTCAGAAGGGGAGGGCAGGTTAAGGCGGCCCCGTGCCCTTGAGCATACCTCTGAGCTGGGCGATGACGGATAGGGGCTCCCCAGGCTTGACTGCGACTTTTGGCGCAGGGGGTTTGCTCTGTGTAGTAAGTTTCCGGGCTTTCGCCTCTCCTGCCTTTATCGCAAGCTCCATACGTCCAATTGCTTCTTCGGTGGGGGTTTGGTTGCGTTGGCGCTTGGAGGCTTTGTCCCGTTCACGGTCTAGCCAATAGCCAAGGTTAAAGCTACGAAAGAGTGCCTCGATCTGCCAGCGGAGCTTGTAAGCCAAACCGATCTGCTCGGGGGTGTAGCGGGTGCGGGGAAGGTTCGTCAGGAGGTAGCGGAACTCACGGGTCTTCGGATTATAGCCGACCACCAGGCGGCAGGAGAGATGGTGCTGTGCATTCTGCCAGCAGACATCGAGGTCTACCGGGGTCTTTTTGGGTAGGCGTTCCGCTACCTTCTGCAACGGCTTACCACACAACCGGCGTAGACGCTGACTTTCCCCTCCATAGGCGTTCAGGACCAGCGGATTGACATTGGTCTTGGTCCGCAGCACAAAGCTCGCCCCTGCGTTCAGCATCTCGGCCACATACGCCAAGCTGAAATAGCCGCGGTCGGCCAATAACAGACACCCCGACAAACTCTCAGGATCAGGGAGTTCGGTCCGCTCACTGAAGGTATCAGGGGTGAGGGTGATGTGCTCTAGCGCCTCGCTCAATAAGTTCACATACGTAGGATCTTTAAACTTATTGAATGGCATGGAACGAAACAACAAGAGACTCGATGGTGATGGGGTGCGACAAATTGTCGCGCGACAATTTGTCACATGTTCAAAGCGATATCTTTGTGGTACGGTCCAGCCAGAGGAACAAGAATGGTTTCGCATTAATTCACGTCGAACCACTATGGAGGAGGAGTGCTATGGCTTGGGATGATGAGGAAGACACGACCACATATCTGGTCGTCATCAACCACGAAGAGCAATATTCGATTTGGCCGGATTACAAGGAGATCCCGAAAGGCTGGAGAGCCGTAGGAAAGACCGGGAAAAAGGACGAGTGTCTCGCCTACGTTAAAGAGGCGTGGACCGATATGCGACCGCTCAGCCTGCGTAAGCACATGGAGGAGGCGGAGCAACAGAGGCAAGCGGAGCGCGAGGCCGCAGGGCATTGAGCCGGAGAAGACGACTGGTATGGGTACGCGACGCGACACTGCTTCGTCGTGCGGGATTTGCCACGCGGCGCGGTTTAGGAGTGTGAGTGGAGGCGCTGTTGGGGCAATTCGCGACGCGTCATCTGTATCGCTGGTCCGCAGGGCGGCAGGATGAGCGGCTTGACCGCAAGCTCGACCCTTCATCTCCCGCCGCTCTGTTTGGCGAGAAACGCGGTCCATCTCTGGTTAGCCTGCATAGATGTATCCTCGGCGGAGCTGGAGGCCCTAAGCGAGACGCTGGTAGAGGACGAGCACGAACGGGCGGGCCGATTTCGTTTTAAACGCGATCGGTCGCGCTTCATCGCCGCCCATGGCATCTTGCGGTACCTCCTCAGCCGCTATCTGAACATAGTGCCGGTTGCGCTTATTTTCCGCTACGGCCACGCTGGCAAGCCGGCGATAGCGAAACTTGCAACCACGCTGCGATTCAATCTCTGGCACGCGGGCGGGTGGGCCTTGTACGCCATCGGCCGGGATCGCGAGCTGGGGGTTGATATCGAGCCGCTAGAGGACTCCGTCCCGTGGTCGGAGCTTACCCCCATGGTCTTCTCGGGCGCAGAACAGTCGGAGCTTAAAGCATGTCGAGTCGAGGAAAGGCCTGCGGCATTCCTGCGCGGCTGGACCCGGAAGGAAGCGTATATCAAAGCACGGGGCGAGGGTCTGTCGCTGCCGCTTAAGCGGTTCGATGTGCCCCTTGGGCCTGAGCAAAACCCGGTGCCAATCCATACCACAAGGGATCGGGCGACGGCACCTCGCTGGTGGCTATACCCTATTGATGCGCCCACCGGTTACATCGCCGCCCTGGTGACCGAAGGCGCACCCGCCTCACTCAGCTATAGGCGCTGGCCGGGGTCGAGTGTGAGCACAGGGCTGGCCGCGTAGTTCCTCTATCGCGCTAACGATCATGATGGTTTCCCTAGACCAAAAGCGCGCAGAGATCCCGGAATCGATTGAGAGCCCGGCGCTTAGGAACAGGCCGGGATCACTCGCTCGACGGGAGCAACTCTCATACACAGAATTCTTCGAGGAATATGTTGATCAAGGTCTGCCCGTTATCGTGCCGAGCGCCTTGAGGCACTGTCCGGCCCTATCGCGTTGGAACTTGGACTACCTTCGCGCCCGTGCTGGCAACCCACCGGTGCGTCTCAAGGCATGGTACGGTATCGCTTTGGGGATTTGTACAGCCCTGCCGGCGAAGCGGGTATTGCCATTTTATCAGTCTTACCTGAATTACGTGTCGTAAGGATATACAGAAAGCTTGCAAGAGAGGACGCGGTGAAACAACAACTCAAGCCTATAGCACAGCAAGACGACACCGTTCCGGTTAAGCATTTGGTCGAGCTGCTCCGCATCCGCGCGCAGGAGCAACCCCATGATATCGCGTACCGCTTTCTCTCTGATGGCGACGCGGAAGGAGCGCAGCTCAGCTTCGGAGAATTGGATCAGCGTGCTCGGGCGATCGCCGCTCAGCTCCAGGCGATGAGCATGACCGGGCAGCGGGCGCTGCTGCTTTATCCGCCGGGATTGCCTTACATTGAGGCCTTCTTCGGCTGCCTCTACGCTAAGGTAGTCGCCGTTCCCGCCTATCCCCCGTCGCGTCATCACCTCACTCGCCTCCAGGGAATAGTAGAGGATGCCGCGCCGGCCCTCGTGATGACGACGGAAGAGTTGCAGGAAAAGCTCTTGGCCCGCTTTTCTGAGCGCTGGGGGACCGGTCACTTTCAGTGGTTGGTAACGGATACCGTAGATAGGGCAGGGGCTGACGGGTGGTTATCCCCAAACATCGCTCCCGGCGACCTTGCGTTTCTGCAATACACCTCGGGCTCCACCGGACATCCCAAAGGCGTGATGGTGAGCCATCAAAACCTCCTCGCCAATCAACACGCCATCAAGGAAAGCTTTCACCATACGGAAAAGGCCATGGTCGTTGGCTGGCTACCGCTCTACCACGACATGGGCTTGATCGGCAACATGCTGCAGCCCTTGTATCTGGGAACCAAGGCCATCCTCATGTCGCCGCTGACCTTTATGGATCGGCCGGTGCGCTGGCTCCAAGCCATCTCCCGCTACCGCGCCACCACCAGCGGCGGGCCGAATTTCGCCTATGAGCTGTGTCTGCGCAAGATAACGGCAGAACAGAAGCGAGATTTGGATTTGAGCACCTGGACGGTGGCCTTCAATGGGGCAGAGCCGGTCCGCGCGACGACTATCGAACGATTTAGCGCAGCGTTTGCTGAATGCGGCTTTCGCCGCGAAGCATTCTTCCCCTGCTACGGCCTGGCCGAGGCTACCCTGTTTGTGACGGGGCCTGCGGCAGGGAGTCCACTGAAATTCAGGCCGGCAGTCACGCCCGCAGAAGAAGGTGCGGAGCCGATAACAGCAATCACTGCCGAACAATCTAAGCCCCTGGTGGGATGCGGACAGGCGTGGATCGATCACGAAGTGAAGATCGTGGATCCAGTGAGCGGGCAGGCATGCGCAGAGGGTCACGTCGGGGAGATCTGGGTGGCCGGTCCCAGCGTCGCGCGAGGGTATTGGAACCGGCCAGAAGAATCTGCACACGTGTTTCAGGCACGACTGGCCGATAGCGACGGGTCAGCTTTTTTACGGACATGCGATCTGGGATTCCTGCACCAGGGCGAGCTATACGTCACTGGGCGGATCAAAGATCTCATCATCGTGCACGGTCGTAACTATTATCCTCAGGATCTTGAACAGGCCCTGGATGAACACGTCGAAGCCCTGCGTCCCGGTTGTAATGCCGCGTTTTCAGTCATCCTTGACAACGAAGAACACCTGGTCATCGTCGCTGAAGTCAGGCGTTCGAGCTTGACTGCGGAAGAAGCCCGGCCCATCTTCGACGCCATGCGTCAGGCGCTTGCCAACGCCTCCGATGCACCTATTCATGCGATGGTATTGGTTCCGCCGGGTGCTGTGCCCAAGACCTCCAGTGGCAAGATACGGCGGCAGGCCTGCCGCCAGGCGTATGGCGATGATACTTTGCGAGTGCTGGCGCGCAGTGGCGTCGAAGCGATTGCTGATACCACGAATGAATCACAAACGGGTGGGCGCCCGGCTGGCGACAATTTGCCGCTTTTAGGGACAGCCCTGCGCCTCTTAGCGCCGGCGCAAAGAGCGCCGCTTATCGTTCGTTGGTTGGCGTCCAAGGCAGCGCAACTGCTGCGAGTGCCGGAATCGTCGGTTGCCACAGATCAGCCGCTCCGTTCGCTCGGTTTCGATTCTCTACGCGCTGTCGGATTTAAACATGCAGTAGAGGAACTGCTCGGCGCTGGTCTGCCGCTTACGCGCTTCTTGTCGGAAGCGACGCTAACCGAGCTCGCAGAGGAACTGGCGGCCTACACACCCGCCCCTGAAAAACACCTCTTCACGGCAGACGATAGCAAAGACGGTGTAGGCCAATTGTCGTATCCCCAACAGGCGATCTTCACCGTACATCGGCTTGATCCTGGGAGCATCGCCTACAACCTGCACTTAGCACTTGGATTTAAGGGTCACCTTGATGAAGAGATCCTGAAGCAGTCGGTTGCATGGCTGGTCGAGGCCCATCCCGTTCTGCGCACGGTCTACCGAGCGGACGGAGCCATCATGTCCGCGACCACATTGCCGACAGCGACGGAGTGCTTTTCCGTGGTCGAAGCCGCCGACTGGTCGGAACGACAGTTACAGGAAGACTTCACACGACGTACGCGTGTCCCCTTTGATCTTGAGCACGACCCGCTCGTCCGCCTCACGCTCTATGTATATGGCAATGGCCGTCATACGCTGCTCTTTTGCGCGCACCACATCGCTTTGGATCTGTGGTCGCTGCTGATCCTCATCGAGCAGTTGCAGCGGATCTATGCGTCAGCGTCCTCGGGATCGCGATTCGAGCCGACCACCGCGGCGGCACGCTATTGGGACTTTGTCCATTCGCAGCGAGTCTATGTCGGTAGTGAGGGCGCTGAGACCGCGTTTGCTTACTGGCGAACGCAGCTCTCGGGTGAGCTGCCGCTGCTTGCGTTACCCACCGACTATGCAAGAGCGAACAGTTCAAACAACGAAGGCGCCTCACACGCTCTCCGGATAGGCCAGGAGTTGACCGCCAAACTCAAGGCGTTGGCGCGGGAACACGGGGCGACTCTGTTCATGACCTTGATCGCGGCGTACAAGGTTCTGCTGTACCGATATACCCATCAAACCGACATTATCGTAGGGGTACCGAGCAGCGGACGCGCGGATAAACGCTATGCGCGAGTCGTCGGTAATTTTGTCAATCCGGTTGCAGTGCGGACCTATCCTTCCCCCGAGCTACCGTTCACGGCCTATCTCCAACACGTGCGAGAGGCGGTACTCGGAGCGCTCGCCCATGAGCAATTTCCGTTTTCTGTTCTTGTTGAGCGTCTACAGCCCAGACGCCACGGTGACGAATGGCCTATCTATCAAACGATGTTTGTGCTTCAGCAAGCGCAATCAGGGATCGATCCAAACCTCTCGCAGCTCGCTTTGGGTGAGGAGGGATCAGCACTTTCAATAGGCGAGTGGCGAGTGCATCCGATCGCGTTCCGTGAACGGATCGAGAACTTCGATCTCAAGCTCATGGCGGCAGAGTGTGAGGAAGGGTTGATCTTCTCCTTCCAGTATCGCCGCGAGTTGTTCCGTCAAGAAACGATTGCTCAAATTGCCGCGCACTTTGATGTTCTCTTGCGAGGCATTGTTGCTAAGCCGAACGAGCGGCTCGCGGATTTGCCGCTGCTGACCGTGCCTGAACGTAATCGACTGCTTGTGGACTGGAATGCCACTCAGATCAACTATCCGCAAGACAAGTGCATTCACCAATTGTTTGAGGCGCAGGTGAAACGGACGCCGGAAGCACCGGCGCTACTGTTTGCTAACACACGCTTGAGCTATCGTGAGGTCAATACACGGGCGAATCGACTGGCACGTGCTTTACACCGCGATGGGGTAGGCCCTGACACGGTGATCGGTCTTTGTGCGCGGCGTTCCATTGAGATGGTTGTGGGCTTGCTCGGGATCCTGAAAGCGGGGGGTGCCTATCTACCGCTGGATCCTGACTACCCCCAAGAACGCCTGGCCAGTATCCTGGCAGACTCCGGGGCGAGTTGCGTATTAGTGCAGGCTGGCCTTGAGCGCAGCGTTTCCTCCTTTGCTGGGAAGCGAGTGATGCTCGGCGCTGACGAGCCAGACACCGTCGAGGGGTGTGATGCCAATCTTAAAGTAGTGCTTCACCCCCTAAACCTTGCGTATGTTCTCTATACCTCGGGGTCAACTGGTAAGCCAAAAGGTGTTGCCATACCGCACGCAGGGATCTGTAATCGCCTCCTGTGGATGCAAGCGCATTTTGCACTGAACGCGTCGGACACGGTACTACAAAAGACACCGTATACCTTCGATGTTTCGGTCTGGGAATTCTTTTGGCCGTTACTCGCCGGGGCGCGCCTCGTCGTCGCGGGGCCGGAGGATCACAAAGATCCGACACGACTCATCGCGCTTATTGATCGTCATACCGTTACTACTCTACATTTCGTGCCGTCCATGCTGCGGGTTTTCTTGGAGGACCGAGCGTTAGACCGTTGTCGATCCGTGCGCACGGTGATCTGCAGTGGCGAAGCGCTGGATGCTGAATTGCGCAGGCGTTTCTACGCGAGGGTTGCCTCCGCGCGACTCCACAACCTGTATGGGCCAACGGAGGCCTCTATCGATGTGAGCGCTTGGGCGTGCGAGAGAGAGGCGGACGAGGCGAGCGTTCCGATTGGTCAACCGATCGCCAATACCCGGATCTACCTCTTGGACGATCGACTCAATCCCGTGCCCATCGGTGTGGCGGGCGAGCTTTATATCGGAGGGGTGCAACTGGCACGCGGTTATCTGCGCCGCCCGGAGTTGACGGCTGCGGCCTTTGTCCCGGATCCCTTCGGCGACACCGGCGAGCGGCTGTATCGCACGGGTGATCTCGCGCGTTGGCGCGCCAATGGCGCAATCGAGTACCTGGGGCGGATTGACAATCAGGTGAAGGTGCGAGGCTTTCGCATCGAGTTGGGCGAGATTGAGACACACCTTCTGCAACATCCGATGGTCACGGAGGCAGCAGTCATCGCCCGTGAAGAAGCACCCGGTGAGCGACGGTTGGTCGCGTATGTCGTGGCGCCGGAAGGAGAACACTCGGAACCGGAGACGATAGTGCGCCTGAACCAACATCTTCGGGAAACGCTTCCCGACTACATGGTGCCGGCAGCGTATGTGTTTCTCGACGCATTTCCGTATACATCTAGCGGTAAGCTGGATAGGAAAGCGTTGCCTGCGCCCGATGTCAGCGCGCAATTCGCTCATCAGTATGTCGCGCCGCGTAATTCAATCGAAGCGACTTTGGGGCGGATCTGGGCGGAGGTACTACGGCTTGAGCGGGTGGGCGTTCACGACAACTTCTTTACGCTGGGTGGCGATTCGGTGCGCAGTATCCAGATGGTCAGCCGCGCCCACGAGGCCGGAGTGCAGTTGACCCCACGCCAGGTGTTCCACCATCCCACCGTGGCCGATCTCGCTCAAATCGCGGAACCAACTATCCTGGTGGAATCGCTTGCGATTGCACCCGTGCGTACAGTAACGACCGATCGCACTTACCTGACTCCTGCGGATTTTCCCCTGGCCAGCCTGAGCCAACAAGAGCTCGACGCGCTCCCGTTCGAACCCCGTGATATCGAAGACATCTACCCGTTGGGGTCCATGCAGGAAGGTATGCTGTTCCATAGCCTCACCCAGCCAGGGAGCGGCGTTTATGTCATGCAAGATCGCTACGCGTTAAGGGGGACAATTGACGTTCAGGCCTTTGGTGACGCTTGGCAGGCGGTAGTGGATCGTCATCCGATCCTGCGCACGGCCTTCCTGTGGGAGAGCGAGTCACGCGCCTATCAGCTTGTACATCGGCACGTGCGCTTGCCGTTCGAGTTTCATGACTGGCGGACACTCACCGAGTCGGAGCAGCGAGCCCGATTGGAGACGCTGCTGCAGACAGAACGCGCGGAGGGGTTCGATTTCTCTTGCGCCCCGCTCATGCGCGTACGCTTGTTTCGATTCGAAGAGCAGCGGTATATCTGTGTGCGGAGCTTCCACCATATCGTGATGGACGAGTGGTGTACGTCACCGCTGCTTTTGGAGTTCAGAGACAACTACCAAGCCCGATTGAAACGGTTGCCAATACCTCATAGAGCCGCACACCCGTTTAGCGACTACATCGCTTGGTTGCAACATCAGGATATAGCCCTAGCCGAGCGTTTTTGGCGAGCCTATCTCGAAGGGTTTAACGATCCGACACCTCTCGTAGTAGAACGACCGGGCGCGCGGGCGGAGAAATTCAACAATGTGGTTGACGACGTAGTCATCGAGTTGTGCGAAGCAGACACCGAACGTCTCAATGCACTGGCGCGACACCACCAGCTCACGGTCAATACCTTTGTGCAAGGGGCGTTGGCGCTACTTCTCGCCCACTATAGCGGACGCGGGGAGGTGGTATTCGGGGTAACGGTCGCCGGGCGGCCGACCACGCTTCCGGGTGTGGAATCGACCATTGGGCTCTTTATTAACAGCCTGCCGCTGCGGGTGCGGATACGACCCGACATCGCGATCCGAGACTGGCTTAAGGATTTGCTCGTGCGAAACCTTGAGCTACGGCAATACGAACATGTCCCGCTGGTGAAGATCCAATCGTGGAGCGCGATTCCGCGCGCTGACGCGCAGCTCTTCCAGCACTTGCTAACCTTCGAGAACGCGCCCATCGATCCCAGTCTCCGTGACGAGAGTGACGTGCTGGACATGGACTTGGTCGGCAACCGCATACATACAAATTATCCGATTAGCTTCGTCGCCGTCCCAGCCTCAAAGTTGGTGTTGCGCCTTACCTACGAACGCGAGCGCTTCGAGCGCGCGACGATGGAGCGCATGCTCGGACACGTTAAGTCGCTCATCGAGGGAGTGATATACCACTTCGATAAGCGTGTCGGCGAAATCGGCTTGCTTGGCTCGGTGGAGCGCCGGCAGATCCTTGGCGACTGGAACGCCACGGCGCACGCGTATGCTGAACCGCATGACATCGTCGGTCGATTCGAGGCGCAGGCAGAGAAGACGCCCGAAGCCTGTGCGGTGGCCTGTGGTGGGACGCGGTTGACCTA
>Ga0187893_10007539_pt1 | contig 17755 bp, 18 predicted proteins | sample MA1701074metaG_FD_139574 | JGI IMG/M metagenome (GOLD analysis project Ga0187893, IMG submission 139574) | White microbial mat communities from a basaltic lava cave in the Kipuka Kanohina Cave System on the Island of Hawaii, USA - MA170107-4 metaG ... | reverse complement strand
TGGACGCTGCCGGCGAACGTCGCGGCGCGCCCGCCGGCCTTGCGGATCTGCTCCGCCGTGCGCCCGGCGCTCTCGGCATGGAGATCGTTCGCCATGACCGCCGCACCCTCGCGTGCGAGCCGGAGCGCGATGGCCTCGCCGAGCCCCTGCCCCGCGCCCGTCACGAGTGCCACCTTACCTGCCAGACGCTGGCTCACCGTCATCCTCCTCGAATGGCGTCGATCCCGAGCAGCTCGCGACCGATCACCAGCTGTTGAATCTGCGACGTCCCCTCCGCGAGCGTGAGGTGGCGGAGGTCGCGGTAGAAGCGTTCCACGGGGAACTCGCGCGTATAGCCATAGCCGCCGTGGATCTGGATGGCCAGGTGCGCCACGCGCAGCCCCGCCTCGGTGGCGAAGAGCTTCGCCTGCGACGATTCGAGGATGCCCTTCCCGCCGGCCTCGAGCGCCGCCGCGGCCCGATAGCTGAGCAGCCGCGCCGCGTCGGTGAGGTTCGCCATCTCGGCGATCATCTCCTGCACGAGCTGGAAGCCGCCGATCACCTTGCCAAACTGCCGCCGCTCCTTGGCGTAGCGGATGCCCGCGGCGAGCGCGGCCCGCGCCAGGCCCACCGCGGCGAACGCCACCGAGCAGCGACCGCCGGCGAGCCCGCGCAGCGCCACGCGCAACCCCTTGCCGACCTCGCCGATCACGTTGGCGCGCGGCACGAGGGTGTCCGCGAACGACAGCTCGGCCAACGGGGTGGCGAGGTTGCCCATCTTCTCGAGCGCGCGCGCTTCGTAGCGCGATTCCTCCCGCGACACGATCAACGCCGTCGGGCCCGCGTCCTTCACGCGGACGATCACGACCCCGGTGCCGGCGATGGTGCCGTTGGTGATCATCGTCTTGGTGCCGTTCAGCCGATAGGCGTCCCCGGCCGGGTCGGCGGTGCACTCGACGCTCCCGGCGTCCGAGCCGACGTTCGGTTCGGTCAGGCCGAAGAAGCCGAGCGTCGTGCCGGCGACGAGCCCCCCAAGGTGGCGGCGGCGCTGCTCGTCGGTGCCGAACTCCGCGATGATGCTCGCCACCATGTTGTGCGTGGTGACCGAACTGCGCAGCGAGCCCCAGCAGTACGCCAGCTCCTCGACCAGCACCAGGTACGAGGTGAGGTCGAGCCCGTGCCCCCCGTGCGCCTCCGGAACCGTGGCCCCCACGAACCCGGGCTCGACCAGCGTCGGGTACAGCGCCTCCGGAAAGACTCCGCGCCGCTCGTGGTCCACGACCAGCGGCGCCACTTCGCGCTCGAGGAATCGGCGGGCATTGTCGCGGAGCAGCCGCTGCTCCGCGGTGAGCTCGAAGTCCATTGGCCGGGTTTCTAGCCCACCTTGCACCGCCTGCCCACCCGCGAAAGAATCCCCTCATGGAGCGCGTCGAGTTCACGCGTGATTGTCCCGCCACGCAGATTCCTTCGGGCGAGACGGTCACCATCGAGAAGGACACGGAAGCATATGTCACGCAGGCCCTCGGCGGCGCGTATACGCTCCAGGTCCCGTCGTTGGGTGGGCTCTACCGCATCACCGGCCAGAACGCCGACGCCATCGGCAAGGAGCCCACGGCCCCGGCCGAAACGGTCGCCGACGGCGACCTCGAGCAGCAGGTCTGGACCGCGCTGAAGACCTGCTACGACCCCGAGATTCCGGTGAACATCGTCGATCTCGGCCTGGTCTACGACATGCGCATCGACGCGGAAGGCGACGGCAGCACCATCAGCGTCAAGATGACGCTGACCGCGCCGGGCTGCGGCATGGGTACGTCGATCGCCGCCGATGCCCGCTTGAAGCTGCTGGACCTTCCGGGCGTCGCGGCCGCGAACGTCGACATCGTGTGGGATCCGCCGTGGACCCCCCAGATGATCTCGCCCGCCGGCCGCGAGCGCCTCGGCATGGCCTGATCAGGACAGCGGCGCCGCCACCGGTGCGGAAGCCGCTTCGACGGGCGAGCCGCTACCGCCGCGCCGCCCCCGGCGCCGGCGTCCGCCGCGCCGCCGCCGTCGGCGCCGCCCATTTTGCGGGCCACCCTCGGCGGGGGTCGTGTCGGCCGCGGCCTCGCCCGAAGACTCGGCATCGTCCGCAGCGTCGTCGCCATCCTCGTCGTCGTCGTCGTCCGACGGCTCGAGCGCCAGCGCGGAGACGGGCTCGTCGTCGTGGATGATGCGCACCGGGCCCCCGATGGTGCCGTTGGCGCCGTCCGCCAGCCGGATGTTGCCGGCCCGGTCGATCACGATGTCCTTGATGAGCTTCAGCCGCGTGATCAGGCGGGGCGAGCCGGGCCGACGCCGGAAGCCACGCGCCTTCAACGCGTTGGCGAGATTGTCGAGCGTGATGCCCTGCGGCGCGCGCGCCAGCAGCGCGTGCAGCACGTCGAGCAGCTCGTCGAGCGGCGCCGTCTGGACGCCCGAAGGCTCGCCGACGTCGTCGCTCGCCGGCGGCGGCTCACGCCGCACCGGCGCGTGGTGCTGCGGCGGGCGTGGTTGCTGCCCCATGGGTTGCGTGCCCTGCCCGCTTCGTCCGCCGGTGCCGCGGCGTCCCGACCGGCGCCGGCCGCGCCGTCCACGCCGGGCGCCGTCACCGTTGGAGACGACAGGCTCGCTCGGGAGCGCGGCCTCGACCGGCAGCCCAGCCAGGCGGCGGTACGAGACGCGGCGGAACAGGATGCCCCGTCCCGCGGCCACGTCGCCCACGGCCTCGAACGCCTGGTCGTCGGAGACGATCTCGAGCACGTCGCCGGGCTGGGCCGTGGCGATCCACACGCCCGCGGCCACCGCGATGCGGAGATCGCTCCAGTCACGCACGCCCGTGGACGGGGCGCTGTGGATCAGGTGCGCGCCCTTCCCCGCCAGGATGCGGGCGGGCTCGTGCCCGATCACCCGCCAGTTGCCGACCGCCATGAACTCGACCCCGCCCCGCGTGAAATCGAGCGCCAGGTGCGCGAGCACCTTCTCGATGTCCTGCGTGCGGCTCGTGTTTTCGACGTCGAAGAGCACGGCCCGTCGCCGTGCCGGCTGAGCCAGGCTGGCGGAAGCCATCACCGGCGGAACGTACTCCGCGGCCGGTGCGTAGGTACCGCTCTCGGCGGCCTCTTCGATGTCGATCGGCTCCTCGGCGGCGTTGCGGGCGCGCGAGGTGCGTAGGCGGGCTCTGGTTGCTGTCTGCTTCGGCTCTGTGGCGGCATCCGCCGCCGTTTTTGCCTTCGTTGCCTTTCGTCTCGCGGGTGGTTTCCCGCTCGACTTGGTCCTAGTCACGCGGCAAGGCATATCATGGTGCGGGACCGACTGCACCGGCCCGACCCCCCACCAATGGACCGTCCTCGAAGCGCGTTTCGCCCCGACCTCCACCAGGCGCTGGAGCACGCGCGTCAGCTCTACGTGGCCACCGAGCGCAAGGACGGCACGCTCAGCTCGGTGTCGCCGGTGTGGTTCATGTACGACGGCGACGCCGTGTACTTCACGACGGCCCCGACGAGCCACAAAGCCAAGCGGGCCGCGGCGGGGCGCACCCTGCACGTCCGCATCGGGCGCAAGGACGGTCCCCACTTCCAGGGGCCGATGAGCCTCGTGCGCGATCCGGCGGTCGCCGACCGCATGCGCCCGCTCTACCGGCGGCGCTACTGGCTCGCGTGGCTCGGACTGATCACGCCGTCGGCCGCCCGGATTGCCGCGGGCAAATCGGTGATCGTCCGCGTGGCGCCCGCGGCGTCCTAGCGCTCCGGCTCCGCGCCGACCTCAACGGGCTCGCTGACGACCGCCCGCTTGGCGGGATCGTAGCGCACGGCGAGCTCGCCCCGGGCGAGCCCGAGCAGCATCTTCCCGACGAGCGCCCCGCGCCACCCTTCGACCAGCGGCATGTGCGGCGGCTCGCCCTTGCGCCGCGAGGTCGCGGCGGCCACCAGCGCTTCCAGGTCGCGCGCGCTCGCGATCACCTCGGGCGCGATCTCCTCTTCCTCGGCGACGGCCTGCACCGAGGCCCGCAGCAGCGCGATCAAGCCGCTCGGCGCCGCCTCGCGCCGCACGCGATCGGGTGCCTTCGGCCAGGCCTCGCGCGGGCACGTGATGCCCTCCTGGAGGGCCTCCAGGAGGGAGCGGCCATGGCGATCGACCGTCCCCGCGGAGAGCCCACGGACCTGGCGCAGCTCTTCGATGCTCTCGACCGGCCGGCCGGCGAGCGTCACCAGCACGATGTCGTTGGTGACGAAGTTCGGCCGGATGTTGGCACGGCGGGCGGCGCGCTCGCGCCACGCGGCCAGCGCGCGCAGCACCGCCAGCTCTCGCGCGCCGTGACGCTGCCAACCTTTGACGTACGTGTAGCACTCGTCGTCGGGCACCGGCTCCCAGCGCTCGGGATCCTCGAAGCGACGCTGCTCCTCGTGCACCCAGTCGAGACGGCCCCGTCGCTCGAGATCGCCCCGCAGCTGATCGTAGAGCGGTAGGAGGTGCACGACGTCTTCCCGGGCGTACACGAGCTGCTCGGGCTTGAGCGGCCGCTTCGTCCAGTCGGTGTACGTCTGATCCTTCGGGATCCGCACCTTCATCACCCGCTCCATCAGCGGCGAGAGGCCGATCTGGAGGCCGTAGCCGAGAAACGCGGCGGCCACCTGGGTGTCGAACACGCCCCGGATGGGCTCGCCCATGAGCGCGGCGAAGATTTCGAGATCCTGTCCCCCGCCGTGGATGACCACCGGGAAGGCGGCATCCCGCAGCAGCGGGAAGAGCGGCTCGAGCGAGGGCAGCGCCCGCGCGTCGAGCACGAGTGCCGTGTCGTCCGTGGCGATCTGCACCACGCCCAGCATCGGGCGGTAGGTGCGCTCCCAGACGAATTCGGTGTCGAGCGCGATCCTTCCGGCGGCCACGGCGGACGCGGCCAGCTCCTCCAGCTCGGCGGTCGTGGTGAGGAGACGAGGGACGTCGGCCACGGTGGGCTTCACGTATAGCGGGACCGTGGCATGGGCAAACGGCCGCTACCGTTCGACCTCGAGGAAATGGGAGTAGACCTCCACCCCGTCGGGGGTGTCGACGCCCCACTCGACGACGCCGAGGCGCACGCGTCCGTTCTGGAGGAAGTCGAGCTTCATCAAGCCGGGATGGGCGACGTTGGAATGCGCGAAGAGGGACGTGCGCGCATGGCGGACGCTCGACGCCTTCGCCTGCGAGCCGAGCCCGCTCACGAGCGCGTAGTGCGGCGCGCGCTCGCGCCGGAACACCTGCAGGCTGTGGTCGTGGCCCGCCGCATAGACGAGCGGGCGCGCCGTCCCCGCCGCGTCCTCCATGGTCGCCAGCAGCTCGCGGCGCATGTGCTCGTTCGTCGAGCTCGAAAGATCTTGTGCGCTCGGCGAATTCGAGCCGCGCCACCAGACGGCGAGCGAGCCCAGAACCGGCAACGGCATCCAGCGCACGAAGAACGGCACGTACTCGGCCGCCATGACGAGCGGAAAGAGATGGACCCAGGGCTCGAGGTAGCCCCCATGCGGCCCGCGCGTCTCCAACGGATGGTGCGCCGCGATGACCGCGGTCCGTCCTGCGGCGCCGGCGCGACGCAGCTCCTCGCCGAGGACGGCGAGCACGCGTTCCTCCGTGACGTTCGGACATGCCGTCGGATTGTCTTCGGGTGACGGCTTCGCTCCGGCTTCGAGCCACCACTGCGTGTCGAGCACGATGAGCTGCGCCCGGCGCCCGAGCGGCAGCGACACGGGTCCGGGACAGCCGCCGGTGGGCTGCATCTGCACGTCCACCTTCGAGACGTCGCGCAGCTGGGTGACGAACTGCTCCTGCATCTGCACGCGGTGCCATCCGCCGGTGCCGAACTGATCCCAGTCGTGATTGCCGGGAATGAAGATCGCGCGGACGCCTTCGACGTCCGCCGCCTTCACCTGCGCCCGCACGCGCCGCTCGGCGTCGCGCCGGCTCGCATAGAGGTTCAGGAGTGCCTCGTCGAGGATCTGCTCGACCGCCGTCCCTTCGGCCGGCGTCGGGTCGGGCATGCCGGTCTCGTAGACGTTGTCCCCGAGGAACACGACCGTGGTGCGATCCGGGAGCAGGTTCACCTGCTTCTCCAGGAGATCGAGGGCGGGCTCGCCCTCTGGATTCGGGTCGCCGGCGTCGCCGATCAAGAGCAACCGATGCTCGATCGCGTCCGGCCGCGGCAGCTCCACACCCACCGGGCCGCGCACGAACGGGCGGGCGTGCGTACACGCCGCGGCGAGCGCCGCGGCGAGACACGCCGCGGCTACCCGTGACACGGCAGCGCGGCAGCGACGACCCAGGGGCGTGCACACGGTCACGGGTAACTAGGCTCGGCTCGACGACGGGTCAACGGCGGACGATCGGTGCCCGCTCCGGGCCCAGGCTCTCGACAGCCGACGACCGCGGGTGGCATCTACGACGGATGCCGACCGACGTGGACGCCTTTCGCCAGGAGCTGCGCGCCTGGCTCGCCGCCAACGTGCCGCCGCATCTCCGGCGCGACCAGGGCGCTGATCTCTCCGACACGGAGCGGGTGCGCGATCTCCGCGCCTGGCAGAAGAAGCTCGCGGACGCCCGCTGGATGGCCATCCACTGGCCGGTCGAGTACGGCGGCCGCGCCGCGGGCATCCCTGAGCAGATCGTCTACGTCGAGGAGATGGCGCGCGCGCAGGCGCCCGAGACGATCGGGTTGCTCGGCATCGGCATCGCCGGGCCGCCGCTGATCGCCTTCGGTACCGAGCAGCAGAAGCAGCGCTTTCTTCCGGGTATTCTCTCCGCCGACGACATCTGGTGCTTCGGCTTCTCGGAGCCCGGCGCGGGCTCGGACCTGGCGTCGCTGCGCACGCAGGCCACGCTGGAGGGCGATCACTTCGTCGTGACGGGCCAGAAGGTGTGGACGTCGCTCGCGCACCACGCCGACTGGTGCATGCTGCTCTGCCGCACCGATCCGGACACCAAGCGCGCCAAGGGCATCTCGTGCCTGCTGGTCGACATGAAGAGCCCCGGCGTCGAGATCCGGCCGCTGCGGCAGATCGGCGGCGAAGCCGAGTTCAACGAGGTCTTCTTCGAGGGCGTGAAGGTGCCCCGCGAGAACCTGCTCGGCGAGCTGCATGGCGGCTGGCAGGTGGCGACGGCCGCGCTGCAGAACGAGCGCGGTATCCTCTACGTCGTCAACATGCAGATCAACCTGAAGGAGGCCGCCGATCGGCTGCTCGAGTTCGCGCGCGAGCGCGGCGCCGGCACGAACCGGCTCCTCCGTCAGCGCCTGGCGGCCTTCCACCTCGGCACCGAGATCTTCCGGTTCACGTGCCAGCGCACGCTCGACAAGCTGGTGCGCTTCGGGTCACCCGGACCCGAGTCCGCCATCATCAAGCTGCAGTGGACGGAGCTGACGCAGACCATGCCCGAGGTGGCGATGGACATCCTCGGGCCCGAGGGCCTGCTCTACGAGACGCTGGAGCCCCATGGATCGCGCGGACGGGCGGATCAGATGTTCCAGCGCGCCTACCTCGGTGCCCGCGCGGCCAGCATCGCGTCGGGAACGTCGGAGATCCTGCGCGGCATCATCGCGATGCAGGTGCTGGGCCTGCCGCGGGGCAGCTGAAGTGACGAGAGACAAGGTTCTTGCGTTGGGCTTACTGATCGCTTCGATCGGGCTGGCGAGCCCGATCGTCGCTCGGGGACAGAACGCTCCGTCGTTCACAGCCGCCGAGCTCGCAGAGCGCAATCTCCATCGACGTGCGGTCGAGGCCGTCATCTGGGGCATGCCGGCGGTCAACTACGAGCGGATGCTGCACGCGGCGATCGACAACGGCGCGAAGCCGAACCAGGTCGTCTACTGGTCGCGACCAGTGAACTGGAAGAACCAGACGCTCACACCCAACCCGGACACGATCTACCTCAACCCGTTCTACGACACGACGAAGGGCCCGGTGGTCGTGGAGATTCCGCCCGCGGATGCGGACCATGTGATCGTCGGCAGCTTCGACGTCGCGTGGCAGAATGCCCTGGCGGACGTCGGTCCCGCGGGCGCGGACAAAGGGAAGGGAGCCAAGTACCTCATCACGCCACCGGGCTACGAAGAGAAGGCCCCCGACGGCTACATCGTGCTGCCGTCGGAGACGTACCGGGGCTTCGTGATCCTGCGGTCGAACTTCAAGAGCCGCAGCGACGCCGACATCGAGTCCGCCGTCGAGCACGGCAAGCGGGTGAAGCTCTATCCGCTGGGTGGCGATCCCGCGTCGACGGTGTTCGTGGACGTGTACGACGACCCGTTCGACGCGACCATTCCATATGACGCGTCGTTCTTCACGCTCCTGGATCGTTTCGTGCAGACCGAGCCGTGGCTGACGCGCGACAAGGCGATGATCGACATCCTGCGGACGATCGGCATCGAGAAGGGGAAGCCCTTCGAGCCGGACGCGAAGACGAGATCCATCCTCGATCAGGCGGCGCGAGAAGCGCACGCGGTGATCGCGCTGAAGTACGAGCGTGGCTTCACGCCGCCGTTCTTCGCGGGCACACACTGGGCAGTGCCGATCCCGCCCGAGACGAGGGATGGGCTGGGCTCCGGATTCGCCGACCCGAACACCTACGGCGTCGACGGCCGGGCGGTGATGTACCACATGGCGTACTTCAGTCCCAAGGTGCTCGGCGCGGGGCAGTTCTACCTGCTGAACATCAGCGATCGCGCGGGCAAGCCGTTCGACGGGAAGAAGGCCTATCGCCTGACGGTGCCGCCGAACGCTCCGATCGAGCAGTACTGGTCGGCGACGGTGTATGACCGCGAGACGCACGCACTGGTCCGTGGAGTGCCGCGCCCGAGCCTCGCCTCGAACGACGCCGCGGTGCAGAAGAATCCGGACGGCTCGGTGGACATCTACTTCAGCTCGAAGGCGCCGGCGGGCAAGGAATCCAACTGGGTGCCGACGGGCGAACGCCCGTTCGAACTGCTGTTCCGGCTGTATGGCCCGAAGAAGGAGTTGTTCGAGAACACGTGGAAGGTGCCGGACGCCGAGGAAGTGAAGTGACGCGAGAGGAGTTCCAAGGGAGAACGGTGGCGCGACCTGGTTGAGAAGCAGGACGACGACGGCAGCAAGTGAACCGCGCGAACGGACCCAATCCAACGCGACTGTTGTGGCTTCTGTGGCTAGCCACCCTGGTGCTCTTCGTAGGGCTATGGCTTTACCCCGTCAGCAGCCGCATCACGCGCATGGTGGGCGTTGTACTCTTTCTCGGCGTTTGGCTCGGGCTCATCGGCTTGCTCCAGCGGCGTCGTGCTCTGTGCTTCTCGCTCTTCGGCCTCACGCTCTTGGCTGGCGGCTTCCTAGCCTTGCCGGCACGCGACCTTCCCGCCGCTCACGCACTCCGCAGCGACTACATCGCCGGTCTTCTCCGCTACGACGGCGTTCCCTACTACTGGGGTGGCGAGAGTCCCGGGGGCATCGATTGTTCCGGCCTCATTCGACGCGGCCTCATCGACTCTCTGTTCCTTCGCGGTATCCGTACGCTCGATCCCGGTCTCGTTCGCCGCGCTCTCGCTGTGGTGGCACGACACCACAGCCCGCGTACTCGGCCAGCAGAACGATGAACTTACCGTGCGCCTCCTGGACACCCCGAGCGTCAACCAGCTCGACCACTCGGGGATTCTTCCTGGCGACCTCGCGGTCACTCGCAACGGGGTTCACGTCATGGCCTACCTCGGCGACAGCCGTTGGATCGAGGCAGACCCGGGAGTGGGACGGGTCATCACGGTTCACGTGCCGGCGGAAGACAATGAGTGGTTTCGCGTGCCCATGAGCATCGTGCGCTGGAGCGTCCTTTCCGGATGAGCTTCATGTCATGCACGAACGTCGTGACGGTTCGCGCGCTCGCCCTGGTCATCCTCATGAGCTCGACGGCGGACGCCCGCTCCGTCCTCTGCCCCGCGGCCCGCTACGCGACGAGCGGCGCTGCCATCGGACCCGCCGGAACGGACGTCACCATCGACGTGGGGTCACAGGTATCGGTGTCGCCGGGCTGCGAGCGCGTGGCATCCCGCTCGCTCCGGCCGTCGCGCAAAGGCACCCGCATGCGCGCCAAGTGGCCGGCGTGCAGCGGCTTCGATGCTCCGGTCGCCCTCCGAGCGATCGTCGTGGACGACTGCTCGCGCCTCACGGGCACGCTCCGCTCGGGCGGCGAGATCTGGACGATCGACGCGGAGCGCATCGACTGCGGGGACGGCATCCTCGAGGCCGCGGCACCCGACGTTCCCTACGAGGGGACGGTCGAATCGCTCGCCACCCACGCGCTGCCGCGTTGGTTCGCCGACGCCAAGTTCGGGATCATGATCCACTGGGGGATCTTCTCCGTGCCGGCCTGGGCGGAGACGGTGCTCGATCCCGAAGAGTGGCTGCGCGATCTCACCAAGCTCCTCGAGCCGCCCCTCTACGGCGCCGAGTGGTTCAGCCACATCCCGTACGTCGAGTGGTACCCGAACACGATGCTGATCGAGGACAGCCCGACGCGGCTGCGCCACCTCGACCTCTACGGCGCCGACTTCGACTACGAGGACTTCCGCCCGACCTTCGAGACGGCCGCGCAGGCCTGGTCGGCCGAGCCCTGGGCCGACCTCTTCCGGGAAGCCGGCGCGCGCTACGTCGTGTTCGTCACCAAGCACCACGACGGCTTCGCGCTCTGGCCGAGCGCCGTGTCGCACCCGATGCGTCCCGGATGGCACGCGACGCGCGACTACGTGGGCGAGCTCGACCAGGCGGTGCGGCGCCGGTGCATGCGCATGGGCACGTACTACTCCGGCGGCCTCGATTGGGCGGTGCAACCCGGCCCGATCCGCAACATCTTCGACGTCCCGGGCGTGCAGCCGCAGAGCGCGGCATACATCGCCTACGCCGACGCTCAATGGCGCGAGCTGGTCGACCGCTACGAGCCCGCCGTCATGTGGAACGACCTCGGGTATCCGACCGACTCCGACGAGCTGGCGCTGTTTGCGGACTACTACAACACGGTGCCCGACGGCGTGGTGAACGATCGCTTCGTCACCCTGCCGCCCTACACGCATCACGACTACGTGACGCCCGAGTTCAACGTCCCGAGCGAAGCCCTCCCCGAGAAGTTCGAGACGGTGCGCGGCATGGATCGCGGATTCGGCTACAACCAGAACTCGACGGACGCCGACTTCACGACCGCGCGCGGGCTCATCAGACAGCTCGTCGACGTCGTCAGCAAGAACGGCAACCTGCTGCTGAACGTCGGCCCCATGGCCGACGGCACGATCCCCGCGCCGCAGGTCGAGCGGCTACAGGCGATGGGCGCATGGCTCGGCGCGAAGGGCGAGGCGATCTTCGCGACGCGGCCGTGGGCGCGCGCGGAAGGAACGACTGCCGAGGGTCCGGCCGTGCGGTTCACCGCGAGCGAGGACGGCGCCATTGTCTACGCGATCGTGCTCGACGACGTTCCGGATCGCACCGTCACGTTGCAAGACGTGGGCACGCGCGTGCGGCGCGTGCGCATCCTCGGCACCGGCACGCGCCTCAAGTGGCGATTCGCCGGCGACGATCTGGTGATCACGCTGCGCGCCCCACTGCTCGCCGGCCCGCATGCGTTCCGGCTCGACGGCCTGCGCTCGTAGCCTACGGCGCGCCCTTGCGGGTCCGGTCACCGGCCGAGCCGCGCTTATACTTGACGACGTCTACCTCGTCGCGCTGCGGTCGGCCGCCCGTCGCCACACGCCGACGCTCCGCGACCGCCTTGCGCATGCGCGCCCGCTTCTTGCCAGCGTCTCGACCGTCCTTCTTCCGTCGCTTCTTGCTACCGGGCATCGCGTTGCTCCACTGACGTCGAGGAGCGAAGATCATGCCAGCGTAGGGCCCTCACCCCGTGTGCCGCGATACCACCGGTTCGTAGCGGAATTCTACAAACGGCGACGCGGGTTCAACGACGCAGCCAGCGAACGACGCGGAACGTCGCGAACGCCAGCAGGGCCACCGAGCCGATCGCCACCGCCATCCCCACGGCGACGCCGCGCCAGAGCTTCTCCCACCCGAGATGGTCGTACGGGGCCGCCGAGATCAGCACCGGCGTGGCGGGCACGAGCGACGCCTCGAAGGCGTCGATGTCCTTCGAGAGCCGCCCGACGACGTCCGGATGATCGGCTGCCACGTCGTGCTGCTCGCCGGGGTCCGCCTCCAGATCGAAGAGCATGCGCGGGTGATGGTACATCTCGGCCTTCATGAAGTACTCCAGAAGTCGCGGATAGCCGCGCTGCGCGAGCTTCAGCTTCCATTTGCCGTCGCGCACCGCCCCGACTTCGTACGCCTCGTCGCCGAAGGGAATGCGGATGCGGAGGTAGAAGAACGGGGTCGCTTCGCGCTCCCCGCGGCCTTCGAGCACGCCGACCAGGCTGCGCCCGTCGATGGGACGGTCGTCCGGCAGGCGCGCGCCGGCGAGCTCCACGACCGTCGGCAGCCAGTCCATCATGTCCGCGACGCCCGTCACGATCCGTCCCGCGGCGATCCGCCCGGGCCAGCGCGCCAGCGCCGGCACGCGATGCCCGCCTTCGAACGTTCCCGTCTTCCCGCCGCGAAGCGGTCCGGCACTCCCGCCCCAATCACGCATCGCCAGCCATGGGCCGTTGTCGCTCGAGAAGACGACGAGGGTCCGCTGGTCGATGCCGAGCCGGGCGAGTGTCGTAAACACCTCGCCGACCGACGCATCGAGCTCCTGGACCACGTCTCCATAGGTGCCGCGCTGCGAGCGGCCGGCGAAGCCGTCGCCGGGGTAGAGGGGCACGTGCGGCGCGTTGTAGGCGAGGTAGAGGAAGAACGGCTGCTCGCCTCCCGCCGCCCGATCGAGGAAGTCAAGCGCGCGCTCCGTGTAGCGGCGGATCAAGCCACGGTGGTCCACCGCCTCGGGAAGACGCCGGTGACCGTCGTAGAGGAAGAAGTTCTTCTGGTCGTTGCTGTGTGCGACGCCGAAAAACTCGGAGAAGCCATGGTTGAGCGGCATGAACTCGTCCGTGTTTCCGAGGTGCCACTTGCCGACCATCGCGGTCCGATAGCCCGCGTCCCGGAGCAGCTCGGCGATCGTGAGCTCGCTCGCGGGGAGCCCCTCGGGCGTGTCGTGGAAGAGCACCGCGTTGACGCCTGAGCGCGGCGGATACCGCCCCGTCATCAGCGCCGCCCGCGACGGCGAGCATGTGTTCGCGGCCGCGTAGAACTCCGTGAAGCGGAGGCCTTCTTGCGCCAGGCGATCGATGTTCGGCGTGGCGAGGTCCGTCGCGCCGTAGGCCCCGAGGTCGCCGTAGCCGAGGTCGTCGGCCAGGATGAGAACGACGTTCGGCCGTGGCGGCTCCGCGGCGACGGCGGTCACGGACGGCGGTACGATACCGACCACGGCGACGAGGAGCAGCCGGACCCGCGCGAAGGGCATCGAGCGCTCGATTCGTCTAGCGCAGCAGATGCGGCCGGAGCGATTCGTAGTCACCCTCGGGCACGAGCAGGAAGTTCGTCAGGCCGGTGACGCCGCCGACCTGGCGCGCACGCTCCCCGGCCGCGTCGACGTCCTCGGCCGAGCCGACGACCCCGAGGAGCACCACATGCCCTGCCAATGACTCGATCTCGATCTGCGTCACCGTCTCGCCGATGAGCGCCATCGCCGCCTTGACCTTGCCCTTGATCTCGAGATCGCTCGCCTCCGATCGGCCCTCGGGTCGCGTCGGCAGATAGCCGTCGACGCTGCGAACGCCTTCGAAGCCCTGCACCATCGAGCGCAACCGCTCGCCTTCCTCGGCGTCGTCGACGAAGCCCACCAGGTAGGCGTGCCCCATGTACGCGTACGGCGTCACGGCGAGCGTCCGCTTGGGATCCGCGGTCACGATCGCCTCGCGCATCCGCGCCTTCAGGCGCTGGTCCCCCGCCTGCGAGAAGACGTTCTCCTCGCTCGTGGCCGTCTTCGCCATCAAGCGATAGGGACGTGCGTTGCCACAGGCGCTGCAGGCGAAGAGCAGCAATGCGACGAGGGAGCGGGTGGCTTTCGTCATGCGGGGTAACCTAACCCGTCTCGCCCGCGGCACGCCAGCAAACGCCCGGGTAGCCCGTGACGGGCGTCGGCAGCGCGTGTAGCATACCGTCCATGCGCCGGATCTGTGTCTTCTCCGGGTCGAGCCCCGGCGTGCGGACCGAGTACGCGCAAGCGGCACGCGCGTTCGCCACCGCCCTCGTTCGTCGCGGGTTGGGGCTCGTGTACGGGGGCGCGAAGGTCGGACTCATGGGCGTGCTCGCCGACACGGTGCTGGCGGGCGGCGGGGAGGTGATCGGCGTGATCCCGGGGCGCTGCGCACCAAGGAAGTCGCGCACGACGGGCTCACGACGCTGCACGTCGTTTCCTCGATGCACGAGCGCAAAGCGCAGATGGCCGCGCTGGCCGACGCGTTCGTGGCCCTGCCCGGCGGCATCGGCACGCTGGAGGAGCTGACCGAGGTCCTGTCGTGGGCACAGCTCGGTTTGCACGGGAAGCCGTGCGGGCTGCTCGACGTGGCCGGGTACTTCGACCGACTCGTCGAGTTCCTCGACCACGCGGTCGCGGAGCGGTTTCTGGCCGCCGAGCATCGAGCGATGCTGCTGGTCGCATCGGATCCGGACGTCCTGCTCGATCGGCTCGGCGCCTATCGGGCGCCCGTGGTCGAGAAGTGGCTCGACCGCGACACGGCCTGATCCGCTCGAGATCATCGTAGGCTCCGCAGCGTTTGCGCTTGGCGACAGCCGGACGGTGAGGCATGCTCTCGCCAGCCGCCATGGGCTTCGTGCAGCGAATCAGCGCCGGCGCCTCGGCCCTCGTGCTCGGAAGCACCCTGCTTCTCGGAGCCAAGGAATCGCACGCACACGCCGGGCTGGACGTGGTCGAAGAGGCGCTGGCGGAGGAGGTCGAACGGCGGCCACGCGATCCGGGCGCCCGCCTCGATCAGGCGCAGGCGTTCGAAGCCGCGGGCGCGTGGGACCAGGCCCTCGCCGCACTCGACGAGGCGGAGCGGCTCGGCGGCGACCGCGATCAGATCGACGGCCTCCGCGGCCGCGTGCTGGTCGAAGCCGGCAGGAACGAAGAAGCAAAACGGGTGCTCGATCGGCTGATCGCGCGTCTCCCCGCAGCGCCAGGTCCGCGCTATCAGCGCGCCACGGCGCTCATGCGGCTCCATCGTCCCGCCGACGCCGCCGTCGATTTCGCCGCAGCCGTGGACACCCTGCCGAGCCCCAGCCCGAGCCACGTGCTCGCGTGGCGCGACGCGCTGGTCGCGGCCGGCGAGCCTTCCGAAGCCGTCCGGGCCCTCGACCGCGGCATGCTCCGCGTGGGCAACGTGCCGACGCTCGAGCTCGCCGCGATCGACCTCGAAGAGCGGCTCGGGAGGAATCAGGCCGCGCTGCGGCGCATCGACCGGTTGATCGCCCAGAGTCCGCGCAATCCGGCCTGGCTCGCGCGTCGCGGGGAGCTGCTCGAGCGCACGGGCGCCACGACCGATGCGAAGGGGTCGTATGCACAGGCACTCGCGATGATCGAATCGCGACCGACGGCGCAGCGCAGCCAGCGCACCGCGGCGCTCGAACGCCGGCTCCGCGCCGCACTCGCGAGCACGCCGGGCGACGCGCAGCGATAGTTTCACGATTCCGTCACACAATCGGCGTCGGAGATCATTGCCGAGCGGGTGACCTCCGTGGCTATGTGGCCGCCGGAGGAACCCGATGCTTCGCTCCGAATCGAGCCCAGCCGTTCTCCGTTTCGCGGCGGATACCGAGACGTTCGCCGCCGGTCAAACAATCTTCGCCGAGGGGGATCCGGGCGACGTCATGTACGGCATCCGCGAGGGCGAGGTGGACATCGTCATCCGCGACGAAGTGGTCGAGACCGCCGGGGCGGGTGCATTCGTCGGCGAGATGGCACTCATCGACCGCCAGCCTCGTAGTGCGACCGCGATCGCCAAGACCGACTGCAAGCTGGTCCGGGTGGACGCGCAGCGCTTCCAGTTCATGATCCAGCAGACGCCCTTCTTCGCGTTGGAGGTGATGCGCACGCTCGTCCGTCGCCTGCGCGGCATGGACACGCGGCTCTGAGATACAGAGTTCAGCAGCCCTTCACCGGAGCCTCATCGAACCGTCGCATGCGTCTGCTACACCGGGACGCGGAGACAGGCGATGCGCAGCCGTACGGCTCTAACACGCGAAATCGACGTGCCGGTGACGGCCTCGCGCATCCCTGCTCCACCCGAACCCACCGCCCCTCCTACCGCTACCGCCTCCGACTCGCGGACCGGGTCGGGGGCGGACCTCTACCTGCAGATCGCGGGAGGCTTGATGATCTTCGCGATTCTGGTCTTGAGCTGAGGCGCTCAGTCCGAAAGCGGACGCCAACGGCCGCGCTCGAGGACGAGCCGGCGATCCGGCAGCAGCGGATCGCCCACCAGCCCCGGATAGCGCATCGTCACGCGGTCGCCCTGCGTCTCGATCTCGGGACACGCGGGGACGACGCCGCGCGTGCGCGCGTGTCCCAACGCCGCGTCGACGGACGGGAAGCGCGCCAGGTCGTCGAGTGTGCGGACCGTCGGCGGGATCAGCTCGATCTCGCCGGCCAGATAGGCGTCGAGCGCGGCCGCGGGCGTGTACCAGGCGCAGCTCTCGGTCTCGGTGCCGTCGGGGCACGGCTCCTGTCCCACCGGCATCCGACCGACGAGGAACCGCGTGTCGAAGCGGCGCGGGTTCACGCTGGGCGTCACCCAGCGTGCGAACGAGTAGAGCGTGTGGGTCGCAGGCACGGCGTCGATCTCGGCGAGCAGCGCCGCGAAGCCGATCGCGCCATGGAGCCGCTCGCGCAGGGCACGGGCCTCGGGGCCGAGCGGCCCGCAGACCATTCGGCCCTCCCGAACGGCGAGCAGCACGCCGACCTCCTCGAACAGCTCGCGTGCCGCCGCCACCCAATACGGAAGCGCCGTGCTCGCGTCGTCGCCGGCCTGCGGCGACGCCCACCGCTGATCCGCCGGCAACGTGGCACCGGGCGCGTCGGCGTCGGCGGGATCGACCACGCCGCCCGGGAACGCGTGCACGCCGGGAAACGTCACCGAGCCATGCCGCTTCACCATCAGGATGCGGAACGGCCCGCGGCCGGCCGCGTCCTCGTCCAGCAGGATGACCGTGCTCGACGGAAGCGGCGCGACCGGTCGCTCGCTCACTGCCGGCCGATGAACGACTCGAGCACGCGCGAACGATTCGGGCTGCGCAGCTTGCGCAGCGCCTTGGCTTCGATCTGCCGGATGCGCTCACGCGTGACGGCGAAGCGCTGGCCGACCTCTTCGAGCGTGTAGTCGGACTTCTCGCCGATGCCGAAGCGGAGCCGCAGGATCTGCTCCTCGCGGGGCGTGAGCGTGGCCAACACCTTGCGCGTCTGCTCCTCGAGCGAGAGCGCCATGGCGGCCTCGGCCGGCGACAGCGTCTGCCGGTCCTCGACGAAATCACCGAGCGAGCTCTCCTCGTCGTCGCCGATCGGCGTCTCCAGCGACACCGGCTCCTTCACGATCTTCAGCACCTTGCGCACCTTGTCCGCCGGCATCTCCATCTGCTCGGCGATCTCTTCGGCGCTGGGCTCGCGGCCGTACTGTTGGACGAGGTAGCGAGACGTCCGGATGACCTTGTTGATGGTCTCGATCATGTGCACCGGGATGCGGATGGTGCGGGCCTGATCGGCGATGGCGCGCGACACGGACTGCCGGATCCACCAGGTGGCG
>Ga0187893_10007538_pt1 | contig 17756 bp, 15 predicted proteins | sample MA1701074metaG_FD_139574 | JGI IMG/M metagenome (GOLD analysis project Ga0187893, IMG submission 139574) | White microbial mat communities from a basaltic lava cave in the Kipuka Kanohina Cave System on the Island of Hawaii, USA - MA170107-4 metaG ... | reverse complement strand
GTGGTCAACGCATCGGTCGTGATGCCCATGTCAACGGCCTGCAGATTCCAGAGGCTTCGCCCCAGGAGTGCGGCGTTTGCGAGGAGGACGAACGCGATCGCGACCTGGGCGAGCACGAGCGCGTTCCGGAGGTGGGTGCGCGTGCCGCCATGGACGCCGCGCCCGGCCCCCCTGAGCCGATCGATGATGTCGGCACGCGCCGACTGCAGCGCCGGTGCGAGCGCGACCAGCCGGCCGGCCGCCGCCGACGTCAGCAGCGCGAACGCGAACACGCGGCCGTCCACCTGGATCTCGGACATGCGCGGCAGCCGCTCGGGAACGAGACGCAGGAGCAGATCGACGCCCCACAGGCTCGCGACGAACCCGAGCGCGCCGCCCACGACCGACAGCACCACGCCTTCGACGAGCAGCCCGGTCACGATCCGCGTCCGGGTCGCGCCGACCGCGCGCTGGATCGCCACTTCGCGCTCCCCTTCGACGCCGCGCACGAGCAGCAGGTTCGAAATATTCGAGATAGGGCCATGCAGAGCATGGCAATTGCACGGGGGCTGCCATCATCGGCCTCGGACCTGGGGCCATCGGGCCTCGGGCCGGGCCTCGAACCTCGGGATTCGTCCGGAATCGAGATCGAAGTGGCCGAAAACGGTCAGAGGCGGGGTGTGCCGTGGACACGCTGACGCAGGACGTACGCTACGCGATTCGGATGCTCCTCCGGCGCCCGATGTTCAGTCTCGTCGCCCTCACGGCGATCGCAGTCGGCATCGGAGCGAACGCCGCGATCGTCGGCGTGGTCAGGGCGGCGCTCGCTCAGCGGCTGCCTTTTCACGACGCCGATCGCCTCGCGATGATCTGGCAGCAGGACCTGGCGCACGATCGCGACCGGATCACGCTGTCGCTCTCGGAGCTCGACGGGTATGGCGAGGCGCGCGCCCTGTCAGCCGTCGGCGCCGCACGGCCGACGGCGTTCACGGCGACGATCGACGGAACGTCGAGCGTGCTTCAAGGCGCGCGCGTGACGGTGAACCTGTTGTCGATGCTCGGCGCCACGCCCGCGGCGGGCCGTGGCTTCCGCCCGCACGAGAATCAACCCGGCCAGCATCTCGTCGCGATGGTGAGCCACGGCTTGTGGCTCCGTCAGTTCGGCGGCGACCCGGCCGTCGTCGGCAGAACGATCGTCCTCGACGAAGCGGCGGCCGGCCCGACCGAGGAGCCGTTTCGCGCGCCGTTCACGATCGTCGGCGTCCTGCCGCCCGACTTCGAGATCTTCTACACGCAGACGGATGTGATCGCGCCGCTCGTCGCCCGTTCGGGCGCGGAGAGCCGCGCGCTTCGCGGGCTCAGGGCCGTCGCGCGCCTCGCGGACGGCGCCACGCTTGGATCGGCGATGGAGGAAATCAAGGCGATCGATCGTCGAATCTCGGCGACCGATCCACAGCCGAACCGCGGCACGGACGTCACGTTGATTCCGCTCCGCGACGAGGAAGTTGGCGACGTCCGGCCGACCATGGTCGCGCTCGGCATCGGCGCCGGCCTGGTCCTGCTTGTCGTCTGCGCGAACGTGTCGAACCTGCTGCTCGCGCGCGTGACGGAACGGAACCGGGAGATGGCGATGCGCGTCGCGCTCGGCGCCAGCACCCCGCGGCTCGTGCGGCACCTCATGACGGAGGCCCTCGTGCTCAGCGCGCTGGGCGCGTGCGCCGGTTTGGTGCTCGCCGTGTGGTCGCTCGACGCGCTCGTATCCTTCTCTCCGGCGGAGGTCCTACGGCTGTCCGCGGTCCGGATCGACTGGGCCGTCGTGGGAACGACGATCGCGCTCGCAGCCGGCACGGCGTTGTTGTGCTCGGCCGGACCGGCATGGCGCGCCGCGACGGGCATGCCGACCGCGGCGGCGCTCGCGCGGGCGACGCCCCGCCCGGAACGCCAGCTCCTGCGGAAGCTGCTCGTCGCCAGCCAGGTGGCGCTCGCGTTCGTAGCCATCACGGGCGCGGGGCTCATGGCGGTGAGCTTCGCCCGTCTGCGCGATGCCGCGATTGGATTCAACCCGGCGAACGTGCTGACGTGGCGGCTGGCGCCGCCCGCGTCACGCTTCACCACGCCGGGCGCGAGGAGCACGTTGTACCGCCGCGTCTTGGAGCGCCTCGACGCGATCCCGGGCGTGACGGCCGTCGGCGCGATCACCATTCTCCCGATGACCGATTCGGATCAATCGATTCCGGCAACCGCGCCCGGTAGCCGGTTCAGCGACCCGGCCCACCCGGCGGTCGTCAAGTTCCGGACGGCATCTCCAGGCTTCTTTGGGGCGCTCGCGGTTCCCATCCTGCGCGGCCGGGAATTCCGCGACGCCGACATCGATGCCGCCGCCGCAATCGTCAGCGAGAGCCTCGCGCGGATGCTCTGGGGCGAGATCGACGTCGTCAACCGGCCGATCGCGATCCAGGTGGGCTCGAACAGGTCGCGCACCCTGACCGTCGCCGGCGTCGTCGGCGACGTGCGGCAGTTCCGCGACACGCCCGAGCGGCCGACGCTCTACGCGTCGAGCCTGGGCCAGTCGTCGATGACCTTTGCCGTGCGAAGCGCCGCGCCGACCGACACGCTCGTCGACAGTCTGCGCCGCGCGCTCGTGGAGGTCGATGCCGAGCTGGCCGCCTACGACATGCAGCCGATGATCGATCGGCTCGACCGCGCCGGCCCGTTCACGACGGGATGGCTGCGCGCCGCCGTCGGGCTCGCGTTCGGCGGCGTCGCGCTACTGCTCGCACTGATCGGCGTGCACGCCGTCGTCCGGTACGCCGTGGCGCAGCAGACGCGCGAAATCGGCATCCGGATTGCGATCGGCGCGACCGCGGCGGCGATCGTGCGCTCGACGATCCGGCTGCATCTCGTCCCGGTCGTCGCCGGGCTTGCGATCGGCGCCGTCGGCGCCTTCGCGGCGTCGCAGATTCTGGCGGGTTATCTGTATGGAGTCGCGCCGGCCAACACGACGGCGCTGGCCGGCGTCGGCGTGCTGTTACTCGTCAGCGCGGCGTTGGCGGCGTGGCTGCCGGCAAGACGCGCCGCGACTATCAGTCCGCTCGTGGCCCTCCGGCACGAGTGAGCTACCTCGTCCGATGATCCAGGCGGCGGAGGACGATGCGCCCGCCGTGCCGGAGGTTCGGCGCGCTTCGCGCGATCGAAACACCTTCTTCGGGCGTCGAGGCGCGTATCACGAAGAATCCACCGATCGATCGGTCCGCGTCGGTCAGCGGCGCCGTGCGTCCGGCCGAGAGCACTTCCCCGCCATCTTCGAGCTTCTCGGCGCTCGTCAGAAGACCCCTCGCCCGCAGGTCGCGCGCCCAGGCGGCGAACTCTCCCACGCGCTGCGACGCCTCTTCCGCGCTCAATCGATCGTCGCCCGGCCCATCCTGAACCAGGAGAAGGTACGCGCCGCGATCGACGACGGGCGCCGGGGCGGTCCATCTAGCGATCGTGAATGCGAGGACGGCGGCGCACGCCGCGACCGCGATCACCCGGGTCCGGCCGAAGCCGGACTCTACGGAGGGCTCTTTGGTTTCGCGCCGCAAGGCGCCGACAACGCGATCTTCGAGCTCGCGCGGCGGCGCGGGGTACGTGCGAAGCCGCGCCGCTTCCTCTTTCGTGAACGGACGATCTTCAGGGTCGGTCATGGCCTGTGTGTCCTGTGTCAGTCGGTCCGGCTAAAGCCGGACACCACGCGCGTCAGAGAGCGCGGCGCGCAGCGCACGCCTCGCCCTGAACAGTTGACTCTTCGACGTCCCGGTGTCGATCCCGAGCAAGCCGGCGATCTCGTCGTGGGTGTAGCCCTCGATGTCGTGGAGGACGAGGACCTCGCGGTACCCCGCGGCGAGCGACTGAATGGCCTGCTCCAGCTCGAGCCGCCGATGGTCGGTTCGCGCGACCGGGATCTCGACGGTCAGCGGTACGGCCTCGTCCGGCCGCCGGCGGCTGCGCTCGCGCACGCAGTTGATCGCGATCGACGTCAGCCAGGTCGGGAGCGCCGCGTCCCAGCGAAACGTGTCGAGCCGGCGCGACGCCCTGAGCCACACATCTTGAACGATGTCCGCGGCATCCTCGTCCCGGCCACCGGCCAGGCGCCAGACGATCCGGTAGAGCGCCGGCGTGTGTCGCCGGTACAGCTCGCGAAAGGCGTGCTCGTCGCCGCCGAGGAACGCGCGGACGAGGGCCCGATCGTCAGTCACGAACGACCATGTGGTACGAGGCTTTAGCCTCGTCCCCAGCCGGCGGAGGCGGACCAGCCAGCCGCAGCCGGTGGCCGTCGGGATCCTTGAGCTCCGCCAGCGCGACCTTGCCCGGAATCACGCGCGTCGGTCCGAGAAACATCACGCCTCGCGACTCGAGCGCCCGGCGCCCCTCGGCGACGTCCTTCACGCCGAAGTTGAGCACGATGCCAGAGGTCCCGATCGGAGACTCCTCAACCTCGTTCAATCCGAGATCGAGGCCGGGCACGTTCGTGGAAAGATGCGCGAACTTCAGATCGTCGCGACGCTCGGTGACCTTGAATCCCAGCGTTCGCTCGTAGAAGGCGATCGAGCGATCGAGATCCGAAACGGGCATCTGCAGCGTCAGGTCCGGGCGAAGCCGCAGGCCGGTGTCCGCGGTCGTGGCATCGTCGCCCATCGAAAAAAAGACGAGCGACGCAATCGCGAGGACACCGGCAGCAAGTCTGACGTACGTCGTTCCCATGGCGCCTCCGTTCGATCTGTCTGTGGCGGCGGAGGTGCGAATGGTTGCACGAAGGCGGCCGGGTTCTCCGAGCATGCGAATCGTGTTGGCGTTTACGCTCGTCTGCGGACTGGCCGTGGCCGCGCGCGCCCAGGACATGCCGCCCATGCCGAAACCGGGTCCCGAGCACGCGCTCTTCAAGGAAGACGAGGGCACCTGGGACGCGGTCGTCGAGGTGTCCATGCCGGGAGCGCCGGCCTCGCCGTGATCGAAGCGACCTACGATCCGGCGAAAAAGACAGTGACGGCGTGGTTCGAAGGGCCGGACATGACGGGCAAGGTGACGAAGACGCGCAGCGTCACCGAGTGCAAAAGACACGAACACACGGGTGTTCTCGATGTACGCGCCCGGTCCCGACGGCAAGGAAGCGTTGGGGATGAAGATTACCTACAAGAGGCGATAAAGGGGACAGCCACCGTTTTACGCTTTCTGTAAAACGGTGGCTGTCCCCTTTATTCGTTGCGCAACACCACCGCCGGCTCGACACCGACGGCGCGCCTCGCCGGGAGGAAGCAGGCCGCCAGGGCGACCATCAGCATGAGGACGCCGACCGCCGCGAACGTGAACCTGTCTGCGGCGTCGACGCCGAAGAGAAGGCTGGACGCGAGCTGCGTCACCGCGGCCGCAACGATCAGGCCGACGACGACCCCGCTCGCAACGACTTTCATCCCCTGGCCCAGAACCAGCCGAAGCACGTCACGCGGCGTGCCGCCGAGCGCCACCCGGATGCCGATGTCCTTCACGTGCTGCTGCACGTAATACGCCATCACGCCGTAGATCCCGACGACCGAAAGGACGAGCGCGACGATCGCGAACGCTCCGACGAGCAACGATAACGATCGCGGCCGTTGCAGCGAGCGCGTGACGAGCTCGTCGATCGTCGCCACGTTGGAAAACGGCAGGCTCGGATCGAGCTGCCGGATGACCTGCTGCAAGGCGCTGATGACCGTCCCCGGATCCAGGTTGGTTCGGAGGATGAGGCTGCGGGTGCGCGTCGGCGCCTCCGCGCCCAATCCTGGCATGGCCGTATAAACGGACCCTTCATCCGGCTGGTCCAGGCCGGCGTACTTCACGCCGCTGACGACGCCGACGACCGTGGTCCACGGGCAGGTCGAGCACCCGCCTTCCTTGAATCGCTTGCCGATAGCGCTCCCGGTCGGAAAGAACCGCTTCGCCCAGGCGCGATCCACGATAACCACTTCGGTGAACTCCCCGCGCCCGTCGCGATCGTCGAAGAGACGCCCTTCAAGGAGTGTGAGGCCGAGAACATGAAAGTAGTCGGGGGTCACGGACACCCACGGTGTAACCGGCTGCGAGTGCCCCGCCGCAGTCGGGAAGTCCTCGAGATCGAAGTTGTTGAAGTTGCCGACGCCGTTGGGCGGCAGACCGTCGGCAAACGTGGCGCCCGAGACGCCAGGAAGGGCTTCGATGCGGCGCTCGAGCTCGACCCAGAAGCCCCCGACGGCCGAATCGGGATACTGGGCCTCCGGCAGGGAGAGCGAGCCGGTGATGAGATTGCGGCTGTCGAAGCCGAGGTCCACGCGTCCGAGCGCGTTCAAGCTCCCGAGGAGCAGTCCAGCGACGACGAGAAGCGGCGTCGCGACCGCGAACTGGCTACCCACCAGCACCCGTCGCAGACGCCGGACGTCGACGCTGCCCGTCGACGATCGGCCCATCGACCGCAGCGACTCGTCCACCTTCCCGGTGCTGTGCATGGCGGGGAGGAGACCGAAAAGGAACGCGCTGACGGCGGTGAGCGCGATCAGCATCCCGAGCACCGGCCCATCGAGCGCGATCTCCTGCGTGCGGGGAAAATAGCCGGTCCCGAAGTTCTGCAGGAGCTCGATGCCTGCCGACGCCAGCGCGACCCCGGCGGCCGCGGCGCCAATCGCGAGCAGGCCGCTCTCCGCCAGCAGGTGCTGGACGACGCGTCCGCGCGACGCCCCGAGCGCCGCGCGAACGGCCAGCTCGCGACGGCGGCTCGTCACTCGCGCGATGAGCAGGTTCGAGGCGTTCGCGCACGCGATCAGCCAGACGAGGCCGACGGCGGCGATCGCAAGCCCGGCGACCGTGCCGACGTCGCCCGTGACGTGATCCTTGAGATCCATCAAGCCCCACGACGCGCGGTCATCCTGGTAGGAGCTCTTCCACAACGGAAAGATCCGCCGGCAGATGGCCCGGAGCTCTTCTGCCGCGGCCGGCCGCTCCGACGGATTGCGGAGTCGTCCCAGGGCGGTGATGAAGAAGGGCCCCTTCCGGCGCGGCGTGTCCCATTGCGCCGCGACGAAGAATTCCTGTCCCCTCTCCAGGGGGCCCATCGTCTGAGGAAGAACGCCCGCGAGTGTGTAGTCCGAGCCATCGAGCCGCATCGGTGTTCCGATCGCGTCCGGCCGCCCGCCGAGACGGCGCTGCCAGAATCCGTGGCTGACCATGACCGCGCGCGGGTCGCCCGGCCTGCCGTCCCGCTCGATGAAGTCGCGGCCGATGGCCGGCCGGATTCCGAGCAGCGAGAAGTACGTCCAGGACACCTCTCGTCCCGTCAGGCGCTCGGCGATCGTGCCGTCGCTGAATGCCATGGATCGGCCGGTGTATCCGGCTACCTGCTCAAAGTGCGTCTGCTGCGCCTGCAGCGCCAGGTAGTCGGCGACGGAGAAGCGGAATCTGTTTGGAGGGGCGTCGGTGTAGATGCGAACGAGGCGGTCCGGATCGGCGTACGGCAGAGGCCTCAGCAGCGCCGCATGAAGCGCGGCGAAGATCGTGGTCGTCGCGCCGATGCCCAGGCCGATCGTCGCGACGATCGTCAGCGTCATCATCGGCGCGCGCAGCAGCCCTCGGAGGCTGATCCGAAAGTCCATGTCACTTGGACGGGAGTGCGATCGGCATGGTTGGCCCCGGGCGCAGGTCCGCGGGCGTCAACGCCGCGGCACGCGGCGCTCGAGCTCTTCGAACCAGTTCTCTACCACCACGATCGCCGCCGGCGCCGAGGCCTGATCGGCGGCAACCGGTTTGGTCATGAGAAAGCGACGGCCGTCGGGCGAGATCGCGGGTTTCCAACCGTCGATGGCGGTGGCTGCATAAAGTGTGGCGTCGAACAGCTTCGTCGGGTTGCCATGCCTGAAGACAGGTCCAGGCGGAATCGCAACGCTCATAAGGGCATGGTCGGACGGCGTGAGGTAAAAGAGTTCCTGGCCGCTCGGCGCCCAAAGTGGGTGCGTGCCGCCACCCGTGGATATCTGCCAGCTGCCATCGTTCACGTTCGGGAAAGGCCGCACGTAGATCTCGTCGCGGCCAGACTCGTTCGACTGATAGGTGAGCCACCCCCCGTTGGGGGAGATCTCCGAGCTGCCCTCAGCAGAAGCGGTCTGCAGCATAGCCTCGACGCGACGCTCTCCCTGCAACGGCATTCGCATCAGAGTGCCCGTTTGTGCCCCCCGCCCGAACACCAGGACGCCGTCGCGCGACACTGAGTGGGGAATTTCCGGATATTGACTCTTCGTCAGTCGTTCTACGGAGCCGGTGCCATCAGCCGGCTGCCAGAACAGATTGTAAGGGTGTACGCGACCCGAGCTGAAGATGACGCGCCGGCCATCAGGTGTCCAGACGGGGCCGAATTCCAGGGACTCGCCAAACGTGAGGCGCGTGAGGGTTTTGTGGGAGAAACTCCAGATCCAGACGTCGTGCTGCTCGTCCGCAGTGTCTACCGCGACACGCTGCCCGTCCGGCGAGAGCCGCGGGCGCAAATAGCCACGAGCGGGCGCCGGGATCGGCTCCTCGCGTCCCTGGCGATCGACCCACACGAGCGTCCGCTGCAGTGGCCGTATAGTATCCGGAATGTAGACAAGCATGCCCCTGGCCGATACCGAAAAGTGCGCGGCACCGCTCCCAGTACTGGGTGACCGCGCAACACCGTCGACCAGCGGAGCAGCCAAGCCCGTCAATTCGAGCGCGTCCGGGTCAAAGGGCACGGCGAGCAGTGTCCCGGCAAGCGCGTAGACGAGATGTTCCGTAGAGACGTAACGTGCGTCCGTGCCGCCATTGATGAGCACCTTGTGGCTGCGGGAATCGAGCGCCTGTACCACAATCTGCGAATCGTCCCAGGATTCTGCTCCCCGCGGCTTCAGCGTGAACAGAATCGCGCGGTTCCCTGGCAGCATTTGCGGGCCGTGCGCGCTCTCGCCTTCGCCTACCGTGAGCAGGACCTCCGGAGTACCACCTGTGCCGGCCACCCGCATGATGCCCTCGGGTCCCTGGCCGACGAGGATCGTGTCGCCGTCTCCCCAACTTGCTCCAAAGGGGGTGCCCGCCGCACACAGTACGACGGGCGCACCGCCCGTGACGGAAAATTTCTTTAGCTGACCGGATTGCCAGAAGCCGATCCATTGGCCGTCCGGAGAGAAAGGGGTTGCGGCCGGCACCCGGGCCCGAGCCTTCCGTGCCGCGAACCGGCGTCGAGGCCAGACGATCCAGGGCACGGACATTCAGCCGTTCGCCGGCGCTGTATGCGATATGAGAGCCGGAAGGTGACACGGCCACGGAGTGACGACCCAGGGACGTGAACTGCTCGCCATCCGGCAGGGTGATGACGAATCGCGCGATTGGTCGCGCGGGCTCCGGCCGGAGCGTCCACGCGGCATACCCGACCACAGCAGCCGTCACAACCGTTACGGCGACAATTGGCAGTGCCCGTCGCCACAAGGGAGCGTTTGTGCCCCGCCCGCCGGCAGTCTCGACTTCCATCGTGAGGCTCGCCGCATTGTCGAGGGCGAACAGCGCCGTGACCGCGCTGACTTTCCTCGCTTGGCGGTCTTTTGCCAGGCAGGTGCGAAGCAGCGTGCGAACAGCCGGGGGCACATCAGCCGGTACGGCGGTCCAATCGGGATCGAGCCGGACGACTGCGCCGAGAACGTCGGTCACGTCGCTGCCATCGAACGGCCGCGTGCCTGCCAGCATTTCATAGAGCACGCAGCCGAACGCCCACATGTCCGAGCGCCAATCGGCTGGCCTGCCTTTCGCCTGCTCCGGCGCCATGTAGGCTGCGGTACCGAGCAGCATGCCGACGCCGGTCAACAGGGCGGGCGAGGTCAGCGTCGCCGATTCCCAGACGTTCGCGACTGCCTGGCGGTCGTCACTCGCTCCACCAGGCTCAACGAGCCTGGCCAGCCCGAAATCCAGAACCTTGACGGTACCGTCCTCGCGGACTTTGATGTTCGCCGGCTTCAGATCGCGGTGGATGATGCCCTGCTCGTGCGCCGCGGCGAGAGCGTCGGCAAGCTGCCGGGCGATGTTCAACGCCTCGCTCACCGGAAGCCGCGGACCCCGAGCCAGTTTTTCCGCCAGCGTCGGTCCCTCGACCAGTTCGAGGACCAGAGCCAGATTGGACTGCGCGGACGCAGGATCTCGAAGTTCTTCCTGGGCGTAAATCGCACCGATGTTGGAATGGTTCAGCGCCGCCAGCGCGCGCGCCTCGCGTTCCAACCGCGCCAGGCGCTCGGAATCCCGGGCGAAGGCTTCCGGCAGGACCTTGATCGCGACGTCCCGACCGAGGCGTGTGTCGCGCGCGCGGTACACCTCGCCCATGCCGCCGGCGCCGAGGGCAGATCGAACCTCGTAGACGCCAAGACGGGCGCCGGGGTTGAGGGTCATGAATGCCGGAAGCAGGCATCGTACGGAGCGATCGCCGGCGTGTCAACGCAGGGTCGATCGCGGGCCCGGCCCCCGAAGCAGGCGGTCGCGTTCAGCGCGCGAGCGGGACGCGGCGTGAGCGCCGGATCGCGCGGTCGCGCGTGACGAGCGGGACGCGGTGATGCAGGCTGGTGGCCGCGATGATCTCGTCGGCCGGGTCGCCCCGGAAATCCAGGGTTCGGATCGCCCTGCAGATCTCGAGCGTCACCGGCCACGTGTGAATCCGGGACAGCGTGCGTGTCAACTCTACGTCGTCGAGGTCGATCTCGATTCGCCCCAATTCGGCCAGCTTGGCAATCTCCCACAGCGAGATGGCCGAAATGCTCCAGCTATCTCGCGAAAGGAGCGCAGACTCCTTCGGCGTCAGCTGGCCGGCGAGCGCGAAGAGCAGCACGTGGGTGTCAAGATTCAGCATCCCACCGCAGGCCTGTGGACAACAGGTCGCCTTTGATGACGAGTTTGTCTTTGAAACTCCCGATCAGGGAGGACGAGTCGGTGCCGACCGGGATCAGCTTGGCGACAGGGCGACCGTGCTTGGTGATGATGACGCCGTCGGGCCCGACTGAATCGAGGAGGGCCAGGCAGTGCTGCTTGAATTCGGCCGCGCCCATCTTCTTGCTCATGCCTCTATTGTAATTGTGACCATAAAATGTGTCCAGTTGCGGCAGGCTCGCCAGACAGCCGCCGTCCCCAGGCAACGTTCACGCCTGCCGCCGCCGCAGCGCCAGCGCGGTGGCGAACGCGACCGCCGCCGCGATGTGCCCGGCGAACGCCGGAGACATGACCCCGCCGATGCCCCGACCGCCTGTCGTCAGGTGCACGGCGAGCGTGACGCCGATGCCGGCCGCCATCGACGCGAACGCATGCGCCGGGCTGGCGCGGCGGACGAACAACCCGCCGACGATCGGCACGAAGAGGCTCACGCCCACCAGCGTGTAGAAGATCGTGAGGGCGTCGATGATCGACGCCGCGACGATCGCCGCGACGATGCCGAGCGCGCCGCTGCCGATCGACGACAGCCGCGCGACGCGCAGGACCTGCGCGTCGGTCGCGGCCGGGTTCAGGTGACCGCGATACAGGTCCTGCGCGAGCGACGTCGACAACATGAAGAGCACCGTGTCGGCGGTGTTGACCCCCGTCGTGAACAGCACCGCGAGCGCCATCGCGCCGACGATCGGCGGCAGATCGGTCATCAGCAGCGTCGGCAGCGCGAGCTGGGGATGCGCCAGCGACGGGTGCAGCACCCGCGCGACGACCCCGAGCAGCGTGGGCACGAGGGCGAAGGCGACGAGCAGCAGCGCGTTCGCGCCGACGCCGACCCGCACGGCGCGATCGTCCCGCGCGGCGTAGACCTTCTGAATCAGGCCGGGTGACACGACGAAGGCCGGTGCGAGGAGGATCAGGTACCGCCAACCGGCCCACCAGTTCCAGTACCCTTCCGGCGCCGGGGCCGCGGCGATCGCTTCCCACCCTCCGGCGCGCCCGATGGAGAGCGGCACGAGCGCGCACATGATGCCGACCTCGAAGACGATCTGCAGGAGATTGATCCAGACCGCGGTCATCAGGCCGCCCGCGGTGAAGTACGCGGTCGCGACCAGCCCGCCGAGCGCGATGCCGGCGGCGAGCGGGAGGCCCGTCACGGTGTTGAGGATGATGCCGGCCTGAATGAGCTGGCTGGCGAGCACCGCCAGCGTGCCGAGCCACAGAAGCGCCGTGACGGTCGTGCGCACCGTCGGGCTGTAGCGACGCTCGAGGTAATCGCCCGCGGTGCGGAGCCCCAGCTCCGCCGCGATGCGGCGCAGCCGCGGCCCGACCACGAACGCGAGCACGAGCGATCCGAGCCCGGCCGAGCCGACCCACCACCACGCGCCGAGGCCGAGCCGGAACCCCTCGCCGGCCGCGCCGAGCGTCGAGCCCGCGCCGATATTGGCGGCGACCAGGGTCGCGAAGAGCAACCCGGGGCCGAGCCGCCGCCCGGCGACGAAGAAGTCGCCCGCGGTTTTCACGCGGCGGCCCAGCCAGATGCCGATCCCGACCTGCAGCCCGAGGTAGGCCAGCAGCAGCGCGAGGTAAAGGTTCACTTGACGAGGTCGCGCGCCGCGGGGATGCCGGCGACGCTCGTCGCCTCGCGGACCGCGCGGACGATCGCCTCGGCCATCACGTCGGCCGCCAGCGCGCCGACGAGCGAGACGTTCGCCTCGCCGTCGCGCCGGCCGGTCGCGAGCGCGAAGATCGTGTCGCCATCTCCGGGCGTGTGCGACGGCACGATCGCGCGCGCGAAGCCGTCGTGCGCCATCTGCGCCACCTTGGTCGCCTGCGCTTTCGTCAGGCGCGCGTTCGTGGCCACGACGCCGATGGTCGTGTTGACGCCCGGTTCGGGCTCGGATCGATCGAACGTGCCGCCACGGAGGAGCGAGCGAACGTCGGCGAGCCCCCTGCCGTCCTCGGTGCGCATCCCGGCGACGACCCGCGACGTGGCTGGATCGATGACATCACCGGCCGCGTTGACGGCGACAAGCGCAGATACGACCAGTCCGCTCGGCAGCTGAATCGCCGCCGAACCGAGGCCACCCTTCATCGCGCGCTTGTTTCCGCCCCACTTGCCGACCGTCGCGCCGGCCCCCGCCCCGACCGACCCTTCCGGCACGGGGCCGCTCGTCGCGCTCTTCGCGGCGGCGTGCCCGCAGTCGGCGTTGGGCCTGATCTTGGGGTTCGTGCCGACCCACAGATCAATAAGGATGGCGGCGGGGACGATGGGCACCTTCGCGACGCGGACGTCGTAGCCGATGTTGCGCTCCTCGAGGTAGCGCATCACGCCGGTCGCCGTGTCGAGGCCGAAGGCGCTGCCGCCGGCGAGCGCGATCGCGTGGACCTGCTGGACGCTGTTGACCGGATCGAGGAGGTCGGTTTCCTTGGTGCCCGGCGCGCCGCCGCGGACGTCCACGCCCGCGACCGCTCCGGCCTCGACCAGGACGACGGTGCACCCCGTGGGCCGCTCCGTCAGCGTGTGATGGCCGACGAGGACGCCCTCAACGGCCGTCAACCCGCGGTTCGCGGCGCCCGTCTGCGCACCGGCCGCAGCCGACGCGACGACGAGCGAGAGTGCCAGTGCGGCCGTTCGCATGAGATAGTCCATCCTACCTTACGTGTCAGATCGACGATTGATCTTCGCGCTCTGCGCCTCGCTCATCCTCAGCATGGCCGGGTTCGCGACCTTCTCGGCGGTCGTGACGGCGATCCGCGACGAGTGGAATCTGTCGAACACCGCGATCGGGTGGACGAGCGGGATCTACTACGCGGGCTACACGGCGCTCGTGCCGGTCCTGGCGGCGCTGAGCGACCGCGTCGATCCCCGTCGGATCCTCGCGGCATCGATCGCGCTCGCCGCCGCCGCGTCGCTGCTCTTCGGCGTGGCGGCCAACGGTCTCGCGGTTGCGCTCCTCTGCCAGCTCGCCGGCGGGATCGGCCTTGCCGGCATCTATATGCCGGGCGTCAAGGCGCTCACCGATCACGTCGGCGGCCCGCGCCAGGGCCGCTACGTTTCTTTCTATACGTCCTCGTTCACCATCGGCACGAGCGCGTCGTTTCTCATGTCCGGCCTCGTCGCCTCGCGCCTCGGCTGGCGCCGGGCCTTCATCGCGGCCGCGATCGCGCAGGCAATCGCGATGCTCATCGTCTGGCGGTACGTTCCGCGAACCTCGTCGAACCCCCTCGAACCTCCTCGAACCCCCTCGAACCCCCTCGAACCCTCTCGAACCCTTCGAACCTTCATTCCCGTGTTTCGGTCTCGTGCCGCGATGGATTACATCGTCGGGTATGGCGCGCACATGTGGGAGCTCTTCGCGATGCGTGCCTGGCTGGTGCCGTTTTTCGCCTACAGTCTGTCGCGCCAGTCGGGCGCGCCCGGTTGGAGCGCGGCCTCCGCCGCGGCGCTCGTCACGCTCGTCGGCGTCCCCGCCAGCATCGGCGGACAGGAGATCGCATCGCGCGTCGGCTCCCGGCGACACATTATTCGAACGATGGCGATGTCGATCGCGGTGGGCGCCGCCGTCGGCTGGGCGGCGCCGCTGCCCTTTCTCGTTGTCGTTCTCTTGACCTGCCTCTACGGCGCGACGATCTCCGCCGATTCTGCGCCGCTGACGGCCGCCGCGATTGCCGCGGCGCCGCCCGGCTCGCGCGGCGCGACGATGGCGGTCCATTCGACGCTCGGGTTCGCATGCGCTTGTCTCGGCTCGCTGTCGATCGGCGCGCTCCTCGACGCGCTCGGCGGCGACACGCCCGTCGCCTGGGGCACGGCATTCGCGCTCATGGGCGCGAGCAACGCGCTCGGGATTTGGAGACTTACGGCCTCGCGAAGGTGCCCAGAATCGGCTTCACGATCTCCGCGAAATCGTTGAAGTGCATGCAGATGGCATCGGTGTGCGTGCCGTCGCTGAAGACCATCTCGGGGTCGCCGGCGAGGCTTGCATCCACGAACACCCGGTGTCCGTAGAGCGTTCCGAAGGGTGGCGTCGCTCCCGGCTCGCACTCCGGATACAGCTCGGTGATCTCTGTCTCCGTCGCGAGCCGAATCACGCGGGCTCCTGCCAGCGCTCGCAGTCGCTCGAGATCCACCATCAAATCGGCGGGCAAAACGGCCTGAACGGGCTGACCGTCGGCAAAGCACACGATGGTCTTGGCCCAGTCCCGCTGCGGAACGGCGGCCGTCGCGGCTTCCTCCCGCGCCGTGTAGGCTCTGCGATGGTGAATCGTCGTGTGGGGAACGCGTTCCCGCCTGAGGAAATCGCCGATCGATCTAGCGATTCGCATAGCGGCCTCTTTCTCTTACATGAACTCTCCGATCAGTTTGCGCCGCAGGTCGCTGCCGGTGCCCAGCGGTTGCTGCACCAACAGGCCGGACTGGAGTCCCGGGTCTAGAGCATGGAGGCTCGGCGGCGGGTTGGGGTTGCGATAGAAGACGCCAATCGGGATTCTCGCACCCCACTCCAATGCGGCGTCCATGGCGGCGTGATAGTCCGTGGGATCGTGCCGGGTATCTTCCAGTTTGTACACGCGCTGGCGGAACCAGTCGTACGTGTTCTGTTTGTTGAACGTCACGCACGGGCTGAATACATCGATCAGCGCAAAGCCGGGGTACCGGATGGCGTCCGCGTACAGCTTGAGGAGATGTTTCGGCTGGCCGCTGAATCCGCGGGCGACATACCCGCAGCCGCTGGCCAGCGCCAGCGCCATCGGGTTCAGCATCCCCTCCAGATTCCCATGCGGCGTCGTCTTCGTCTTCATACCCGTTTCGCTGGTGGGCGAAACCTGTCCGGTGGTCAGGCCGTAGGTCTCGTTGTCCATGACGATGTAGGTGAGGTCGATGTTGCGGCGCATCGCCTGGATGAAGTGATTCAAGCCGATGCCGTAGCCGTCGCCGTCGCCTCCGGTGACGATCACCGTCATGGCGTGATTGGCGAGCTTGGCGCCCGTGGCGAAAGGAAGTCCGCGGCCATGCAGGCTGTGGACGCCGTATGAACGGAAGAACCCTGGGAGATTCGATGAGCAGCCGATGCCGGACACGACGAGGACCTCGTGCGGCTGAAGACCGAGCTCGGCGCAGGCGTGGAACAGTCCGTTCAAGACGCCAAAATCGCCGCAGCCCGGACACCAGTCAGGCGGGACTTCGGTTTTAAACGCCTTCACGTCGAGAACAGCAGTTGCAGTTGCCATGGTCGCTCCGCGATTACCGTTGAACCGGGACCGCCGCCGCGCGGCGTCCCGCCCACTCGCCGCTGGTTCCGGTCGGGTGCAGAGTTTGCCAGCCCGGCTCAGTTGACAACCCCTCGATGACGGGAGCGCTTCGCCCGTCGGCCGAGATCCTCTTCAGGATTTCCCTGACGCCGGCCACGATGTGTTTCGGCTCGAACGGCTCGCCGTCGTACTTGCGGATGTGGCCGTGGGCGGCGATCCCGGTCTCGGCGCGCAGGTGGCGGGCGAACTGGCCGCTCTGGTTGTTCTCGACGACGACGATCCGCCTGCTCCTGTTCAGGATGGCCTCGATCTCCGCCGTGTGGAGCGGCACGAGAAACTTGATCTGAAGGTGGTTCGCCGCGAGACCCTCACGATTGAGGCGTTCGGCCGCTTCGGTCAGGACGCCCCACGTCGAGCCCCAGCCGACGAGCGTCACCTCGGCGTCCTCCGGCCCGCTGAGCGTCGGCGCCGGCAGATCGGCGGCCACCGCCGTCATCTTGCGGGCGCGCTTGTCCGCAATCTTCTTCCGCCGCACCGTGTCGGTGTACACGTCGCTCAACAGCACGCCGTCCTCGTCGTGCTCGTCGCTCGCCGCGACATAGAGATGACCGGGCACGCCCGGGACGGCTCGCGGCGAGATGCCCGACGGGGTGTCCTTGTAGCGGAGATACGGCTCGCCGTCTTCAGGCCCCAAGCCCTGGGCCCCAGGCCCCGGAGCCGTGGCGATCAGCTCGCCGCGGTCGATCTGGAAATCGACATCGAGCGGCTCCGGATCCACCGTCTCGTTGCTTTCGCCGAGGAGCAGATCGGAAAGGATGATCACCGGACATTGATAACGATCGGCAATATTGAAGGCCAGCGCCGGCGTCGTAAAGCAATCGGGGATGCTCAGCGGTGCCATGATCACGCGCGGGAAATCTCCCTGGCTGGCGCCGAGCGCCTGGGTGAGATCGCCCTGCTCAGTCTTCGTCGGCACGCCGGTCGACGGGCCCGCGCGCTGCACGTTGACCACCACGACCGGCGTCTCGATCATGCCGGCGAGGCCGATCGCCTCGGTCATCAGCGCGAAGCCACCGCCCGAGGTCGCGCACATCCCCCGCGCGCCCATATGACTGGCGCCGATCGTCATGTTGATAACGGAGATCTCGTCCTCGACCTGCCGGACGCAGATCCCCAGCTCCTTGCCGTGCGCGGCCATCCACTCGAGGATGTGCGTCGCGGGGCTCATCGGATACGCGCAATAGAACTTGCAGCCGGCGAACGCCGCCCCCATCGCCATGAGTTCGTTGCCGGTGACGAGCGCCCACGACCGATCAGTCTGCTGGAGCTGCCTGGTCAGCGGGAGGAAATGCGCCGCCGCGTAGTCATAGCCCGCTCGCGCCGCATCCATGTTCACTTTGACGACCTGCGGCTTCTTCGCGAACGTGGACTCGAGCACCGACTCGATCCCGGTGAAATCCAGACCCATGAGCCGAATGACGGCGCCGACCGCCACGGTGTTCTGCATCACAGGCAGCTCTTTGTACGCCGGGGTCAGCTCGGGCACCGGCAGCGGGCAGAGCTGAACGCCCTGGGGTGGTTCG
>Ga0187893_10007537_pt1 | contig 17756 bp, 10 predicted proteins | sample MA1701074metaG_FD_139574 | JGI IMG/M metagenome (GOLD analysis project Ga0187893, IMG submission 139574) | White microbial mat communities from a basaltic lava cave in the Kipuka Kanohina Cave System on the Island of Hawaii, USA - MA170107-4 metaG ... | reverse complement strand
TATTTTTGGAGCATACCCTCGTTTAATTCCCGAAAACCCCAAAAAACCTTATTCTTCTAGCAAAAATCCCAAAAAAAAATCACCCAAAACCCCCAACCCAAAACACATACCCCCTATATACCTTACACTTCGCATTAAAAACAGAAAAAATAGAAAAAAAGAAATCAAGAAAAACGTCGAAAAAACAAAAAAGGAGGGTATACATGCCCCATATATACCCATATATACCCTGGCAGGTATGCCTCCCAACCCTAAAGTTGTAGTTTAGGCAGGTATGCATGGTATTCCCTAGAATACCATGCATACCTGCCTATACTCAAGGGCCGTTTTTTCCTTATACCTGCTGGGTTTTTTGAGGGTCAAACTTTCAAGAGGGTATATATGGGCATATATACCTTATACCTGCCACATACCTACCTTTTTCCCGCCTGCCCGGTGGACTTTTTCACACATACCCCTTGACAGGGCAGGTATGAGGGTATATGATATACCCTGCACGCTACTAAGGAGGTAAGTAAATGAGCAGATGGTTTCCCAGCGCCAACCCATACCCACGGTTTGGGTCGGAAAAGCAGAAAAGGGAGTGGGGTAAGGCCCGGGCGATGCGCATAGCCAGGTACAAAGGCCGACAGGCCCGGTATGCGAGGGCGAGAAGTTACCGCCGTGGCTGAGCTAGTCACCAGTGAGAAGCCCTCAACGCCGTCGCCTGTTCCGTACGAGACAATCGACCTGGAGCAGCTATGGGCGTTCCCCGACCCAATTTGGCTGGTAGATCACTGGTGCATGCGGCAGTCAGTCACCCTCATCACGGGGGAGTCAGAGAGCTTCAAGACTTTCCTGGCGATGGACCTGGCAGTAAAAGCTGTCGACCCGGGGTTTAGTCATTTTGGCCCGCACTGGATAGATAGGTCAACGGTAGGTGGCGGGCCGCTCAAGGTCATGTATATCATCGGGGAGAGTACAGGAGGCGCTAAGTTCCGCTGGGCGGCAATTTTTCAGCACCATAAATTAGCGGACACTAACCCTCGGAGCCTGATTATCCGGAAAGAGCGGGTAGACCTGTTCAAAGACCCGGTCCGTGTCAAAGCTACAATTGAGCTACATGACCCTGATATTGTCATCTTTGATACCTGGAGTAGAAACACCTACGGTATGGACGAGAACAACAAGAAAGATGTAGACATAGCGTTAGAAGTGGCTAACGACCTGAAGATGGGGGGGTCCCGTGGCGGTCGCAGCATAGTGTTCCTTCATCACCCTAATAAAGCTGGCTCGCCTTATAGGGGTCATAGCAGTTTGCTCAACGACACTGATATCATGATTGGTGTAACCAGGTTGGACCTGCATTCAGAAGAACGAGTGGCGCCGTTCTATACAAAAATTAAATCAGAGCGTCAGAAAGAAACCGACGACTTTATACCTTATTGGGCAAAGCTTGACGGTATACACTTGAACGACCTTTTGACCGGCGACCCGTTGTACAAAAACGACGGTAGCCCTGTCAAGTCTCTCGTTATTACCGCTTTTGACGAGGAACCGGCGACGACCGAGACAGTCCGGGCGTACGCATCGCCTAAGGCCGAGACAGTATTGCAGCTACTTAAAGATAATCCTGATGGATTATCCATAGCAGAGGTTCAGAAGCAGGTATTTGGTAAGGCTGGAACCAACGCAAAGCAGATATTGACCCGGGCGTTGGATCGGGGCGACGTTATTAAAGAAGGGCATAAGTATTTCTACGATGTGATCCAGCCAGAGCTTGACCGGCTAGAAGATTTGTGATAAACTATAGGCCTTGCGGGGTAGATGAGTGGCTTATCGGTAGGCTCATAACCTACAGACGGGGGTTCGACTCCCCTCCCCGCCACGAAGGAACAACAACGACCGACAACAAGGAGGTAAAAATGAGCGACTACGACTACTTTAAGGCCGGTTATGACTCCTGGCAAGAAGGAAATCGGGCTTTTAGCGACGGGTATAAGAGAAATCACAATGAGGTTATGTATATCGCAGGTCCGATGGAGGGGTATCCAGGGTTTAACTTCCCGGCATTCCATGCCGAGGCAGAGGCTCTTGCAGCAATGGGTTATGGAGTGTTGTCTCCGGCAGACCCTAAAGATATCGCACTGGAGAATCCTGACCAGGCGACCGACAAACGGGAGAACTTCATCCGACGGGATATCAACATGCTCTTACAGGCCGACGGTGTGGTAGTTCTACCGGGATGGGAAATGTCTCGGGGAGCAAGACTAGAAGTAAGTATCGCTCGGGCGATGGGCCTGAGAATATTTGAGCGGGACGGAGCGTGGCTGGTAGAGGTTGACTATCAGACTGTACTGGAAGAGGCTTTGACAATTGCCGGGGGTGGCTCTCGTCAGCAACAGTACGGCCATCCGCTGTTCAATTTTTCCCGCACAGCACAGATGTTCTCTGCTATACTAGGGATCGAGGTTACGCCAGAACAGGCGGCGCTCTGTATGATTGGCGTCAAGCTGGCTCGGGAATCTTTCCGGCCACACCGAGACAACCTAGTGGATATAGCCGGTTACAGCTTAGTATATGAGCAGATAGGTCGTGGCCGGGAGGTTTTGGATAAGGGCGGGGTGCTACCTAACGTGTTGCAGAATGGACGATCAGAGTACCCGACGACCTAGAGGCCGACCGAGGCTGACCGACGAGCAGAAAGCCGCCCGCAAGCAGGAGGCTAAGGAACAGGCGCAAGAGGCTATTCTGAAACCTCGGGTTGCTGTTAACCGTAAGGGGGTGGAGGTACGGACTGAGAATACGGTCGTGTATCTGCCGCCACCGCCAGCGGCTAAAGGTACCTCCGCTTGGAAAGCGTGGGCTAAAGAGGTATTCCCGGAACTGCTCAAATACGGCATGTCGTTTGGCGACGCTTGTGAGAGGTTAGGCGTCACCCGTCGTTGGTGGGAGATGGCTTCCGCCGAGGATATTGAGTGGGCTGCGGAGATGCGGGCCATCCGTGCCGGTGATCCTGAGGTAATAGGCCGCAAGGATTACCCTGATATTTCCGGTATGAGCTACAAAGAGTTCGCCCGCAAGTATTTGAACCTTTCCGTTGAGCCGCACCAGGAACCCATCGTAGAAGCGTTGGACGACCCGCAGATGAACAAGCTCATGGTGTTGGGCTTCCCGGAAAGCGGTAAGTCTACACACGTTTCTTTGGGCTACCTGATCTATTCCTTGGCTAAGAACCCTGACATCCGCATTGCTATTGTGTCTAAGTCGCAAGCCAAGTCGCAAGATATCCTGCATCGTGTTAAAAGGTACTTGACGGAAGATCACTTGTACGATAACTCTGAGGCTAACCTCATCCGGGACTGGAAGGGCTTTGAGCCGCCCCGAGGCACGCACAGATGGGACATGGATCAGATAACAATTCGTCAGCGTAAGTCTGGTGAGCGTGATCCCACGATACAGGCGCTGGGGATCGGCTCACAAATTTATGGTGCCCGTATTGACCTTCTGATTTTGGACGACGCTCTTGTAGGCGAGAACCAGCTTACGGAAGAGCGCCGTAATAGAATCTCATCTTGGTTTCTTCTGGAGGCGGCGAGCCGTGCCCATCGAGGCCGCATCATTGTCTGCGGTACCCGCATTCATCCGTACGACAACTACTCTATTTGGAAGAAGGGCTGGGAGGACGACCCACACTTTAGACTAGTGAGGATTCCCGCTATCTTGTACGACGAGACAGGTATCGAGCAGTCTGGCTGGCCGGAATACTGGCCGTTGGACGGGGATATCATATATGATAAGTTCAACTCTGTCGAGCGTTACCAGAAGGGCCTCCGGGATATTCGTAACGAAATGCTCTCTGTCTCCCCCATGTCCTGGCGGTTGGGCTACCAGCAAGAGGATGTGCAGGATGTAGACAGCATTTTTACACTCGACCGGCATATTAAACCGGCACAGGCGTTGGGTGTTACCAGGCAGTGGGGTCAAGTATTTCCGGGCGAGATTCTGGTTTTAGGCGTGGACCCCGCTGTGACAGGACGAGCAGCCGCCGTTATGGTGGCATATGACCCTCAGACCCGCATGCGAGCAGTGGTGGATGTGGTCACCATGGAGAACCTGGGTGCTGAAGGACTGCATAAACGCATGATTTACCCGCTGTGGGAGAAGTACCGCCCTCAGAGGACTGTAATTGAAGTCAACTACGCTCCGACGTTGATGGGCGACGAAGCGTTCAAGCAGACGGCGCTGGTCTACGGTACCCAGCTTGTGCCGCACAGCACGACCGGCTCCGGCCACAAGCGGGGGTCTAAGTGGGATACTGAATACGGAGTCGCCGGTGTAGCTCCGCTATTGGCTAACAACCTTTATGTAATCCCGTCTGCCAGGCCGGAAGATAACAACCGCATGCAGCCGCTATTATCAGATATGGAGGGGTTTCCTTATGCCGAGGTTTCGGACGCTTTGATGGCTCTTTGGTTTGCTGAGGGTGAGATTCGGTATATGAAGCCCATCACTATTACAGCGGCCAAAGTGATTGAGGGGCGTAACCTTCCGCCGAGGATAGCACGCAGATTAAATCGTGCAAGATGAACAGTTGCATTTAGACTCAACTTACGCTATAATGTTTGGCTAAGATGGCTGTTAACGACCTTATCGCATCGTCGGTTCATTCTGGCGCTCTTACGCACAAGCCTGTAGACCATGCCACCCCAACAATGTTGGAGGCTGGGGTTATGGGGTTACACTCACGACGGGATTGGTTGGTGCAGGCGCACCGATCTTGGAAAGATCGTGTGCGTGTCATCACGACGGTTGCTAATGGCGACTGGTGGGTTGCCTGGCCGGACTTGACAACTGAGCCGCTAGCTCCGACAGTGGCGAACGTGATTGAATTAGGTTTGGGGCACATTGGGTCTATCGGAGGTTCGGTCGTTCCCTCCGTTCGAGTGCCGGTGCCCCATAAACAAAAAGGCCCGGATGGGCAGCGTGGCGCATCTAAGCGTGAGCGGCGTATCCGGGAGTTGCGGGAAATGTCCAACTATTCGCAATTGCTTGCAGCGGCTTGGACAGATTATGCCGGGACCGGCTCTGCTATCCTTGGTGTTTGGACCGACTTTGCAGAGCCGAATACGGCCAAGCGCAATCCGTACTACATGCGGTTCGATCCCCGCTTCACGTACCCGGTTAAAGACTCGCAGGGCAACATCACAGAGCTTCTGGTTGCTAGGCGGCGCAGCATTACCGAGATTGAGCTTGAGTTCCCGGAGATTAAGGGGCGGTTCAACAAAGAGTCGGACGTAGAAGAGTGGTTCTGGTATAGTTCGAAGGAGTTTTTGCATATCCTGGCCGACGTAAGCAAGAAGGGTCATGACATGTCGTCCGGCTACGTCATTACTCGGAAAGAAAACAAGATGGGGCGTGTGCCCGCTGTCGAGATTATGAGGCCCTCATTCGATGGTGAGCGTCGTGGGCAGTTCGATCAAACCGTTCATATTCTTCGGACGATGCACCACTTGATGGCGCTCACTATCGAGCGTACAGAAGAGGAAGTGTACCGCCCGATTGCGGCGTATGAGGTTGAGGGTGTGGAAAACTTCGGTCCCGGGGCTGTAATGACCATGCGTAGCCCGGAGTCTAGGATTGAATTACTTTCGGCGCAAAACATGTTCGATGTAAAAGATTTGATTGGGCGGCTGGAGGTCAATGCCCGTACTGCGGGTATCTACCCCCCACAGCTTTCGGGTGACCCGGGGGCCAGCATTGTGTCAGCCAGAGGCATCGCAGCTTCCATGGGCGCACTCGATGCACGGCTCGCTTTGATGCACCGACAGTTCGAGTGGGGCGTTGCTAAGTTAGACGGGATGGCTTTGCAGCTTGATGAGGTTTATTGTCCCGGAGATAAGACGATTTATGGTGATGCAAAAGATAGGAAGAATCCGGAGAATTTTAATCCCGAGACTGATATTGCGGGTGCCTATGAAGTGGTGGTTTCGTACGGTATTGGTGCCGGGAGTGACCCCGGCAATAAAGAAATTAGGCTCCAAATGCACTTGCAGTCTAGACTTATTTCCCGTAAGCGTGCCCGAGAGGAACTTGACTTCCTTGAAGATGCGGAAGATGAAGAGCTTGAACTTGCTAGAGAACTCGCCCTTGACGCTGTGGTAGCTGGGGTGTTAGCACAGGCGCAAAACGGCGATCCGACTCCGGCCATTCAGCTTTTGAAAGCGCTCCGTGACAGCAAGATGACTTTGGACGAGGTTTTGGAGAAGATGCTCGCCGTGGCTCCGGCCCCACCCCAGCCAGGGGGTGCTCCAGGCGCAGGCGGGGGTGACCCTTTCGCCGCTCTAGAGGCGGCTGACAGCATGGCTCGGGGCGGCGGACCTAACGCTGAGGGAATGGCGGGCTTTGGTTTGCCCTCCCTTCCTGGTATAATGCAACCTAACGCTAGTTCCCCAGTTATTTAGGAGGTAAATTATGGCTAATGCAGACACTATGCGGGCGGCTATTGCTCCCGGAAGTACCCCTTATGGGGAGCGGGGAAATTTAGAGGATGCCATTGGCAGTGCGGCGTCAACCTCCAACGCCGCACTGCCTGAGGCTGCCGCAGCTTCAGCGGCCCAAAAACCTATTAACCCTAACGACCCGTATGGATCGCCCATGACGGCATTGATGGGCAAAGGGGGGTTTACTAGCGAGCGACCCCTAACGTCAGGATTGTCTGTCGGGCCGGGAACCACCCCGTCCAACTTGGATGGTTTGCCCGTCGATAAGATGAAAAGGCTTCAGCAAGTGGCGCTCCATGCTAAAAGCCCTCAACTCCGTGGCGCAGCCATTCTTGCACTTCGACGCATTGTACGCAGTAGGGGCTAATGATTGATCGAGAACGCTTCCGTACGCCGGATGCGATTGCAGGTCGAGAAGAGCCTACTTCCCTACCTAAAGCTAGCAAGAAGTTCCGTCGTACCTCTCAACCCGGTATTCCTACTCTTCAGGATATCATCGACAATGGGGGAGACTTTCGTACTGCCCGAGAATACACCCGGCTCCGCAGCACTTCGCCCAATCCCGGTGCCTTTGACGCATCTATTCCTCGTCCACAAACGCCTGATGCGTTGGCTCCTGAGTCCCAGGAGACTTTTGACTATATCTCTAAGGTTGAGAGTGCTTGGGAGGGGGCTAATAGCCCCCTAACTCGTCTCCCGATTTCGTGGTTGGTGCAACAAGAAACCGATGACCTAGCTTTCTTGTCTGATCCAGAGATTATGCCTACGCTTATTGAAGAGATCATTTCTCACGAGTCGTTTGCGGCGTCCAAGGCAAAGTTTGATCGACAAATTGAGACTCGGGCTAATGAGCTTTTGACTGGCCGGGCCAAGCTATGGAACAATGTTGAGAATCAACTGTTGTTGTCCGGCAACCCTGTCGGGCTATTTATAGAGTCAGATACTACTTCAGACGAGGCCCGTGCTGCCGCTAGAACTCAAGCTGAACTTGAGTTAATGGCTAACCCGTTTGAACCTCCTAAAGAACCCGGATTTTTTGAAACTGCGGGTGAGTTTATTATGACAGGGTTTAGTAGTATTGTTACGGCGGGCAGTCATCTTGTTGGGGGGGCAATATGGGCATATGATAAAGTCGCCGGGAACAATCCGCTGGCGGGGGAAACACTATACGACGTAATGGAACAGTCGCATAACGAGAGGGTAGGGAGTGCTTTGACCCAAGCCCGTGAGCGACTTGAAGTGCTGTCTAATGATGAGGCCGCTCTAATGGAGTCGGCTAAAGAAACCTTTGGTGAAGGTTGGTTTGAGCAACTTCATGCTAGCGGACAGGCTCAGGAGTTTATGACGATGGGGCTGAATGATGCGGCTGCGGGACGTGCTCTTATGGAGGTCGCCGGGACTATTATCTTTGAGGAAAGCGCTGAGCTTCGTAATCAGGTTATGACTGCTGAGTACGATGCTGCTGAGGATATTATTACAGAGTTGGCTAATAACGATTTCAATTTGGATGGTGGAATTGCGTCGGCGGTTGCTTGGTGGTCCCATAATACAGGAATGCGGTTCGGTACCTACCTCACCGAATTTATGGGGCAAGATGATATCACTGACGTGTTTACAGATAGGGGCTTCACCGAATTACATGAGCGGGCTGTTCAGGCGGACTTTTCTCCCGCTAAGTCCCTTGGTATTGACGGAACTTGGCAGGGATCAGTGCTAGACTTCACATTGGGTACAATCCTTGACCCAATTAACTTGCTCTTTGGCCCTACGGCCAAAGCGGGGGTTGCAGGTATTTCACATGTTGATGATGTGGCTCGTATTGCGGCATCGCCAGGCTCTCGACAACTGCTTCGAGATGCAGCACAGACAATTCGCAGTTACTTTCGGGATGATAATGCTATCGCTGCGCTCATGGAAGATTTCGACCAATGGGGGATGTACGACGAAGTTCACGCCACGGCAATTGGCGTAGAGAATGTTCTTCCCAACCGTCCGTGGCTCAGCCATCCTAGTGCACGTATTACTAAGGAAACCCCTACCAGCACAATTGAGCGTTTAGTTCCTGAGCAGGTGTGGAGGGACGGGGAAGAAATTCTTGCCGGGGCAGATCGCACAGCCATGCCCCTACGCCCGGAGACTCCGGTTCGGCTGGTGTTTGATCCAGTAGCGAAAGGATTTACCCTTTCTGCTGATGATGCGGCCCGTTTACTTGCGGCCCGTGAGCAGGGCATTGATGCCTTTCCCGTTTACGGTGTTCAGCGGCAGGTTAGCCTAGGAAGGCAGGCCCTTACTCCTGAGCAAGTTGCTCTAGTCAGTGAGATTGTTTCTAACCCCGAGAACTTCGCCTTTCATGGTACCGTTCGTGTTAGCGACGAGGTTGCTGAACGCATGCTTGCCAGAGAGGAAACTTTTACCCGTGGGGGTTTGGACCCCGATTATCGTCGTGCAGAGTCTTATGCTAGCGAGACTCGACCCACCGTAAGCAAGTGGGGAACTGCGGGTCGTCAAGCCCGTCTTGGACAGGATCGTGTTTTTGTATTTAGACGCAGCGAGCTTCCACCAGAGGCACAATCCCGGCTTGCTGCTGGCCGTGCTGTAGAAGAATTGTTTCCGGGGGGAGCGGCAACTACCCCGGTTTATCCGGCCTTTTCCTTTACCCGAGGTCAGTGGGATGAAATGTTGGAAGCGACAACACCCACCCGTGTGGCAGATGTTAATTTACATAAACTAGACAACTTCGATGATTTTTCTTTGCCGCAATTGTTGGATGAGAGTGTTCTCTACCCAGCCATTGACGAAATTATGCCAAAATTGCAGGCTCAGTATGAGCGTTTGCTGAAGCTGGGGGGAGGCAACTCCGTGCCGATGCGTACCGTCATGTCTCGCATTATGGCTGAAGATATGCGTCATGCGTTTAAGAAGCAGCCGATTGGCTCTTATTTCAATCGGTACATGTCCAAACAGAATACAGGCAACTGGATTCGCACTCGGGGGTTTGGCTGGGAGTCTGAGATTCGTCAAACGATTTTCCGCATGTTTGGTCATGACGCTCAGACGGCTAACTTGTGGATGCGGCGTTTTAGGGAGACGCTTAAACTTGACCGTTCCGCCGATGACTTTGTAGCGAGACAGGTTCGCATTCGGGAATTGGCCGATGAGGTTAAGGCGCTTCAAGACAGGGTGGATATTCCTGAAGGAACGATGCTTAGGGAGGCTGAAGAGGGTGTTTCACTGATAGGCTTGGATAAGCTTGGGGAGGCGGTTGAAGTCGCCATTCCCGCTACCACTCGAAATGCTCTCGCCCGGCTAAATACGGCAAAAAACAGTTATGCCCGTGCCATAAGAGAGCTAGCTGAATACAAAGTTAGATCGCACAATACACGCAGTGTTGCGGCTCAAAAGTTTTTGGAAGAGTTATATGACGACTTTCGTGCTCGCTATATCAATACGAATTCTGCACTCACTCATTTGCGGGATGCGGACGGCAACGTACCGTGGGAGGCTCTGACCGGAGGGGTAAAAACACCCCGCTCACGTTCTGGTTTTCGAGCTACCGAAGGGGTAAGTGATGTTGCGGGGGAAATCAATCAAATGCTGCCGCAGTTTCTGGATGATCCTGACGGAGGTTTTTTGGCTCCTATGGCCCCTATCGACATGATTGCTGCTTCGACTTTGGATGGCGCTAAATGGCTTCGTTGGCAGCAGTATCGGCTTGGACAAAATGTGCGAAACACAGGAAACCTCCTAGATCGTCTCTGGAAGATTGATAAAGTATTCCGAATTAGCACTGCCATTACTGTAAGCTTTGATGAGCTTCTCCGAGTTTTTAGTCGTTTCGGATCGGAAGCCCCCCTGCGTTGGATTGAAGATAAGTTGATGAGTAACGCAGGCCGGGCTAAGGTTGCAACAACAGGTTCCCGAGGTAATGCCCTCGGCAAGGGGTTTGGAGAGGCGGTTGATGCTAGCAGGGCAATTTTCAGCAACGATACTGCGTTAGGACGACGTTGGAACAAGCGGATGCGCACCTTACAGGAATACCCGGAGTTCTACAAACAATTAGAGCGGCAGTACTATGAGAATTTCGGCGACTCTTGGGCTGACTTGGATTTCGGAGATTCTGAGTGGCTTCCGGCCATGGAACGATGGACAGGCAATTTTCTTCAGCATCCTGGAATGCGAGCCTCCTTGCAGGGACCGGAGGAATTCTCTCGTTTTTGGAATTCGGAAGAAGCAGCAAGTTTACGCAATCAGACCGCTTTTGATTGGGGTTCCGGCCATACCCGTATTGTGAGTGAGTCGGAAGCTTTCAATGGCTATCAGTACATTTACGAGAAGCTGTTCTTGGACAATGCTCGTTCCGGGCGTAGGGGCGCTGTAGATGCTTCTTTTAAAGAGGCGGCAGGCCGAATCGCAACAGGTGAGGTTGAGGTTGTGTTGGCCCCCAGCATTCTTCGAGACATACCTATATCAGTTCGGGGTATTCGTAACCTAGCGCCAAATACCCCTATTTCCGGTCGCATGAGCAACGCCTTTTTCGACGCTTTGTATATGGGTGCGACTAACTATCGTAGGGGGTTTATTGCCGACCTAGTTCGCAAGCGAGAAATGCAGCGACTTCGCAGCCTTTATCAGTCTGAGGGTATTACGGTTAAGCCAGACTGGATGGTAGACGAGGTTTTTGGTCCTGACTATCCGACTGGTATGGGTAATATTGCTCGGGAAGGGATTATCGAAGGCATGGAAGTTGCTGCTTTTGAGCGGGGTATCGTATTTGAAAGTACTCTTCGTAGGTTGGCAGAGCGAAAGGCTATGCAGGAGATTGAGCACATCATGTACTCTTGGCAAACAACTTCCCGAGCCGGTAGGTCGGCTGTAAGCAGAGCCGTGTTTCCCTTTGGGAAGCCCTATTATGATATGTGGGCTTACCAGGCTCGGGAAACACTTATGCGTCCGGCGCTGAGGGGTTACCTGAACCGTTCTAATATCGCTAACAAAATGGTGGATTATATGCCGTTTAACCCAAAACCCGCCGCCCTTATTTCTCGTATTGCGGCCACAGACTTTGAAGCAGAAAAGCAGGGCTTGGATTTCTCTCCGCTACTGTTCCTTCCTAAGGAAGGTGAGTCTGCGCTCTTGTCGGTGCTGCCGGGTGTAGGCCTCATCCCAATGTGGTTACTAGACACAATTGTTACAGGTGTTCATGATCCTTTTGAAGAACCAGAAGAGTATCAGGCTCTTACGGCCGCTATCTCGCAGTTCATTCCTTCGTTCGGCTATCAGCAAACTGGTTTGATTGGGCGGGCGTTTGGTGGAGGTCTTGTAGCTACTGCAACTAAGACATCCATTGACATGCTTATGATTGGCTCAGGAAGGTCATTCCATTCACCCCTGGCTCTCTTAGGAGACATTCAGTCCGAGATTCAGGGTAATAGGGCGCTGAAAGCGCTTTTGGCTGACCCAACAGAACTAGAGGCTCTGATGAGCGCTGACAGCCGTCAAGTAGAGGCTATGCTTGAGGGATTGATAGATGAGGCTATAGTTCAAGGGGCACTGCCGCATGCAGCGGAACTTGGCGTTCGTTGGTTTGTACCGGTAGAGTTTGACTTTGACACAAGTGATGATGATGCGGAGGCTATCTGGCTTGATGCTGCGGTTAAATTCCCTCAGCTTGCTCCCCGCAATTTCAATCGCCAGGGGTCTGAGGCAGATCGGGCTGAGTATGCTGACGATATTCGTAGGGCGTTTTTCGCCCTCTCGGGTGTGGAGAGAGATCGGCTGATTGTCGAATACCCGCAGCTTGCTGTAAACATGGTTGGGGGTTGGGAGTGGACTGATAAGGCTGAAGATGACTTTCCGTTGGACGCTTCTACGCCATACAGGATTACGGATGGGAGCCTAGGGTTAGCCCGACACCAGAGCTACATTCGCAACGACTATATTCGCCCCCTTGCCCCTAGTACACTTTTGTATCGGATTTTAGGCTCTATATTTGAAGCTAGAATTGGCTTGGCGACACAGACCTATTCTGCTATGGCTAACTCTGTCAACGACTACATTTGGGAGAACGTTATGCCGGAGGCAGGGAAGCAGTTCTTTGAGGATGTTGTGTCTGAGGGTACTGTTGATGCTTCGTCTGGCCGGGAAGTATGGCAGGACCTGGATCAATACTCCGATAAACTAGTGGCTGAGTATGGCGCGGTAGCCGTGCCGGAGCGGTTAAGGGCATGGGGAACTTCTTGGAGAGGTTTGGATGATGAGGGATTTTCACAACGGTTTCGGGAGATTACTTTAGGCGAAGAGTGGTCGGAATTTACTCCTGAGATTTTGGAAAATGCCCGTGTTCTAGGCTTAGAGCTAGAGCGGGGTATGACTGGTGAACAGTTCGTAGCACAAATTCACGATCAAATTCGGGAAAACATGCAGGGTAGCCCGTTGCCGTCTCTAATTAGCCAGGAATATAGCGCCTATCGTAATGCCCGCTCTGCCGTAACAACCGCAGGCCGGGATAACCTTAATCGGCTGATTGCCGGACGTAATGCTAACCCGGTTTTGAAAGCGACAGTGCAGGATTTTATGGACTACGCCGATCGCACCCTTCGTTTACGTAATGAAGGTCTGTCGTCAGGCATTGACCCTGAGCGGGGTAAAAAGGTAGTGGAGATGTACCAGCAACTTATTACCTCTAACCCGGATTTGCAATTTTCTTGGGAAGATACTTGGACGCAAACCTACTCTGCGGATTTCGGTGCTCTGGATTATGAGTATCAGCAGCCACCTGAGTTCGACATGAACAACCCTGAACGGGCCTATCGACCTTTTATTTGGGATATTCGGGACGGGGATACTCTTATTGTTTCAAACGAAGAGAGCGCTTCCTGGTTGGACCTTCCCGGAGTGCAGTTGGACGTGCCCATGGAAGGGACTGAGCCGAGAAAACATGCCGTGCGTCTACTAGGCATTAATGCGGCAGAACTTGGAACTGAAGAAGGAAAACGCTGGCTAGACGAACTAACTAATGCTATAATGGATGCCAATGAAAACGGTACCCCAATTTTTCTTGTTCGTGATCCCGCTAGTACAGGAGGAAGAAACGTCGATTTTTACGGAAGAGAGCTTGCGTGGCTCTTTATTGGGAACGTTCCCTGGTATCACCCCGAAACAATTAAACCCGGAGATTAATGGCTGCTAATCCCTTTTTACAAAGCGACGAAGCGGCGGGCGTAGATGTCGGTTTTAGCCCGGATTTAGGTTCCCGTGACGGAGCTTGGCAGGAGACTGTATTTGACGGTGTTCAGACGTTGATGGTTGCCGCTATGAAAGAGCTTGGGATTAATTCCACGCTTGCACGGGCGCATGTTACCGGCAACTTCTCTGGCCTTATGTCTTACTTAAACCGAGACATTATGACATCGCCTCAAGCGGCGAAATTTTACCAGACGCAGGGCCTTACCTCACTTATTAACATCGCTTTTAAGTGGTTCACGAATAAGATTCCCGCCCTCCGTGGCCTAGACGCCTTCACTGATCCTGGTGGTAGTAGCGGTGGTGGAGGGGGTGGCGGGTCAGGTATGACTGCTGCCGATATTCGAGCACAGTTCGACTTGGACCAACTTTCAAATGAGGTTAGCAAAATGACCAGGGCTTATCTTCTGACGGAGCCTAAAGACCCTCGGGGCATTGCCCGTGCCTTCGTAGAAGCAGTCGTGGCTAACCCAGCACAGAAGCTGGACTTTAACACTTTCGTACAGGGACGCTTGCAAGCCGATCCTCGTTGGTCCACCATTTACAAGCTGAAGCCGAAGTCAATGGACCCGCTCCAATATGTGTCGCAATACACACAGGCCGCTACACAGATGCTTGGTTCCAACTCCGGCGTGGATTGGTCTGAACAAGCTTTCAATGCCGCAGGACTGGGTGCAGACCCACAAGCCTGGAACTCCCGCTTGCAGCGTAGTGATCGCTATACGGCTCAGGCCCCCTTTGTGGCAAAACTTCAACAGCGGGTGTCGGGACTGCGACACGTATTAAGAGCGTAATATGCCCGCTAACCCCACTAACGTTATCTACCAGGATACCGGGGAGCCTATTCCTCCCTATAAAAAGCCGGTGACTACTAACACAGCTAATGTTAACTACCAAGATACCGGGGAGAATATCCCCTATCAAAGTACGGCGAATCCAACCGCCCCTACACAGGCCCCTGTCAACACGTCAAGCGCAACCCCCAAACCTAACCCTTCCGGTGGGAGTTCTGTAACTGCTGCCCCGGCTGGTAGTGCGGCCGTAGCGGCGGCGGCGGCAGAAACCCCATCGCTCTCGATCCTGACGGGTAACAATATGCAGTGGTTCCGGGATGCTGCCGGGACCTACTACGTCGCTTACAAGCTGCCTAACTCAGACCGTTTCGCCTTCTTTGAGGCCACGCCACAGCAAATGGACGCCCTCTTTGGGCTGGGAGCACGCCCTGGTAGTACCGCTATCAACGACCTGAAAGACTTGACTGCTCGCTCCGGGTTCTACTTTTCCGGCAACATTGGTGAAGTGGCAGGTACGGGATCGTTTGAAAACGCTGTGAACCGATCCGTGGCGCTCGCATTGGATGGTGACATGCCCGCTTGGATGAAGGATAGCTCCGAGATTTGGGATGTGCTGTACGTGGCAGAGGCTGAGGGTAAATCGGATGACTGGGTGCTGGGCCAGATTCGTAATACCAATGCGTTCCAGCAACGCTTTATCGGGATCGAGCATTTCGAGAAGTTGGGTCTTTCGTTGGGAGATGCGGTGGGGGCGTATACGGAGTATGAGTCTAAACTTAAGCAGGTGTCTTTGCGGTATACGGGCTTTCCTGACATTGTTACCCCTAGTGTTGTAGGGGATTTAGCGGCACGGGGTCACTCTATTGAAGATGTCAACTTTGTGTTTGATATTTTTGATCGTATGGATCAGAATGCTGCTAGCTTTGAGAACTTTAACGAAATTTTAGCTTCACAAGGTATGCAGCCGTTGGGCCTCCAAGAGCAGTTTAGTTTCTTGGCTGGGCAAGCTCCACCAGAGTTGTATAAGGTGTGGGAGCAGAATAGTATTCTTACTGCGGCTGAGCAGGCTCAAATTAAGGGTTTTGGGGTTGCAGAGGCGTTGCAGGTTGCTCGTAATACTCCGGGGCTTACTTCAGAGGCACAGGCGTTTGAGGGTATGTCGCAGGCCGCTAAATATATTTTGCAGTTTCGTAGGGAGCTTAACTTGGGTAGGTTGGAACAGGACGACCTGATTGATCTTTCGTTGGGTAGTGCCCCTCGTTCGGGCCGATCACAGGCTGAACTATCTCAGGAAATGACCCGTATTGTACGAGAGGCTGAGGCTTACGTTCAGAACAAGGTGAGGCCCTACATTCAATTCTCTAAGACGGGTAGGCCAAGGGCTGCTTCGCTGGGCGAATTGAATAAGGTGCAATCTGTTGATTAGTACTTGACAATGTTTACCAATTAAGGTATAATTCCCTTTGCTGATGCAGAATGGCTTAGGCTGTATCGTTACCTGATAAGGGAGTAGCGCTAGGTCGTTGGAAAGACAACAAAAAATGCCCCGTACGATCCCTCTAAGTACGGTGTACCGCACAAGAGGCGTAGGAGTGCAAAAATGACAACTGAAACCAACGATACGAGAGAACCACAGGCTTTGCGGGAAGCGTATGACAATCAGTCAAAAGCTTTCGATAAGCTGAAGGGAGAGATGGCCGACCTGCAAGCGCAGCATCGGAGCCTTTTGGCTCAGACTACGTTTGAGAAAGCCAAGCTGAACCCGAAGCATGCTGAACTGTTTCTGAAGGTGAACGGAGATAACCCGATTACTTCTGAAGCCGCAGTTCAGTTTGCCAACGAGTACGGATTGGCAACTGTGTCGAGTGAGGGAGCATCGGCTGAGGAAACGAAGCCCGCTGCCGATACCGGACTCTCTTCAATGTCAACCGCAGGCACACAAGGCAACAGTGCTGGTAACGCTGTAAATGCCGGACCTAAGCTCTCGCAGAGTGAGTTCCAGAAATTACTTTCCAACGATAAGGCTGCGGCTCTCAAAGCTTACACGGAGGGGAGGGTGGAACACGCTGCGGGAAATCAGGCTGCTGATGACCTCGTTCGGAAAGGTGTAATTGTCCAGTAATTGTCCACAATTTTGAGTAAAATTAGGTAAATCTAAATGGCTGATTTCGCTACTAACCCAACAACTACAATTACGTACAATGATACGGTCTATGCCGCAATCATTGCCGATGTTGTGCTTGATGCGTTGATGGCTGCGGTTGTTACCCCTATGTTGCTCGATCACTACGATTTGTCAGGCAAGCCCTCCAAGGCTGTTGACATTCCGAAGGCTGACAAGTTCACGGCTGCTGCGGTGGCCGAAGGCGTCGAGGTTGCGAATACCGCTCTCACGACCGCCAAGGTTACCTTGACTGCCTCGGAAGTTGCGATCATGGCGACGATCACCGACGTTCTTGAGGTTTCGGATATTCCGGTTGCTCATGGCGCTCGGCTTCGTCAGCTTGGTCGTGCCATGGCCGACAAGTTGGATATTGATGTTACCGCCCTTGCCGCTGGTTTTTCGCAAACCGTTGGCGCCACGGGTGTCGATCTATCGATTGCCAACATTCTGTCAGCCATCTTCACTTTGGAAGGTGGAAATGCTCCGAAGCCGTACGTGGGTGTTTTGCACCCTGTTCAGGTTGCGGACCTGCGTACCGCTCTTGCCGGACAGTCAGTGGCCGTGTTCCCTGGTAACGGAATTCAATCTGGTACCAACGAACTTGGTCCCGCTAGTAACCCGGGCTACTTCGGTAGTTGGTTCGGCGTAGACTTCTACTTCAGCACTAATGTTGCTACGGCGAATGCCGGGGCAGACCGTGCTGGTATGGCCTTCTCCAAGAACTATGCTCTTGGGCTGGTCGAGAAGTGGTCTGCAAAGATCGTTCCGATGTACTGGCCTCCGATTCGTGGTTGGGTGCTTGTCGCCTCAGCCATGTACGGTGTGGGTGAGGTCGAAGACTTGGCGGGTGTAAAGTTGGTGACTGACGCTTAGGCGTCTGCTATTGACATACGCTTGAGAATAAAAATCCCTGTTTGGGGGGTTTATAAGTGGGTAGTACCAAACCTCTGCTACCCCGTCCTATAAGGAGAGAAAAATGACCGAAAAAGAAACAGTTGAGGAATTGGAGAAGCCTGCGGGCACTCCCCGATTCCGTAAGGTACTTGAACCCTCTGGTGGTGCTTTTGGTGTGAC
>Ga0187893_10007535_pt1 | contig 17760 bp, 13 predicted proteins | sample MA1701074metaG_FD_139574 | JGI IMG/M metagenome (GOLD analysis project Ga0187893, IMG submission 139574) | White microbial mat communities from a basaltic lava cave in the Kipuka Kanohina Cave System on the Island of Hawaii, USA - MA170107-4 metaG ... | reverse complement strand
CAGGTCTTCCGGTACGGACTGCTGAAGCAGGCTTTCGCCAAGGCGGGGGAAGACGGTTTCACCGGGACGGATGAGGCGAGTCTGGTGGAGCGCCTCGAGCAGGTGGAGGTGAGCGTGGTGTTGGGTAGCGACCGGAACATCAAGATCACCAAGCCGACAGACATGGATCTCGCAAGGCTGTATCTGGCGCAGGAGCGCGCTTGATGGAGATCCGAACCGGGCTGGGGTGGGACAACCACAGGATTGCGACAGGACGAGCTTTGATCTTGGGAGGTGTGCGGATCGAGTGCGATTTCGGGCTCGAGGGACATTCCGACGCCGATGTCTTATCGCACGCGATCACAGACGCAATCCTGGGAGGGGCTGGGCAAGGCGACATCGGGACGCATTTTCCTGACTCGGATGCCCGTTGGCAAGGGGCGGATAGTCTCCAATTTCTGCACTACGCGGTGCAGCTCGTGCGGACGGTTGGATTCGAAGTGGGCAACGTGGACAGTACGGTGATTCTTGAGCGTCCGAAACTGAAGGATTACCGGGAGGCGATTCGCGCAAACCTGGCGAGCGCCATCGGAATCGATTTAGAGCGGGTGTCCGTTAAGTTTAAGACGGCAGAGAAGGTGGGGGCTGTGGGCGAGGGGCGATCGGCTGAGGCGCAGGCTGTAGTGACGATTGTGAAGCGGGGGTAGCTGACGCGTTGCCCACATTTATCGAGCGGTCAAATCCCGTATCCAAATGTCCTTGAACCGCATCTTGCCCCCGCCGCCGGAGTGGAGCTGAAGCGCGATGATTCCATCCTTGTTGTTCGGATTTGGATAGGTGAAGTCTATCATCTGGACACCATTGAGGCGCGTGCGGATGCGATTGCCTTCCACCATCACGACCATTTCGTTCCAGTCCCACGGTCGCATCACGGTTTCGTTTTCAGGCGCCGGCCAGACGATCCAGCCGCGGGAAACCTTGCCATCGCGGTCGCCGTGCAGGCCGCCGGTGTGACGTCCAACGCGGTTGTCGATCTCCACCTGGATGAACTTGATCTGGCTGATGTCTTCGGTGATGTCGGAGTGGTAGAACACGCCGCTATTGGTATCGGCCTCGCACCTGTAACGCAAGAACAGGTGGAAGTCCTTGTAGGTCTTTTCAGTCTTGAGAAAGCCATCGCCCTTGGTGATGGCCTCACCGAAGATCGTTCCGTTCTCGATCACCCAGCGCTCTTTCCCAACTGTCTTCCAGCCCGAGAGATCCTTGCCGTTGAACAGGCTCACCCAACCGGGACCGGGTTGCGCGGCTAGTACAAGCGGAAAGAGAGCGGCCAGTTCAAGAAACCTCATAGGTTGACGCCCAGTTCTTTCCAGGTCACCATGCGGCGCTTATAGATGGCTTCGCGCCCCATGATCGCAGTGAGGGCCGCCGTGGCGGCCACCGTAATATCGGCGAAGGGCCGGCGTTTTTCCCGGACGCACGCAAAGAAATCTTCGATGGCGGTGTCGGGCTCCTTAATTCCCTTCTGCTTCCGGTCCGCGACGATTTTCTTACTCTCCACCAGCATGTCCCGCGGGCTAGTCTCGCCGTGAACGTCATAGAACTCCGCTGAGTCGTGCGTCAGATAGATACTGCCTTTCTCACCGTAGATCACGTACCACATTCCGTTGGGCAACTGCTTCAAGTGCCGTGGATGAAAAGCGATCTGGCTGTAGTCGAGGTGCATGTCGTTTTCGTAGATGTACTCGACGCTGTAGCCATCTACCATCAGCGTGCCCGGCGGGATCGGTTGCGGGAAGTATTTTTTGCCATGTCCGTAGGCGCTTACAGGACGGCTGTTCGCGATCCAGTTGCAGGCATCGATGTTGTGCACGGAGTTTTCGACGATCAGGTCACCGGAGCGGCGCACGTCGGCATACCAGTCTGTACGGACCTTCTGTTGAGTGGTCTGGGAAGTGGTGGCAGACGGCCGGCTGCGGCTACTGTGGCGCTGTGCCTTGATAATATAAGCCTTGCCGAGTTCCTGCCCTTCATGGATCTTCCGGATCGCCTCGCGCATGCTGGGGTAGTAACGAAGCTGCTGGCCGATCTGGAACACACCCTTGGCGCGCCGCGCCGCCTTGACCACGCGGTCGACTTGTTCCGGAGTGATGCCGAGCGGTTTCTCGCAATAAACATGTTTACCGGCGTCAAGACATGCGGCGGCCATTTCCGCGTGTAGATCGCATGGCGTGCCAATGAAGACAGCATCGACGTCCTTCATGTCCAGAATCTGGCGCCACTCGGTGAGCGACTTTGGATTGTCGCGGCCGGCCGCGGTGAGCGCCTGGTCGCGAGTGGTGGAATCGATGTCGCAGATGGCGCCGATTCGCACGTTCTGCTGAGAGAAACTCTGCCGCAGCAGGCTCCCTCCGCGCACACCCACTCCGATATGGGCGGTGCGAATCTCTTCGGGCTCGGCCGCGGCGGCAGTCGTCGCCAGCGCGGAAGCCGCTGAGGTCAGGAGAAAATCTCGCCTGCCCGATTTCAGGATCATGCTTCACCTTCCTTTACATGACACGATATCAGAGACTCAGGCGGCGAGCTCATTTCCGAGTGGGGGCGCCATGGGGTTGACTTCGATGCCTCCGCTGCAATAGCCTCTCCCCATGAGCCTGAGAATCCTGGTTGCTCTCACTTTCGCTGGTTCCGCCCTGGCCGCGGATATTTCCGGCGCTCCTTCTCTGCCGCACAAGCTCGTCTCGAACTGGGCACAGCTCCCGGAAGGCTGGAACTTCGGCGAGTGTTCGGGTGTCGCCGTCGATAAGGACGACCATGTCTGGGTCTTCAACCGCGGCGAGCATCCGGTGATCGAATTCGACAAGAACGGCCGTTTTTTGCAGGCATGGAATAAGGTCCCTGTAACCTCCTCGCACGGCATCAAAGTCGATCCCGAAGGCAACATCTGGCTGGCTGATGTCAAGGGCCACGCGATCATGAAATTTTCTCGATCCGGCCGCCTCCAGATGGTGATCACTAACGCCGGCAAGCGCCCCGGCGACAACGAAACGAAATACGCCTTCAATGAACCGACCGGCCTCGTCTTCACCCCTGCAGGCGAGTTTTACGTTTCCGACGGCTACGTGAACGCGCGCGTGATCCAGTACACTCGAAACGGCGAATACATTCGACATTGGGGCAAGAAGGGCAAAGGCGACGGCGAGTTCGATCTGGTTCATGACGTCGCTCTCGACGATCGAGGGCGCGTCTACGTCGCCGACCGCACCAACTCGCGCGTGCAGGTGTTCGACTCACAGGGCCGCTTCGTCGCCAAGTGGACCGAAGTGGGACAGCCGTGGGGGCTCACCTATGCGGCCAAGGAGAAGGCGATCTATATGAGCGACGGGCGCGACAATCGCGTCGTGAAGCTCGATCTGGACGGGAAGATCCTGGGCACGCTGGGCTCATTCGGAAAGGCGCCCGGCAAATTCGACTTCGCCCACCACCTAGCCGTCGATTCAGAGGGCTCGATTTACGTAGCGGAGATTAAGAACTGGCGCGTGCAGAAGTTTTCCCGTTAAGATGAAAGCGAATACTCCCCGCACGTCCGCCGATGCTTCTGTTTCGACAACCGACCGCACATCAGATCCGAAACTTTCTGAATGATCAATCCGTTCTTCACTTCAGTTACGCGGAAGTCGGAGCGACGGAGAAAAAACGGATCTCCGGGTACAACAATGACCGGTACCGTACACAACTGGGTGCCGGTCAGGAGTGTTGGGAGCGCGCCTGCAAGGCGCTACGCGACTGGAAGATGTTTTCCCTGGAATGGGTTCAGTTATGCTGGCCGTTCGCGCGTCTTCGTCCTTACGAGATGGTGGCCGTGCTCGCCAGCCATTACGGGTTCCGTTCGCTGAACGCGGCGCGAATCGTGTACGTGATTGATGAGCCGCGCCGATTCGGCTTCGCGTACGGCACGATGCCGGATCACCTGGAGCAGGGCGAAGAGCGCTTCCAGGTAGAGTGGCTGGAGGACGACACCGTCTGGTACGAGATCTTTTCGTTTTCCCGCCCGCGCCACTGGCTTGCCTGGCTCGCCTATCCCCTGTCCCGCGCCGCTCAAAAGCGATTCGCCGACGACTCGATGGAGGCGATGGAGGCGGCCGTGATTCCCGGGCTGGAGGAGCTGCGGTCGGGTCCATTGAGCCGGGAGATGTATTGAGCATTTTTGGCCACGAATTAACACGAATGAACGCGAATGAACGCGAATGAACGCGAATCAGCCGTATATGACGCTTCCACTCGACCTTGGGCTTCTGAAAGTTGATGAGCAGGGCCAGTCTCAGGCGGGACGCCTTTAGATAGTTGATGCATTGCGCCAAGTGCTCACTCGAAAACTGGTCGATACACTTGAGTTCGGCGAGGAGTCGATCCTCGACCACAAAGTCAGCTACATATTCGCCCAACTGCTGTCCCTTGTAAGTGACTGGGAATGCAACGTGAGATCGGTTGCTCAGGTTCCGCAAAGTCAGTTCGCGGGTAAGCGCGCGCTCATACACCTTCTCCAGGAAGCCGCACCCGAGCACATTGGATACCTCATAGGCGGCTGCAATCACTGTATGTACGATGGCATCCAGATCTGAAGATCCGTGTGAATTCGTGGCTTCTGAACCTCTGTCGCCACAGAAGTCCGAAAATCTCACGAATTGTTGGCCACGAGTTCACACGAATCATTCGCGTGCATTCGTGGCCAGAACCTAAGGAGCTATGGCGATGGTCGGCGAGTTGAACGGGAAGACGAACTGACCGTTAGGACGTACTGCGATAATGCCGAGAGGCCGCGCGGGCCCGGTCGGCGTATCCGCGGTCACCTCGAAGGCGATTTCGTAGATGCCGACAGCTCCGACGGCATAGGTCGCCGAAACCAGGCGGACGCCCTGGTCATTCAGACCCACAACGATGGGCGCAATGATGGTCTGGCCCGCGACTCCGGTGGCGCCGGTGACGGCGGCCGGTGTCGTCTGGTAGACGCCGGTGATGTACGCGCGGACGATTTCGCGGAAGCGCGCGGGGTTCTCCGGCGTCACGAAGGTCCCATTCGGGCGGAGCACAACCGCGAAGCGGCGGCCCTGCGGATCAGTGGTCTCGAAGGCGCCGGGTTGCAGGTCGACCACCTGAACACCATTCACAACACTCGATCCCGATCCAACCCGGACCGTGATCGCGACATCGCCCCCAGGAGCCATTTCGAAAGGCACTTGGACCGTCACCGACTCACGGCCGCTTTCGTTGCAAACGCTGAAGAGCGGTGCGAGGAACGAGCCAAATTGCACCTCGACTGTCGCGAGACGGGTCGGCAGCATGCCGAGGAACGGCGCGCCTTCGACGCAGCCACGCAGATCCGGAGCGATGCCACGGCCCTCAATGCGGTAGATTCCGCCGGGCACGACGGCGCCTCGCTCACCGCTCGCCGCGTTGAAGACATCCAGCGCATTGATCTGCGGCCCCGGCAACTGCGAAGTCAAATTGAAGAACACTTCGCGGCCGGCGACGGCTGTGACCGTGGCGCGAACCTGGATCGGACCAGGCGTTGCACCGGCCTGCACGTTAACGCTGGCGCGGCCGTTGGCGTCGGTGGTGGCCGTAACTGTGGATAACGTCGCCGATCCGGTGGTGATATTGAAGAGTACCTGGGCTCCAGGCGATCCCAGGTTGCGGTTATCAAGCACCTGCACGACGAGAGGCTGTGGGAAGGCCGTGTTGGTGAAAGTGTTCTGCGAGTTGCCGCTCACGATCTGGATGCCCGTAACAGTGACGTTGGTGCGCAGATCGAAGGTGACACTTGGTCGACTGCCACTGGTGGCGGTGGCGCGGACCTGAACGGGACCGGGAGTGGTGCCCAGTCTCACAGTGTTCGAGGCGCGACCTTGAGCATCGGTGATGGTCTGTACATTCGTGAGCGTGGCCTGTCCCTGGATCACTTCCCAGTTGATCGTAAAGCCAGGCAGGAGATTTCCACCGCCATCGTCGAGCGCGACGATGAGGGTAGCGGGCAGCAGCGTGTTGATGTCACCGGACTGCTGGTTGCCGTTGAGAATTGCGAGATTCGAAGGATCCCCAGGCTCGACGCGCAGATTGATGATCTGCTCACTGAAGCCGCCGACATCGACACGGATCTGTCCCGTGCCGGTACGGCCGGACAGCTTCAAGTCGCACGAGGCAAACCCTACCTCATTCGTCAGAGCCACTCGTTTTGGGATGCATTCGACAACCGGACCGGCTCCAGGAAGGTTACCGGTTGAGGGGAAAATCCCGATATTGGGAAGCACCTGGCCCGACTGATTTCCCGACGAAGCCGAAACCCGCAACTGGATCGCATTGGGGATTGTCTGGCCGGCCTTCCCCACGATGCTGCGAGGCTCGTTGGTCGGCTGGATGAACGTGATGCTCGGAGGAGGCGCCGGGAAACCATTGAAGAAAGCGAGGACGGTCGTGAAGAACAAAGTTACACTCGAGGTCGCTGTGCTTGCGGATGCCACTGAACTCTGGAACGAGTTCGCCAGTCCGATGGAACCGGGGGCGACGATCTTATTCTCGGTCTCGCCTTGTGCGTTGGTCAGAGTGACAAGGCGATCGGCGGAATCCGTTGAGGTGCCCTCGCTAAAGCGACCCCCGCCCTGAGTGATCGTCCACGTCACTGCGACGCCCGGTATTCCTTGCCCGTTCCCATCTACGATTCGCAGTTTTATGGGCCTGGAAAACGCCCCTTCCGGAATGGCTTGCCCATCGCCCTCGAGAACGATAATGCCTCCACCCTGGCCGGTACCACCACCGCCTCCGCCGCCACCGCTGGTGGGACCCGCCTGGAGCGTGAACGAAGCGCTAAGACCGCTATTTGAAACCGAAAACCCAATGGTAAAATCGCCCGGAGTTGTCGGCGCAGTAACAGTGGCCATCGCAATCCCACTGGCGTTGGTGAAAATCGTGGAAGGACCCTCTACGGTGGCGCCGGGCGTGGTAGGCGTAACGACAACGGGTACATTAAACAACGGCCGCCCCGACCCGCCGATTACGCGAATGCCGATCGGTAACGAGCGCCCGCCGACCGGAATCGGAGGCTGCGCGCTGTTATAGCGAACCACTCCTCCAGGAGGGTCGCTCTCGCGCAGGACGGCTGGACCCGCATAGCTGACTGGTCCCGGCAGGAAGTTAAAGGGCAACTGATTGATTACGTTTGGTTGAGCACCTCCGAACAGGATGTTGTAGAGGGTGTTCGCCGCCGCGGTCGTCAGGAGGTTGAGCGGCGCCAGCAGAAACATCCGGCTGGCGGATGGATACTCTCCCGTGTGCGCGATGCTATCGGCGATCGGCACTGACCCTAGCGATCCGAAGAACGCCTCCACGAGCGTGGGCGCAAGCAGGGGGCTTCCCACGGGTGGCCTATCTGGAATGGCAATCGAATAAAGGATTCTGGGCCGGGCCGATGTCTGCGTGGTGATCGCGTAAGCCAAGCTGTTACCAACTACGAACAGCTTTTCGAAAGCCAAGCCCGACAACGCGGGTTCGTTGGTGGAAACTGTTGCCACGGCGCTGGCAACCAGATCAAGGTTGAAAAAGTAGATCAGTACGCCGTTTTGGCTGCTCCCATTCACTGCCAGAGCGCGAGTTCCGTCCGGCGTGAAGAGCAATCGTCCGATGCGCGCCCCCTGTAGTGGGAACTGCCGGCGGACCGCGGCTGTACTAAACGGAGTCTGGCGAGTATCGGCTTCGAGAACATTATTCTCCGCGCTGATATAAAGAAAACCATTGGGTCCGAGAGCCAGAAATCCGTTGGTCACTCCGGGTAGAGGGAGGTTCCCACAAACCTGGTTAGTCTCCAGATCGACGCAGGTAACCCTTTGCGCCTGAGTGCTCAAAACGAATGCCCGCCGCGAGTCATGGCTAATGGCGATGTCCTCCGGGTTGATCCCCACGTCGATGAACTGGGTTTGGATCTCGGCATCCGTTTCCGTGTTGAACATACGGAGGTTTCCGGCGATCACCATGAGACGGCGTCCATCCGGTGTCACAGCCGCCGCCGTCACGTTTTGTCCCATGCTGACGGGCTGCCCTATCGGTTGCAGGTTCCGGTCCAGGCGGATGAGCGTATTGCTACCACCTCGCCCGATAATGTAGTACTTGGTCCCGGTCTCGATCGCAGCCGGCCGCGACAAAACCAGAAACGCGTCCGTGGACGAGACAAACGTACCTACCTGTGTGAGAGGATTGCCGCTGTACACGAATGCGTTTGCTGTGGCGCTTCCAGTGAAAGTGGGGAGGACGAAGACGTTGTTGGCGAACAGGCTGGCACACGTCATTCCCAGCCATGCCATACCGGTGGCAAGAGTCCGATTTCGGAACAAGACGAACCTCCTAGGGATTTATACTGCCGGTGGGACGCGGGGACGCACTGAGTATTGTAACACGGTGCTAAGGACTAGTACGCGGAGCGGAAGTTAAATAGCCTGGAAAAATCCTCAGAAATGACTGCCACGAATGCACACGAATAAACACGAATTGAGGTGCGCGGTTAAATTCGTGTGCATCCGTGTTCATTGACTCAAGCCGCTCTTCCTTCGTCGCCCTGATAAAAAAGTTCGAGGGGGGCCGAAGCCCCCCTCGAGGTTGGTTTCAAGCTACGACCAGGATTAGTGGCCGAGAGTTTCCGAAAGGCTGCCCGTCCGGCTCGGGGTCTTCGCGTCGTCCATGATCAAAGCCAGGTAGCCCATCGCCAGTCGCTGAGCGCCGACATCGCTGATGAAAGCGAACCCGTGCCCGTACTGGAAATTGCACTGTGCAATGACATAGCCTTGGAAGCCGGCCGTCGCGTTGACCTGACCGCCGCTCGACAGCGACCACACGATGTATTCACCACCGGTGATCGAGGGCGAGCTGAAGTTCAGGCAAACCTTCGACGTCCCGACGAACCCGTAGAAGTTCACCGAGCAGGCGCCGGTTTGAAGCGCCGTGCCGAACGGATCCTTGCTGGTGTTCGAAATCGCCAGGCCGGTGTCAAAGCCGCCTTGGTTAGATACGAACGGGAAGAGGATGTTCGAACGGCAGGAGTTGATGGTGATCAGGTTCCGGTTGGCAGCCGTGTCCACAAACCGCGGGATCGGAATTCCAGCCGGGGAGGCGCCCGCGGCCGTGCTGATCGGCGCCAGAGAACCGTTGGCGGTTGCGGTGCCCAGGCTTGGCAAGTTCGCGCTGGTGTTAGAGACCCAGGCGAAAACTATGCCCATCTGAACCCGCTCGAAGGCGGTCGTGTCGGCGTTCACAATCTCCCAAACCGCGGAGCCTGCGCCACCGACGATTGATACGCGAGCGATACCGCCGGCTGGCGCGTTGGCAACCGTGGATCCAGCCGGAGTTGGACTGAAGGGGCCTGCGCCATTCGGATCGGTGGTAACCAGGCGGGCAACACCCGTCTGGCCAGTGCCTTGCCGCAAGTTAACTGGGGCCGTTACCGGCACCCAAACCTGGACGCCATTCTGAATGTTGTTGAACCGGGCGATCAGGCGTGTGCCATGATCGGCCAGACCCAACGTGCCAGTAGTAATGCCAGAAACCAGACCTCCATTCGTCGAGGTTGGCCACCGGGTTGGCGTGGTTGTGGCAGCGGAACCATCCTTGAAGAACATGGATTCTGTTTGGTAGATCTGGCCCAAGATATCTTGACCGGTCGGCGCCGGAGGGGTGTCGCCGGTTTGGGCCGGCGTCGGCTGAGCCTGATTGCGGCGGCGGAACACCGACGGGAACAACTCATCGTACCGAAGGTTCAGGGCGATAATTCCGCAGTTTCCAGACTGCAGCGTCTTGGTCACGTCGCCGGCGAAGTCTTTGTTGGCGCTCTCGCACTGCAAGCAAGTCACAGCATCGGCGATGGCGAAAGACAGGGAGTTCTGAGCGATCGCGACGGTCGGAGCCGGGTTGGTGATGGGAAGAGCTATTGGGTTGCCCACACCGGAAGCGCTGGTGGAAACCACCAAGCTGACGGAGGCCTGACCGGCCGCCGGAACACCCAACTGGCTCGCGTTCACCCGAACGTTGGTGATTCGAAGAACACGAGTCGTCAGGGTACCCGGAGGATCGAACGGGATACCTTGCCAGATCAGCGAGTTGGCGGTCGTTTGATGTGCCTGGAAGGCATTACCACGAGTGTAATTACAGGTAGCTGCCCCGCAAGTGTAAGTTCCTGGGGCCGAAAGCGCGGCCGGAAGATACGTCCCAATACCGTTGCTGGTGGGGCTACCGCCAACGAGGGCACAAACACCAGGAATAATCGGCTGGGCGCTATTGGCCGGCACGCTATTCGGAAACTCAGCGGAACCGCAAAGCGTCTGGTTGAGCGGTGTCGGCTCATCGATAAACAGCAATGCTTCCGAGAAGCTGTTGACTCCCGGGCTGGTGCCAGTCAAAAGACGACTGGTGATGTTGATGGAAGGCGAGCTGAATACCTGAATGTTCACCTGGTCCAACTGAGCGCCGAATGCCTTCGGAACTCCGCCGGAACAATTGATCAGGACGTCGCCGACTCCTTCCGACACGCCTTCCGCGCGGATGGACGGCGTGCCCGCCGCCTGCGCCACGCAACCAAGAGGCGTGATAATTTGTGCGCTTGCAACACCAGCCGCGAGGGCCAGGACTACCAGCGCAAGAAACAACTTGCGAAATGCTAGCATTTCCTTCTCCTTGTGCATATTGATCTGAATTGGGGAAGTCTCTTCAACCTGAGCCTCAAAATCCGAACAGAAGGTTTCAAGACCCGGCCGCAAATCGCAAGCCTGCTCCCGCCACTGGTTGGCGCGTTCGCCTCTTCCTGCGTTTGCCGTCCGTATTGCACCTGCACCTAACAATGTCAACTCTGGTTGTCAATTCTTATTATTGTTTTCTATCGTTCGTTTGTGCTCTCGGGACTCATTCGTAGATGAATGCTGGTACTATAACTTTCGTCGTGGACACGATCAAAGTATTTCATAACATCCCTGACAACTCCCTGTCAAGCTTAAAAGTACCGGTTCTGCAAATAGATAGCCGTTTTCAAGGACCTGTCCGGTCGACTTCATGGCGAGACAGAAACCGATCATTCCATCACAACAGTCCTAATGCTGTCAATCAGTTGGAGCCGAATTTCATCGAATGGCGATTTCCGGGCCTTCAATGGCTCGGATTCGCACATGAGGGGTACTTGTGGCGGGATAGGACGCAGCGCCCCAGCAACGGACCCAGAACCCAGCCGAGGACGATTACCAATCGGCGGCCGGTTGCCGACCGGCCCCACATTAGCCCAGGCACGGCTTTACTGTGCTGGCCAGTTCTCTGACGCGTGAACCACTCTGAGGATATGCACAGCGTGCTCACCCACTTCATAGACAATCACATACGGCAGCCGATGAGGCATGACCAGTTCGCGCGTACCTGCCAATTGTCCGATGCGGCCGCGATTGGGAAAGCGCTTCAGAGACTGAGCGGCTTCGTAGAGTTTCAAGACCGTGGGTTGCGTCCCCGACGGATGATGTTCCTTGAGGTAATGGTGAATTTGTTCCAAATCGTTGGCGGCGGTGGGAGTCCAGCGGAGGCGCATCAGGAGCGCAACATTCGTTCAACGCGCTCGTCCATCTCTTCTTCTTCGATGAACTCGCCCCGGTCGGCCTGTTCGAGCCCGATCTGCACCTGCTGTTTGAACCACGTGTTATATACCAAGAGCCGGTCGACGGCTTCCTGCACTAAGTCGTCGGTGCCCCGGCCGGTGGCAGTTGCCAGTTCGTTTAGTTGGGTTTCTTGCTCGGGGGTGAGATGCACTTCCATGCCGCTAGTGTAGGTAAGAGGGGCTAGACTGTCAACGCTGGAAGTAGAGCAAGATCCCTTTGCCGACCCGCTCGGCCGGTCTCATCGTATCCGTCCAGACCAGGTCCTTCTTCGGGCGCACATATTTCAGCAGTGTGAGGCTCACGGCGTTCCAGCCCGGCCGAGGCACACGAGCGCTGAGTGGGACGATGGCTGGAAATCCATGATACTCCTGCCAGAAACCATACAGGGTGGGGTTCAAAGCCACCTGCCGGGCGCCGAGTTGCCGAAGCCGCTCGCCTAGCCGCTTCATGTCCTGTCCCCAGTCCAAGTCCGAGTCCACCAGAATCTCTTCAGGCCTGTCGCCGGCAAGGAAGTTGAAGTAGGCCAGATAATCCGGGTGACTGGCGGCGGATGTTCCGGCCAGCCACAGCAACAGGCCTGCCACGACCCCGCGTGCCCATAACCCGGCTGATTTCCGCCACCAGTGAGTCACGGCAACGCCCGCTAAGATTGAAAGGAAGATATAGACCGGCATCACGTGCCGGACCCCGATGTTGATGCGGCTGGTGGTTGCAAATAGGAAGATGCCTGTCAGGAACGCCACCGGCACTAGGTAGCGCGCTTCGCCGCCCCGCAAACAGAAATAACCTCCAGCCACGGCAAGCACCAGAAATGCGAACGGACTCTTGAACAGCAACGCGACCGGATAGTAATACCAAAAGCCTGACTCGCTGTACTGACCCAGAATGTAGGAGTCATGTCCCTGGGCGTTGTGTTTGCGAACCTCTTCAATCCCGTTGAAGAACTCCGGCACGGGAACCGTCGTACCCAAGAGCGGCGAGTATCCGACCGAGAATCGATATCCCGCCCACACGATCAAGGCGCAGACCAACAACCCCGCCGCCACGGGCAGCGCAATCCTCCGGGCGCGATCGAGTAGCTCTTCCCTACGCGGCCGGACGGCGCCCAACGCGGCTAAGACCGCGCACGGAAAGAACGCAATAGTCGAAAACTTGGCTAGCAGCGCCACCGCAAGAGCCACCCCGAACAGCGCTCCTCTTCCTATGGAAGGCTCCTCGATCAGGATTAAGCCTGCCAGCAGCGCCGCGCAAAAAGCCGCCGTGAACGTCATGTCCGTCGTCGCCAAACCGCTGTGGGCCAGGACCGCCGGAAGGGATGTGAAAGCAAATATCGCCGCCAAGGCGGTCAACCGGTCGAACCAGCGGATACAAGCCGCCCAGAGCACCCAGGCACACACCCAGAAGGATGGAAGCACACCAATGCGCGACCACAGCAGCCGCTGTTCATAGTTCGCGTTTTCGCCTCCATAAAGCGCTCCCAAGGCTTGGGGGACGATCGGGTGATCGCCATCCAGCAGCTTTGCACCGGCTAGCCAGGGCCCAGCAGCAGCCATCACGCGGGCCAACGGAGGATGCTGCGCCTCAATCTTGTATGAACCCCGCGTGATCCATTCCAGACCGCAGGCTATATGCAAGCCTTCGTCCACCGTGTGATAGAAGACGGAGTAGGTTGAGGCAATCCGGACCGTCCCGATCAGAACCAGTGCGATCGCCAGGTGAGGAGCCTTGCGAGTTGCCCACTCGCGCCAGTCGCGGTGCGTATCCCGCGTCGTCGCTTTCGTGGAACGTTTTGACATGGATTGCTATGCTAATGTGACCGTTCGTTTTGGGCCACGCATGAACACGGATGGACACGAATAATTCACGTGTCTTCCAATTCGTGTTCATTCGTGTGAATTCGTGGCTACTACATCCGGCGAAATGGCAAGAAAATCGGCTCCTTCGGCCCCTAAATCCTCCAGTCGTTCTGTTGTCCTGATTTGCGCCGGGATCCTGGCAGCCATCGCCATGATTTACTGGCAGGCGGGATCTCTTGGCGTCATAGGAATCGACGATACCACGTTTACCAGTGAGAATTTCGTGGTCCAGGCAGGGCTCACCTGGCCCGGCATCCATTATGCCTTCGCGTCGTTCGACATGGGGAGCTGGCATCCGGTCACCTGGCTCTCCCACATGCTCGATTATGAAATCTTCGGAGAGGACCTGGGGTGGCATCATCGGGTCAGCATCCTGCTACACGCCGGCAACTCGATCCTGCTTTTCTTCCTTCTCAGGAAGATGACGGGATCGCTGTGGCGGAGTGCGGTGGTGGCGTTCCTGTTTGCGGTCCACCCCATGCACGTCGAGCCCGCGGTGTGGCTGGGCGATCGCAAGGGCGTCCTCTCGGCTTTCTTCTGGCTTGCGACTATATGGGCTTGGGTCTACTACCGGCGCCGGATTGCGTCGCGTTGGAAATGGTATGCGGCGTCGCTGCTGTTGTTCTCTCTGGGACTAATGACCAAGCCGGTGCTGGTCACGCTCCCATTCGCGCTTCTGTTACTCGAGTATTGGCCCCTGGGCCGATGGACACGGCTGGCGGAACTACCCCGCGCGGCGATCGACAAGATTCCTTTCCTCGTTCTGTCGGTGGCCGGGTCGCTCCTTACCTATCGTGGACAGAAAATGACCGGCGCCATGCAGTTGTATGAACACCTGTCGCCCACGGCGCGCCTTTCCAACGGCGTTCACTCGACCGGGATGTACCTTTGGAAGACGATTTGGCCAGTGGATCTGGCGTTCAACTATGCACTGGGCGAAAGCCCTTCCTGGCCCGTCTTGACAACAGTGCTACTAATTGTGCTGGGGGGCGCCGCTTTCGCCTTGCATCAGCGTAGGACCTCCCCGTTTTTGACCGCCGGATGGTTCTGGTTTCTCGGCGTCTTGGTACCAATGCTCGGTCTAGTACAGACCGGCGATCAAGCCTATGCCGATCGGTATTCCTACATTCCTCACATTGGTCTGTTCCTTGCGATTGTCTGGAGCGGTCACGCGTGGCTGAAACCGGAATGGATCGCCTCCAGCGGATTCAGAATCGGGCTGGGAGTCGTGCTCGTGGCGCTTACCTGGCGTGCCTGGGTGCAAGCCGGCTTCTGGACGGATCCCGTAATATTCTGGCAGCGGACGATCGAGATCGTGCCGCACCACGCGCAGGCTCACCATGTCCTCGGGCAGTTCCTGATGGAGCGCCAAAAAAACGACCAGGCCCTCGTGCATTTCCAAACCGCCATACGCCTGCGACCGTCGAATCCGGACGGCTACGTAAGGCTGGCGAGCATCCGCTTCCGGCAGGGCAATCACCAGGAAGCACTGGTAAATCTCGAAACCGCACTTCGCGTGGCGCCTTTGAACGCTGTTGCACACTTCAATCGGGGCATCGTGTTGACCGATCTGGGCCGCCGGGAGGAAGCCTTGGCGGACATGGAAAAGGCCATTGAACTGCGATTGCGGCCCGAGTTCCACGTCGATGCTCTATTCCGGATCGGCCGGATCTTCAAGTCCCTGGGACACCCAGACCGCGAAATCGCCAGCTATGCAAAGGTGCTCGAGCTTGATCCCTACCATTATCTGGCCAGGAAGAATCTCGCCTTCGCTTACTTCAATCTGAAACGGTATCCGGAAGCGCAGCGCGAGTTTTCGGTCCTCAATAGAGTCAACCAGAAGGATGAAGACGTGGCGCGTGCGCTGCGGTTTTTAGTGAACCGGCGCTAGCGCGCTTCTACCACACACCAAATGTCCAGTCGCAAACCGGAGGCTTCCGCGGAAGGCAGACGAATCGAGGAAACCCGAGCGTAGTAGCACGCCGGGCTGAGCCGCGACCGCAAGGGAGCGGTGTTTGAGGTATTTCATTCCGTTCGCCTGCTACGGCGCACGCCTACACGGTGATGAATCGGGCTTGGTGGCTCGGCGCACAATCTGGTTGGCAGCCGGCTCTTGGAGCCCGATCTACAACGTGTCATGGCGGAACGTCGAGGACCAGGATGTTGGGGATGCTCATCAGTACGTAATCGAGGAGCAGGGCGAACCATCGAGGAGCAGGGCGAACCGATGGCGCTGTTCGTTGCAGAACAGCTTTGACGCTACTAACCGCTCCCTTGCGGTCGCGGCTCGGTACGGGACGTTCGCTCGGCTCCCTTCCCGGACGCCGACTCCATTCTATGTCGCACCCCCCTGATACCCGCTTGCATCTGACGGCCGAGCGGCGTACTCTTTTAGAGCGAGTCACGCACCGGGCCGCGGGCCGGATTACCGGGCCGCGGGTGATGGCCAAGGAGGCAACTGTGGCTACGACTGTACTCTCCACTCCCACGAGCGCAATCCGACTGGAAACCGTTCGCTCACTTTTGACACGGAAGGGATCCACCGTCTGGTCGGTCACCCCGTCGAATACCGTTTATGAGGCTATCGCTCTCATGGATCAAAAACAGGTCGGCGCCCTCGCCGTTGTCGTCGACGCCCGCCTCGTTGGGATTATTTCCGAACGCGACTACGCGCGGAAGGTGATCCTGCGAGGCCGATCCTCGCGCGATACTCTCGTCCGCGACATAATGACCTCGGAAGTAGTCACGGTCACGCTCGATGATACCGTGGACGAATGCATGCGAATCGTGACGGACCGCCGCATCCGGCACCTGCCTGTCCTCGATGCCCACCGTCTTGCCGGTATGGTCTCGATCGGCGATTTGGTCCGATCCATCATCTCCGCGCAAGAGGACGCCTTGAATCACTTGAACGCCTATATTGGAGGCCAATACCCGGCCTGAGAGACCGTGCCGCTACAATAGATACTTGATGCCGAGAGTCCGCCTGGCGCAGGTTTAGCGAATGAACATTCTCGGCATCGGTGGCATTCTCGATGAAGCTGCCTCCGCTGTTCTCATCGATGGCCGTCTGGCGGCCGCCTGCGAAGAAAAGAAGATCGCACGCTACGCTCAGCCCGGACGGCTCCCCGCGGCTAGTATTGATGCGTGCCTCCGGAGCTCGGGTATCGATGCGTCCAAAGTCGATTGCGTGGCCGTCGTGCGTCCCATTGGTCCCGAAACCGCGCTTCACCTCGAGCTAAGGAACCGCTTTCCAAACGCCCAGATCGTTCTGGTGGACCACCACACGGCCCACGCCGCGTCCGCATTCTTCGCATCCGGATTCGAGGAAGCCACCGTCCTCACACTCGATCGGGAAGGCGACCTGCGTTGTGGCGCCCGGTGGCGCGGCCACGGCCCCCACCTCGACCTTGACCGGGAGCTCTACTTCCCGGATTCTCTCGGCGACTTCTACAGCCGGGTTACCGCTCTGCTGGGCTTCACGCCTAATGGAGAAGAGCACAAGGTACAATGGCTCTCCACCGCGGGCGATAACCGGTTCGTCGCGGTGTTCGAAGAAGTACTGTCGTCTTCGAGCGATTTGCCACGGCTGGACCGGTCCGCCTTCGACTCGCAGCAAATCACGCACGGGTTCTCGACCCGCTTCCTCGCCCGCCTTGGTCTCGCCGGCGACACGAAGGTTCCCGATTCTCTGAAGCCCCATATTGCGGCCGGTCTCCAGCGCGCGGTCGAAGGGACCGTACTCCACCTCGCCGGCTCGGGCGAGAATCTTGCCTTGGCAGGCGGACTGGCTTTCAATGCCCTCCTCATCGCAGCCCTCGAGCATTCGGAACGCTGGAAGAACGTCTTTGTGCAGCCTGTTTCAGGCAATGCAGGCACGGCGATCGGCGCCGTACTGCATGCCTGGCATCATGTTCACAGGCATAGTTCCCGGGCAGAAATGGATACTCTGTTCCTGGGGCCCGCCTTTTCCGCCGAAGACATCAAGCAGGTTCTTGAAAACTGCAAGCTCCGATTCCGGTACCTGCTCACTACGGGCGAGCTGGTCTCGACGGCCGTCCGGGAATTGGCTGACAGCCGCATCATTGCCTGGATGCAAGGCGCTATGGAGTTCGGTCCGCGCGCGCTCGGGAACCGCTCTATTCTTGCCTCTCCCCTGAATCCGTACTCCACCGAGAACCTCAACGTTTTTATCAAGCACCGCGAGCCGTTCCGAAAATTCGCTGCGTCGATTCCAGCGGAGCTGACCGATCAAT
>Ga0187893_10007533_pt1 | contig 17764 bp, 12 predicted proteins | sample MA1701074metaG_FD_139574 | JGI IMG/M metagenome (GOLD analysis project Ga0187893, IMG submission 139574) | White microbial mat communities from a basaltic lava cave in the Kipuka Kanohina Cave System on the Island of Hawaii, USA - MA170107-4 metaG ... | reverse complement strand
GCCCTGGAACGAGGATCGAAACCGCCGGTCGAAAAAGATCAACTGGCAATTCCGAACCGCCGACGCGAGAATCAAACTGCGGAGACTTTACCCGCAGATTGAATTGGAATGATGCACTAGGGCAGACTCCATGCCTGGGTGGCACAACCATCGCACAACGATGTTTGGGGTGACGATGATCGAACCGGCGAGGCGTATTCGAACAAATCGATTCGCCTGTTGCATAGACCGCATTTTGGCGCACCCAGAAATCTGCGTCGCTCTGCGTGAATCTGCGGATTGCCCGGGTTGCCAATCATCCGGGCTCGCCGGGATATCTGGCCGAACGAGGCCACATTCAAAACCCTGATTCTGGCTCAAAACGCACCGGCATGAATTGGGACGCCGATCCCGCCTCGCCGGGACCGCAGCCGTCATGGACTGAGTTCTCCTTCAAGACCGCGGACCGGGGAACCGCTACTGACAAATGCCTTTCGAATCGTTGTCGCACATTGTCCGGATCTTGACAATGACGGAGCCTGTGACATTTGCTTTGATCGCCCCGACGGAACGCCTTGCGACGACGGGCAATTCTGCACGCTCGGCGAGACATGTCTGAATGGCGTTTGCGGCGGCGTTGCGCCGCGTGATTGTGGCGACAACCTGCCATGCACAACGGATTTGTGCGATGAAAACGCCAACCGTTGCAATCATGTGCCGCTAGGCAACCCGTGCTGCGGTCGCAACTGCCCGTGTCGAACTCCAGACCTGGACGATGACTGCCTTGTCGGCATACCGGACTATAATGAGTTACGCCGATGTTTCGGGTGCCCCGGCTGTATTGAATAGGCAGGTCGAGTAACCCAACCATCCCGATGCGCCGGGACTCCGTTGCCTCGTGCCCTGCGCTTCGCTTCAGCATCGAAAAGAGGTTACGGCGCTCTGTCATTTTTTCGGCAGCGGTTTGATTTGCAGAAACAACTCGTCGAGTTGCTTTTGCGAGACCGAGCCGGGGGCGTTGGTCAGCGGGCAGACCGCGCGTTGCGTCTTGGGGAACGCCACCACGTCGCGAAGGCTTTGCGAGTTGCTGAGCATCATTACCCAGCGGTCGAAGCCGAAGGCGATGCCGCCGTGCGGCGGGGCACCGTATTGCAACGCATCGAGCAGGAACTCGAATTTCTCGCGGGCCTCTTCCGGGCTGATGCCAAGGAGGCTGAAAACTTTCGATTGGATGTCCTGCCGATGGATTCGGATGCTCCCCCCGGCCATCTCGGTTCCGTTGAGGACGAGGTCGTAGGCCTTGCTGCGGACCTTGGAGGGATCGCTTTCAAGAAGGTGCAAGTCTTCGTCCAGCGGCGCCGTGAAAGGATGGTGCGTGCTCGCCCACCGTTTCTCTTCGTCGTCCCAGACGAACAGCGGAAAATCGACGACCCAGAGCATGTTCCACTGATTCGCCGGGATCAGGTTTAGAATGGCTCCAAGTCGAGAGCGAATATGGTGCAAATACTTGCACACGTCGGCGCGCCGGCCGGGCATGAAAAAGATCGTGTCGCCGGGCTTGGCACCAACCTGTTGACACAGCTTCGCGGCCATGGGTTGAAGGAACTTGGCCACGCCGGTCTGCAACTCGATCCCCCCCGCCCCCTGGGTCACTTTGACCAGGGGGAGACCACCGCCGCCGATGCCTTTCACTTCCTCGGTCAGTCCGTCGGTTACTTTTCGAGTGAGCAAATCTCCGCCGGACGCCACGATGCACTTCACCACACCGCCCTTGTCGGTGGCCTCGCGAAATACGCTGAAATCGACGGTCTTCATCAAATCGGTGATGTCTTGCAATTCGAGTCCGAAGCGCAGGTCGGGCCGGTCGATCCCGAACCGCTCCATGGCCTCGTGTTCGCTCATTTGGGGAAAGGGTGTTTGGACATCGAGGCCGAGCGCGTCCTTGAAGATGTTCTTGATGCAGCCCTCGACGATTTCGATCACGTCTTCCTGCTGGACGAAGGCCATCTCCATATCGAGCTGCGTGAACTCCGGCTGGCGGTCGGCACGGAGGTCTTCATCGCGAAAGCACCGCACGATCTGGGCGTAGCGATCGAATCCCGCCACCATGAAAAGCTGCTTGAATATCTGCGGAGATTGCGGCAGGGCGTAGAACGAGCCCGGCCGGACACGCGAGGGGACGAGATAATCGCGGGCGCCTTCCGGCGTGGACTTGGTCAGGAACGGCGTTTCAATTTCGACGAATCCTTTTTCGTGGAAGTACTCGCGAATCGTATGGGCGACCTGGGAGCGCAGACGGAACACCTGCTGCATATCCGCGCGGCGAAGGTCGAGGAAGCGATGCTTCAGGCGAACGTCCTCGTTGGCGTCGAAATCCTCGTTGACGTTGAAAGGCAGGGGAGCGCATTTGCTCAGCACTTCCGCTTGGGCAATGGACACTTCGATCTCGCCGGTCGGCAGCTTCGGGTTGACCCATTCGCCGCGGCTGACCACTTTCCCGATCACCGCGATCACATACTCGTTGTGCAACCCGCGGGCGACGGAATGGGAGGCCGAATCGGCCTGGGGGTCGAAGCGAAGCTGAACCAGCCCCGTATGGTCCCGCAGGTCAACAAACGTCATGCCCCCGTGGTCACGGGCGTTGTTGACCCAGCCGGCCAGCGTCACCGTGCGGCCGATGTCGCTGCCGCGGAGTTCTCCACACCGATGCGTTCTCTTGTTGTAGGGAATCGCCAAAAGTCTGCTCCTTTTTTGACTGAGAGCGCGTTTTGGGAAGCCCATTCAGAGCCGTCCCGCCGCGCCGGGATAAGGAAGCGGTCGCAGGTGAACCGCCTCTTTTTCCCTTGGCGCCGGGACGGTTCAGTCTTCCTCGCTCCCCACACACCCTCTGAACCGGAGACTATCTAGAATTCGGTTTCTTGGGAACTGGAATGGAAAGCCGGATTCGATGGTTTTCACGCGAGCCGATTCCGGCCGAACCATTTGTCATAAATCAATTGCGTCCAGTCATGGCGGCGCCGGATTCGTCCTGCATGGGCTCCGTTCATTCCTGCAATTCAGACCGGAGAGGGCGGGATTCGAACCCGCGGTACAGTCTAAACCGTACACTGGTTTTCGAAACCAGCTCCATCAGCCGCTCGGACACCTCTCCAATTCCACCGCGAATCGCGAAACAGAGGGGGGTAAGACCCCACGGTTCCTCGTCCTTGTCGTGGCTACCCGCCGGAACGCGGTCTATGAGCCGCATCTCCAAGCGGAATCACTATAGCGGCTTGGATCGGCTCGGCAAAGGCACGCGCTTCGTGACGCATTAACGAATATACTGAGACTCAAGGAGATTCGATCATGGTCGTAACCCATTGGATCTTGTTCGTGCTGCCATTCGCCTTCCACCTCGGTCAGCCCGAAAGGGTAGTGGAAAAGGCGGAAGCCCGGTCTCAAGTCAGTTTTCAGATGGTGAACTCCATGCCCGCAGATCCGCCCTCCGCCCGGATTTCGTATGGTCCGAACGCGTTGCAGTTCGCCGAACTTCGCCTGTCCGAAGGTGACGGCCCGTGGCCGGTTGCCATCGTCATTCACGGCGGTTGCTGGCTCTCGAAATACGCCGACTTGAACTACACGCGGCCCATGGCAAGCGCCCTTTGCAAGCGCGGTTTTGCAACATGGAACATCGAATACCGCCGGGCGGACAACGACGGCGGAGGTTGGCCGGAGACGTTTCTGGATGTCGCCCGCGCCGCGGACCATCTCCGAGAAATCGCCGGGGCGCAGCGACTCTACCTGAATCGGGTGATCACAGTGGGACACTCCGCCGGTGGACATCTGGCAGCGTGGCTTGCCGCCCGCCATCGGCTCAAAACCGAGAGTCCTTTGTATTCGGGCGACCCGCTCAAGATTCACGCGGTGGTCAGTCTGGCGGGGATCGGCGATCTGGGCGCCTTCGTGAGTGAAGATCCCGAGTCGTGTGGATTCGGTGTATTCAAGCTCCTGGGCGGAAAGCCGGACGAAGTGCCGGATCGATAGCGGCAAGCCTCGCCGGCGGAGATGCTCCCCTTGGGTGTGCCCCAAGTCTGGATTCACGGAACCGAAGATCGGCCGGTTCCGGTGCGGTTGGGTCGGGACTATTCCGCGAAGGCGAAATTGGCCGGGGAGGAAATCCGATACGTCGAGCTTCCCGGTGCCGGTCATTTCGACTTGGTAGCACCCGGTAGTGCAGCCTGGAAAGTGGTAGTGGACGGGGTTGTCAACACCCTACCACAGTTTCCTGGAAAGTGACCGCGGCAGTGGTTAGGCGTCAACCGGTCGCCTATGGGGTCGGTGACCGGCGAACGCGAAGAAGCAAAATAGCGCTCCCCGCCACGATTCCCACTCCATCGGCGAGCCAATCGAGCAAATCAGGCGTTCGACCAACGAATTGCTGAAGCCATTCATCCGCCGCCGCATACCCCGCGTAGATCAGTGCCCACAGGGCAACTTTCCGCAATCGGCCTGGACGGCTCGCCAGGCGCAACGCCCGGCCGCCCAGCAGCGTCAACCCGCAGAACAGGGCCGCGTGGACCAGTTTGTCCAATTGAGGAATGCGCGGCGCCACCCCGGGCACTTTCGGCGAATGGGTGAGCAGGAATAGCCCCATCCAATAAGCAATCCACAATCCGCGAAGCATGGTCGAGTGGTTGATCCGACGGCATCCTCGTACGAATTATTTGAATACGATTCGAGTGGCTGAATCGTATTACGTAATGCCCGCGGCGGCGGCTGAATGTTGCACAAGGCGTCCGTTGCTTGGCGCATCCTGAATTACCGAATCCAGGTCGTTTGGCGAGTGGGCCGGGATGCCGACAGGCACCCGTCCGCCCTCCGCACCCGATTCGGAAAAAGGAACCTGGGGCTCGATACTGGGTAGAATATCGGAAACGTTGAGCTCAAAAATCTCCGCGGCCAGTCGGGCGTAATCCACCGCTCCGTTGCTTTTGGGAGCATAATCAAAAACGCTTTGCCCGTAGCTGCAACATTCGGCGAGCTTGATGTTCCGCCGGATGGGCGTCTCGTAAAGCCGGGCGTCGGCCCAGGGCTTGTTCGTGCCGCGGGCGCCTTCCAGAAACTTGCGCAGATCTTCGACCACCTCCGCACCCAACCGCGTGGCGGCCTCATAAAGGCACAGAACCACCCCGGCCACCTTGAGTTGCGGATTGATCCGCTGCCGAACCAACGTCACCGTTTCCAGCAGCTTGCTCAGTCCCTGCAAGGCGAAGAAGTGCGCTTGCAGCGGAATAATGACCTCCGTGGAGGCCACGAGGGCATTGATGGTCAAGACCCCCAGCGCCGGCGGGCAGTCAATCAAGACGACATCGAACTCTGTCGCGAAACCCTCCAACGCCTCGCGCAACAGGACTTCTCGTCCGGGCACGTTGATCAGCCGGGCCTCAACACCCGCAAGGTCAATGTCGGCGGGCAGGATGGACATGCGATCGGATACCGAGACCGCCACTTCAGCGGCGGGAGTCGTATCGGCAAGCAGGTCGTAAATATTCGCCTGCCCGTCGGACAGTTCCACGCCGAAGTGCAGTGTCAGGTGGGCTTGCGGATCGAGATCGATGAGCAGCACGCGTTTGCCGCTTCGGGCCACGGCCGCGGCGAGGTTGGCCGTCGTCGTGGTTTTTCCGACGCCGCCCTTCTGATTGATGATAGCCACTCGTCGCATCGGTCGTCCTTTACCGATCACGCCTAGGGCGGGAGTGCGATCGCGGCCTCCGGCCCACCGCCCGTGTGTTTAGGAATCGCTTCCCACGCTGGAATCATAGGTTGACGTGGTTTCCATGTAAATGGCGCCTGTCAGCCGGGTAGCCCAGCGCAAAGTGGCCGGCGGATTCCCCGCTGCTTCTCGTCGCCGGTTTCGTTCCGCAGTTCCTCACAACTCTACTCAAGAAGTTGAAGTTTTCTTCGAATGTTGTGCAGTTCTCGTTCGCTTTGGAGTTTCACGCAATGGTATTCACCATCCCCCGTTCGGTCCGGCCGGAGGAACGCAAGGCGGAAGCAAACAGGCTTCATCGAAGGGTAAGATCTTACAAGCCGTGGGTTTCACCGTTGGTCACCTTCGGCATCCGAAATAAGCAAATGTCTCGTGAGCGATCGGAGCGGGGCACGCCCGCGCCGCTGGAATCATCGATTCCGTCGCCCCACGCCTTTCTAATTCAAGCCGAAACGGTACGCTCGGCATACTCAAAAGGTATTGTCGGCTTGACGAACCCCGCAATCGCCAAGCCAGTCAACAACCAACCTCCGACCTGGTCGATGGCTTCGGTGGTAATGAACTCCGAGGGGAACCCGTACCAGTTCCAATGGGAAACGCTAATCGACATCCAGGCAATCACGCCGATAAAGGTCGCGGCGATGACCCGCCCGCCGTACCCCGAAATCTTCGACAATACAAGAGCCCCGAACATCGCGGCAACGAAGTTGGAAATAAACTCCGTACAAAGCTGTCTGGGCGACATGGCCTCTCCGCCTTTCGGATCGTAGAGCACCAGGCCGGTGGGGCCGAGGGCGTGTTTCGCTTCCCACGCCTTCTGCTCGGCGTCGCTAGGCGTTTTCGTCATGTCCATGCCGGGAAACATGTACAGCCCCGGTTCGCGGATCGACGTTTTCAGGCTGTCCATCAAAGCATCTTCGTTGGGAAGCGGCTTGAGGCCCATGTGCCCGGTGGGCAGCAACATGTGCGAAACCGCCCCCCATATAAACATCACCACGCCGCCCAACAATCCGCCAAGAACCACTCGTATCATGGTCTATCCTTTGAAATTGATTTCCGGTCTTGCGTCAACGAGAACCCAATATCCGATCCATAAGATCGCTATTCTACAGAAATTTGTATTCGCGGCTTCAGAGGGGGAACACGATCCTTATGAATAACGACATCCTCTTTGTCCAGCGCAAACGTCGGCGAAATGGCGACAACCAAGTCCGGCTCGCCGCGGCCATCGCGCGGCACCGAAACCCCGGCGTCCTCCAGCCAGCGGCACGCCCGCAAAACCTGGTCCCGCTTGGAGGATTCGAGCGAATCCGGCCCGGTTGAGTTCTTTACCGGCGAAAACTCTTCCGCCCGATCCACCTCCAACACGAGCGGATTCCGGGCCAAGGGAAGGACGTCGAACACAAACGTTTCCAGCTTCACCGCGTTGGGTCGTTCCGGCATTTGGACAACCCCCGCCTCATCCACATACGGAACCACCTTTTCGGCGCGGCGAAACGGCATTTGGAACGACTTCGCAACCACCCGATCGACGAAAGAGACATCAAGCAAATGGATCGCAAGATTGCCGGCGTCAAAAACCCGGCGGCCGTGCTCATCTCGCGCGTGGGCGAGTTCCGCAGGAAAATCCGAGTATTCCACCACGGTCACGTGGTCATCGACCAGGCAGACATTCCCAACCTTTTCCAGATCGTCCGCCTTCGTCGCGACCTTGGTGGACATCTCCGAGCAGGTCAATGAGTGCAGGCCGATGAACACCGGGTCGAACGGCTTGACCAGAGGGTTGTCCACCTGGAAATAGGAAATGGTGGTGATCCCGCGACGCTGCATATCGCGAAGCGATCCGCTCTCGACCAACGCCTTGAGCGACCCACCGTGCCCATCGGGCGCCAGGCCAAGCCGCGATTTCGACGAGAGCAAGACGCGACCCTGAAAATCAAACGCCGGCAGCATCCCCTGGCTAAAGAACACAACGTCGTCTTCGGGCAAGCCGAAGAACTGGTTCGCCCGAAAGTAGGCCAGGGTCTCCCCGTGGTTGGCCGGGCTGGTCATGATGTACCAGGGGATGACCGCACGGAACCGGTCCCGTGCCCCTCGAACCGTCAGAGCGAAAAGCTCGAAGAGCGACTTTTCCCCGACCGGTGTGACCAACACCATGCCCTTCGGCCCATCAAAGCCGAGGCGCGTCCCCTGCCCGCCGGCGACGGTGAACGCCGCCACCCGCCCGGCGCCCAACAACTCCCGGCCGCGGTGCCTGGCGGCCTCGAACTTCTCGTTCGACTGTCCTTTCGGTGGCTGTTTCGTAACCCGCGCGGGCTGAATGGTCTTTGAAACCACCGATTCCGGTTTGCTCAGAACGTGGGTCGGGATCACGGGATCGAGGATGCCCCACGGAATCGACTCGAGCTCAGAAAGGAGCGTCTGGCGTTCCTCCCCCGAAAGTTCGCCCCACCACTGAAGCAAGTGTTCTTGCCCGCGCGGTTTCAAAAGTCCCATGCACCGTTGATATCGCGCCGGAAACCGAACGAGTCTGGCGGGCATGGTGGGCTTTGTTATGGGCCGATGGCGGCCAAGTCAAGGGCAGCCCGGTCCGCCGAAGCATCGTCGAAACACGTTGAAATCCGGTATGCCCACGCAGTCGTCGCAATTGAAGTTGCCATTTGGATCGAACGAAGGATCGGGCGCTACCGCAATCCTTGACAGCTTCACAATCCAAGGCGGCAACACGCCGCCGGTGACGACGGGGTAGGCGTTTTCATCGTTGGTGCAAACCCCGCGCAATGATCAGACGCGCATCGACCGCAACTGAAGTGCCAGGATCCTTGACAGCAATGGGGATAGAGCCCACACACAACCGCCCGACATCCGGAGTCGTCGCAGCCTCGGCTTGCGTGGGGCCGACGGCGGTCGCTTTCGACAGGAGCGTCATCGCTTTGAAGATCGCCGCTGAGGACCGTCTCGTAGAGCCCAATTTCGCGTGCATCGGGGTCGAGCGCGCCGCACCCGCCGTATCCGCCCTACATGGTGAGTCCGTTGATGAGTTGGAACCACCCCGATTTCCGTACCCTTTTTTACGGTAGCTTGCCCTGATTATGGGCCGCGGGCGGCCATGTCGAGGATCGAAAGGCGCGGCTCGCAGGACCTATCCGGCTTGTAACTATCTTCATAGCAATAGGTTGTGAATAACAATGCCCGTCGAATCCACACGACCTCTTGATGGGTATAAGTGGGGGCGTTGGCTGGGCGGTCGTATTGTTTTCGTCGGGCCAATGGCCGAAGGGTATAACGGTGAGCCTGGGCGAAACCTTACTCGAACGGCACAAAATCAGCGCGAGCCAGCTCGAGCAGGCCATGGCCGCGCGCAAACCCAATGAGCGAATCGAACAGTGCCTCGTTCGCCTGGGGATTATCAACGAGCGAGACTACCTCGAAATCTACGGCGAACAACTCCAGATTCCAGTTATCGATTTGGCCGACGTCAAGATCGACGTGGAACTGCTCCGCCAAGCGCCTTCCAAGGTGGTTCACCGCGACCGCGTGATCCCGCTCGACCGGCAGAACGGCTCGATCCGCGTGGCCACCAGCAACCCCTTCAATCTCTACGCGTTTGATGAGTTGCGAATGCTGATGGGCTGCAAGATCGAGACGGTCCTGGCCACCAGCGAAGAAATTTCGCGGATCATCAAGCAGCACTTCGGCGTCGGCGGACAGACCGTCGAGGCCATGATCGGCGATCAGCCGCTCGGCGAGCTCGAAGTCATTCGCCAGAGAGACGCCGACAACGCCGACCTCATCGAACAGGCCCAGGAAGCCACCGTCGTCAAGCTTGTCAACGAAATTCTTCTCGAGGCGATTCGCGACCGGGCGAGCGACGTACACATCGAGCCTTACGAGAACGACCTGAAAATCCGCTACCGCATCGACGGCGTGCTGCACACGACAAACGTGCCGCCGGAAATCCGCCGGTTCCAGGCCGCCATCGTCAGCCGTATCAAGATTCTCTCGAACCTGAACATCGCCGAGAAGCGCCTTCCGCAGGACGGCGGGTTCAAGATCAAGGCCCAGAACCGCGACATCGATCTTCGCGTGAGCATCATCCCGAGTGCTTTCGGCGGCGCCGTCGTGATGCGTATACTCGACAAACAGTCGGCGCTTATGTCGCTCGACCAGCTCGGCCTGATGGACCAGGCGCTCACCGGCGTGCAGCATCTGATTTCACAGCCCTACGGGATCATCCTCGTCACCGGCCCCACCGGCTCGGGTAAGACGACGACGCTTTACGCCGCGCTCAACACCATCCGCAACGACACGATCAAGATCCTCACCATCGAGGACCCCATCGAGTACTACCTCGACGGTATCCAGCAGGTGCAGATCAAACCCGCCATCGGGCTGACCTTTGCCGCGGGCCTGCGGTCGTTCCTGCGGCACGACCCGGATGTCATCCTCGTCGGCGAAATCCGCGATCTGGAAACGGCCGAGGTGGCCATCAACGCCTCGCTCACCGGGCACCTTGTCTTCAGCACCCTGCACACCAACGACGCGGTGACCTCGACCACGCGACTTCTGGACATGGGTGTTGAACCGTTTCTGGTCTCCAGTTCCATCAGCGGAGTCCTCGCCCAGCGCCTGGTTCGCAAAATTTGCAAAAGCTGCCGATCGGAATACCGACCCGAAGCGCACGAAGTACCTTCCGACTTTCCCATGAAACCCGGCGAGAAGCTGTTCCGCGGGACCGGCTGCCGCGAGTGCCGCAATTCGGGCTACCGAGGCCGCTTCGGCATTTACGAACTGTTGATGATTTCCGACGAAATCCGCGAGATGATCGTCCACCGCCGCTCGGCCACCGACATCCTCCAGGTCGCCCGCAAGCAGGAAATCAAACTCATGCGCGAGGACGGCTGGGAAAAAGTCCGCAAGGGTCTTACTACCCTCGAAGAAATCTCCCGGGTGACCAAGTCCGACATAGCCCTCGCGGCGAAGTAAGCCGCGCGCCTTTCCCGGAGAGAGGCCGTCATTTGCCTCCGGGTTCGATCCCCGCACGTGCGCCAATGACCTCTGCACGCAGACGCCGATACTCCTCGGCCTTGTCTGGCTTTCCCCAGGCGTCGTAGAGTTCGATGTAACCGAGTATCACGTCATCGGGATGCGTTTCCCACGTGCCCACGCGGATATCCTCGATCAACCCAACCGCGGTTGCGAGGTGTTGCTCGGCTTCCGCAAATAGTCCCCGGCGCGTCAGTTGGCTCGCGTAGAAAAGGTGCAGACGTGCGCGGTCTTTTCGGCCGGCCTGGGTTTCGCGATCAAGCAGCGAAAGAAACAGGGGCTCGGCCTCGTCGAGCCGGCCCTGCATCGAAACAAACCGGGCGGTGTAAAGCTCGGAGTCAAAAACGATCTCACCGTGACCTCCGCCGAGTCGTTGCAGTGCCGCGGTCAGCTCCCGCGCCAGGGCCTCGCCCTCTTTGGGACGCCGGCCGCGATCCAGGAACCGCAGGGCATCGAAAAAGTCACTGAGGAGTTGAGGACTTTCCGGGGGGTTGTGACGGCGCGTGCACTCAACTCGCCGCAAATACAGATCCGCTGGCTCATCTCCTTCACCCAATCCGCTTAGGGCCAAGGCCAACGTGGACATGGCCAGTGCCCGAACATGGTGACATTCCCCGAGCGAATCGACGCTTTGCTCCAGAATGGCGCGAGAGATATCGGCGGCGGCCTGGTACCTGCCTCGCTTGACGAGGATGAGCCCGAGATTCGACTGCGCGGAGAAGGTCAACACGGCGGTGGGCCCATGGCGGCGCATGGAGCGTTCCACCCATTCGCGGGCCAACGGCTCGCTTTGATTAAGAACTTCGCGGCGCCGGACGGGATCCTCGGTGTTCGCCTGGTGTCGCTTCACGTCGATCAAGCTTTGCACGATTCGGTCCTGCAAACGGTCGTCAGCGGCCGCCCGCGGGTGGGCGCGAAGTTCGAGCAGGATGCGTTCGGCCTCGTCCACCCGCCCGCGTTGAAGCTGGACGATGGCCATACTGCGGCGAACGTCGAGCAATTTGGTATCGTCGGCCCCGAAGACGCGCTCCGACCGCAGCGCCAGGTCTTTCAACTCGCGCTCGGCTTCGTAAGGTCGTTGTAGGTTGATCGCCATGCCCGCACACAAGTATTGGCTCGAAAGCGTTCGCGGATCATCGTCGCCGTCGTGTTGCTTCCAGAGCGCCAGGGCCTTCTGGTATTCCGCCATGGCTTCCGGCCAAGTCGTGAGATTGTCGTAGATTTGACCGAGCATGTCGCGAACTTGGGCTTCCTGGAGCGGGTGATCGGCGAAGCGCTGTGCCGCGGTCGCTGACGCCGAAGCCAACACGTCAATCAGCCGAACATCCGCGCCGCGGTTCTGCGGCGAAACGCTGGTGAGCACTTCGCGCATGAAATCGTTCACGGCGCGGGCCTGTTTCGCCTCGCGGTCGGCTCGGTCGGCTTCGCTCCGGGCCATGGCGGCGCTGGCTTGGGCGATGTTTTTTTGCGCATGGGCAAGATGCCGCTCGCGCAAGGCCCAGAGCAGGCCCAGCGTGGTCCCCACGACGCCCAACACGAGGACCGCCGCAATGACCGAGCCGGCCAGCACCATAGTTCGGTTTCGCTGCACGAACTTTCTAAGCTTATATCCGGCGCTGGGTGGAATGGCTGAGACCGGCTCATGGCTCAAATAGAGGCCGATGTCATCCGCCAGGGCGCTAGCCGTGGGATAGCGCCGGCGGCGGTCTTTCTCCAGGCATTTCATGACGATCCAGTCGAGGTCGCCGCGTATCGTGCGGGACAGAAGCGGGGGCTCCGACTGACGCCGATGGGCAATCTCCATCGCGGACGCACGCGACGCCTCGATTCTCGCCTTCGGCGTGGCGGTTCGCGCGCGGGGCGGCAATGCCGCGGTGGCAAGTCTCAAGCTGGGCCTGGGTGCCTCCTCCTCCCGGATCAATCGCTGAATCTCCACCAGAGGAGTAGACCGGAGCTTTTCACCTTCGAGCGGCGTGCTTCCGACCAGCAATTCGTAAAGCATAACACCCAAAGAGAAGATATCGCTGCGCGTGTCGATGTCCACGCCGGAGATTTCGGCCTGCTCCGGGCTCATATATTCCGGCGTGCCGATGAGCTGATGCATCTCGGTAAACAAGGTCTTGTCGGTGAGGCGTCCGGCCGTGGCCTTGGCGATTCCGAAATCGATGACCTTGGGCAGGGGCTCCCCATCGGCAACGGTCACCAGGACGTTGGTGGGCTTGAGATCGCGGTGAATGACGCCTTTTTGGTGGGCATGCTGGACGGCGTTGCAGACATCGCGGAACAATTCCAACCGTTTTCGCACCGGCAGGCGCTCCTGGTCGCAATAACGGGTGACCGGTTCGCCACGCACGAGTTCCATGACAAAGTACGGCCGGCCCGCGTCTGTGGCTCCGGCGTCAAGCACGCGGGCGATGTTGGGATGGTCCATCATGGCGAGCGCTTGACGCTCAGCTTCGAAGCGGGCGATGACCTGCTTGGTATCCATCCCCGCCTTGATGATCTTTAGGGCGACACGGCGATGAACCGGCTCGGTTTGTTCGGCCATGAAGACCGTGCCGAAGCCGCCTTCGCCGATGGGTTGCAGGAGCTTGTAGCGGCCGATCCGTGTGCCGGGACCCTCGTAGCCCGAAGTCACCGGCGCCGAAGGGCCGGCGAATCCGGCGCCAGTCGGCGCGCTCATGAAAACGGAATCATCGAGGGTGTCCAGCAGTTCGAGCAGCTCCGCCAATACCTCGGCATCGCCTTGGGCCGCGGACTCGATGAACGGTTTGCGCAACGGTTGGTCAATACGTGCGGCCTGGGCGAGCAATTGCTTGACGCGCTCGCGGCCTTCGGGATTCACCGGGCTTGCTCCATGGGTTCATTGTTTTTTAGAAACCGTAAGAGCCACGCCCGGGCGTAACGCCAGTCGCGATCCACGGTGCTCGCAGCGACGTTCAGGGCGGCAGCCGTTTCGTCGATCGAAAGCCCGGTGTAGAACCGCAGGTGAATGACGCTCGCCGCTCGAGGGTCCTCCCGTCGAAGGGCCTCGATGGCGGCATCAATCTCCAGAGCGTCGCCCAGGGCGTCTTCCTGTGACAAGTCTGCCACGCAAGCGATTTCGCGTTTACGATCGCCGCCGCGTTTCTTGGCCCCGACCCGCCGGGCATACTCGATCAGGATGCGGCGCATGGCCTCGGCGGCGGCGCCGTAAAAGTGCGCCCGACTGTCCCAGGCCAATTCCTGCCCCTGGACCAATCGCATGTAGGCCTCATGGACAAGTGCCGTCGCTCCCAGCGTATGGTCGCGCCGCTCTCCGCGCATTCGGCGCTCGGCAAGTTCGTGCAGGGATCGGTACACGAGCGGCAACAGCTCCCTCGCGGCTTCCGGCTTTCCGGCGGCGGCTTCGCCAAGCAGGCGCGTCACGTTTGGAATGGACGCGTCGCACGCTGGCACAGGCCCACTCGATGATGGCGGAACTTTGGTCATCTATTCCCATTATGCGCGGGATGGATGAATTCGACATCACAAAACCCCTCTCCTTTGCTGGGAGTGGGTAGGGAGAGGGCCTCAAGGGATCGGCCCTTGGATCGGCCCTTACCCGATCTGTCCAGAATTCTGATGTTGCCCGCGCTTCTTACACGCATATTGGGGAGCTTGGAGGGGGAAGTTCGCTACACGGCCGTTGCCGGGAGCGGCCACCCGTTTATCGGACATGGTCCTGAAAAGAAACTTGAAATGAATGCAAAAGACCCCGTTTTGTCAAACCCAATCCCTCTAACTGGGCTAAGCAGGAACGCGGCGGACAGCCGAGGATCGGGCTTCACCGCCCATTGTGCCCGATTCCATTTCCACAATGAACACCATGTAATGAGAATGAATGCGTTCTTGAAAACTGCGTTGCTGATTTCATTGCTGGGGCTGGCGGCCGCCAATGCTCAACTCAGCGATCGCCCCGACGGCATGCGCTTCGTGCCCGATGTGCCGGCGCAGTTCCAGGCGTTGACGGAACGCGCCGACGCCCTTGGGTTTCACATCGGTTCCTCTCCGGATCCGAGCACATGTAAGCACTATCAGGGGATGGTTCGAGTCGACGGAGCGGATGGGACGCCGTTCTTTCTGGTCACTCGTAGCGGCAACACGCCGGACACCGTTCCAGGTGGCGGTGCCTTCTGCCTCGATTCCGACGGTGAGACCGACAATGGACACCTTATCGTTTTCAGGATGGGCTCCCGCGACAAGAATGGCGAGCGCCTGCGAAGCAATCGGCTGCGCAAGGGCGCCCATGTCAGCGATACGCCACCCCCTCTCGAGGACGTTGCTTCGATCTACTTCACCATTGTCAATGGGGGCTTGCTTTTGCAGGACGGCGAAGGTGGCCCGCCGTTCGACGGCTACCAACACCCGGGTGGCATGCAGCTTGTCGGCCACATGCTCGCGGTCGCTGTCGAATCGCCGCGTGATTCTTCCGCCAGTCCAACGCTGATCATGTTCTTCGACGTGAGCGATCCGGAAGCCCCGGTCTTCACCAGCCAGTTCGCGCCGACGGATACGAACGGTGCTCCTCTTACTAAGAGCGGTTTCGTCGGCGTGACGCCATTGCCTCAGGTCCCGGGCGAGCCGGCGGGCCGGTACCTGGCGGTTACGACCGGCGGCGCGGATCCCGACCACTTTTTCTTTTATCGATCCTCACCGGACGATCTTTCCAGTGAGGCGTTGACGTGGGAGTTCCTGGGCACTGCGGAGTACCCCGACGTTGCGGACGCTCACCAGACCATGCAGTTCCTTCGCGAGGGCGATATCCATGGCGACCTTTATCTGGCGGGGGCCCGTGGGAATGCCAATACGGTTCTCCACGACGATCGAGACAAGATCGATTTCCGTCTCGTGGTCTGCTCGGACCCCATTTCCGGGCAGGACGATCCCTTTTGCCTGCCGGGCGATCAGATTTCGGTCACGGCGACCGTCCCCTCGCGCCTGATCACGCCGCAACCAAGCACCGGAGGTGGGCGCCTTGTCAATCTGGCGGCAGCTTCCGGTTTTTATGTAAGCCCGACCGGCGAGCTCATGATGTACGCCACCGAGCACGACAACGACGGACCTTCCGGGACGGTGAAGGCCGGTGAGTGGCGCCACATCAACATGGCTCGCGACGGCAGTCCGAACTTCCTGCCGAGGGTCGTGGTCAACGGACCCTACGAAGTCGACGAAGGGGGCGCTGTGGAGCTTGCCGGGTCGGCCGGGCCGCCCGTCGTCGGGCCGTGGATCCAGCTGTTCCACGCGGAAGAATTTGGCGGCGAACATTTCAGCACGCTTTACCCGGTCGTGGACTTCGTCGATTACGACCTTGACGACTTCGATGACTTCTTCACTCTTCAGCTCGGAATCCACGCTGACAGAACTCAATCGTGGAAGTGGTATGCGCCCGAGTTCTGTTCGATCCGGGCCATCGATCATCGTGGGAACAATTCGATCGAAACGCGGATCTTGGTTGGCGACGGCTTTCTGCACCAAGATGAAGACCTGGCAGCGGTATTGAACGACCACGGCGACGACGACATGGGTCCGGGGAGCGGCGGGAAGGGGGTGGACGGAGTCGAATTTCTCTCCGGCTGCGATGCGTACCACGCCACGCCGGTCGAGTTGCAATGGGATCTTGACCTCAACGGCAGCTTTGAGTCGACCGGAAGCCCGGTCGTTTTCAGCGCCCTGGCCCTCGACGGCCCGACCGTAGTCCAAGTGCCGGCGAGGGCACAGGACCCGTTCGGCGGCCCGCCGAGTCAGACGACCGCCAGGGTCAACATTCGCAATGTGGCGCCTGAGATCGCGCAGTTCCTCGTCACCGACGGTGCCGGCAACGAAGTAAACGTCGACGTGCCTTTCGTCCTGACGGGCTTGCCCATAATCGTGAGCGCCGGCTTCAGCGACCCGGGCGTGCTCGACCATCAAACCGCATCGCTCGCCTGGGGCGATGGCTCGGTCGACCTCAATTCCGCCTTTGTGACGTTCGATGAGGCCTTCGGCGATGGAACAGGTCAGGTAGTCCACACGCATCCGTACGCGCTCGCCGGCTCCTTTGGGATCACGCTCTCGCTGTCAGACGATGACGGCGGTGTGGATGCCGAATCGGCCGCCGTACAGGTGAAAACTCCGGAACAGGCCGTGGAAGAAATCATCGACCTGATCGATGACCTCATCGCGGGCACCTCCAACAGCAGGGTCCGCAAAGCACTCGAGAAGGCGCGGAAGGCGCTGGCCGGGAACGCGAACGGCCAGAACGGAGCGCTTAACAAGATTCAGAACGGCCAGAAGGCGGCGGCGATCGCCTTTCTGAACCAGGCGATCAATCGGCTGCGCGAGGCCGAGGCGGGCGGGGCCAACGTCACCATGCTGATTGCGATCCTGGAGCAAGTGATTGCGGCCCTTTCCGCTGCGTGATCCGTGAGATCGGAACGACGGATGGGAAGGGCGAGGCGGGCGATCCCCGCGTGCCGTGAGCGCCGAGTCCTTTCCATCGCGTGATCGGCGGTGCTGGGGCCGTGGGCCATTTCAGGGCGGACAAGGGCGGCGAGTCGGTGGTGACTGGTGCCGATGTGATCTTGGAGCCGGCGCTGGTTCCCCTCGCCGCCTTGTCCGCAACGTGGCCAATCTTAGGGTTCGTCCGATAGCCCCCTCACTCTTCTCAAGTGAGAGGGATGGGTTGAGGCGCAGCCGATTCCGACATGTCGGGACCGACGTAGCAGGAAGTGCACTGAGCTTCGGGGGCATGAAAAGGGACCGGGAAAGGACCGGGAAAGGGGTCGGGAGTCTTATTTTGGGGTTCGCGGGCGTCCCCGACCGGGAAAGGAAACCGGTAAAGGAACCCGTAAAGGGGTCGGGAGTGAATGTCACTGCCGCTGTTATTGGGGGAGTGCGGCGCAGGGATTGATCGCCAGCTCGTTTGAATGCCAACGGCAATAACCGTTGGGGTGGCCGTTGAGCGCATCCGTGCGAGCATCCACGACGAGT
>Ga0187893_10007532_pt1 | contig 17765 bp, 18 predicted proteins | sample MA1701074metaG_FD_139574 | JGI IMG/M metagenome (GOLD analysis project Ga0187893, IMG submission 139574) | White microbial mat communities from a basaltic lava cave in the Kipuka Kanohina Cave System on the Island of Hawaii, USA - MA170107-4 metaG ... | reverse complement strand
TTGGCTCCAGACCTGCAGGACGCCCTGAGCGCCGCCTCGGACAGCCCGGACCTCGAACAGCTCTTCAACAAGAAAGTCGCGCTCTCGCAGATTCTGCGGCTGACCGGAAGAGGGATCCACCGGCGCCGGGTGGTCGAGCTGCTGGCCAGCCCGGACCCCGCCAGAGACGTCAAGAAGCTGCTCGGCTGATGGCTCTGGAGGCTCCCGAGGCGAGGAGGCGTCGCCTCCTCGAGCTGGTGAGGTCTCTCGCCGTGGCCCGCGGCGAGTTCAGGCTGGCCTCCGGGCGCGCCAGCAGCTTTTACCTGGACGCCCGCAAGGTGACGCTGCATCCGGAAGGGGCCTTCCTGATCGCCCGGGCCATCCTGGACATCATCGCCGCCGAGGATCTGGCCGCGGAGGCGATTGGAGGGCTGACCCTGGGGGCGGACCCGATAGCGGGGGCCGTGGCGGCATTGAGCCACCAGCAGGGAAGGCCGCTGCGGGGCTTCATCGTGAGGAAGGAGGCCAAGGCCCACGGCACCCAGCGTCGCGTGGAGGGAGACGTGAGGCCCGGCGCCAGCGTCATCGTCGTGGACGACGTCGTCACGACGGCCGGCTCCACGCTTCAGGCGATCCAGGCGGTTGAGCAGATGGGATGCAAGGTCGCGGCGGTGGTGTGCGTCATCGATCGGGAGGAGGGAGGCCGCGAGGCGCTCGGGCGGTATCCCTTTTTCCCCCTGTTTGGCGCCGCCGAGGTGCTGAGCTCTTCCTAGCTTCCGCCCCGGTCTGAGCTGGTGGGGACAGGTCGAGGATCGGCGCGGTCGCGTCCAGCAGCTCCTCCTCCCGGCACATCCTGTAAAAGGTCTTCAGGCTCTCGGCCTCCTGGAACGACATCGTGTAGTGGATGCTGCCGCCGAGATACTCGCGAATGACCCGGGCGGGAAGCCCGGTGCGGCGCTCCTCCCGTGACGCGATCGGGTCGAGATTGTCCAGCCCCTCCCCCAGGCACTCCTCAAGGATCTGCCCGATCCAGGCCGGCGACACCACAGGCCTGCACGCCCACAGCGCGAAGACGAAGGGCAGGCCGGTCATGGCGTTCCACTCGCGGGCCAGATCCAGGACATGGAGTGGCCGCTCGCCCGCCTGCTCCTGCCGATGCGAGGCTTCCAGCGCCGCGTCCCCGATCAGAAGCGCGGCATCGTGCCCGGCCAGCATCGCGCCGAGATCGGGCGGCATCGGATCCATCGCAGGCCGGCAGCCGTGTCGCCGCCGCAGGATCAGGCTGGACAGGGCCACCGATGTCCGGGAGTTGGTGTCCACCGCCAGGCTCGTCACCGACTCGAGAGGGACGCGGGAGAGCAGGAGCACCGACCTGCCCTCCTCTCGAGACGCGATCCCGAGCCCGGGCACCGGCAGCAGGCCGGGGATACGAGCCAGCTCGATGGAAGGGATCAGCGCCACGTCCACCTGCGCGTCCTGGATCAGGCGTGAGCATTCATGGGGGGGAGCCAGGATCAGGTCGAACAGGTCTTTGTGCCGGCCCTGCGAGAGCCCCCAGTTGAATGGAAGCGCATTGAGGTAGGAGACCGACGCGATCCGGATCCTCTGCATGGACCAGGATTCTAGCAGTGGCCGGAAATGGCGTGTTAACATCCCCTCGCCGCATGCTGATCTACGTCATCACCGACCGGCGCCTGAGGCCCGACCTGGAGCTCGAGGCTTTGATCGATCAGGTGGCGGGCTGCGGCGCCGACATGATCCAGATCCGCGAGAAGGACCTGACGGCGGCGGCGTTGCTGAGATGTGCCCGCCGCGCGGTGAAGCCGAGCTCGAACGGTGCCGATGTGCTTGTCAACGGAAGGGCTGACGTCGCTCTGGCCGCCGGAGCCGCGGGGGTGCATCTGCCGGCTGCCGGGGTCCCGGCCGGCGCGATCCGGAAGAGTTGGGGCCGAGCCCTCCAGATCGGCGTCTCGACGCACAGCCTGCAGGAAGCGCGGGAGGCCGAAGCTCAGGGCGCGGACTTCATCAGCTTCGGCCCGGTCTTTCCTACCGAGTCGAAGCGGGTCTACGGCACGCCCGCCGGCGTCTCGTCGTTGAGCAAGGTCGTCTCGGCGGTGCGGATCCCGGTGTTCGCCATCGGAGGCATCAACGTGAGCACCATCGGAGATCTCGCGGGGGTCCCGCTGGCCGGCATCTCCGTCGTCTCCGCGGTGGTCGGCCATCGGGACATGGCGGCGGCGACGGCCGGCCTCAGGGAGGCGCTCCGGTGACCCGAAGCCGCAAGCACAGAGGGCCATCCCACCGGATGAGAAGGCCCGGCGGGGCCCGCGCGGTGGAGAGCCCCGTTCCATCCCCCCCGCCGTCGGCCCAGCCCACCGCACCCCCCGAGATGAGCCGGACAATCCTCTCGGTGGCCGGTCTGGATCCTTCGGGCGGGGCGGGGGTGTCGGCGGACCTGAAGACTTTCGCCGCGTACCGGCACCACGGCGCCGCCGTGGTGACCTCGATCACGGCCCAGAACACGCTCGGGGTCCAGGCGATCTACGACCTGCCGGTGGAGTTCGTCGAGGAGCAGATCAAGGCGGTGGCCTCGGACCTGGAGATCCATGCGGTGAAGATCGGGATGCTCGGCACTGAAGGGGTCGTGAACCTGGTGGCCAGGCTGATGGAGTCGCTCCAGCTTCCCAACGTGGTGGTGGACCCTGTGCTGCGCGCCACCAGTGGCACGCCGCTTCTCGAAAAGAAGGGGATCGCCGCGCTTCGCGAGACCCTCCTTCCGCGAGCCCACGTGGTGACCCCCAACATGGAGGAGGCGGCGACGCTCACGGGGATCAACGTCGTGGACCTCGGCTCGATGAAGGAGGCGGCCCGGGCCATCCACCGGCTGGGGGCGCGAGCGGTGGTCGTCACGGGTGGGCACCTGGGGAGCCGGGCCATCGACGTCCTGTTCGATGGGGCGCGGACGGCGGTGTTCGATTCGACGAAGATCCAGTCGAACAACACGCACGGGATCGGCTGCACCTTCTCCGCGGCGCTGGCGTGCCAGCTTGCCAGGGGGCTGGATCTCGCGGAGGCCGTGGATGGCGCCAAGAGGTATGTCTCGCGCGCCGTGAGCCACACCAGCAAGATCGGGAAGGGGGCCGGCCCCCTCAACCACCTGGTCTCGCCGTTCTGAGCGGACTAAAAGGCTCCGCCGCGGGGCCTCAGCGGGACTTCGACCAGGGTGTCTTGACCTTCACGAAGAGCGTCTCGGTCTGCCGCAGCACGAACAGGATCGTCCCGGCGGGCTTCTCCTGGCGAAGGCGATCGGCCTGAGCCCGGAAGGCCTCCAGGTCGCCTGTGAGGTTGTTGTCAACCGACTGGATGATGTCATCCACCTGCAGCCCGGCGATCTGGGACCCTCCCGCCTGCTCCAGCTCCGAGACCACAACCCCGCGAGTGGTTGGCTCCAGATTCTGGGCCTGCAGGTCATCGATGGTGATCTCACGCACCGTCAGCCCGAGGTCCTCGTCCTCGAACTCCTCGGCGGTCCAGGCGGTCTTGGGAGCCTCGCCCACGGAAAGAGCGATCCGCCGTCGCTCCCCCTGTCTCATGTAGGCCAGCTCGACGGGCAGCCCCACGGGCATCCGCTCGATCCGCCGCCGAAAGTCGGCGAGCTGCTCGTCCTTGGTGATCCGGAGCCGCTCGCCCAGGAGCTCCACCAGGATGTCGCCGGGCTGCAGCCCCGCCTTCTCGGCGGGGGAGCCTTCGATGACCGAGCTGATGATGATCCCGCCGTCCGCGTCGAGCGTCCAGTAGTCAATCAGGTCCTGGTTGAGAGGCTGCATGACGATGCCCAGCCACGATCGCCGCTCGCCGGCGTCGAGCGGCGGGGGGGCGGCGATCCCGCCCGCGAACACGTCGTACGGGAACACCATCGGGTACCCGACGCGGCTTCCCTGCGTGAACGAGCCGAAGATCGAGAGGATGTTGGCCGGCATCCTGTCGGTGGTCGGGGTCTCTTTCAGGAGGTCCTCGCCGATGATGCCGACCGGCTCGCCCGATCGCGTGATCACCAGCCCGCCGATGCTCAGGTCCTGGACGTACATGTCGAGGCTGTACATGCGGCGTGGTCGTGTCAGCGCGGCGTTGACCACCCCTTTGTAGAATATCGGCTCGTAGTCGTAGTGCCGCGACATCAGCCCCAGCACCACCACCTCGTCCCCGACCGCAAGCTCCACTCCCGGCTCGAACTTCGCGGGGCGCAGGCCGGGTGGCGCGGATCGGAGGCGGAGGTAGGCCAGGTTCAGCTCTCTGTCCAGACCCACCGCCTCGGCGTCCAGAGGACGCCCGGCTCCCAGGTGCACCTTGAATTCCACCGGAGTGAGCGTCGTCCTCGGGTCGCCTCCGGGGTCCGGGAAAGGGTCGGCCGAGGTGATGATCAGACCGCTGGCATCCACCAGCACGCCGCAGACGGCGTCCTCCACCTTGCGCCCCTCGCCGCCGGTGGGCTTCTCCTTCGGCCGCAGCGTGTATGTGATCGCCACCACGCTGTGGCGGTATGTGTGGTAAACCTCCTTGTAGTCGGCTCCGGGCGCTCCAAGAGCTGCGGCCATCTGCGCAGGCAGAGCCGAGGTGGCCGCGAGAAACGTCGTCATCGCCGCCATCCCCGCCATCCTCACCATGGCCACGACGGGACGCCTCATCTGCCGCTTCCCTCGATGAGCTGACTCTTCTTGTCGGCGTCGTAGGCGGGCTTCAGCACATGAAATGTCCGCAGGCGGCCTCGCCGCGCCTCCACCAGGACTCGGTCGCGCCGCGATGCCACCATCTCCTCGTAGATCTCCTGGTACCGGGCCAGCCCCTCGATGGGGCGCCCTTCGATCACGACCATGATGTCGTTGCGGCGCAGCCCCGATTCGTCGGCGAACGAGTTGGTCTTGATCCCCGAGACGAGAACCCCCTTGCGGTCGGGAAGCCTCATCACCTGCGCCATGTCTTCGGTCACCTCCTGGACGGTGAAGCCCCACTCCTTGCACTCCAGCTCCTTGGCCTCCACCGCGGGACGGTCGCGCGTGACCAGTGTCGCGGAGAGCGACCGGCCCTCACGGAGAAACGCGACCAGGATATCCTTGCCGATCGGCAGATCCGCGATCATCTTTTGCAGCCTTGGCAGCTCCTCCTCGAAGCGGGCCACCACCGGCTGATGGTCAATGGAGGTGACGACGTCGCCCGCCTTGAGCCCCGCCTCCGCGGCCGGAGACCCGGGGACCACGCTTCCCACCAGCGCCCCGTTCTCATCCGCCACGCCGAAGTGATCGCCGAGTCCTTTGATCTGCTGCCACGAGACGCCGATCCAGGAGCGTGCGATCTGTCCCTTGGAGATCAGCTTGGCGGCGATCTCCTTGGCGAGGTTGATCGGGATCGCGAACCCGAGGTTCTCGCCAAACACCGGGATCGCGCGCGCGTTGATTCCGATCACGCTTCCGTTGAGGTTGACCAGAGGCCCTCCGCTGTTGCCGGGGTTGATCGCCGCGTCGGTCTGGATCCAGGTGTTGTAAGTGCCGGTGACGCTGCCCGAGGGGAGCACGCTCTCGGGGAAGTAGCGGTCCAGGCTGGAGATGACGCCCAGCGTCAGACTGCGGGCCAGCCCCAGCGGGCTGCCCAGCGCCATCACCACCTGTCCCACCTGAAGCCCCGAGGAATCACCCAACGGCGCGTGCCGCACCTGCTGGCCCGCGGCGATCATGTCGATCTTGATCACCGCAAGGTCGGACAACGGGTCAACGCCGATCAGCCTGGCGTCCACCTCCTCGTGGTTGAACAGGGTGCAGGTCAGCCTTTGCGCCTTCCCCACGACATGGGTGTTTGTCAGGACATACCCGTCGGGGGAGAAGATGACGCCCGACCCGGTGACGGCGACCTTCCCTTTTTCTCCGGAGCGATAAACCTCCAGCACCGGCTGGATGTGCACCAGGGCCGGCAGAACCCGGTCCCGTGCCGCGAAGATCTGGTCCTGATGTGCCGAGATGGGGTTAGGGGGAGATACCTTCGCGCATGCCGCCGGGCTCAACAGAGCCAGGGTGAGAGCAATGCGGGGCAGAGAGCGCGGCGCTGAGGGCATGGCGGAAAAAAAGTAGCACAGGGCTGAATGTGGTGCTAAAGCCGCCTCCACGCCACCCTCCCGGGGCTGTCGCGTGGGTGGTTTCCGGGGGGAGTTGGAAAAGAACCAATCCTGTTGGTCGGTGTCCTGGGTGCAATCGGGGGTCGCCTGGTTTGCCGAGACGATCGGCAGCCCCGGGAGTACGCCGGCAACCATACCCAACGGGTGGGGTAGGAGTCAAGGGGAAAGCACCATTCATTGTGGGTGCTGAGGGTACCCCCGCAGTGCGAGCTGACCGCAGGCGGCGGTGATGTCGCGGCCTCGGTTCTTGCGGATCGATGCCGGCACGCCCAGAGCCAGCAGGTCGTCCCGGAATCGGATCACCGTCTCGCGCGCCGGCTCCGCGAAACCCAGCTCGTCGGCCCGGTTGAACGGGATCAAGTTCACCTTGACCCGGAGGCGATGACGCTTCACCAGGGCGGCCAGCCGTGGCGGGTCGGAGGCGGAATCGTTGAGGCCATCCAGAAGGACATACTCGAACGTCAGCCGCTCCCGCGGAGCCAGGGGGTATCTCCCGCAGGCTTCCAGCAGCGCGGCGATCGGATACCTCTTGTTGATCGGCATGATCCGGGACCGGATTTCGTCCGTCGTGGCGTTGAGCGAGACAGCCAGCTTGGGACGGATCGGCTCACCGGCCAGCCGGAGGATGCCGGGGACCAGACCGGCCGTGGACAACGTGATCCGCCGCGGCGGGATCCGCACCCCCTCCGGGTCCGCGAGAAGTCTCACCGCGGCGACCGCGTTCTCGTAGTTGTGCAGCGCCTCCCCCATCCCCATCATGACGATGTTGACGGGCCGGGCGGCGGTGCGCTCCTTGTTGTCGTCCAGCAGAGCCAGGACCTGGCCGACGATCTCCCCCGCCCCGAGGTTGCGCACCAGGCCGAGCTGCGCGGTCAGACAGAAGCGGCAATCCAGAGCGCAGCCGATCTGGGCCGAGATACAGAAGGTGACGCGACGGGGCTCCGGGATATACACCGCCTCGAAACGCTCGCCGTGTGGCGCGGAGAGCAGGTACTTGCGGGCGCCGTCGGATGACTCCTCCACGCCCGCCACGGCGGGCCGCTCCAGCGCGCACTCGGCTGCCAGCTTCCTCCTCAGATCTCTGGAGAGGTCGGTCATGGCCTCGACCGAGCCTGCGCGGCGCGCGTAGATCCAGCGGTAGAGCTGGCGCGCATGAAAGGGCCTCGCGCCGAGATTCTCGACCAGGGCCCGCAGGGCGGGCATCTCCATTCCCAGCAGGTTAGGCGCCATCAGTAGTGGATGGAGAGGCCCAGCTCGAAGCGGCGCCCGAATCTCCGGGTTCCATCGATCCCCTCGCCGCGAATGCCGCCGCGGATCGCCGTCACGCGGAGATCGTCCGCGTTGGCCAGGTTCTCCCCGCTGAGAAAGGAGGCAAGGTGGACCCGTCCGACGGTGAAGCTTTTCTCGATGCGACCGCTGAGAGTCCACTGACCTTCGTTGCGCTGGTCGTTCTTCTTGCCGGTGACGAAGAAAGTGCGCTGCCCGGAGAGGCTCCCCACGTCGTCCTGGTCCGCCACCGTGTGCACGATGCTGTAGGGAAGTCCCGACGCCCACTGGACCGTGCCGCCCAGGATCAGGTCGTGCGGCAGATGCGTCACCGCCTGCCATTTCAGCAGATGTCGTTGATCATAATCGAGGTACCCCGCGACCGCCTCGCTGACCGCGGGGTCGTTTCCCGCCTGGTCGATGAACCTCTCAGCCTGGCCCGCCGCTTTGGAGTATGTGTACCCGAGCTGCATCTGCCAGCGCCGGTGCAGCCTCTTGCGCAGCGCCAGCTCGGTGGATGTGTATCGAGAGGAGTTGAAGTTGCCCGCGCGCAGGACCTGGTTCCAGTTGATGTTGAGCGCGTACAGGTCGGGGGCGCCGTTGGGCCGGCTCTGCCCCGAGGGATTGAGCGGCTGATTCGGATCGCGAGGCGCCAGGATGGGCGGCTCTCCAAAGCGATCCAGCTCCAGCCGGCCGCCGTCCCCGCAAACCAGCATCGGATCCACGCCGAACGATGCGTCGAACTGCGGGCAGATGATGTGGTTGACGTCGATGTCCTGAAGGAGGTCCGTGCCGCGCCTGCTGATGTGCGTCAGGGTCAGGGCCCACTCGGGCGCCAGCTCCCGCTCGAGCCCGACCGACCACTCGATGGTGTGGGGCGTCGCCAGGTCGTGGTCGACCTGATTGATCGACACAATCCCGGTGAGCGGCTCGGAGAGCTTTTCGGGAGTGGCTTGATTGCTGGGTCCGTTGGAGATCCAGGCGGCGGTGTACCGGTTCGACTCCTGCTCCATGGTGGTGGTGCCGAGAAACAGCCGGTCGTAGTACTGGTTCCAGGCCCCGAACAGCTTGGTGCGACCATCGGACCATGGGTCCCAGGAGACGCTCAGACGAGGGGCCAGGTTCCTGTTGCGGATGGTGTAGCTCTCGCTCGCCCTTTCCGAGAACGAGGTGAGGGGCCCGCGGAGCTGATCTCTCTCCGGGCCCTCCAGCTCGATGTCGCCGTCACCATCCAGGTCGAACTCGAATGCCGGGTGGCCGGGCGGCGGGTAGATCGTCCCGACCAGACCCCTGTCGGTCCGCCCGGGGTTGCGCTGGGAGGTGCAGGCGCTTCCAAGAGCATCGCACAGGATGTCGAACCGGCGCAGGACCTCGCGCGCCTCGGTCAGCGGGTCAAACGGGCTGAACCCGAACGTGTCGATCTCCTCCTGGTCGTACCTCAGCCCGGCGTTGAGCGTCAGGTTGGGAACCGGCTTCCATGAGTTCTGGATGTAGGCGCCGGCGTTGAGGCCGCTGGATTCCAGATCCACCCGCACCGGGTCCGAGATGTCCATGAAGATGGGCCCGAACCGGATGTCCTCCGGGTAGACGACGGGGAGAAAGGCCTCGATGGAGTTCTTGGTCTGGTCGGTGAGCTGCGGGTTGGTGATCGGAGAATCCACGTAGCGCTCATCGTTGAACTCGAAGCCGCTCTTGATCGAATGGTTGCCGAAGCGGTCCTCGATCGAATAGGAGAGGTCCACCTTGAAAGTGGAACGCTCGCGCGCGTCGTCGCTCTGGTAGAAGTAGGGGCCGCTCAAGCTCGTGGTGACCCTCTGGCGCAAGCCGAGGCCGTAGGTGCTCCGGTAGGCGAATACCGAGCGGTCACCGCGGCAGCTGTTCGTGATGCAGGGGAGCTGCGCGAAGACCGTGTTCCCCTGGCGCTCCTTCTTCACCTTCATGATTTGGAACTCGTCCGATACGGGGACGATGGCCTCCCCTCCGTCGAGCCGGGAGAAGACCGACTCGAGCAGGAGCGTGGGGGAGATGATCGAAGTCCACTTGAGCTGGAGGATCGGGCCGCCCGCCCGCCGGAGATAATCGGTCTCCGGTGCGACCCTCAGTCCGAGAAAGTTGCCTCCATGCTCGATGGGGTCGTAGTTGACCTGGAACGCCAGCTTGTTGTCGGGGTTGGTCTGCCATGTGACCTTCCCGAAGCTCCTCCATCCCTCCTGTGTCCTCACCGCAAGCGCCCCTGTGGCGAAAGACACCGGCTCCTCACGGTCGAGCCGCTCCACCGACGTGAAGTACCAGAGATGGTCCTTCACCATCGCCCCTCCCAGCGTGAGGAAGGCGCGGACGTCGGAGAACCCCTTGACCGGGATCTCCCTCTGGTCCTGGTCGTTGTTGCCGGCGCCGTTGCCGTCGAGAAAGTCGGACCGGTAGAAGACCTTCAGCGAGCCTTCGGCCTCGTTGCCCCCTGACTTTGTGATGATGTTGGCGAAGCCGCCGTCCGCACGGCCGAACTCCGCCGAGGCGCCGCTGGTGATGATCTCCACCTCTTCGATGGTCTCCAGGTTGACGTCCTGGCCGATCTGACCTGTCAGCGGGTCGGTCACGTTGCTGCCGTCGAGCCGGATCTGCAGCCCCGTGTCGCGGGCGCCCCGCACGTTGGGATGGCCGTCGCCATCCGCGTCGGTGACGCCCGGGGCCAGCGTCAGGAGATCGCTGAACCGCCGGCCCAGCAGCGGCAGCCCTTCGATGAACTCGGTGTTGTAGGTGGTGCTTGTCTTGGTGCTCGATGTATCGACGATGGGCCCCTGGGCCTCCACCGTCACCGTCTCTTGAAGCTCCGAGGACGGTTTCAGGATCAGGTTCTGCACCGTCACGCGGCCCGGATCGAGATCGAGGGGGCCGGCGATCACCGTCGCGAAGCCGGGAACTTCGGCCTTGAGCATGTAGCCGTGGCGAGGAGGAAGGAGGCTGAAGACGAAGTGCCCCTCGACATCGGTGATGCAGGTCATCGTTCCGACCGCGGTGTGAGGATTGGACAGAGAGACAACCACACCGGGCAGGCCTTCACCGGCGCTGTCCAGAATCCGACCCTTCAGGCTGGCCGTGGTTGTTGTCTGGGGATACGCATCCCCGCAGAAACCACCAAGCGAGAGCAACCAGACCGCCGGAAGGGCTCGCCGCAGAGCGCGCTTCTTCACCCAACAATTCCCGCGGAATGGTACGCCCACCTGTGGAGGCGATCAATCCCTTGTTCGCGGGTCGAGGATGCCGTAGGAGAGGTCCACCGCCAGGTTCACCAGGAGGAAGGCGGCCGTCAAGGCAATGGCGCCCCCCTCCACCACGGGCAGATCCCTGTTGCTCAGCGCCCGGTACATGACCGATCCGAGTCCGGGCCAGTTGAACACCGTCTCGGTGGCGATCGCCCCACCCAGGAGCGCCCCGAAATTGAGCCCCAGCAGCGTGATGATCGGAAGAAGCGAGTTGGACAGCGTGTGCTTCATCAGGGTCGAAAGAGAAGAAGCGCCGCGCGCCCGCGCCGCCCGCGCATACTCCTGAGAGGACTCCTCGACGAGAGAGGCTCTCGCGACACGGGACAGGTACCCGCCCGAGAAGATCGCCAGCGTGAAGGAGGGAAGCACCAGATGCGCCGGTGACGGAAGCCCGAGACGGCCGATCTCCCCCGTGGCGCTGTACCCGGAGACCGGAAACCATCCGAGCCAGGAGGCGAACACCAGGATCAGCATCAGTCCGAGCCAGAAAGTGGGCAGGGCGATGCCGGCGGTGCCGACCCCCAGGAGGGCCGCGTCGATGAAAGTGCCCCTGAAGGCCGCCGAGAGGGCGCCGACCGACAGCCCCAGCAGCGCGGCCAGCACGGTCGCGGTGATCGCCAGAAAGAACGTCCGCCACATCCCCTCCAGGATGATCTCCGACACCTTCCGCCCGTGCTGGACGTACGAGACGCCCAGATCGAGGTGCGCCAGCTTCCAGAGGTACTTGGCGTAGCGCACGGGGGCCGGCCGGTCCAGACCCCATTCGTTGCGCACCTGGGCCAGAACGTCAGGGTCCGCCCGCTGCCCCGCCAGGATTCGCGCAGGATCCCCCGGTATGAGGAACATGAAGACCCAGACCAATGTGGCGGCGGCCCCCAGGACCGGGATCATCCAGAGCAGCCGGCGGATGATGAAGCTGGTCATCCTCGCCGGATCACCTCCTCCCATGCGATGGCGAACGGCCCGAGCGGGCTCGGCTTCATCCCCTCGAACCCGGGCCTCAGCAGCATGTCCTGCCCGTACCAGTAGATCGGGACCAGCGCGGCGTCATCCAGGAGGATCTTCTCGGCTTGACGGTACAGCTCGTCTCTGCGGGTGGGGCTCGCCTCGCGACGGGCCTGGTCGGCGATGGCGTCGAAGACCGGGTTGCCGTAGAGGCCGAAATTACCTGCCGCTCCGGTGGCGAACTGGCCCGCCAGGAAGCTGTCAGGGTCGGGCCAATCGGGGAACCAGGTGAATCGGAAGAGATGGAGAGCCCCCTCGGATCGGAGCTGCGCGGGGTTCAGCTCCTGCAAGAAGGCTCCGAAATCGCTCATCTTGATCGCCACCTTGATCCCGACGCGGCCGAGGTCGGACTGGATCCTGTCGGCGATTCGCGCAAATCCCAGCGTCTCGTTGCTTCTGTAGATGATCTCGGGCAGCCCGGCGCCGCCCGGATACCCGGCCTCGGCCAGCAGTCTGGAGGCGGCCTCGGGGTCGTAGGGGGCCACGCCTCCGGGCACATGTCCGAGCATGGCCGGCGGGATGATCCCCGTGGCGGGGAGGTCCTTTCCCTCCTGCAGGACGCGCACGATGAACTCCCGGTCTATCGCGTGGCTGATGGCGCGCCGCAGCTTGGGGTTGTTCTTGAGGAGATCCGACTCGTGGTTGAACCCCAGGTAGAAGATGGCCAGCCGAGCCCTGTTGGTGAAGTGCTCCGGCATCTCGGAGCGGACCTTCTCGCGCTGCCCGGGCGGGATCTCGAAGGTGTAGTCGAGATGCCCCGCGCGGTACTCCTCCAGCGCGGTGGAGGCGTTCTTGATCATCCGCACCGTGATCTTCTGGATCGACCCGGGTTGACCGGGCCCTTTCCAGTGCTGCGCGAACCTCTTGAGCGTGAGAGAGACTCCCGGGTCCCACGATTCGAGCTGGAACGGGCCGCAGCCGACGGGGCGCTTCAGGTAGGCCTCTCCCGGATCGGAATAGATCTCCTCGGGGAGGATCGAGCCGGCCTCGCTGGCGAGCACGGAAAGAAACGGCGCGTACGGGTAGGCCAGCGTGATGACCACGGTGTGCGGGTCGGGAGAAGAGACGCCCGCGAGATCCGCGGTCTTCCCTTCCCAGTAATCCGATGCCCCGGCCAACGAGGCGTAGAACGACCGTTTCTCGGACTTGCTCTGCTGGGTGAGCGCGCGTCTGAGAGAGTAGAGGACATCGCCGGCCGTCACCTCGCGGTCGTTGTGGAACCGCACGCCGCGGCGCAGCTTGAAGGTATAGGTCAAGCCGTCGGGCGAAACGGTCCAGGACTCCGCGACCGCGGGACGGACATCCAGTGACCCGGGCACGAACTCGACCAGCCCGTCGAATATCTGGTAGATGTACGTGTAAGAGTTGTCGTCGCCGGCGCGGAACGGATCCAGCGTCGGGGGGTCCTCGTTGATCCGGTATCTGAGACCCTGCTCCGGCGGCGGCGGCGCGGCGCACGAGGCGGCGATCAGGGTGACTGCGAAGACGGCGAGGATTCTGTGTACCTTGTGTCTGACCATCCGTCACCTCATGTCGTGTGTGTGGCCACCCGGGTCCTTGGGTCGAGCGCATCTCTGAGACCATCAGCCAGCAGGATGAAGCCGAGCACCGTCACGGCCAGCGCGAGGCCGGGCAGGACGCACAGCCACGGCCGGATCGTCAGGTCGGATTGGCCGTCCACGATCATCCTCCCCCAGGAGATCGCCGGAGCCTGCGCACCCAGACCGAGAAACGACAGCCAGGCCTCCGTGAGGATGTTGCCGGCCACCCCCACCGATGCGGCCACCAGCGCGGGCCCCGCGGCGTTGGGCAGGACGTGCCTTCCGATGAGCCTGAGGTCACTGGCTCCCAGGGCGCGGGCCGCCTCAGGGTAGCCGCGTTTTTTCACCGAGAGGCATTGGGCACGCACCAGCCTGGCGATCCCGGCCCATCCCATCAGCCCCAGCACCACGAACACCAGTGTGATGCTCGGCGTGTCGAACACCGCGATCGCCGCCATCGCCAGGATCGGCAGCGGAAGGGCCAGCAGGATGTCCGCGAAGCGCATCAGCAGAGAATCGAGCCTGCCTCCGAAGTGCCCCGCCAGGGCCCCCACCGACATCCCGACCAGAAAGGCGATCGCCTCGGCGGCCAGCCCGACCTGGATCGAGATCTTGGCGCCATGCAGCAGCCGAGACAGGAAGTCGCGCCGCTGGATGTCGGTGCCGAGCCAGTGGCGCTCGTCGGGAGGGGAGGGGGGCATCTGGATGAGACGGTCCTCGTCGTGCGGGCCGTAGGCGAGGAGGTATCGCGCCAGGGTGGATCGGGCCGAATCGCCGAACTCGATCGAGAGAATCGCCAGGCTGACGATGGCGGCCACGATCAGAACGCCCGCGACTCCTGCCGGGCTGTGTCTGATCGACGTGATGGTCAATCCCACCCCCGAATCATCTCGATCCGTGAGGGGGCCAGTTGTACCACGGCGATCCGCGAGGATCAAGGATCGCGTAACATTCCTCAGTCCTTGATCTTCCCCGCGGCTTTCATCTACTCTTCCGCCGTGACAGGCAGGTCCTCCATCACGCGCCCACAGATCTCCTTCGCGATCGCCGGCGTCATCTTCGGTTTCCTGCTGGGATTCGTGGCCGCCCATCAGTTGTACGGCGGCAGGTTCTCGAGTCTCGCGATGGCCGGCGCCCCCGAGACGATGGGCGGCTCCCGTTCGCCGATGCCTGGTGGCGCTCCCCCAGGCGGGCCCGCAGGCGCCTCAGAGGACGGCGCCCCCTCCATGGAGACGATGAACCAGGTCAAGAAGGAGCTCGAGACGCTCAGGAAGGCGGTCGAGGCGAACCCGCGCGATGTCGCCGCCCTGGCACGGCTGGGCAACCTGTACATGGACGCCGCGATGTTCGACCGCGCCCTGGAGTACTACCGCCGCGCTCTCGACGTGGACCCCGGCAGCCCCGACACGCGCACCGACATGGGGACCTGTCTGCGCCAGCTCGGCAGGCACGAAGAGGCGCTCGCCGAGTTCCAGGAGAGCCTCAAGCGCGACCCGAGCCACTGGAAGAGCTGGTTCAACATCGGCATCGTCCATCTGTACGACCGGAGGGAGTATGTGAAAGCGGAAGAGGCGTTCGCGAAGGTGCTGGAGCTGAACCCCGGAGCCCTCGACATGGATGCCGTGAGAGCGGAGATCGAGAAGCTCAAGTCGCAGCAGGGGGAGCCGGCCCGGGAGCGGGAGTCCTCGTGAAGCGCCTGCTGCTTTTTCTCGCCCTGTTCGCCGTGGCCATCCTGGTGCTGCGCCGGTGGGCCGGCGCGCTGGCCTCTGCAGCCGGGCGAAGAACGGATGGCGCCCCTCACGGCGACCCTCGGCGCGGCGCCACCGAGATGGTCCGCGACAAGGTGTGCAACATGTTTCTCCCCAAGGACAGGGCGCTGAGCCTCGAGTCGTCAGGAGAGGTGCTCTACTTCTGCTCGGAGGCGTGCCGTTCCCGGCACCTCTCCACCGCATCGCGCCAGTCCGGCGCGGCATAATCAAGAGGGACTCGCTTGGACCAGGCCGAGGGGGCCCATCGTGGGGAGGGGGGGTATGGCGGCTACGGCGGGCAGACGCGCACTCCGGCTTCCAGGAAGCGGGAGTTCGAGCATCGCAACGACATCGTGGAGGTGGGCCGGCGCCTCTACTCCAAGGGGTTCATCGCCGCAGCGGACGGGAACATCTCGGTGCGGATGGACCCGGACCGGATCCTCACCACCCCGTCGGGGCGCAACAAGGGGAGGTTGGCCCCCGAGGACCTGGTGGTCACCGACATGCAGGGGCGCAAGACCTACGGCCGCCTGGAGCCCTCCTCCGAGCTGGAGATGCACCTGGTGATGTATCACGAGTGGTCCGACGTGGGCGCGGTGGTGCACGCGCATCCGCCGCACGCCTCCGGGTTCGCGGTGGCGGGGATCCCGATGGACCAGCCGCTGCTGTCCGAAGTGGTGCTGACGCTGGGCACGGTGCCGCTCGCGGAGTACGGCACCCCCACCACCCCGGAGCTCGCGGAGGCGGTGCGCCCCTACGCGCGGTTCGATGGGATCCTGCTGGCCAATCATGGCGCGCTCACCGTCGGGGGCGATGTCTATCACGCCTACGACAGGATGGAGACCCTGGAGCATTCGGCACACATCTACGTCGTGGCCCGCACCATGGGCAGCGAGCGGCCCCTCTCCGACGAGCACGTGGCCAAGCTCAAGGAGATCCGCGAGAGACTCCAGTTCCACCCTCCCACGCCCGCCTGCCTGAGCTGTCGCGTTCTGGAGGATCGCATGCAAGCGATCTCGTCGCGGCTCGCCGGGCCGGGGCCGGAGGGGACCTACAATCTCACACGGGAAGAGTTGATCGACCTCATCACCGACGTCGTCAAGAGCATGTGACGTCCTGGACGGAGAACGCATGAAGGATGAAAGGGAGGAACGCATGGGCGAGGCGCTCGGCATGATCGAGACCCGCGGGCTCGTGGCGATGATCGAGGCGTCCGACGCGATGGTCAAGGCGGCGAAGGTCACCCTGGTCGGATACGAGAAGATCGGGTCGGGTCTGGTGACGGCCCTGGTCCGCGGGGACGTCGCGGCGGTGAAGGCGGCCACCGACGCCGGGGCCTCCGCGGCCCGCAAGGTGGGGGAACTGGTCTCCGTCCACGTGATCCCCAGGCCGCACCCGAGCCTGGAGGATCGCCTGCCGATCGGCAAGGTGAGCCGTTAGCACTGAGGGCCGGTGAATGTATCTCGCCCGCATCCTGGGCACCGTGGTGGCCACCCGCAAGGACGACCGGCTCGAAGGGTGCAAGCTCCTCGTGGTGCAGCCGCTCGACCCCGCCGGAAACGATTCGGGCCAGCCTGTGGTGGCCGTGGACACCGTCGGCGCCGGCGCCTCGGAGATGGTGCTGGTGGTGACCGGCTCCTCGGCCCGGATGACGTCGCGGACCAAGGACGCGCCGGTGGACGCCGCCATCGTCGGCATCGTCGATACGGTGGCGCTCGACCGATCGAACGAGCTGAAGCCTCCGCCGCGCGAGAAAGGAAGCGCGGCGTGAATCTGGCGCGTGTGGTGGGGCGGGTCGTCTCGACGCACAAGGACGCTTCCCTGTCGGGCAGGAAGCTTCTGGTGCTCAAGCCGCTGGACGCCTCGCTTCGCGAGTCGGGTCCGGAGATCGTCGCGGTGGACGCGGTGGGGGCGGGGGCGGCCGAGCTGGTGATCTATGTCCGCGGGCGCGAAGCGGCGCACGCCTTTCTTCCGGATACCGTTCCCACCGACGCCGGCGTGGTGGGGATCGTGGACCATGCCACCATCGAGCGATGAGGGGAGATGAGTCGGGATGGTGAGGACTCCGTGCTGATCGCCGAGGTGATCGGCCACGTGGTGGCCACGGCGAAGCATCCGGCCTTCAGCGGCTCCAAGATGCTTCTGGTGAGGCCCGTCAGTCCTGCGGGCCGGCCATCGGGCGCCGAGATGCTGGCGCTCGACTCGGTGGGAGCCGGCGTGGGGGAGCGGGTGCTGGTCGTGGTGGAGGGACGCTCGGCTGGAGAGGCCGTGCGGAACCGGCAGGCTCCCCTCGACGCGGCGATTGTCGGGATCGTGGACCGCATGGACCTGAAGCCGTAGACCGACCCAGCCTCGAAAGCCCCTCCGCTACCTGCCTTGGACGCCTGCGCCGCCGCTTGCCCGGCCTTCCCGGCAGCACCATGTTATTGCGGTCCGCAAGCGCGCCGCTCTTGGGGTGCAGAGGCGCGCCGCGCCAGGCACACAACGCTCCTGACTACACGGAGATTCCTGATGGACCAGACGCCAACCGAATCGCTCCTTCAGGAGGCGTCCGAGCGTTACAACGACGGCCATTACGCCGGAGCCATTGCCCTCTGGCAGAAAGTCCTGGAGCTGGACGCCTCCAATCAGCGGGCGCGTGAAGGGATACGGATGGCCCTGCTGCTGAGCGATCAGGCCGAAGCGTCAGGCCCCGCCGGTGGCGGGCCGGCGCTGGACCCGCGCGTCAAGGCCGGTATCGACCGCGTCAGAGACCTCCTGGAGCGCGGACAGATCACCGAGGCGGTCGAGGGATGCAGGT
>Ga0187893_10007531_pt1 | contig 17765 bp, 17 predicted proteins | sample MA1701074metaG_FD_139574 | JGI IMG/M metagenome (GOLD analysis project Ga0187893, IMG submission 139574) | White microbial mat communities from a basaltic lava cave in the Kipuka Kanohina Cave System on the Island of Hawaii, USA - MA170107-4 metaG ... | reverse complement strand
CGCTCCCCGCTTCCTTCAGACCCCGCCTCGCGGCGACGCCCTTGCGGTTCGCTCGCACTTCACCTCCATCCGGTTGTGCGGGGGACTTGCACCCCCCGGCTGCCGAACATGCTCGGCACACGCAACCCTCCTGCGCCTCTCCGAGGCTCAAGAGCACCCGCCAACATTTTTTCGCGTTCGGCCATTTGTTTGCGGCCGGGCCAATCGGTAAAAGTCGGCAGGCTTGGTACCGGATCGGACAAGTTGTTACACGCTTGCGCCTTCACGAGAACACGGGCGATTGGATAAACTGGCGCTGTTTTCGAGTTTCGGAACGGCTTGGACCAAGAATGGATGGATGAACCTATGTCAAAGCTGCATCACAACGAGCGAATGAATCTCAACGGACTTTTCGGCCGGAGAGCGGGTTGGCTGGTGCTGGCCTTGGCGGTATCGGCGACGGCTCGCGCCCAGTGGACCTCGTGGGGCGGCCCGAATCGAGATTTTACGGCCGCCAGCAGCGGGTTGAGGACGGAATGGCCCGCCGAGGGACCGAAGAAGGTGTGGTCTCGTCCATTGGGTGAGGGCTATTCCTCGATCCTGGCTGACGGCGATCGGCTCTACACCATGTATCGAGGGGAGAAGAAAGAGCGGGTCGTTTGTCTGGATGCGAAAACGGGCGAGACGAAGTGGGAGCATGCTTACGAATCCGACGCCGCTCCGGGGCACGTCATGGAATTCGGCGACGGCCCGCGCTCGACGCCGTTGATTGCCGGCGATCGCATCTTCACGATCGGCGTCTCCGGAAAGATGTACTGCCTCGACAAGACCACGGGTAAGGTTTTCTGGTCGCACGATCTTTGGAAGGATTTTGGCGGAACCGTGCTCAATCACGGCTATTCCTCGAGCCCAATGGAATACAAAGACCACGTCATCGCGTTGGTGGGCGGGGAGGGTCATGCGATCGTCGCATTCCGCAAGGACGACGGCAGCGTGGCGTGGAAGGGGCTGGATTTCGCCAACAGCTATTCGACCCCGCGCATCCACAAGGTTGGCGGCGAAGATCAGTTGATTACGTTCATGGCCGCCGAGGCGATCGGCGTGAACCCGGCCACGGGCGAGTTGCAATGGCGATTCCCGCACGAAAACCAATGGAAGCAGAACGTTTCGATGCCGACGCTGATCGGTGACATGCTCTTCATCTCTTCACCCGAGGCGGGGGCGAAGGGACTTCGGCTGGTCAAGACGGGCAGCAGTTTTGAAGCCCAGGAAGTCTGGTCGAATCGTAAGGTGCAGTTTTATCACGTGACCACGGTTTTGAACGATGGTTTCGTGTACGGCTCTTCGGGTGCTCAGGCGCCGAACTTCATGATGGGGGTGAACCTCAAGTCGGGGGAACTGGCCTGGCGCGAACGCGGATTCGCCAAGGCAAACTGCCTCTGGGCCGATGGGCGTTTGATCATTCTCGATGAAGACGGAAATCTGGCCCTGGCCACTGCGAAGCCGGATGGGTTGAAAGTCCTTTCCAAATTCGACGCCGTGGAAGGAGTTGCCTGGACGGTGCCGACGCTGGTCGGAAAAACGCTTTACGTTCGCGATAAGAAAACGCTGACGGCCTACGATCTGGGTTGATTGGGCACCGGTAAATATTCGCCATTTTTTGAATTTGCGTCGGCTCTTGGTCGATTGTGGTCAAGACAGCGCTTCGTGCCGGGCCATGAGTCCGATAACTATCCTGCCCCTCGACCGGGCTCGCGATACCTAACATTCACAGAACTTTTCTCTTGCCTCGCCGGCGCCACCCGGTACATTACCGGCGGGAACCCGATCGAGGTTCGGCGGTCTCGTCGGGTCGCGGTTGACCATGGGAAGAGGTTATTTGGTGCCATTGCTTGTCACTGGGAGCATCGGGATCGACACGGTGCAGACGCCGCACGGGCGGGTGGAGGACGTGCTCGGCGGGTCGGCCGTGTATTTCTCGTTCGCCGCGTCGCATTACGTTCCGGTGCGGCTGGTGGGGGTCGTGGGAGAGGATTTTCCCAAGGAGTTCCGCGACGTGCTGGCTTCGAGGGAGATCGATCTGGCCGGATTGGAAGTTCGCAGGGGAGCGAAGACATTTCGGTGGCACGGGCGGTTCGACGGAGACATGAGTCAGGCCGAGACCGTGGCCGTGCAATTGAACGTTCTTTCCGAAAAAGGTCCGCGCGTGCCGGCGGCGTTTGCGGACAGCCGGTCGGTGTTTCTGGCCAACACGCATCCGGCGTTGCAGATTGAATTGCTCAAACAGCTTCACGGCCCGGAGCTCGTGGTCTGTGACACGATGAATCTCTGGATCGGCGCGCAGCGAGACGCCTTGCTGAGAACGCTGAAGTTGGTCACCGGAGTCATTCTGAACGATGCCGAGGCCCGGCAGCTTACGGAGCATATGAATCTGATCGAGGCGGGCGAGGAAATCCTGGGGTACGGTCCTCGTTTCGCGATCATCAAAAAGGGGGAACACGGGGCGTTGCTCTTCACGCACGATGGTGCCTCTGCGGTTCCCGCGTATCCTTCTAAACTGGTGCGCGACCCGACGGGAGCAGGAGACAGTTTCGCGGGCGGCGTGCTCGGTTTCCTGAGCGCAGAGGGGCGCTCGGACACGGTCACGCTTCGCAAGGCGATGGTCCACGGAACGGTGGCGGCGTCGTTCGTGATCGAGGATTTCTCGCTGAACCGCGTTCGAAACCTGACCCGAAGCGAGATTGATCGCCGCGTGGACGCATTTGCGACCATGCTGAAGTATGGTTGAGGGAGCGCCGGGGGATCACGGCTTGCACGGTCTAGGCCCGGAGTACTGGACTTAGACCGTACCACACGAAGGGTGAGCTGTGACGGAGCAATGGTAGAGAGTCGGGATTGACGGGTACGCCATGCGGTTGTTCGTGGCCATTGTATTGAGCGATCGCGTGCGGAAAAACCTCGCAGACTTGCAGAGGGTATTGGGGCGGACCTGTCCGGGTGTGCGCTGGATTCTGCCCGAACTACTGCATTTGACGGTGAAGTTTCTGGGGGAGGTACCGGACTCGCAAGTTCCGGCTGTTTGCGAGGCGATCGAGAAGGGCGCGGCCCCGTTGGAGCCGTTCGAAATGAACGTGGAAGGATGTGGTTGTTTTCCGCCGCGTGGTCCGGTGCGGATCGTTTGGGCGGGAGCTTCGGCGGCAGAGGGCACCCTGCAACGGTGCGCGGAATCGGTAACGTCGGAGCTTTCGCGGGCCGGATTCGCGGGGGATGAGAAGCCGTTTTCGCCGCACATTACAATCGGCCGGGTGCGGGAGGATTCGTCGGGCGGCAAGCTGCGTTCCGCCGTCTCGTCCGCGTCGTTTGCTTCGGTGGACCAACGAGTCGAGTCGATTTCCTTGATGTCCTCGGTTTTGTCGCCCAAGGGGCCGGCGTACACGCGGGTGGGCCGGTCGAAACTGCAAAACATTACCCACTCCGTGGGTGGAGAAGGTGTCGGATGAAAATTGCAACGAACAACGAACCCTCCGTGAAGCGAGAAGAGGCACTGGGCCGGGCCCTGCAACTGATCGAAAAGGCTTACGGCAAAGGGGCGATCCTGCAGCTCGACAAGATGGACGCGGACACGGAGGGCCTTTCCACTGGGGCGCTATCGCTGGATCTGGCGTTGGGCGGGAAAGGGTTGCCGCGGGGCCGGATTGTCGAGATGTTCGGCCCGGAGTCCTCCGGGAAGACCACGCTGGCGCTTCACGCGGCGGCGGCGGCCCAGAAGACCGGAGGAGTGGCGGCGATCATCGACGCGGAACACGCGCTGAACCCCGCCTGGGCCAAGAAGTGCGGCATCAACCTCGAGCAGTTGCTGGTGAGTCAACCGGAAAGCGGGGAGCAGGCTCTGGAGATCACCGAAATGCTGGTGCGCAGCGGAGCGGTGGACGTCATCATCATCGATTCCGTGGCGGCGCTGATCCCCAAGGCGGAGCTGGAAGGCGATATGGGTGACACGCATGTGGCACTCCAAGCGCGGTTGATGAGCCAGGCGCTGCGCAAGCTGACCGCGGCCATCGCCAAGTCCAAAACCATCGTCATCTTCATCAACCAGATCCGCATGAAGATCGGGGTGATGTTCGGCAACCCGGAAACGACGCCAGGCGGGAGAGCGCTAAAGTTCTACGCCTCGGTCCGGCTGGATATCCGCCGAATCTCCACCATCAAGGAAGGTGAAACGGCGATCGGCACGCGGGTAAAGACCAAGGTGGTCAAGAACAAGGTCGCCGCCCCGTTCCGCGAGGCCGAGTTCGACATTCTCTTCGACTCCGGCATCAGCGCCGAGGGCGACCTGCTCGACCTGGCGATCGCCGAGGACATCGTCTCCAAGACCGGTGCGTGGTTCAGCTACAAAACGGTGCGCCTGGGACAAGGACGCGAGAACGCCCGCCAGTTTGTTCACGACAATCCGGACTTGGCCGCCGAGCTCCGCGCCGCCGTTCTGGCCAAGCGGCTTCCTCCGCCCGCCCCTCTGGTGGCCGGCAAGATCGGCAAGGCCGACGAGGATCCGGCGGAAGAGTCCGAGGTGGCCAAATCGGCAAAAAGGAAACGGGCGTAGGATCCTGTGAAGCTCGAGTACGCACGGGCACGAATACTTCGTCGCATTTGTCGAATCCCCGTATCGGAAATGCGACACAAGGAGCAAACAGGCATGGACCGACGCGGCAATCGATTTCCTTCATGGGTGTTTTTGGCGGCGGGGACCGGGCTATGTGTATTGATTGCCGGGTGTATGCCCGGCGGAGGTGTGAACACGCCGACGGCCCCGGCCGGATTCTTCATGGGCATCTGGCACGGCTGGATCGCGCCGTTTTCCGTCATCGTGGGGTTTTTCAATCAGGCCATTCGCGTCTACGAGCCGCACAACACGGGGTGGTGGTACGATCTGGGGTTCTATGTCGCCATCATCAGCGGCTTCGGCGGGCTCTCGTTCGTGCGCCGTCAAAACGCAAATTCCCGCGTAGAATAAGACGCAAACCCTTTGAAATAGGCGACATTGTTCGCGGTTTGGGTTTCATGGTCGTGGCGCCAGGGCGACTTCCAGCAGATCCAACAACCGTTTCTGTTCCTCGTCTGGGCGGCTGGTCAGCGTGACCGTGGTGCCGTGCATTCCCGGCGCGTTGGGACTCGACAGCTTCACCGCTTGGCGGCGGAGGCTCTTGAGCCGTTCGAGGACGCCGGCCCAAGTCCAGTCCCGGCGCGCCGGTCCCGACATGTCGGGATCGGCTCCGCCTCAACCCGCCCCTCTCCCACCGGGAGAGAGAATCGCGGGGGGGGCGACGACTCGGGACACGACCTATCTGCTCGACGGGGTTCACAACCGCACGCGGGTGGTCAACGAGCCGTCGCTGGGGCTGGACGTGCAGGTGGAGACGGGTTTGTATCTTCGCAGCGCGGCCACGCCCGTTCCGGCGGGCCCTGGGCTGCCATTGCGAACACCTTCGGCCAAGCGCGAAGGACGATCACCCGCTCGATGCAGCCGGAAAGCAAATCGCTTGCCGTCACCTATTACGACGGACCTGGCGGCCTTATGATCCTGATAGCTTTATGGCCTTGATCATCCATCGGGATTCAAAGGCGGACCTCTCACTCCTGCGAGGAATGGGCGTGTCCGTCATCGGGTACGGCAACCAGGGCCGCGCCCACGCACTGAACTTGCGCGACTCCGACGTTCTGGTCACGGTTGGCCAGCGGCCCGGCAAGAGCTTCGATCATGCCGTCGCCGACGGTTGGTCGCCGAAGGCGGTTCGCGAGGCTGTCGCTTCCGCGGAGTTGATCATTCTGACGCTGCCGGACGAGTCGGCGGCCGAGGTCTACGCCGGGGAGATCGCTCCCGTGATGCGGCGCGGTTGCGTGTTGGGGTTTGTACACGGGTTCAATATTCGGTTCGGCTTCATACAGCCGCCCGCGGAGATCGATGTCATCATGGTCGCGCCCAAGGGCCCGGGGCGTCTGCTTCGCTCGCTGTACGTCGAGGGCAAGGGTCTTCCCGCCTTGATGGCGGTACACCAGAACCCCAGCGGCCGCGCCGCCGAGGTGGCTCTTTCGTGGGCGGCGGCGATCGGATGCACGCGCGCCGCGGTCGTGGAGACGACGTTTGCGGCCGAAACGGAGACGGATCTCTTTGGTGAACAGGCGGTGTTGTGCGGAGGCGTGAGCGCGTTGTGCAAGGCGGCCTTCGACGTGCTGGTCGAAGCAGGCTACGAACCGGAATTCGCCTACCTGGAATGCGTCCACGAGCTCAAGCAGATCGCGGACCTTATTTACGAACTGGGCCTGTCGGGAATGCGTGATCGAATCTCCGGGACGGCCCGTTACGGCGACGTCACGCGCGGCCCGCGCATCGTTGAGGAAGAAACGAAGATGCGCATGCGCACTATTCTCGAGGAAATCCGCGGCGGGGCCTTCGCGAAAGAGTGGATCGAAGAACATCGCAGCGGCGGTCACAACTTTCGACGCCTGCGCGACGCCCAAGGATCGACGAACCTTGAACGAGCGGGTAAGAGCGTGCGTGCGCTGATGCCTTGGGTGACGGAGGAAAAGAAATGACGACCATTTCCCGCTGCAATTGTCGGGCCGAATCGTCCAACCGATATCCGCGTGCTTTTACGTTGATTGAGCTGCTCGTAGTCGTGGCGATCGTCGCGTTGTTGATCGCCATTCTCCTGCCCTCGTTGGCGCGGGCTCGCGAGATGTCCAAGGCAGTCACGTGTACGTCCAATTTGCGGCAGCTTTGTGTCGGCTGGCACCTTTATGCCGACGAGAACCGGGACATCTCCGTTCCGGGACGGTTCGGCGAGTTTCCCGGCGGTCGCACCAATCGCGCCAATTGGTACAACGTGGGCAACGGCATGAAATTTCGCCCGCGCTGGATCGCCGCCATGGGGCGCTACATCGGGCAATTCGGCTTCAGCCGTCCCAGCACGACCGACGATCGGCAAGATTACGAAGGCGCCGTTTATCAATGCTCGGCCGTTCCCGAACGCGTGGACGAGCGCAACCATGCCTACGGTTACAATCACCAGTTTCTGGGCAACGCCCGCATGACCGGCGGGCGTTTTCACAATTTCCCGGTCAATCGCACGCGGATCACCCATTTCGATCGCACGGTTCTGGGAGCGGATTGTCTGGGAACGGCGGCGGGGTTGCCGCGCGTGGGCCGGCTGGACTACGACAATCAGGGCCGCAAATACGCTCAACTTGGCAATCACGGCTGGACGCTCGACCCGCCGCGGCTCGGTGAGAATTCCGAGCGCGGCTCAGGCGACGCCGACAGCCCGCGAACGGGAGTGGACCCGCGCCACCTTCGCAAAGCCACCGTCGTTTTTTGCGACGGACACGCCGAGTCGCGAACGCCGGAGCAACTCGGTTATCGCATCCTTCCCGACGGCAAGTTTGTGGACCAGGAGACCATGGAGAATCCGCCGACCAATGATTGGTTCAGCGGCACGACGCGGGACGACCTTCCACCCAAGCCGCCGGCGCGCTGATGCCGCGCTTCCGACTGAATCAGTTTCTCGGCAGGACTTCCAAGAGTTGGTCGATCTCGCGTTCGCTGTTGTAGTAATGCGGGCTGGCGCGCAGTCGGCCACAGCGAACTGCGATGACAATTCGGTGCTCCAGTTCCAGGTGCCGCTGAAGCTGATCGTGATCGTGGCTATCGGAGACGAACGCGACGATGCCGCTGGCCTCGTTCGCATGGCGCGAGCTGACGATGCGGTATCCTTTCTCGCGCAAACCGGTGGCGAGGCGCTGAGTCAGGGCCAACAATCGCCGCGTGATGTTTTCCAGGCCGATTTCCGGGACCATTTCCAGGGCGCCGCCTAGCCCGAACACGCCGGCCATATTGTAACTTCCGGCTTCGTAACGCCGCGCCGAATCCGCGAACTCGAACTGGTATTTGCCGTACCGGAAGGGGTCTTTTACCGAGAGCCAGCCGATCGTCGTCGGGCGAAGGTACCCCTGGATTTCCTTGCGGACATAGAAGATTCCAGAGCTTTCCGGTGCGCAGAGCCATTTGTGCCCGTCGGCGGAGAGAAAATCGATGTTCATGGCCTTGACGTCGATGGGAAGTACTCCCAGCGACTGAATGGCATCCACGCAGAGAAACACGCCCTTGCTTTGGCAGTGTTCGCCGAGCGTGGCGAGATCGGTTCGAAAGCCGCTGGCGAACTGCACCGAGGAGATGGAGACGATACGCGTTCGGCTGTTGATCGCCTCGACCAGCCGCTCCAAAGGAATGCGCCCGTCCTCTTCCAGCACCATGTGCACTTGAACTCCCGCGTTTCGCAGGGCCTGCCAGGGATACACGTTGGCGGGGAATTCGGCGTTGGAGATGACCACGTTGTCGCCGCTTTGCCAGTGGAGGCCGTTGGCCACGAAACTGATTCCCTCGCTGGTGTTCTTGGTGAACGCGATTTCGTCGGCGTTGGCGTGAATCAGTTCGGCCGCCTGCTGCCGGACGCGCTCGACCTGTTTGAAGAATCCGCCGCGAAGATAGGAACAATCCTCCGCGTGGGTGACGTATCGGCGCATGGCCTCGGCGGCGCGGCGGCAAAGCGGGGCGGACGCCGCGTGGTTGAGGAAGTTGTAGTTCCTCGTAATCGGAAACTCGTCGCGCAGTAAGTTCCAGTCCATCGTTGCCTGTTCGCCCGGCACTCCGCGGTCACCGGCCCGGGCGACTCCTACCCTACGGCCGCGGGTCCCGCTATCGTAACACGAATGCTTGATCCGGATTCGTCGGTCGTGTGATTCCACCGGCGGCGGCGAGGAAACCCTTCACCATCCGCCGGCGCGTTCCCCGGCCCCTGCTTTTCGCCTCTCCCCTCATGGTAGCGTCCGCCAAGGGTCGTTTCTACCCACCGGTCCCGCCGCGCGGTTCTCCGGGACGATCGGTCATTGTGCCGGCGTCGTGGGCATCCGATAAGCGCGGGCCTTTCTTCATGTTCGCGCTTGTCGAACGGTATCGGCACTCTTATTCTGACTTGCCGTTGCGAGATCACGCGGACCGGAGGTCTGAAAGGCCGTGCGAATATCGATCATTACCACCGGCGGAACCATCGCCAAGACGTTCAACGAAAGCGACGGCTCGCTGCGCAACGACCGCCCGGTGATCGAATCGATCGTGGCCACGCTCCGCCTGCCGGACCTGATTCTTGACTACGAACACGTCCTGTCGAAAGACTCGCTCGACATGACCGACGAGGACCGGCGGTTGATCCTCGCCGCCGTTCATGACGCGCTCGGCCGGTCCGACGGAATTGTCGTCGTCCACGGCACGGACACGTTATCGGTCACGGGCGAGCTACTCCAAAAAGAACTGGCCGGGCTGAAAATCCCCGTCGTCCTGACCGGGGCGATGCGGCCGTTTGAGTTTCGAGATTCCGACGCCACGCAGAATGTAACGGAGGCGTTGCTGGCGTGTTGTCTGGTCCGTCCCGGGGTATACGTGTCGATGCACAACCGTGTGTTGCGTTTCCCCGGTGTCGTGAAGGACAAGGCACGGCTTACGTTTGTGCGCTCGGCAAGATAAGGCGGCCTACGTCGTGCCGCTTTGTTTGCGCATGGTCATGTCGAACCCACGCACGAGACCGGAGTAGCTGCTCCACACGATAATCGCGCAGACCACGGCCGCGAGTGTCGAGCCGATCAGCGCCGCGAACCGAGCCGCCGTCGCCTTTACGAGGAATTCCTTGGGAGTGTCGAACAAGGCCGATGGATCGATGAGAAAGAGAATCCCGGTAAAGGGCGAAAACGGGGCGAAACAGGCCGCGAATTCGCCGCCCACCGACGTAACGATTCCGTATCCGATCGCCCAAAGGACCGCGCAGATCAAGACCGTCGCCCCGACGCTGTAAATCACCGCGGCGACGTTTTTCCGGGCGGTCATGGAAACTTTCAGGCCGATCACGCACGCCACGGCCGTGTACAAGGTCATCAACGTCGCGAGCTCCAGGCAACATTCCACCCAGATCGTCGGCGTCTTCTCCTTTCCGAACACGCCGACCATTCCGAAGGCGAACAACGCGGCCACAGGAACGATCAGCAGAGGCAGGACGAAACTCACCAGCCCGCGAAGCTTCCCCCAGAGGATGTACTTGCTGGTCAGTGGAGTGGTCAGCAGCAGGTCGAGCGTCTTGGCTTCCTTCTCCTTGGTGAGCGCCGTGGCGGAGGTGTTGCCCGCGATGATCAGGACGATTCCAAATTGCGTGGCCACCAGTCCCGCGAGCCACCAGCGCACGTCGGCCTGGGTGATTCCGCCGCCGAGGTAGGCGGCAAAAAGACCGACGGACGCGGCTGCACCGGCCACAATGATCGCCCAGCGGAGCCATACGCCGCCAAAGGCCCTCGTTTTCGCTTCCCGCCAGGCTACCGGGTTGTGCCAGACCGTCCGAGGTTTTCGTTTGCTCACCCGCGCGGAACGAAGCGGAAGCCAGCCGAACCAACGATCGACCCAGGTCATTTCGCCGACTTTGGATCCACGGCGAACAAAAAAAACGCTGACCACGGTGAGCAGAATCGAGACAAGCGTCGTCCACACCACGTAAGTCGTCGCCGGGTAGGCCCAGGCGTAGCGGAGAAACGCGGAACGATCCGCGAGGTGCCCATAGGGCGGGGCGTTCATGCGGTTCAGCGAAACCTCTAGGGCAAGAAAGGGGTGGAGGGGAGCCAGCCCGCTCATCTTTTTGCCGAAGATGTTGGGAGGCGAGAACTCCACCCACGTCGCCGGCCACGAGGCCAGGGCGTAACCCGCAAGCAGGTAGAGCGCGATGATCAAATAAAACGAAAACATGGTGCGTCGCGTTCCGACGCCCATCATGGCCGTGAAAATCGCCAAGGCCCCGGTGAGCAACGCGGTCGAACCCGAAAGGGCGAAACTTTCGAAAATGCGCGTGCGAGTGACGCCGCCGTAGACCATGGTCATCAGGAAAATGGGAAGCCCAGCCAGGAGCAGCATGAACACGAAATACAGCCGGCTCATCAGTGAGCCGAACACGATCTGAGCGTTGGTCAGCGGCGTCGAGAGCAGAATGTTCAAGGTTTGCGAGTCGCGCTCCTGGGTGATCGCCCCGGCCGTGAACACCGGCGCCAGAAAGCACATCAAGGCCAGTTGCGCCGTGGCCGCGTACTGAAACGTTCGCGAGGCTCCCTTGGCAAGATCGGTCAGGGAGGCGTTGGCCCCGCTGATCGCCGGGGACATGGTCAACAATACCACGAACAATAACGCACCCAGATAGGCCACGCGAAGCCACAGATGCCGCGGCCGCCGCGAAGCCCCGTAGACCACGCGGACCAAAATGGGGTTGGCCGGCAGCATGTACCAGAGCCAGAGGCAGAGGCGGGAAAGAACGGCGTTCATGGGATTAAGGCAAATTACGAGATACGAGTCTCCACAATAGAGCCTTCTCAATTCTCTGAAATCCAAAGCGCGCGGCGTGAGCCTTCATTGCACCATCCCCTTGGTCAGCCGCATGAACGCCGTCTCGAGGTTGACTTCCTCCTCGCGGATTTCGCGGAGGAGGAAATTGTTGTTCAGCAGAAGCTTGGTGATCGAGGTAAAATCGTGGGTCTGCTTCTCCAAGTCGACCAGCAACACGCCGTCCTGCTGTTCGACGCCGCGGATTCCGCGGGTGCGCTGCAGGAGCAGCGCGGCCAGGTCTTGTTGCTCCACCACGCGAATGAGGAGCTTGGTTCCGGTCTTGACCCGGCGGATGATTTCCGCGATCGACCCGTGAAAGAGCAACTGCCCCTGCTCGATGATTCCGACCGTCGTGCAAAGTTCGGCCAACTCGTGCAGGATGTGCGAACTGATAATGATCGTTTTGCCCATGCCTCGAAGGGTCTTGAGCATCTCGCGGATTTCGATCCGCGCCCGGGGATCGAGTCCGCTGGCCGGTTCGTCGAGCAACAGCACCTTCGGATCGTGCAACAGCACGCGAGCGATGCTGAGGCGCTGCTGCATCCCGCGGGATAGCGAATCGACCAGGGCGTCGCGTTTGAAGTTCAGGTCGGTCAGTTCCAAAACGTCGTTGACCACCCGCGTGCGCTGCCGGCCGGTAATGTTGTAGGCGCTGGCGAAGAATTCCAGGTACTCCTGGACCACCATGTCCTCGTACGCACCAAAGAAGTCCGGCACGTATCCGATCAGCGGGCGAATTTTGCGGGATTCGTACCCGATCACGTGGTCGCAAATTCGCGCCTCGCCCCACGTCGGCTGCAAGAGGGTGGCGAGAATCTTGATCGTCGTGGTTTTTCCCGCCCCGTTGGGGCCGATGAATCCGAAACACTCCCCGTCCTCGATGTTCAGGTGGAGATTGTTCAACGCGACGAGCTTGCCGTATCGCTTGGTGAGATTGATGGTCTGCACAATCACTTTTCGGGCCTCAAAGGATCCGGGGCCCGTTCGACCGCCGAACCCGTAGACATTCCACCGACTCAATCCGATCCGGACCCCGTTGCCGCCGGTGCGGCTCGCGGGCGATTCACCGTCTCAAGCGTTACCGGAATGCGGATACGGTACATGGTCCACGAACCGCCGGCTTCGGGTTCGATCGGCGTGAATGGCCGATCGCCGCTTCGACGATACAGTTTTACGGGGCCCGCGTGGTCGGCGAACCCGATCAAGTACACGCAGTCCCGCTGGAGCTGCTCGCGAAGGTCGAGATGCCGCAGCCCGTCGTGTGACCAGGTGGTTTCGTGAGACACCATCTGCCGCAGGGTCCCGCGCACTTCGAAACCCGGAAACTCCCCCACGGTGGAGAGCAGCATCAATGCGTTTTCCTCGTTGCCCAGGGAGATGGGCGTTGTAGGTCCGAAGGACCCTCCAAGCCGCTCCAGCGCGGATTTCAAGGGATCGGTCCAGCCTTTCATCGCGTCATCGAGCTTCCAATCCCGAACCACGTCGAATTCCGGCCGGCTGGAAACCATGGGACGGTAGCACCGCTCCGCCAGGGCCACCTTGGATCCGTCGGCGGGAAGATTGCCGATGGGGAAAGCATTGATAAACGTCTCGCGATGCTGGTCCTTCTCCATGGCCGAAAGCTGGCCCTGTTCGTCGTCCGTGTACACCCGCTCGATCGGAGCCATCGTGTCCGAAAGCGGCTGCAACAAGTAGCAATCGCGTAGAACCGTTCCCAGTTCATTGATCACGTAGCTGTCGTCCGTGATGCGCCAGCCGTATTCCCTTCCTTTTTCCCCTTCAATGGTGATGTTGGCCCGCACCTTGCCCCCCACGCGGCCGCGCCATCGCCCCTCGAACTGTTTTAGCGTAGCGCGCATGCGCACGCCCTCGAGAACGGCCGTGCTCGGAAGGACCCGATAGGATTGCGGATCCGCGAAACTTCGCCCCCCCGCGTCACGTACAAAGGCCGTTCGAATCGGGCGCAAGAAACAGTGAGTGGCCGCCGGCTCCACGGCCATGCCGTCCGACGGCAGCCAGAAATCAAGCTGTCGGTCGGAACTGGGTTTCAACCCCAAAAGCGTCGTGGCCTTGCCGTACCCCTTGCCCGCTTCCAGGTCGACGATCGTAATTTGCCGCAGCTTGTCCCCGAACCCGCGCACCGTGTTCACCGCGAGCACGGTCCCCACGCTGGCCAATACGGCCACTGCGGCGAATGCGCTCCAACTGTGATGCCTCCACCCCCGGGCGGTGAGGAACGCCCAAGACCCAAAGGTGGCCAGGGCCACGTACGCGATCGAAAAAAAAGCCGCCAACGCGAGGTAGACACTTCCCTTGGTGGCAAACGAGATTCCTCCGGTAACTTCGGGAAACAGAGTTGCCGGTTCCTGCTGCCCCGACTTGCTGCCCATCCCGCGTTCGAGCATCAGCACGCGGCGATAAAAATCTTGGGCACTTCCGTTGGTCGCAAACAGATCTTTTTCCATCATACCGCAAAGGACGACCCAGCCGTGGCCTTCTCGGCGCCGGGTGATCAAGTCCGATCGGATCGAACTCTCCATGGCCAGTATCTCCGACCCCTCGCGCTTCGTGCAACGCAAGGCCGGCACAGGCGACGCGAACGCCTGGTGGACCTCTGTTGGGTCCGAATAGGGCTGAAGCAATCGCTCAAACGTTTGATCCAGTCGCGAGATCTGTGCGAGTTCGCCCATCGTGCAAGGCAGGACCTCGTCCATGGTTTTTTTCAGAGAAAAGGAGCCGTCCGCCGTGGAAACCATGATCATCAGAAGACCGCCTTGGCGGACCCATTCGACAAGGGCGGAAGTTTGGGTGGGAGAAAGCTGCCCGGCATTGGCACCGTCCCATCGGATGATATCCACCGACTCCAGACCGACCCAGTGGTCGGGGAGGTCGGCGGGCGACATGTGGGCGACGTTCAGCGTTCGGGCGTAGCCGCCTTCTTGATCCGCGTCGGTCAAATCCTTGAATCGACCGATCGTTCCTTCCGAAACGGAGAGGATGAGAAGTTCGTCGTCGGTGATGGGTTCCGGCGGCCGGGAGGGCACGGCCTGGCGAGTGACTTCTCCCTGTGAAACCATTTCCACGGCCTCGCCGTCGGCCGACTGCACCTCCACGACGAGCCGCCCCTGACGCCCGACAAAACTCGGCAGGGTCAACAGCATGACCCGTTGGTGTCCCCCCGTGGCGGCGCTGAGGTGGAGCTCAACGGAGTCGAAGGCCTCATCGCCATCAAGGTCGAACTGGCCCAGGCGAACCCGGCCGTCGAAACTCGTCTGATTGACCAACGAAACGTCGACGAATACCGGCGTCCACACCCCCGGGCGAAGCACGTCACTGCTCTGGAGCGTCGAGAATCCCACGCGGCTGACGTTGACTTCCAACGCCGCGGAAGCGGAGTGCGGAGAAACGCCTTCGAAGGGCCCGCACAGGGGAAACGCGGCAATGCAAACCCAAGCCGACCTTGGAGAGCTGATTCTCATCCTGATTTCCGCTACGGGGCCATTCGATTCAAAATCTTCCACCAATCTTTCACGAACCCGCGGACTCGAAGCTGCGAATCGAAGTATTCTAACCCCCCGCGCGAACCGAAACAACTCGCTCCGCGTAAGAACTGACGCGCCGCCTGCGCAAAGGTTAATCAGAACCTGCGTACGAAGTCTTCACGGCGGTCCGCGAGCTCGCCTTCGGACGAGGGCGAAGAGGGTCCAGCCGCACGAGACCGCTTACTTGTCAATCGGTCCTTCCCCATCCCAAGATCCCAAGGCGTACGCTCGACGATTCCGGCAATCGATTTACAATTCGACCCTCGGTAGGGAGCAGGTTATGAATGACTGGAAATCGATCCGAACGCGAGTTCGTGCGATCACCTTCGACTGTTACGGCACGCTGATCGACTGGAAAGCGGGGCTGGCGAGTTCGCTGGCCGCGGTCTTTGGGGATAAGGTCCAAGGCCGGATCGACGAGCTGTTCGACGTGTATGTCACGACCGAGGCGGAAGTGGAAGCCGAGCCGTTTATGAAGTACAAGGAAATCCTGCGGGAGACGACGAAACGGCTGGCGGCGAGATTCGGGTGGACGCTTCCCGAAAACCGAATGGATCAATTGGCCCAACTTCTCCCCACCTGGCGGCCGTTTGGGGATACGAACGAGGCGCTAACGAGAATGAAAAAACGATTCCGACTCGGCGTGCTCTCCAACATCGATCGCGATCTTTTCCAGGGAACGGCCGGGCATTTTTCGATCGATTTCGATTTTGTGGTGGTCGCGGAGGACGTCCGATCGTACAAACCTGAACTCGCCCATTTCGAACGCTACCTTCGCGAGTTCGGCGATCGGGAAACGACCCTGCACGTGGGACAGAGCCCGTACCACGACGGACTTGCCGCGAAACAGGTGGGAATCCCGTTTGCGTGGATCAACCGATACGCCGAACCCAATCGGCAGCCGGTGGTTCCCGCGGTGGTATTCCCGGACTTGAAGTCGTTGGCGGATTCGTTGGAACCGGCCGCATGACTGAGCACGAAAATCTTTTCCCTCCAGGCACGGCGATTCGAGTTCAACAGGAGATTTGTCGCCGCGGTGAGCCCACCGTTGTGGAAACGGTCGGCGTCGTCGATGCGTGGACGCTGCAACCAACGGGAAGTTGGCACGCACACGGAAAAAACGACAAGCTCTGGCTGCACCGACTGAGACTTCGCAAGGCGGACGGTGAAATCGCGCTGCTCGTGCTCGACGACCACACCTCCATCGCCCGGATCGAACTCACCGCAAAAGCGAGATGACGATTTCTTGCCGGGGAATCCGCCAGGTCACGTTGCGTCGATTATGGCAAGAGTGGTTTCTACGGCTTGAAGCGTACCGGCCACGTCGTGGACGCGAAGAATCAACGAGGCCTGTGCGGCACGTGCACTTACCGCGGCCAGAACTGCGCACGTCAGCGAGCCCGCTTCCCGATCCGTTGGGCGATTCGCGTTTGCGACCGAGCCGATGAAGCTTTTCCGTGACGCACCCAGGACCAGGGGCCGGCCCAGGGCGAAGAACCGGTCGAGCCGGCGAAGGATCAGCAGGTTGTGTTCCACGCGTTTGCCGAACCCGATGCCGGGGTCGAGGAGAATCTTGTCGGGATCGATGCCCGCACGCAGAGCACCTTCGACGCGCCGGCCGAGAAAATCAACCACCTCGGCAATGACATCGTCGTAATGCGGACCGCCCCCGTGCTGCATCTCCCTCGGCGTTCCGCGGCGGTGCATGAGGATGACAAACGAGTGACACTCGGCGATCGTGTTCGCCATGGCCGGGTCGTCGCTCAACGCCGACGTGTCGTTGACGATGTCGGCACCGGCCTTCATCGCCGCTTGGGCGACTTCGGCGGAGGTGGTGTCGATGGACAGGAGAACGTTTGGATCGTGGGATCGGATGGCCTTGATCACGGGAATCGCGCGGGCGATTTGCACTTCGGGAGGAACGGGAAACGAACCTGGACGGGTGGATTCCGGCCCGATATCGACCATCGACGCCCCCTCCCGGATCATCTTTTTTGCCTGCTCAAGGGCGCGATCGGCATCGAGAAACCGCCCGCCGTCACTGAACGAGTCGGGCGTGACGTTGAGGATGCCCATGAGAAGCGGGCATTGATGCGCTGCGATCAACCAGGAGGAAGAATGTTGCGGTACGGAATCTTGAAGATCGGGCGGAGTGGACGCGGAGGTCATTTCAAGAAAAGATCGCTCACTTGCGGTAGATGATCCGGCCGCGGTTCAGGTCGTAGGGCGAAACCTCGACGAGGACCTTGTCGCCCGGAAGGATTCGGATGTAGTACTTGCGCATTTTTCCGGAGATGTGCGCCAAGACGTTGTGCTTCTCGCCGCCCACGTCCACCTCCACGCGGAACATCGCGTTGGGAAGCGCTGTGACCACACGACCTTCGATTTCAATCGCCTCTGCTTTTGCCATACGCAATCCGTTATCTCCCATCGGTCACCCAGGAACCCACGGATGCCCGCGCGGACCTTGCGCCGGTGCATCCCGATACTCCGATCGACCCCGTCCCCGTCAATAGATCGGTGCAAGGAAGGAGCAGGCGAAGCTCCAATAGTATATCGGACGTGAAGTCGGAAACAAGACACCCGGCCCATGGCGGAGCCGGTGGTGTTGTTTGTAAATCAAGGGAATACGTGGGTTTGCGTGGGGTGCGGAATTCGTCTTACGCGCATGGCGTGGCGTTTGCGGGTTGGGAATCGGCGGGGCCGCTTTTTTTCTCGGATTTTTCGACCCCGCGGGCGTCGGCATGGGGATGTTTTGCGATGGATAAGGCCTGCGGATTTCG
>Ga0187893_10007530_pt1 | contig 17770 bp, 13 predicted proteins | sample MA1701074metaG_FD_139574 | JGI IMG/M metagenome (GOLD analysis project Ga0187893, IMG submission 139574) | White microbial mat communities from a basaltic lava cave in the Kipuka Kanohina Cave System on the Island of Hawaii, USA - MA170107-4 metaG ... | reverse complement strand
TCTCGCAGGGCGAGAAGAGGGCTTTGTCCGCCGCCAGCCCGATCAGGATGATCACGAAGATGATGCCGATCACCTGGTCCATGGCGTTCAGCTCGCGGCCGTAGTGCAGCAGATGGCCGAGGCCGAAGCCCGTGAGGATCGTCACGTAGATCTCGGCGGCCATGAGCGACCGCCACGCGAACGCCCAGCCCTGTTTCATCCCGCTGACGATGAACGGGAAGGACGCCGGCAGGATCACCTTCAGCCACGTGTGGAGCCCTCGCGAGCCCATCGTGCGGGCCGCGCGGATGTAGATCGGAGGGACGCCCTTGACGCCGGATTCCGTGGCGATCAGGACCGACCAGACCGTGCCCATGATGACCACGAAGAGCATGGCCGCTTCCGTCTGCCCGAACCAGAGCAAGGCGAGCGGCACCCAGCAGACGCTCGGGAGCGTCTGAAGCCCGAGGGCGAGGAGCCCGAATGTGTCCTCGAACACCTTGAACCTCGCCGTGAGGAGCCCGAGGGGCAGCCCGAAGAAGAGGCCCGCGAGATAGCCGAAGACGAGCCGCTTCAACGTGACGAGCGTGGCGGCGAGGAGCGTGCCGTCCCAGACGGCGGCGGCGAGATACTCGGCCACGGTGACCGGCGAAGGAAAGAGCACGGGCGACCACACGCCCGTCATCGCGAGTCCTTGCCAGAGCGCGATGCAGCAGAGGAAAAACGATGCCGCGAGGAGCGTACGCTTCATGGCTTCGCCTCCGCCTCGGCTGGGCGCAGGATCTTCTTGAGCGTCGAGGTGAGCTGGGTCGCGTACCGGGCCACCTCCACGCTGTTGATGTCGCGCGGGCGATCGAGAGCGATGGGGAATTCCTCCTGGATGCGGCCGGGGCTGGCCGAGAGGAGAAGGATCCTGTTGCCCAGGCAGATGGCCTCTCGGACGTTGTGCGTGACGAAGATGATCGTCTTGCGCCGCTTGCGCCAGATCTCCTGCAGGTCGGCGTAGAGCTGCTCGCGCGTCATGGCGTCGAGCGCTGCGAACGGTTCGTCCATGAGGAGGATGGTCGGATTGGGCGCGAGAGCGCGCGCCAGAGCGACCCGCTGCTTCATCCCTCCCGAGAGTTCGTGGATGTACGCCCGCTCGAACCGCTCGAGCCCCACGAGATGGAGGTAGTACCGCGCGACCTCCAGGCGGGCCTTGTCGTTCAGTCCGGGCTTCAGGTTGAGCCCGAAGAGGACGTTGCCCAGGACGTTGAGCCAGGGAAACAGCGCCGGCTCCTGAAACATCACCATCCGGTCCATTCCGGGGCCCGTGATCGGCGAGCCGTCGATCAGGACGGCGCCGCCGTCAGGCTTCTCGAGCCCGGCGATGATGTTGAGGAGGGTGGACTTGCCGCTCCCGCTCGGCCCGACGAGGCACGAGACGAATTCCCCTTCGTGGACCTCGAGGCTGACGCTGTCGAGCGCCTTGACGAGGCCGGCGCCCGTCCGGAAGACCTTCGAGACCTCGCGGACGACGAGCTTCGCCACGCGGGCCCCCTGGACCGCTTCGGCCGCGCTCATCGGGGCACCTCGACGAGGCGCGAGAGGTCCACCTCGTCGCGCAGGAAGCCGACCGTCTTCGCCGCGATCACGAACGTCTCGAGGGGCTCGATGCGGATCTCGCTCGTGAACTTCAAGCGGTTCCAGGACCGCGAGAGGATCTCCTGCGGAAGCGGCCGCGTCGTCTCTTCCTTCAGTTCCGCCTCGACGAGCCGCTGGGCCTCCGCCGGATTCGCCCGGATCCACTCCGTCAGCTCTGCGTGGGCCTCGGCGAACTTGCGGGCGAGCTCCCGGTGCCGCCCGAGGAACCGAGCGCTCGCGACGAGGACCGTGGTCACCGTTTCGGACTCCTCGAGGAAGATCCTGCCTCCCGCTTCGACCTCCAGCCTCGAGACCCACGGCTCCACGGTCCAGACGGCGTCGATGGATCCGCTGCGGAAGAGGTTGAGCTGATCGGGGTTCGACGTCGGCACGACGCTGACGTCTCCGCTGAGCTGCGTCACCTTGAAGCCGTGCGCAATGAGCCAGGCGCGGCAGGCCACGTCCTGCGTGTTCCCGAGCTGGGGCGTGGCGACTTTCTTTCCGCGGAAGTCGGCCGGCGCCCGGATGGGCCCATCCTTGCGGACTACGAGGGCGGCGCCTCCGACCGCCGCTCCGGCGATGATGCGGATCTCCTCGCCCCGCGACTTGACGTACGCGTTGAGGGCCGGGCTCGGGCCCACGTAGGTGAGGTCGATCGAGTTCGCGAAGACTGCCTCCATGGCGCTGGGGCCGGCGTTGTAGATCGACCACTCGATGGCCACTCCGGCGCCGAGCCGCCTTTCGAACCATCCCTCTCCCATGCGCGAGCGCGCGTGGGCCACGAGCGCCTGGGCATGGGTCACGTTCGGGAAGTGGCCGACGCGCAGGGCGATCGGCCGGTTCTGAGGGCCGCCGCTGCCGGGGGCGGGCGCGGGTCCTGCGGCCTCGCGATCGCATCCCGCCGGGACAAGAGCGAATCCGGCGAGGACGAGCAGGCCGCGAATCGCGTTCATCGATTGCTCCTTTGTTTCCTGCGGCCGACGCGCGCATCGCTCCGCTCGCTGGAGGCGAAATGGATTGGCACGTTGTCGCGGCGGATTCGGCGCAGCGTGATTCCGACGACGTCGGCGAGGGTGAAGCGGTCGAGGATCCCGGCGATCGCGGTCCGGACGTCGAGCATCAACAAGCGCAGGCCACAGTGGGCCTCGTCGGGGCACGTGCAGGGCTCGTAGGCGGTCTGGCTCACGCAGCGGATGGGGGCCAGCGGACCGTCGATGAGGCGCACGATGTCGCCCATGGCGATCTCCGTTGCCGGCTTCTTGAGCCAGTAGCCGCCGCTGCGGCCCCGCTTGCTGTCGAGATAGCCGGCTGTCTTTAACTGCACCAGGATCTGCTCGAGAAACTTGACGGGGAGTTTCTCCTTCCTCGCGAGGTCGCCGATCTGGAGGAGCGGCCGCCCCAGCTCGTGGACGATCCCGAGGTCGATCAAGGCACGGAGTGCATACTCGCCGCGTTTGGAGAGCCTCATGGAGCGCAAAGTCTACTGATTAGATAGACAAATTCAAGCAGGATGTCGGGCGGAGCGTTTCCCGGCGAATCGAGCGATTCTCCTTCAGGTCCGTTTGGAGTTATGTGGCGGGCCGGGCGTTCTCGTTGAAGTTCCTCATCACGGCGAGCGTTTCCTCGGATGTCCGAGCCTTCTGTAGCTTCCGGCGGAGTTCGCGGTTCTGGAGGGCTCGGCCCGCGGCCGCGAGGAGCCGGACCTGGGAAGCGGGGTCGGCGACCGGAGTCAAGAATAGGAGGACGACGTCGATCGGCGAAGACGTCGGCGCGTCGGAGACTCCGCCGTGAGTCAGTCCCAACGCCACTTCCAGAGAGTCCAGATTCGCGAGCCGGACGTGAGGAAGCGCCACGCCTTCATTGAGGAACGTGGAGACCTGCCGCTCGTGTGCATCGAGATTGCGGAGGACATCTTCGACATCGATCCGGGGATTGGCTCGGGCCAGCGCGCCCACGAGGCCGCGCAGCGCTTCTTCCTTACGTTTGGGCGCATCCCAGATGAGGATCCGGTCCGGTCGAAGGAAGTCGTCGATTTCGGCGCGCGCCGGCTCGGGCCGGGGCGCCGCATCGACCGCCGGCGCAAGATCGCTCGCCAGCTTCTCCTCCGCCTCCGCGTCGACTACGACGACGGTGAGCTCCTTCGCCTGCTCGACGAGCCGTTCCGCCACGCTGCGCCCTCCCAGGACGCGCCTCCACCAGGCAACGCGGCCCGGGCGGCCAATGACGATGTGGCCGACCCTGTACTCCCTGGCGAACTGAAGGATCGTGCCCACGACGTCCTCGCCTTTGAAGGTGAATACCGTTGCGCCGAGCTGGTTCGCGAGGGTCAGCGTGTCGGCGAGGAGCCGCTGGGTGGTGGCATCGATGGCGGTCGGCTCCTCCGACCGCGTCTGAACGTAGACCGCGTACCAGTTGCGGTTGAGCCGCCCCGCGAGACGGGAGGCGAAGCGGAGGAGCCGGGCGCTGTTCGGACCGCGCGAGGAGAGGCACACCATGACCTGATCCGGCGCGTTCCGTTCGTCCTCCCGCTTGGCTTCGCGCCGCTTGGAATCGATCTGCGAGGCGGTCTCCCGCAACGTCAGCTCGCGAAGCTGCTCCAGGTTCGAAGGCTGGAAGAAGTGCTCGCTGGCGGCGGCGATTCGCTCGGCGGGGTAGATCTTTCCCTCCTCGAGCCGCTTCTGCAGGTCCTCGGGGGCCAGGTCCACATCCACGATCTGGTCCGCTTTCGCCAGGACCGCGTCGGGTAGGCGCTCGCGCACCTTCACGCCAATGAGCTTCTCGACCGTGTTGTACAGGCTCTCGAGGTGCTGGACGTTGAGCGTCGTGATCACGTGAATGCCCGCCGCGAGGAGGTCCTGCACGTCCTGGTACCGCTTCGCGTTCTTGCTTCCCGGTGCGTTGGCGTGGGCCAGTTCGTCGACGAGGACCACCTGCGGGCGCCGGCTGAGGACCCCATCCAGATCCATCTCCTCCACGACGATCCCGCGGTACTCGGTGGATCGCCGGGGAACGACCGGGAGTCCCTCGACGAGTTTCGCGGTCTCGGCGCGCCCGTGGGTCTCCACGATCCCGGCGACGACGTCGATCCCGTCCCGCTTCATCCGGTGGCCCTCGAGGAGCATCTGGTAGGTCTTGCCGACGCCGGGCCCGTAGCCCAGGTAGACCTTGAGCCGGCCGCGCTCGGAACGGCGGATCATCTGCAAGAACGTGTTGGCTCGGCTTTCGGCCATGCGACGATTATGGCACGGGGTATGGCGCGGCGGCCCGGACCGATCGGTTCATTCCTCCATCCATCGCTCGGTTCCGGCCTCCCGTCACTTCCGTCCGGGCGCCGGATGATTCGAGTCCAGCGCGAGGTTGAGCATGAGGACATTGACTCCTGGATCGCCCAGCACGCCAAGATCGGGACCGTCCGTGTGCCGATCGATGAGCTTCTGCACGACGTCTTCGGAGATGCCGCGCGCCTCGGCTACGCGGGCCTTCTGGATCGCCGCGTTGGCCGGGCTGATTTGCGGATCGAGGCCCGACCCCGAGGCCGTGACGGCGTCGCCCGGAATCGGCTTCGAGAACCGGCTAAGGACCAGCGGTTTCTTGTCGGCCGGGTCGCCTGCGTGCGGAAACGCGTTCACGAGCTTGACGTCGTCGAGGTTGCCATCCTTGTCCTTGAACTCGTCGAGTGGGATTGAGGTCTTGAACTCGATCCCATTCTCCATCGCGTAGCGGAGCGTCCGGAGGCGGACGCCGTCGAAGGCGAGCACTTCTTTACCCTTGTCATCCTTCTGCGTCAGGCCGTTGATCAGCTTGTCGCTCAGCGGGCCGAGGTTCGAACCGCTCGAGTTGGCCGCGTCATAGCCGGCTCCGGCAGAGGAGGGCCGCGGATGGAAGTACTGCGGCCCCGAGAAAAGCTGCCCGAGACGAGACGAACCGGCGGCATCGCCATCCTGGGTCGCCCAAGTCCCATCCTTCTTGACGAGCGAGCCGTTCGCCTGGGTCGGGAAGACCGCCTGGGCGATCCCCCAGACGACCAGGGGGTAGATCCCGCAGCAGATGAGCGTCAGGATCGCCGTCGCCGCGAACGACGGCCAGAGCTGAGCCGAGAGCAGGCGGGTCCCCTCCATTTCGGGGGCGGAATCGCGATTCGCGAGGCGTTGGGGAATGGGATTCATGCGTCTGTCTCCTTGGTCCGAGTTTCGCCGGTCAAGCCAGGTTGAGGACGTTGTGCAGCAGGAGGTCGATGAGCTTGATCCCCGGGAAGGGCGCGATGACTCCGCCCAGGCCGTAGATGAGCAGGTTCCGCCGGAGGATCGCGACCGCAGGCGCCGGGCGGAACTTGACCCCTTTCAGGGCCAGCGGGATGAGCGCGATGATGATGAGCGCGTTAAAGACGACCGCGCTCAGGATCGCGCTCCGGGGGGTGCCGAGCCCCATGACGTTGAGCGCCGCGATCTGCGGAAACGCGCCGACGAGCATCGCCGGGATGATGGCGAAGTACTTCGCCACGTCGTTGGCGATGCTGAAGGTCGTGAGCGCGCCCCGGGTCATGAGGAGCTGCTTCCCGATCTCGATCACCTCGATCAGCTTTGTCGGGTTCGAGTCGAGATCGACCATGTTCCCGGCTTCCTTGGCCGCCTGCGTCCCGGTGTTCATGGCGACACCGACGTCGGCCTGCGCGAGGGCCGGCGCGTCGTTCGTTCCATCTCCGGTCATTGCGACCAGGTGGCCGGCCGCCTGCTCCTTGCGGATGAGGGCGAGCTTGTCCTCGGGCCTTGCTTGCGCGAGGAAGTCATCGACGCCGGCTTCCTTCGCGATCGCGGCCGCGGTGAGAGGGTTGTCCCCCGTGATCATCACCGTCTTGATCCCCATTGCGCGGAATCGCTCGAACCGATCGGGCAGACCGCCCTTCACGATGTCCTTCAGGTGGATGACGCCCAGCGCCTGGCGCTCTTTCGCGACCACAAGAGCCGTGCCGCCGGCGCGGCTGATGTCCTCCACGACCCGGTCGACCTGCGCCGGGAAGGAGCCTCCGGCGGCCGTGACGAACTGGCGAACGCTCTCGGCCGCGCCCTTACGGATCCGCTCGCCGCCGACGTCGACTCCGCTCATGCGGGTCTGAGCGGTGAACGGAACGAACTCCGCCCCCGGCAGCTCGCGGATCTCGCGGCCGCGCAGGCCGTACTTCTCCTTCGCAAGGACGAGGATGCTCCTTCCCTCGGGCGTCTCGTCGGCAAGGGAGGCGAGGTGGGCGGCGCCGGCGAGCGCCTCCGGGGAGACGCCCTGCGCGGGAACGAGTTCGGTGGCCTGGCGGTTGCCGAGCGTGATCGTTCCGGTCTTGTCGAGGAGGAGGACATCCACGTCGCCCGCGGCCTCGACGGCCTTTCCGCTCATGGCCAGCACGTTGTGCCGGACCATCCGGTCGATTCCGGCGATGCCGATCGCCGAGAGAAGCCCGCCGATCGTCGTCGGGATCAGGCAAACCAGGAGCGCGACGAGCACCGTCACCGTCACCGCGGCGTCGACCTCCGTCCCGGAGTACCGCGCGAACGGTTTGAGCGTGATGCAGACGATGAGGAAGATGATCGTCAGCGCCGCCAGAAGGATCGAGAGCGCGATCTCGTTCGGAGTCTTCTGCCGTTTGGCGCCCTCGATCAGCTCGATCATCCGGTCCATGAAGCTCTCGCCGGGGTTCGCGGTGACGCGGACCTTGATGCGGTCCGATAGGACGGTGGTGCCGCCGGTGACGGCGGATCGGTCGCCTCCGGCCTCGCGGATCACCGGAGCGGACTCGCCGGTAATCGCGGACTCGTTCACGCTCGCCGCCCCCTCGATGATCTCGCCATCCGCCGGGATCAGCTCGCCGGCCTCGACGATGAACACGTCGCCTTTTCGGAGGGACTCGGCAGCCACCATCAGGACCGAACCGTCGGGGAGAACCTTTCGGCCGAGGCACTTGCTGCGGCTTCTGCGCAGGGTAGCGGCCTGGGCCTTACCGCGGCCCTCCGCCATCGCCTCCGCGAAATTCGCGAAGAGGACCGTGAACCAGAGCCAGATCGAAATCTGAAGGACGAACCCGACCGACGCCCCCTCGGTGAAGAAGAGGTCCACCGCCGTCACGGCGGCGCCGATCTCGGTGACGAACATCACCGGGTTTTTCCACAGATGGAGCGGGTTGAGCTTCTTGAAGCTCTCGATGACTGCGGGCTTGACGATCGCCGCGTCGAACAGCGGACGTGACTTTGCAGCCATTGGATCCTGAAACCTCTCTCGACGGCGCGCGGCGCCGCCGGCTTGTTTCAGAATGTCTCCGAAGAACCCTGCATCACGAAGTGCTCGACGATCGGCCCCAGCGCCAGGGCGGGCAGGAACGTCAGCGCTCCGACGATCAAGACGGTACCCATTAGGAGCACCGTGAACGTCGCCCCTCCGACGGGAAAGCTGCCCCCGCTCTGAGGGACCAGCTTCTTGGCGGCGAGGTGCCCTCCCAGCGCCAGGAGCGGGACGATCATGAAGAACCGTCCCAGCAGCATGTCGAGCCCGAGGGTGACGTTGTAGCTTCGGTCGCCGCCGGCTGGGGTGCAGGTCAGCCCGGCGAAAGCCGAGCCGTTGTTGCCCGCCCCGGACGTGTACGCGTAGAGGATCTCGCTCAGCCCGTGCGGTCCGCTGTTGTTCAGCCCCGCGAGGCCCCAATCGCTGATCGCCGCGAAGGCGGTGAACGCCAGGATGCAGAGCCCCGGAGCGAGGATCGCCAGGACGGCGCACTTCACGTCGTACGCCTCGATCTTCTTACCGAGGTATTCCGGCGTCCGCCCCACCATGAGGCCGGCGATGAAGATCGCCAGGATGACGAAGATCAGCATCCCATACATGCCCGCGCCGACACCGCCGAAGATCACCTCGCCGGTCTGGATGTTGAAGAGCGGGACCAACCCGCCGAGCGGCGTGAAGCTGTCGTGCATGCTGTTCACCGCCCCGCAGGATGCGTTGGTGGTGACCGTGGCGAAAAGGGCCGAGTTGAGGAGGCCGAAGCGGACCTCCTTGCCTTCAAAGGCCGACGTCGCGGGATCGACGCCGAGTTCTACAAGCCTGGGGTTGCCTGCGGCTTCGAAGTTCCAGCAAACGAGCACTCCGGCCAGGAACATGACGAACATGGCGGCCCAGACGGCCCTGCCATGGGCCAGGCTGCGGACCATGCGCCCGAGGTAGTAGGTCAACCCGCTGGGAATCAAGAAGATCGAAAGCATCTGGACGAAGTTGCTGAGCGGCGTGGGGTTCTCGAAAGGATGGGCGGCGTTCGCGTTCACGTAGCCGCCTCCGTTCGTGCCGAGCATCTTGATCGCGATCTGAGAGGCCATCGGCCCCTGCACAATCGTCTGCTGCGCCGGTTGCGTCGCGGACGCCGCGGCCGACTGATCGAGGACCTGCACGGCCGTGTACGGGTTGAAGTTCTGGATCATCCCCTGCGAGACGAGGAAGACGGCATGAACGAGGCAGATCGGAAGGAGCAGGTAGACGTGGATCCGCACCAGGTCCACCCAGAAGTTGCCGATGGTCCTCGACCGATCGCGGGCGATGCCGCGGATGAGCGCCGCGGCAATGGCGATGCCGACCCCCGCCGACATGAAGTTGTGGGAGGCCAGGCCGACCATCTGGCTGAAGTACGACAGGGTGGACTCGCCGCCGTAGCTCTGCCAGTTGGTGTTGGTCGCGAAGCTGGCGGCGGTGTTGAACGCCAGGGCCTCCCCGACCTTGCCAAGCTTCTGCGGGTTCAGGGGCAGCAAATCCTGAAGCCGCAGGATGCCGTAGGTCATCAGCATGCCGACCGCGCTGAAGAGCAGCATCGCGACGGCGTACGCTTTCCAGGTCTGCTCCCGGTCCGGGTCCACCCGCAGGACCCGGTAGCAGAGCCGCTCGAGCCATCCGAGCGCGGGACGGAGGAACGTTTCGCCCCCCGCCCGCTTGGGGTCGAGAACCCGGAGCAGGTAGACGCCCATCGGCTTCGTCAAGGCGACGAGCACACCGGCGAACAAGATCAACTGGATCCATCCGGACCCGTTCACGGCATCACCCTCGTCTCAGAATCGCTCCGGACGCAGGAGCACCCAGAACAAGTAAACGACCAGAGCGACCGCGAGACCGCCGACCAGATAGTTCTCCATGGCTCACAGCCTCTCGCATCCGTAGGTGTAGGCGATGCTCAATGCGAAGAAAGCGACGGTACCGGCGATGAAGATGGCATCGATCATGTGCGTTTCCTCGGGTCTTCGTCCTCCCCGCTCGGTTCCCCGAGCTGGAGCGTGAAGTTGAACTCGGCCCCCCTTCCGACGTGGCTTTCCACCCAGATCCTGCCCCCGTGCGCCTCGACGATGTCCTTCGCGATGGCGAGCCCCAGACCCGCCCCGACGCCGGCTTTCTGGCCCGGCACACGGTAGAAACGCTCGAAGATGCGGACATGGTGTTCCGGGGCGATACCCGGGCCCGAATCCTTGACGGCGAAGCGGACCGCCGAGCCTTCCCCCCGCGCGCTCACCGCCACCCGGCCGCCGGAGGGGGTGTACTTGAGCGCGTTGTCGAGGAGGTTCGAAAAGACGTGCGCGATGCGCGTTCGGTCCGCGAGGGCGCTCGGCGTGTCGTCCGGGACTTCCGTTTCGAGTGCCACACCCCGGTCGCGGAACGCGGCCCTGGCCGTTTCGACGGCGTCCGCAACGAGATCGCCTGCCGCCACGGGTTGGAAGTCCATCAAGGCCCCGCCACCCTGGATGCGGCCCATGTCCAAAAGGTTCTCGATGATCCGGAAGAGCCGCTCAGCGTCCTCCCGCGCCGCCACGAGCAGCTCCGACTGCTTCTCGGTCAGCGGCCCCGCGCGCTCGTCGAGAAGCAGATGCACCGCCATGCGGATGGAGGTGAGAGGGGTCCTCAGCTCGTGGGACACGACGGACAGGAGCCCGCTTTTCATCTCATCGAGTCGCCGGAGGTTCGTAACGTCGGCAAGGAGGAGCGTGACGCCGACGAGCTGCCGCTCCTCATCCAGGATCGGAACTGCCTGCGGGAGATAGAACTGCTCCCGCCCTTCGAACACCTGGATCGCCGCGTCGTAGCCCTCGGGGCGGACCGGGCGGGCCTCATCGTGCGCGCGCCGGAAGAGCGCCCGGATCGCGGCGAAGGGGACCTCGGTGACGAGAGCGTCCGGGCGAAGGTGGAACAGGTTCTGTGCGGTCTCGTTGGCCATCTCCACCTTGCCCTCCGGGCTGAGGACGGCGACCGCGTCGGGGAGGCTATTGATCGCGAGCTGCGTGGTACGCTGCGTGCGCAGGAAGCGGGCGCGGTCCGTGCGCCGGAACTCCCGCAGACGGGAGGCCATGGAGTTGAACGCCGCGGCGAGCTGGCCCAGTTCATCGCGGGAGGGGACCGAGACGACGAGGTCCAGGTTCCCGGTCTCGATCTGGTGCGCCGAGTGGGTCACGGTCCGCAACGCGTTCAAGATCGAGCGGCTGATGACGCCCGCCAGGAGCACGGCGAGCGCCGTCCCCGCCGCCAGGAGCGCGTACATGAGCCAGCGGGCCGTCACGGCGCTCCTCGTAACCCGTCCGTCCACCGAGACGATGTTCTGGAGGTTGATGTCGATGACCTGCTGCGCCAGGGACTTCACCTGCCGGCCGAGCGGCGCGAGCCGTTCCCGGTACTCGGCGCTCCGCTCGGCCTCGCTTCCTCCGGCCCCGACGAGCGTCGAGCAGCCCGACTTGTATTCACCCCAGCGGGAGGACAGTTGCGCGACGATCTCTTCTTCCCCGGGGATAGTGATGTTCCCCTTCTCCTTCGCCAGGTTCGTCTCGAAGCTCCGCGCGAGCTGATCGAACGTCTGCGGGGTCGTGCCCAGTTCTCGCCAGATGGCGAACTGGACGAGATCGTCGATCTCCGCCACCGCCTCCTTCATCCCCTGTCCGTACGTCGCGCTGTCGTAGTTCTCGCGGAAGATCCGCTCGATGGTGCCGCTGTACTGGCCGAGGAGGGTCAGGCTCAATCCCCCGACCACGAGGAGGATCGCGAGCAAGCCCCCGAAGGCGACCATGAGCTTCTGCCGCAGGCTGAACATGGCGATGGGCCTCATTGCACACGGGAGGCCGGAGCCTCTCCCCTTTCAAGAACCATAGGCCGCTTCGCCTTGCATCGGGACTCGCACGAGCGACGACCGGCGAGCCTTGCATTCCGCAAGGCGGCCGGCACGCCGGCCTTGCACGTTGCATGACGACGGAGGCCGACTTTCAGATTCCGTAGTCCTTGCGGCGCCGCCAGAGCGTGGCCGGGTCGATCCCGAGCACTCTCGCCGCCTCGTCGAGCGACTTGGTCGCCGCGAGGACCCGGCGGATGTGCAGCTCTTCGATCCGGGAAAGGGGAACCAGGTCGCCGAGATGGGTTGGGGGCGGCTCCGGAGAGAATCCGGCCGGCAGGTGCTCGAGTCCAACGCGCTCTCCCTTACAGAGGATGAGCGCGCGTTCCACCACGTTCCTCAGCTCGCGCACGTTCCCGGGCCAGGAGTACCGCCGGAGCGCCGCGCGCGCCTCATCGGAGAAATCCACGATCCCCGGGCGGCGCCGGAGGGAGAGCAGGAATCGCTCGGCGAGCGCGAGGACGTCGTCCGGCCGATCCCGCAGGGGCGGGGGGTCGACCGAGACGACGTTGAGGCGGTAGAAGAGGTCCTCGCGGAACCTCCCGGCGCGCACCGCCTCGTCCAGTCCGGCGTTCGTCGCCGCGATGACGCGGACGTCGGCCCGGCGCGTCGCCGCGTCGCCCACCCTCTCGTACTCGCGGTCCTGAAGGAAACGGAGGAGCTTCGGCTGAAGCCCGAGCGGCAGGTCCCCCACCTCGTCGAGAAAGAGGGTCCCGCCCTCGGAGACCGAGATCCGCCCCGGGTTGTCGCGCAGCGCGCCGGTGAACGCGCCCTTCACGTGGCCGAACAGCTCGCTCTCGAGCAATTCGGGCGACAGCGAAGGGCAGGACACCACCGTGAAGGGCATCCGCGCTCGAGCGCTCCAAGAGTGGATCGCGCGGGCGAGGACCCCCTTTCCCGTGCCGCTCTCCCCCCGCAGGAGCACCGTGGCGTCGGACGCGGCCGCCTGCCGGGCCAGGCTCACGGCGCGCTGCATGGCGGGGCTCGCCGTCGTCAAGTCGACGTCCCCGTGGCTCTCCCTCAGCGCGTCCTCCAACCCCTGGACGCGCTCCTCGAGCGCCCGGAGTTGGGCGACCCGGTCGGCGATCGCGTTCACCTGCGCGGGCGTGAACGGCTTGGGGAGGTAGTCCATGGCGCCCCGGCGCATCGCCTCGACGGCGGTATCCACCGCGGCGTAGGCGGTGATGACGACGATCTTCATCCAGGGGCTGTCGGCCAGGAGAACCGGAATCAAGTCGATGCCGCTTGCGGTGCCGAGGCGCAGATCCACGAAGGCGAGGTCGAACGAACGGCGCTTGGCCTCGGCGGCTGCGTCCTCCGGGTTGGTGACGGCGACGACGCGGTGTCCCCCCGTCTCGAGGCAAAAGGAGAGCGCTTTCCCGATGTTGACCTCGTCGTCCACCACCAGGACGTTCAAGCGGGCAGAAGGTCCATCGGTCCGAGCCATTGCGAATTCCTGTCCGGCGATTCAGTCAGGCGCCGGCATGATCGATCTCCTCCGCGAAGCGCCGGAAGAACTCGGCCATCATCCTCTTGCCGAGGCTCTCGATCAGGCGAGAGCCGACGGCGGCGATGAGGCCGCCCACGGCCGCATCGGCTTCGGCGACGATCTCGCTCCCGCTCGCCACTTCGGCGAGCTGGATGATGGCCGTGCCACGGACGAATCCCGGCGCCCCCTTCCCCTCGATCGTGAGGGTGAACGACTCGGGAGGCTTCTCGTTGGTGATCCGGACGCTTCCCTTGTAGCTGCCGCGGATGATCCCCACGCCGATCTTCAGGTGAGCCTCGTAGCCGTCGGCGGAGACCTTCTCGAGCCTCTCGCAGCCGTCGATGCACTTGCGGAGCACGGCCGGGTCGATGAGGGATTCGTAGACCCTCTCCCGGCCGGCGCGGAACGTTTGAGTGTACGTGAGCTTCATCCGATCGCGAAGTTCAAGCTCGCGCCAGCGCTCTCTCGATCGCCCGGCGCGTGAGCACGCACGCGAGATGCGCTCGGTACGGAGCCGACGCATGGATGTCCCCCAGAGGATCGATCGCCTCCGCGGCCAGCTTGGCCGCCGCCGCGACGCGCTTCGCCTCGGGCGGCTTTCCGCGCAGAGCCTTCTCCACGTTGACGGCGCGGTAAGCCCGAGCGCCGACGCCGGTGATCCCCACCCGCACGGAGCCCTCCTCGATGACGACCGCGGCGCCCGCCAGTGCGAAACCGCTCGCCTTCTGGGCGAACTTCTCGTAGGCGACGGTCTTTCCCGTTGCCGGAACGCGGATGCCGGTGAGGATCTCGTCGGCTTCGATCGCCGACTGGAGGATGTCTACGAAGAACTTGGTCGCCGGGAGCGTCCGGGGGCCGCGCGGGCCCGTCATCTCCAGCTCGGCTTCGAGCGCCAGGACGGCGGCCGGCCAGTCGGCGGCCGGATCGGCGTGGACGAGACTCCCGCCGATCGTGCCGCGGTTGCGGACCTGGACGTCCCCGATCTGCTCGGCGACCTCGCAGAGGAGCGGACACTTCTCGCGGAGAAGAGGAGACGATGCGATCTCGTGATGCGTTGCGAGGGGGCCGACCGCGATCCGGCCGCCCTCTTCGCGGATTTCCCGCAAGCGGGCGATGCGGCCGATGTCGATGAGGACCGCCGGCTGCGCGAGCCGCAGCTTCATCGCGGGGAGGAGGCTGTGGCCGCCGGCGAGCACCTTGGCGCCCGAGCCGTGGCGCGAGAGAAGCTCGATCGCCTCCTCGACCGTCGACGGCCGGACGTAGTCGAACGCCGCGGGAATCATGAGCGGCCTCCTCCGTTCCTGTCGTTGCCATTACCAGCTTCCGCGATCCGGATCGCGCGCCAGACCTTCTCCGGCGTCATCGGCAGGTCCAGTTGCCGGATGCCGAGCGGCGAGAGGGCGTCGATCACCGCGTTGGCGATCGCAGGCGTCGCGCCGATCGTCCCCGCCTCGCCGACGCCCTTGATGCCCATCGGGTTCGAGGGCGACGGAGTCACCGTGCTCCCGATGATGTAATCCGGGACGTCCGCCGCCCGCGGCAGCGCGTAGTCCATGAATTCTCCCGTGAGGAGCTGGCCGTTCTCGTCGTAGACGGTGCGTTCGAAGAGCACTTGCCCCAGCGAGTGCGCGATTCCTCCCTGGACCTGCCCCTCGACGAGGAGCGGGTTGATCTGATTGCCGCAGTCGTCGACCGCAACGTACTGGACGATCTTCACGCGGCCGGTCTCCCGGTCGACCTCGACGGCGACGATGTGCGTGCCGAAGGGGTACGTGCAGTTCGCCGGCTCGAAGAAGCTCGACGCTTCGAGGCCCGGCTCGAAGTTCGGCGGCAGGTTCTTGGCCACGTAGGCTTCGGGGGCCAGCTCCTTCCAGCCGAAGGACTTCTTCGGCTTGCCCTTGGCGAAGAACTTCCCGTCCTTGAAGACCACGTTCTTCGCCGACGTCCCGAGGAGGTGCCCGGCGAGGACCCTCGCCTTCGCCTCGATCTTGTCGATCGACATCAAGATCGCGGTGCCGCCGATCGCCGTCGCGCGGCTCCCGTAGGTGTCCCGGCCGTAGTGGGCGACGGCGGTGTCGCCACGCATCACCACGATATCCTCCATCGGCACCCCGAGCCTGTCCGCGGCGATCTGCGCGAAGCTCGTCTCCTGGCCCTGGCCGTGCGGCGTCGCGCCGGTGATGACCGTCACCTTCCCGGACATCTCGATCCGAACGCAGCCCCACTCCCATCCCCCCGCGGCCATCATCTTCGATGGGCCGAGCGCGCAGATCTCGACGTAGGTCGAGAGGCCGATCCCGAAGAGGCGCCCCTCCTTGCGCGCCGCGTCGCGCTTCTCGAGGAGGGCGGGCCACTTCGCCAGCTCCTGCGCCTTCCTGAGCGCCCCCTGGTAGTTGCCGCTGTCGTAGGTGAGCCCCGTCGCGGTGTTGAACGGGAACTCGCTCGGTTTGGGGAAGTTCTTGAGCCGCACGGCGACCGGATCGAGCCCGAGTTCGTCGGCCACAAGGTCCATGGCGCGCTCGACCACGTAGGTCGCCTCGGGCCGGCCGGCGCCGCGGTAGGCGTCGGTGGACATCTTGTTCGTGTGGACGGCGGTCACTTCCATCCGCACGGCCTTGATCTTGTAGCAGCCGCAGAGCATGAGCCCCGTGAGCGTCGGGATCGCGGGCGTCAGGAGCTGGAGGTAAGCTCCGAGGTCCGCGAGGGTGCGCGAGCGGATGCCGAGGACCTTGCCATCCTTCTTCACAGCGACCTCGTACTCGCCGATCTGGTCGCGCCCGTGGATCGTCGCCGCTGCGTTCTCGCGCCGGGTCTCGATCCACTGGACGGGCGCCCCGAGGCGCATCGCGAGATGGCTCACGAGGACCTCTTCGGGATAGAGGTTGAGCTTCGAGCCGAAGCCGCCGCCGACCTCGGGGGCGACGACGCGGAGCTTATTCTCGGGCACGCCGACGAGCGCGGGAAGGATCGTGCGGACGAGGTGCGGGACCTGCGTCGAGGTCCAGAGCGTCAAGGTGCCCTCCCCGGGGTGGTAGGAGGCGACGCAGCCGCGCGGCTCGATGGCCATCGGCGTGAGCCGCTGGTGGACCATGCGGAACTTGAGCACTTTCTCGGCATTGGCGAACGCGCCGTCGACGTCGCCGCCGGAGACGGCCCAGAAGTAGGCCTTGTTGGAGCCGAGGTGCGGGTGCGTGAGCGGCGAGCCCTCGGCGAGCGCCTTCTCGGGGTCCGTGACGGCCGGGAGCGGATCGTACTCGACCTCGATGAGGTCGAGAGCGTCGCGCGCCGCCGCGCGATCCCGAGCCACGGCGACGGCCACGGGGTGGCCGACGAAATAGACCCGATCCGAGGCGAGCACGGTGTGGACGGGCGAGTTCTGGTCGGGCATCGGCGCGGCGCAGGGGATCGCGCCGACCTTCGGGTTGATGTCGGCGCCGGTGAAGACGCCAACGACGCCGGCGAGCGCGCTCGCGGCCTCGGTGCGGACTCCCAGGACGCGCGCGTGGGCGTGCGGGCTGCGCAGGACGGCGCAGTGGAGGACGCCGGGGAGCTTCAGGTCGTCGACATAGGTCCCGATCCCCTGGATGAGCCTCGGATCCTCGACGCGCTTGAGCGGCCGGCCGACGTATGCTTTTGATGGGCCCTTTGACGGGGCTTTCGCCGCGCCTTTCGCCGGGCCCTTCGCCGGAGCCTTCGAGGGCTTCGCTTTGGCCGCGCTCATGCCTTCCGGGCTCCTTTCCGAGCTCGCTGGGCTTTCTGGGCGCCTTCAGCGGAATTCCCGGCGGCCGGCTTCCGTGCCGCGTACTCGATGGCGTCGACGATGTGCGAGTAGCCCGTGCAGCGGCAGAGGTTGCCCTCGAGGCCGTGCGCGATCTCCTCGCGCGTGGGGTGCGGGTTCCGCTGGAGGAGCTGGACTCCGGAGAGGATCATGCCGGGCGTGCAGTAGCCGCACTGGAGGCCGTGGCGTTCCCAGAAGCCTTCCTGGACCGGGTGGAGCTGGCCGGCCGGCGCGAGCCCCTCGATCGTCGTGACCTCGGAGCCGTCGGCCTGAGCGGCGAGGACGGTGCACGACTTCACCGCCTGGCCGTCGAGGAGGACCGTGCAGGCGCCGCAGATCGAGGTTTCGCAGCCCACGTGCGTGCCCGTGAGCCCGCAGAGCTCGCGGAGGAACTGGACGAGGAGGACGCGCGGCTCCACCTCGTGCCGGTGCTCCTTCCCGTTGACGCGGATCGAAATCGGGATCTTCAAGACTCTCCCTCTCAGCTTCCAAAGACTGGAGCCTCGGGCTCCGAAGGGGGCGTATTGTTTCGGAAAACGGCGGGGTTTTCCAGACCTGGCTTCAATCGATCGGTTTACTGGGAAGGACGTCAACCACAGAGGACACGGAGGACACAGAGGGGAGCGGCGAGCAGCGCGGAGCCGCGGACCGCCGGAGCAGCCGGGAGCCCGCGCCAGCGGGCGGCTGCGAGGCCCGCCTGGAGGGTTTGCTCCGAGCAGTGCGCAGGAGCAAACGGTCG